>Ga0307516_10007788_pt1 | contig 12231 bp, 11 predicted proteins | sample 19_EM_MG_FD_203310 | JGI IMG/M metagenome (GOLD analysis project Ga0307516, IMG submission 203310) | Populus trichocarpa ectomycorrhiza microbial communities from riparian zone in the Pacific Northwest, United States - 19_EM | ecosystem: Host-associated > Plants > Roots > Unclassified | place...
CGTGCACGGCGCGGGCATCTACGACCGGACGGCCAAGCGTACGGTGAGCGCCCCGGCCGGTGACGTCCTGCTCGGCGACGGCTACCTCGTCGAACGCACCGCGGCCGGCGCGCTGCGGCTCATCGACCTGCACGACGGGCTCCCGGCCGGCGGCGACCACGCCGACCTGCCCACCCGAACGCTGGTCGACGCGGGCGAGCTGGGCCGCTTCGGCGGCTCGCGGACAAGTTGGACCGTCGACCGGTTCGGCGGCGGTGTGGCGTACGCCGACGATGAACAGCGTGTGCACATCGTGCCGGTCGCGATCCCGGCCGCCGCGCTGAGCGCGATCCACTCGACGGTGAGCACGAGCGCCGCGAACTGGTCGGGCACCTGGTGGCTGTCCAAGCCCGCGGCGGCGTGGCAGCTCGTCTTCCGTAACCAGGCCGGCGCGGTGATCCGTACCGTCGGGGGCTCGTCCGCGCAAGGCCTCCTGAAGGCCACCTGGGACGGCAAGGACTCGACCGGCAAGACCGTCGCCGACGGCACGTTCGCCTGGTCGCTGACCGCCCAACCGGCCGACGGCCAAGGCGCCGCCCTCACCGTGGCGAGCCCTGCCCCGCCCGCGCCGGTGAAGTCGACCAAGAAGCCGTCGATCGCCGGTACCTTCGCCGTGGGCTCGACGGTGAAGGCCACCGTCGGCACGTGGACACCGGCAGCCACGTCCTACACCTACAAATGGGCGGCCGGCGGCGCCACGATCAAGGGCGCGACCGGCGCGTCGTACACCATCGCGCCCGCGATGCTGGGCAAGCGCCTGACGATCACGGTGACCGCGAAGCGTACGGGTCACCCGTCCGGCACCGCATCGTCGTCCTCCTCGCCCGTCATCGCCAAGGGCAAGGCCTCGAAGGCCACCAAGAAGCCGGCAGTGACCGGCAAGGCCAAGGTCGGCAAGACCGTCCGCGCGTCCGTCGGCACCTGGTCGCCCAAGGCCACGTCGTACCGCTACGAATGGCGCCTCAACGGCAAGGTGATCAAAGGCAAGACCGGCGCGACGCTGAAGCTGACCTCGTCGATGCGCAGCAAGAAGATCACCGTCACCGTGATCGCCCGCCGCACCGGATACCGGGACGGCAAGGCGACCAGCAAGGCAGTGACCGTGCGCTGACCATCCGGGGTAACGACCAGGGTCCGGGCACGCCCGGCGGTGACGTGCCCGTCACCCGCGCGGACATCAGCCAGTCCCGATCGCGGCTGGAGTGGCACCCGGTGGTGCCTCTGGCCGACGGCCTGCGGACGCAACTCGACGCGCTGATCAGCCCGGAGACGTGTCGTCGAATTCCTCGGCGACGTAGGCCAGCGGCACCGGACCTCGCCGCAGGATCGCCCTGACAGTCACCACCTCATCCCCGGATGAACGGGCCTGTCGCACGTTGAGGACGGATCGCCGCACGCCGTTGGGTCGTAGGGAGCGACCCAGCGAGACATCTGTTTCTGTCAGCATGTGCCGTTCGGCGGGGGTGATCCGATCGAGCGCGACCGCGGCATAGGCACGACCGATCATGCCCTGTCGTGGTGTGGAGATCCGGACGAGGCGATGAAGCAACCGAGCCGCCGCCGGGGCAGCCAGGCGAGCCTGTGCGTCGCGCATCCAGCTTCGCGCGGGCAGGAAGACCGTCGGCACGGACGTACGGTCATCGGCTCGGCGGACCACGCGTTCGACCAGCGACACGGTGACGGGTTCGCCGTACCAGTCGGCCAGCACCTCGGTGGCCAGCTGGCGATCCGCGTTCCGCAATGCGCAGCTGAGTGTCATTCTTCGGCCGGCCCGCCCGCGTACGCCTGGGTGAACCACCTGATCAACCCGGGCGAGTCGCGCAGCCCGGCCAGACGAGACTGGCTGATCCGGTGCAGAAACGATCGGTCCGGCCCGTCCGGTGTGTTGACCAATGACAACAGCCAGTCGACGAAGGAAGCTGCGTTCCAGGCCGCGGAAAGCCGTCGTCGCTCGTAGCCGTGCAGCCGATCGCCGCCGACGATGACGGCCTCGGCCAGGTCTTCAGCGTCGGCGACGGCAAGGTTCAGTCCCTTGGCGCCGGCGGGCGGCAGGCCGTGCGCCGCGTCTCCGGCCAGGTGGATGGTGCCGTGGGTCATCCGCCCGGTGATCGATGCGGTCATGGTGACCTGATCCTCGTGCAGGATCGGGCCGCGCGGCACCGCGGCGCCGAGTCTGCGTTCCAGGGCCGGGAAGAGCTCGGAGTCCACCGGCTCTTGCAGGTAATAGCGGGTCGATTGCGGCATCCGCGGCATCTGCCCGGCGAAGCCGTCCGGATGAAGTGCATAGGTCAGATGCGGAGTGGCCGGTGGCGCGCCGATGAGCACCGACCGCCAGCGATAGGGGTACTGCCGCACGACGGCCGGAAACAGCTTCGCGGTCGGCCCGTGTCGACTAGCGCAGTCGACGATCAGACTCGCGCGGATCTGCCGGTTCTCCGGTCCTATGGAGACAAGCCCCGGCTGCACCGCGGTGACAGCCGTACCGAAGCGAAGGTCTCCCCCGCGGGCCGTGAACGCCTCGATGAGGTCGCGGAGCAGTAGGTGTTGCGGATAGACGAAGTGCGCGTCGGGATAGTCGACGACCAAGGACTCGCCAGGCGTACGGAATTCGCAGGTGTTCTGGCGGGCCGCAGCCGCGCGAAGCGGGCCGGACAGGCCGCGCCGATCGAGGATCGCCACGGTCTGCCCGGTGATGATGCCGGCCCGCACGCGGGCCTCGACGTCGGCGCGTTCCCTCCGCTCCAGGAGTACGCAGTCGAGGCCCGCGGCATGCAGGACGTTGGCCAGCACCAAGCCGGCCGGCCCGGCCCCGACGATGACGATCGGCCGGGGCACAGTCAGCCCTTGATCCCAGCCAGGACCGCATTGGCACTGACCCCGTCCAGCGGGATACGCGCCACGGTGACGCATCCGGCCGCGCGCAACCATTCGCTGTACGCGGCACCGGAGTAGTTTCCGCCCCGCGCCGTCTCCACCAGCATCAGCAGGTTGAACAGTGCGGCCGGCGCGGGTCCCGTCTCGTCATCGTCCATCAGCAACTCGCTGATGAGCACCTGCCCGCCGACCGGCAGCGCGGCGACCACCTTGTCGAGGATCACCTGGTTCTCCGCCGGGCTCCAGTCGTGCAACACCGACGACAGCAGGGCCGCATCATGGCCGCCCGGCAGCGCGACGTCGGCGAAGAAATCCCCGGCGACACAGGTGATCCGGTCGGACAGTCCCGCCTCGGCGACCCGCTGTTCGGTCTGTTCGCAGACGAACGGCAGGTCGAAGATGGTCGCGGTGAGGTGTGGGTGCGCCCGGCACAGCTCGATGGTGAACGCCCCGCCGCCACCGCCGACATCGAGCAGCCGGCGGATGCCGGAGAAGTCGTATCCCTGCGCCAACACCGAGGCGGTGTATACGGACAGCGAGTGCATCGCTCGCCAGAAGCCGCGCAGCATGGCCGGATCGTCCGGGTCGAACAGGGACGGCTTCTCCCGGGGATCCCAGGTGGTCGGCCGATCCGTGCGCAGCGCCTCAGCCAGGCGCATCCAGCCCGCGTAGACCCGGCGGTCGAGCATCGCGATGTAGTCGCCGAAGTACCAGCGCCGACCGGGCACCAGGTAGGTGTCGGCCATCGCCGAATTGGCGAACCGGCCGTCCTGCTGGACCACCAGGCCCAGCGCTGTGCAGCCGCCGAGCAGCATCTTGGCCGGGCGCAACGGCAGGCCGAGCTGGTCGGCCGTCTCCTGAGCATCCCGCGGTCGGAGGTCGAGCGCTTCGAAGAGGCCGAGCTCGACCGCAGCGGCCAGCGTTTTGCTCGCGAAGAGTCCCGAGCTCAACTCCATCAAGGGCAGCGGGGTGAGTGCCATCATGAGTCCGCGCCTTCCCGGATGCGCAGCCGGGGCTCGACCGCCAGGCGAAGCTCGCCCATCACGGTGTCGGCCGTCCCGAGTGGGTCGCGCCAGAAGTCCCACACCGGAGCCATGTCGATCCCTCCCATGTACTTGGTGGAGCCCTCGATGACCGCCGAGCTGACCCGGGGCTGCTGCTCGCCGGCTTCGCCCAGGTCGGTGAGGCCGGTCGAGATGCGGGTGAACGCCGCGGCCGGGCTGTCATCGGTGTCCGACAACGGCTGAGCCCGCCGGAAGTAGTCGTCGCTGTCGATGTACTCCCGGTACATCCGGCCGACCAGCGAGAGCATGCGGTTGTAGGCGCGCTGATACGTGTACTCGAAGAAACCGAGAGCGCGTTCCTCGTCCAGATCGCCGGAGAGCGTCGTGGCGATCGCGGCCGCACCGACGAGCGCACTGTACTGAGCCAGATGCACGCCCGTGGACAGCAGAGGGTCGAGGAAGGCGGCGGCGTCTCCGATGATGATGTGACCGGGACCGGCGAACCGCTCGGCGACGTACGAGTAGTCCTGTTCCGCCCGCACTTCACCTTCGAACGTGGCGCCGGCCAGCAGATCCCGCAACCCGTCGTGCGCCGCCACCTCCTTGAGGTAATAGTCCTTCAGCGAGTCGTGTCCCGGGCGGTCCCGCGTGAACGCCTCGCGCGCGACCACCAGGCCGACGCTCCAACTCTCGCCGGCCAGCGGGATGTGCCAGAACCACCCGTCCGGCCGGGAGAGGACGTTGATCGCGCCGGGTGGGCTGCCCGGTAGCAGCCGGGCGCCGCGCCAATATCCCCAGACACCGATGTTGCGGAACAACTCGTTTTCCGTGCGCATGTCGAAGTGCTGCCGGGCCAGCACCCCGGCCCGCCCGGATGCGTCGACGAGGAAGTCGAAGCCGACCCGGTGGCTGGCGCCGCCGGCGTCGGCGAACTCCAACTCCACCGGCCGGTCGCCATCGAATTCGACTCGGCGTACGGTCGCCTGCTCGATCACCGTAACGCCCTGATCGGCCGCGTTGCGGAGCAGAATCTCGTCGTATCGGGCCCGGTCCACCTGCCAGGACCACGCGTCCGGGTCGACCAGTTTCGCCCAGTCGAGCAGCCACTCGTCGTCGCCCCAGTGGAACATCGCGCCCCGCTTCACGGTGAAGCCGGCCGCCGCCACCTTGTCGAACGCGCCGGACATCCGGAGCGTCGGCAGACAGGACGCCAACAGCGACTCGCCGATGTGGTAGCGCGGGAACTGTTCGCGTTCCAGCAGCAGGACGTCGATGCCGTCGCGGGCGAGTAGAGCGGCCGCGGTGGAGCCGGCCGGGCCACCACCGATGATTACCACCTGGGCATGGCTCGGGGCGCTCATCCGCGTACCCTTTCGAGGCCGAGCCGAAGGGCCGTGACCAATCGGAAGTCGGCCGATTCGGCGTCGCTCAACGGATTGCCGAGCACCGAGGTGAAATCGGGCCGGCCGGACTCGGGATCGGCCACCGACCGGACCTGCACCTTGAGCGCCTCGTCCCGCAGCCGTTCGGTGAGCACTCGGGTGGAGGAGTCGGCCGCCTCCCGCAGGTCGGACAGCCCGGCGATGATCTCGGCGAAGGAGCGCGAGGAGATGCCTTCCTCGACCACGCCGTGTTCCTCACCGATCAGCCGATCCGACGTGGCGAAGAATCCGTCCTTGCCGAGGAACCGCTCGTACATGATGCTGACCAACGCGAACAGACGGGTGTAGGCGCGTCGGTAGGCGAACTCGAAGAACCGCAGCCCCTCATCGCGGGTCACCTCGCCGCGATCGATCGAGACGACGGAGGCCGCGGCGGTGAGACCGCTGTAAAGGGCCAGGTGTACGCCGGTGGACAGGAGCGGGTCGAGGAAACAGGCCGCGTCACCGACGATCGCCCACCCGTCGCCGCAGAACCGTCCGGCGATGTAGGAGTAGTCGGTCTCCACCCGTGCCTCGCTGATGCTGGTGGCGCCGGAGATGAGCTTCTCCATCGTCGCCGAGGTGCCGAGCAACCGCCGGTAGACGTCGTCGATCTGGTCGTGCTGGGAGCGATCGCGGGCGAAGGCGTCCTTGGTGGTGACGTAGCCGATGCTCGTCTTGCCGTCGGCCAGCGGGATCACCCAGTACCAGCCCTCGGCTGACGAGATGATGTTGATGCCGCCGGTCGGGGTGTCCGGCAGCAGTTGTGCGTTCTCCCAGTAGCCCCAGATCGCCACGTTCCGGAGGTTGGCCAGCGACTCGCGATCACCGAAGTGACGGTTGCTGAGCAGCCCGTACCGGCCGGTGGCGTCGATCAGGAAGTCGAAGTCGTCGATGACGTAGGGCTCGCCCTCGCGGGGCGCGCATTCGACGGCGGCCGGCCGGTCGCCTTCGAACCGGACAGCCCGGGCGGCGACGCCGGTGCTGACCTGTACGCCGCTCTCCCGCGCATGGTCGAGCAGCAGGCTGTCGAACTCGCTCCGATCCACCTGCCACGACCGGGCACCCACCTGCTTGCTCCAGTCGAACACCCACTTCTCGTCGTCCCACCGGAAGGCTCCGCCGTGCTTGATGGTGAACCCGTGGGCGTCGATCTTTGCTGCCGCTCCGGTAACCTCGAGCACCGCCCGGCAGGACGGCGTGAGGGACTCGCCGATGTGGTACCGGGGGAACTCCGCGCTCTCGATCAGCCGAACGTCCAGCCCGGCCTGCGCCATTGCCGTCGCCGCGGTGGATCCCGCAGGACCGCCGCCCACGACCAGCACTCGTGTCCGTTCAGTCATCTCAGACCGTCCCTCATGATCGTTGGCATCTCGATGGTTGTCTCGGTTCTGTTCAGCAGTGGCCCGCCATCCCGGTCGTGACGATGCTTGCGGCCTCACCTCAATAGACTCATTTCTCCAGCGGCATCGCCAAGTCCCGATCGCCGCCTGATTGTGGGCACCATAAAAGGGAGCTATTTAGGGGGTCCCCAAAAGAAGGACGAGAGGTGCGACGCGCTCCCTGAAAGAATCGATGGATGATCTGTCGTCACACCCGTCCGGCCGCCGGCCCCGGCACTGCCGGCCGGCGGCAGTAGTAGACGAGAGCCGGCGGAATGTTGGACCAGACGGGGCGGCCGATGACGACCTCATCGAAGTGGGCTTCGAGGGAACGCAGGAGCCGGCGGGCCGGCGGCGCCCACCGCAGGGCGGTCAGCGCCACCTGCGTGAAAGCACCCTCCGGCGACAACGCGGCGATGACGCCGCTGATCACGTCGGTGCCGGGACCCGGTCCGTGCGCTACCCACGGCAGAGTGCTGACGACGGTGTCCGCCGCGGGAACACCACGCTCGCCGAGCAGGGCCGCGACCTTGGCCGCGTCGTCGCAGATCACCTCGACCGCCGGAAAACGATCGGCGAGGCGCTCGGCAAAGCGCGGATTCAGTTCGATGGCGATATGCCTTCCCCGGCCACCCAGGCGCCGTTGGATCGCCTCCGTGACCGGCCCGGAGCCGGGACCCAGCTCGACGACGACTGGATCGCCGAGACTGGGCACGGTCGCGGAAATTGCACGGCTCAGGGCCCGCCCGCTCGGCGCGATGGTGGCGACACCCAGAGGTGACCGGAGCGCCTCTTTCAGAAAGCTTGACATTCTTGCAGTCCTCACTGGACGTCGATTTGCCGATTCGGAGTGAATGAATGAGAGAGCCCACCGCGCTCAGCGACTACCGAGTTATTGTGACCACCGACCCCGTATGGGTGCGGGCCGCGCAGCGGATGCGATACGAGGTGTTCAGCACCGACTACGGCGCCACATTCGACGCCACCGCACCGGGCCTGGACCGCGACGAGTTCGATGCGCATTGCGAACACCTGATCGTCGTGCACGCGATTTCGGGGGCGGTTGTCGGCACCTGCAGGATGTTGCGCCCCGCCGCCGCGGCCGTCGCGGGCGGACGCTACTCCGCGCGCCTGTTCGACCTGTCCGCGCACGCCTCAATCGATCCGTCCGAACTTGAGGTGGGCCGCCTGTGCGTACGGCCGGAACACCGCAACGGCAGCGTGATCTCCAGCATTTGGGCGGGCATTCTGCGCCACGCCGAACGGAGCGGATGCCGCTGGCTGGCCGGCTGCCAATCCATCCCGTTGCGTGACCGGGGCGCTCTGGCCGCCACTACGTGGAACGTGATCGCCAAGAGGTATCTGGCGCCGCCGCACCTCGCGGTGAAGCCACGAGTTCCCTGGCCGGCCGCCGCGGCGGCGCGCACCGAGGGAAAGCTGCCGGTGCCGCCGCTGCTCCGAGGCTATCTGCGGCTCGGCGCGCTCGTCTGCGGCGAACCCGCCCATGATCCAGACTTCCGGAGCGCTGATCTGTACGTCCTCCTCGACATCGCACGCGGGGACCGTCGCTACTACAGCCGCTATACATCGATGGAAGCGTCGTGACGCGTCCGGCCGGCACCGCGGCGCCGGCCAGACGACTGCTGGGCTAGTTCGGCTTCTTCGGCGCGAAGGTCACGATGCCGACGCACATCTCGTCGGCCGTGCCCTCGCCCCACACCACGTACCGGGGCGGTTGGTCACGCAATTCCGGCAGCCGACGGCGCAGCCCGACGTCGTGCGTGCAGGTCACCCGCAGCTTGTCTCCTGGCTTGACCGCGGCCGGCTCGGCCAACGGCCTCGCCCCCTGTGCGTCGAAGTTGTAGGACGGCTCGTCGAACAGCGTCCGGGCCCCGGGCCCGCCGGGGTTGAGCTCGACCCGAACCGACCGGCCGAGCAGGTGCATGTGCCCGCCGGCCAGGTAGACCGTGCCGGCCTCCCGGACCGGGTAGTCGCAGTGCGTCTCGTTCGCCGGGACGGGTGGCCGGCCCTGATTGCAGAACTGGTTGAGCCGGTCGACGATGCTCGCGGCCTTCGTGCCGAAGCGGGAGCCGTTGTCGCGCACCGCCGCCGCCCGATCACAGAGCGGGCCCCGCTCGCCTGGTCCGCACGCCAGCTCGATCGGCGCTGCGATTATCCTCGTGCTCAGCGGGGTGAGGCCGGTCTTCCCGGTGACCCGCAGCCGCATGCTCGAACGGTCGGTCTCACCCGGCTTCGTCGCCAGCAGGTTGTAGTGCACCTGCATGACCAGCTTGCTCCCGGCCGCCATCGGATAGCCGATGCCGGACCGCAGGACCGTCTCTTCCTTGCCCGGCGCCCACGATGCCACCCAGCCGCTGTTGTCGGTGATACCGGCGTTCCCGAAGCAGGTCCAGCCCTGCCCCGCCGTGCTCGCGTCTAGCTTCGCCGCGGCCGCCGCCTCCGCCGGGTTGATCCGGAAGAAGATCGCATGGTGTACGACCGCCGCGTTCTGCGGAAGGAACTGGCTCCCGGTCAGGTAGGACGCCGTGGTGATGCCCGGGTCGACGAGGAAGCACCGGTAGTCGTCGTTGCCGCCGTGCGGCGCCGCGGGCGCGTAGGCCTGCGCCATCGACACCTCGACGAACCGCTCCCCTTCCCGCAACGGCTTCGGCGGCGCGGGGGATTTCGTCCCGTGCTGGTGCTGTGCGGCCGTCTGTTGTGGTGCGGACGTCTCTTGCCGCGCGGATGCGCAGGCCGATCCGGTGAGGAGCAGTCCCACCAGGATGCCGGTTCCGGCCAATCGATCGATTCGCATGTAAACCACCTCCGCGACCAAGCGTCGGCCCGGCTACTGCGTTCTGTAGAGACCCAGAAGAGATGTCCTCATCCGTGTTCGGCCAGACCGGGATGCGACGCCGGTTGCCGGCACACAGGCCCCGGACCAGCAGGCGCCCCCGATCCGGGACTGACAGGTAACGGTCGCGTCGCCCGAGACTCGTCACTTGTGATCGCCATCTGTGCACGACCTCAGATCGACAAGGATGCAGCCGCCCAGGGAGCCCGCGCCCGATGGACCACGTACTGGACGACGAACGAGCGCCCCGTCTTCTACTTCCTGCTGCGTCTCACCTTCGGTGACTGGGCCGAGGCGGAGGATCATCTCCAAGAGACGTTCCTGCGTGCCTGGCGCTGGCTCGAGGCGCACCCCGATGAGCCGGAGCCGCTGCGTTCCTGGCTGTTCACCATCGCGCGGCGCATCGTCATCGACACCGGGCGGGCCCGGCAGGCCCGACCCCCGGAAACCTTCAACATGGATCTGACGGACGTCGAGGGCCGGCGCGACGAGATCGAGCGTTTCGTGGAAACGCAGTCGGTCCGGATGGCCATGCGCGACCTCCGCCCGCTCTACCGCGAGGCGTTGTTCGAGGTCTACTACCGGGAGCGCACGATCGCCGAGGCCGCGGTGATCCTCGGCGTGCCGGAGGGCACCGTCAAGTCCCGGGTGCACAACGCGCTTCGTTACCTGCGCACGGTGGTGCGGAACACCAGCGATCAGTCCGCTGCCGAAGTCCTGCAGGAAGGCCTCCCTGTTGGAGATCGAACAGGTCGAGCGCCCCGAGGAGTGCTTCGCCGCCTGCTTGGAGATGGTGAAACGCTGGTCGGCCCGGCCGGCATCACAGGCGGATTCGACGCCAGACCGTTTCCGCCTGACGTTCCGCCTGGTTCCGCCTGGTTCGACAAGGTCTCATGGAGAAGACCTAGTACGACGTCCTCTTACAGTCCGGAGCACGCCACACCATGACTGTCCTCACCTACCGGCCAGCCACCTCCCCTGCCCACCAGGCGGCCACCCGCCACCCGGTCTGCACCGAGGTCGCCATCGTCGCGGCCAGCCCGGTCGTCAGCAACGGCCTCGTCTCGGTGATCGACGGCGTGCGCGGCCTGCGAATCAGTCACCGGGTGGACTCGATCACCCGGCTCCCGCCCGGCCCGCCCGGCTCCCTGGTCATCGTGGACCTCGGCGGCAAGCCGGGAACGGTCCACGAGGAGTCGTTCTGGCGCCTGGCGCCGCCCGGGGCGCACATCATCGCCCTGTGCCTGCCGGACAACCCGCCCAATCTGCTCACCGCCGTCAAGGCCGGTGTCCGGGCGCTGATCACGCGCGAGGCGGACACCGAGGAACTGATCACCGCGATCCGGGTGGCCCGCCGCGGCGGCCTGCACATCGCACCCGACCTGTTCGACATGGTCATCGGGGCGACGACGGCCGGCAGCGCCGCGGACCGCCGGGAGCTCACCGAGCGCGAGATCGAGACGCTCACCTGGATCGCCTCCGGACTGACCCACGGCCAGGTCAGCCGGCGGATGGGCCTGACCGAGGCGACCGTCAGCACGTACGTCAAGCGGATCCGGCACAAGCTGAACGTGGGCAACAAGGCCGAGCTGACCCGCCGGGCCATCGAGCTGGGCTACGTCAAGCCGCGCTGACCCGGCAGGTCATGCCGGGCCTCCCGCGGCACGGGCCGGGTGGTCGCCGCCTTCCGACCGGCGGTGCGGCGGTGGACCTGGCGGCGTTCCGGCTGACCGTGCTGCGCGACCGTGTCGCGTCGCTCATGGCGGGCACCGACGATCCGGCCGCGGGAACGGACCACCAGGTCGCCGGTGAGTAGGAAGGACTCGCTCACCGAGAGGACGATGAGCGAGCTCGCGCGCCTGACTCGCGTCCTGCCTCACACCAGCCGGTGTTCGATCAGACTGCGGGCACTCGCCTCCACCGCGTCCGCAGCCGGCCGGTCATCAGACGCTCGACCACCTGCACCGATCCGAGGCCGCCGGCCGGCGGCCGCACCGGCCCGAACGCCCATCCGGGCAGCACCGCGCACAGCTCCGTGTCCCCGCCCGATTCGGCCATGAAATCCCATGCGGCCCGCTCCGTGATCGGCCTCGCCCCGCTGTCGTTCCGCGGCGCCACCTACTCGGGGGTCTTCACACTGCTGCCGATGCTCACCGGCCGGGGCCGAGATCACCACGGCGAGATCCTCGTCGCCGCGGGCGCGATGGATCTCGCTCCGAGGCTCGACCCGCGTCGCTTCACGCTGGACACCGTTGCCGAAGCGCACACCATCGTGGACGGCGGCACGGCGGACGGCAAGATCGTGATCGACGTGGCCGGCTGATCCGGTTGTAGGCTTCGCTTCGGGCCGGGCACCAGCGATCGGGACAGGAGTTGTCGTTGCGGTGACGCAGCAGGAGGCGCCGTTTCCGCGGCCCGCGCAGCTTCCCGCCGTGACCGGGGGGTTCGCCGGCCGCGTCGCGGAGGTCGCCGAGGTCGTCACGCAGACCGCCGACGAGGGATCGGTCACCCTCGTCGTGGGCATGCCCGGGGTGGGGAAGACGACGCTGGCGCTGCATTGCGCGCACCGTCTGGCCGAGCGGTTCCCCGACGGGCAGCTCTATCTCGACCTGCACGGCTTCGGCCCGGCCGAGTCGGTGGTCACCCCGGCGCAGGCG
>Ga0307516_10007789_pt1 | contig 12230 bp, 9 predicted proteins | sample 19_EM_MG_FD_203310 | JGI IMG/M metagenome (GOLD analysis project Ga0307516, IMG submission 203310) | Populus trichocarpa ectomycorrhiza microbial communities from riparian zone in the Pacific Northwest, United States - 19_EM | ecosystem: Host-associated > Plants > Roots > Unclassified | place...
GCGGATGATGGGGATCGGTGACCACGCGCGACAGCCGCGCCGGATCGAGGATGCCTTCCTCGAGGTCGAATTCCCAGGCGCGGTTCTGCTGCGCCATCAAGCGGCGCTGCAACCGGTTGGCGAGCCTTGCTACGATGCCTTGCAGATGCGCGAGCTGCTTGTCGAGATAGCTGCGCAACCGCTCCAGCTCGTCATGGTCGCAGAGATCTTCGGCCGCGATCACCTCGTCGAATTTCGGCGCGAAGGCGTGATATTCCGGCCCACGCGGCTCGTTCTTGCCGTGCGAATTCGGCCGCGTCGCTTCCCCCGGCGTCTCATCGTCGCCGAGTTCGCCGTCGTCGAAGGTGTCTGACGTCGAGGCCTGCGCGCTTTCCATCGCACTTTCCGACATTTCGTCGGTCGAGGCCTGGGCCTGATCGGCGCTCATTTCCTGCGCGGCGTCGCTATCGGGCGAGCCTTCGGCGCCGGACTGATCGTTCTCGCCGTCCTGGTTCTCGTCGTTGTTCTCGTCGTCATCGGCGTCGGCATTGCGGTCGTCGCCGAGGTCGAGCGCGGACAACAAATCGTGCACGAGGTCGCCGAACTTGGCCTGGTCTTCGGTGACGCGGCTCAATTGATCGAGCCGCGCGCCGATCTTGTCTTCCAGCGCCGGGCGCCAGAGGTCGACCATCTTCTTTGCGGCCGCCGGCGGCGCCATACCCGTCAGGCGCTCGCGCACCAGCATCGCCAAGGCGTCCGACAGCGGCGCGTCGGCGCGGTCGGTGATCTCATCGAACTTGCCGCGGTGGAAATGATCGTCGAGCATTGCGGTGAGATTTTTCGCAACGCCGGCCATCCGCCGCGAGCCGATCGCCTCGACTCGGGCCTGCTCCACCGCCTCGAACACGCCGCGGGCCTGCGGATTTCCCGGCATCAGCTTGCGGTGCACTTTTGGATCGTGACAGGCGAGCTTCAGCGCAATCGAATCGGCATGGCCGCGCACGATCGCCGCATCGCGTTTGGTCATCTTTCGCGCCGGTTCGGGCAGCCGCGCCTTGCCCGGTGCCAGACCCGGACGTTCGGCGGCGAACGTGACTTCCAGCTCCGGGGCTTTCGCGATCGCACGCAAGCACGACGTCACCGCGCGCTTGAACGGCTCGGTCGGCGCCTCCTTGGATCCGGTGCGGAATTTCGAGTTCGACGTTGTCATTTCAGTCCCATCACCCGTCGTCCCGGAGAAGGCCGGGACGACAACGATTACGAGAGCGCGACGTTTACGGAAGACTCCGCCAGCTCGGCATTGAAGCAGCGCTGATAGAATTCAGCCACCAGCGGCCGTTCCAGTTCGTCGCACTTGTTGAGGAAGGTGACGCGGAACGCAAAGCCGATGTCGGAGAAGATATCGGCGTTCTCGGCCCAGGTGATCACCGTGCGCGGGCTCATCACCGTCGACAGATCGCCATTGGCGAAGGCGTTACGGGTGAGATCGGCGAGCCGCACCATCTTGTTGACGATGTCGCGACCTTCCTGCGTGCGATAGTGCTTCGCCTTGGCGAGCACGATCTCGACTTCCTCGTCATGCGCCAGATAATTCAGCGTGGTGACGATCGACCAGCGGTCCATCTGGCCCTGGTTGATCTGCTGGGTGCCGTGATAGAGGCCCGATGTATCGCCGAGGCCGACCGTGTTGGCGGTCGAGAACAGGCGGAACGACGGATGCGGCTTGATCACCTTGTTCTGGTCGAGCAGCGTCAGCCGGCCGGAGACTTCCAGCACGCGCTGGATCACGAACATCACGTCGGGACGACCGGCGTCATATTCGTCGAACACCAGCGCGATGTTGTGCTGCAACGCCCAGGGCAGAATGCCGTCGCGGAATTCCGTGACCTGCTTGCCATCACGGACGACGATGGAGTCTTTGCCGACCAGATCGATACGGCTGATGTGGCTGTCGAGGTTGACGCGCACGCAGGGCCAGTTCAGCCGCGCTGCAACCTGCTCGATATGGGTCGATTTACCGGTGCCGTGATAGCCGGTGACCATGACGCGGCGGTTATGGGCGAAACCGGCGAGAATCGCGAGCGTGGTGGCGCGATCGAAGCGGTAGTCCGAATCGAGATCCGGCACATGCGGATCGACTTCGGAATAGGCCGGCACTTCGAGATCGGTATCGATTCCAAATACCTGCCGGACCGACACCTTCATATCGGGCAAACCGACGGGTTCCGTAACTTTGGTCATGGCGGCGGTCGTCATCAATCCTCCGAGGTCCCGGGCGCTCCCGAAACCAGATTTTGTTGGATGGCTGCGGATGGGTGCTGGGACGAACCTAGCAGAGAGCAACGGCCGGCAGAAGCCCGCGGCGCAATCAAAGTTCCGTTGCCTTATCATTTAGATAGGCGCTGAACTCGATTTTTGGAGGGCTGCCCTGCGAATCACGCCGTACTTTTGGCGGGCGGCCATGCCACCCGCTATCGCCTCTTCCGCGGGGTGGGACTTTCCACCCCTATCATGAGTTGTTAGGTCTGAACCCAGCGCAAACCGCGGTACCGAAACGGGATTTTCGTGACATCATTCCTTGATCCCCTGATCGCGTTCGTTTCGGCGCATGCGTGGCTGGCTTATCTCACCCTGTTCCTCGCGGCCCTGTTGGAGGCCGTCCCGGTGATCGGCTCGCTGGTGCCGGGCTCGACCATCATCCTGGCCCTCAGTGCGCTGGTTCCCGGCGGCGAATTGAACCTTTGGGGAGTGCTGACGGTCGCAATCGCCGGGGCCATCGTGGGTGACGGCACCGCGTTCTGGGTCGGGCATCGGTCGCAGCGCGAAATCCTCAACGTGTGGCCGATGGCGAATTATCCGGGCGTGGTGGCGCAGAGCGAGGCGTTCTTCCACAGCCGCGGCGCGCTGGCAGTATTTTTTGCGCGGTTCGTGCCGCCGATACGCGCCTTCGTGCCGATCACGGCGGGCGCGCTCGGGATGCCGCCGTTGCGGTTCTATGGCATCAATATTCCGGCGATTCTGGTCTGGGCGCTGGCGCATGTGCTGCCGGGCGTGCTGGCAGTGTCTGCGCTGCACGAATATGTCGGGCTGCCGCATCATGAACACACCGGCAAGCATCTCTGGATGCTGGCGGTCGCCGGCGGCGCGCTGATTGTCGCACTAGCGATCTGGACCATCCGCCGCCGTCACGGCGGCGGCGTCATCGAGCCGGTCAAACCGGCTAGGTGAACGGCCGAGCGCGGGTCGGGGCCGGACCGACATAGCGGGCCCGCGGGCGGATCAGCCGGCCATGCTGCAACTGTTCAATGGCATGCGCGATCCAGCCGACGGTACGCGCCATCGAAAACAGCACCAGTTCATGGCCGGTCGGCAGGCCGAGCGTATGCACCAGCACCGCGAGCGCGTAATCGATATTGACGAATTCGCCGGTCGCTTCCGCGATGCGTTCCGGTATCTCGTGGGTCAGTTTGCGCTCGGCGCCCGAGCGCGCCAGCGCTTCCAGCAGTGCCTGCGCCCTGGGATCGCCGTGCTTGTAGACGCCGTGGCCGAAGCCGGCAAAGCGCTCGCCCAGCGCCACGCGCTCGCGGATCAGCGGCGCGACATCGCCCTTGGCCAGCGTCTTGAGCAGTTGCGCCGCCAGCACGCCGGCGCCGCCGTGTTTTGGGCCTTTCAGCGCAACCAGGCCGGCGATCATGGCGTCATAGAGATTGAGTTCAGTCGATGCCGCGCAGCGCACCGTGAAGGTCGAGGCGTTCAACTCGTGATCGGCCAGCAGCACCAGCGCGCGGCGGATCAGATCCGCGGCGTGCTTGTTGTCGGGCGCCCAGGCTTTGGCGATTTGGAGATGCAGCGGCTGCGGCGACGTCTTCGCATTCAGCATGGTCGCGACGACAAGGCGCATGATGCGGCCGCCGACCATCGCGCGTCCCTCGGGCGCACGCGTATGGGCGCGCGGATCAGCGGCAGCCGCCAGCGCCAGCACCGCGATGGTGCGATCGATCGCATTGGCCTCGCGCGTGGCGTCGGCGACCGCGCGCATGGCTTCCGAGATCGATGGGCAGTTATCGGGCGCAAAGGGGTCGACACCGCTGACATCCCACAACAGCGTCGCGGCATGTTCGAGTGTGTCGCGTTCGGCGAGATCGACGCAGTTCACGCCGCGATAGATCGGGCCGTCCTCGGTGATGGTCGCCACGCTTGAATCCATCACCGGCAGATCGGCATCGAAACTGCGCATCCCGCGCGGCTCCGGCGCCGGCGTCCGGCGATCCTTCAGGGTGCGGACGTCCTCGGCGCGATAGCGGTGGCTGCGCGAATCGGCCGATGGCTCGGACCGGATCAGGCCGCGGCTGACATAGGCGTAGAGGGTTGCCTGCGAGATCGCGAGTTCGGCGGAGGCCTCACGGGCCGAAAGATAAAGCCCTGCGGATTTTTTCATATTGATTCACATAATCAAGATTGATCAATCTGTCGAGAGGATCGACCTTATCCGCGAGGAAAAGGAGACCCGACGATGAACATGCAACTTTCAAAGACCCCGATCGGCCTGGATGGCGTTCCAGCCGCTGAAACCGTGCTGAGCCATGTCGATGGCGAGCGCGGCGAACTGATCATTGCCGGCGAACGGGTCGGCGAACTGGCGCGCAAGACCGGTTTTGAAGGCGTCACCGCCCGGCTGTGGAGCGGCGGCACCGGCCAGCCGATCGGCGAGGCCGCGGTTCGCGCCGCCCTCGGCGCCGGACGCGAACGCGCCTTCGCCCGGCTCCCGGAGCTGTTGGGAATCACGCACGGGCTATCGATCGTCGACGGTTTTCGCGCCGCGATCGCAGGCCTTCGCACCGAGGCTGGCCTCGTGCACGAGGCCACCATCGTCGGCGCGTTTCCGGTGATCGCCGGTGCGCTGGTGCAGCGCGCGAAAGGCAATGATCCCGTAACGCCCGATCCAACCGCCAGCCACGCCGCCGATACGCTGTCGATGTTGCTCGGCCGCAAGCCCGATGCGCGCGAAGCGGCGGCGCTCGACGCCTATTTCGTCACGGTGTGCGACCACGGCATGAATGCGTCGACGTTCACGACACGGGTCATCGCATCGACCCATGCCGATTTGTTCGCATCGGTCACGGGCGGCTATTGCGCGCTGACCGGACCGCTGCATGGCGGCGCGCCGGAGCCTGTGCTGGAAATGCTCGATGCCATCGGCTCGAGCGAGCGCATCAAGCCCTGGGTCGACAGCGCGCTGGCGCGCGGCGAGCGGCTGATGGGCTTCGGTCACCGCGTCTATCGCGTCCGCGATCCGCGCGCCGATGTCCTGAAGCATGCGATCGAGCAGTTCGCCGGCGGCGGCCTCGATCTGCCGTTCGCGGGCGAGGTCGAGGCCTATATCCGCGCCGCGCTGAAGCGGAAAAATCCAGACCGTCCGCTCGACACCAATGTGGAGTTCTTCACCGCGATCCTGCTCGATGCGCTAAAAATCCCGCGACAGGCGTTCACGCCAATCTTTGCGGTGGCGCGCGCCGCGGGATGGACCGCACATGCCCGCGAGCAACAACGCAGCGGCCGGCTGATCCGGCCAAGTTCGGCGTATATCGGGCCGATGCCGGATTGAGGGTTAAGGGATGGAAGCTTCGATCCTCATGGTGAGGAGCGCGTCTTCGCGCGTCTCCGGACGATGCTTCGCATCGCCGGGCGAACCATGGGGCGCGTGGCCCAACCTTCGAGACGCAGCCTTGCGGCTGCTCCTCAGGATCAAGAAGCCCCGCGCACGACGGTCTTGAGATAATTATACGCCTTGATGATCTCGATCAGGCGATCCTCGGTGGAGCGGTCGCCGCCATTGGCGTCGGGATGGTGTTGCTTCACCAGCGCCTTGTATTTTGCCTTCACCGTTTCCAGCGTCGCATCGGGACCAAGGCCCATCACCTGCAGCGCCTTGCGCTCGGCGTTCATCACTTTTCGGATCTCAGGCTTGGCCTCGCCGGCTGCGCCACCGGGACCCGGCCGCCAGCGGCCGCGGCCGTTGAGTTCTGAGAACATGCTGAACGGATCGGAAGCGGCATCGATCTCGGCCTCGGCGCCGGCCTTGCCCTTCTTGCCGCCGTTGGCGCCCATCTTCCAGGTCGGACGGTGCCCGGTCAGCGCATCCTTCTGGTAGCGCGCGACGGCGTCGGCATTCATGCCCTGGAAGAAGTTGTAGCCCTGGTTGTATTCGCGGACGTGGTTGAGACAGAAGTGCCAGTATTCTTTGGAATTCTCGCGGCCCTTGGGCGCGCGGTGCGGGCCCTTGTTCTTGCACTCCGGCCATTCGCACATGGCGGATTCTTCGCGCGCCGCCGCCTGCTGCTTCGCACTCAGCTTGTTGGGCTTGATGCGAATGGAGTCGAAGAATTTGGATGAATCAATTGGCATGGCTGACTTTGACTACGCAATGGCCAAGGCTTCAAGTCTTGACATTGCGAAACCCTCCCTTCTGATACGCCCCACTGACGGAAAACGGTCATTGACGGAAAACGGTCACGGACGTAATGCCGCAACCATGAGCACCAAGGACGCTATCATAAACAAGTTGCGTGAAGCTTTCGTGCCCGAAAGCCTCGACGTTGCGGATGAATCACATCTGCATGAGGGCCATGCCGGCCACGGGCCGGGCGGCGAGACGCATTTCAGGGTACATATCGTATCACAGGCCTTCGAAGGGAAGAGCCGGATCGAACGCCATCGCATGGTCAATACGGCGCTGGACGCGGAACTCAAGGGGTCCGTGCACGCGCTGGCGATCAAGGCCAAGTCACCTGGAGAAACTGGACCTGGGGAAACTGCACCCGGGGAAACTACGGGCCGGTGAAAGCCGACCCTAAAGCGGTGACGGTATCTTTCCCGGGAAGGCAAGAAATGGACACTCCCTCATGGATCGAACTGGTCGAAAGAAACGTCGCCCGATTCGGCGACCTCGTCGCCGGCATCGATCCCTCGCAGTCCGACATCCCTGAGTTTTTCGGCGATGACAGCGCGTGGATCGACCGCTTTGTCAGTTTCATGATCGAAACGATCGAGGGACGGATCGGCTTCGTCAAATTCCAGTCGGCTTATTTCGAAGCGTGCGGGTTGACGGGCCTCACCGCACTGTCCGCCGGAATCAGGAAAGCAAGGGCCGCCGGCATCGGCGTCATTCTCGACGCCAAACGCGGCGATATCGGTGCCACGGCCGCCGCCTATGCCCGCGCCTACCTGACCCCAATTTCGGCCGGCGGCAGCGGCGACTTCGAGGCCGACTGCCTCACCGTCAATCCCCTAATGGGGCCGGATACGCTCGAACCGTTCGTGGAGTGCGCCAACCGCTTCGGCAAGGGCCTGTTCGTGCTATGTCGAACCTCCAATCCCGGCGCGGGCTGGCTGCAGGACAAGATGACGGGCAATCGGCTGGTTTCCGATCGCCTCGCCGACCTCATTGCGGCGATGGGAGCCGACGCCAACAGCCCGTCCCGGCTGCACACGGTGGGTGCCGTGGTCGGCGCAACGGTCCCGCATGAAGGCCGGCGCCTGCGACAATTGCTGCCCCGCTCGATCATCCTGGCGCCCGGGCTTGGCGCGCAGGGCGGCGATGCCGCGGCCATTCATTCCCTGCGCGGCAACATTCCCGGCGATCTGCTGATTCCGGTGTCGCGCGGCCTGACCCTGGTCAGGGATCGCGGAATTTCCGCCGACGACTATCGGCAGCTCATCATCGATCGGATTGACGGCTTCAAGGCGGCGGTCGCCTATGATTATCTCGGCAATCGCGCGATCCCGGCCTGACGCTTATTCGGCCTTTATAACGCGCGCGCGCCACCCGTCTGGAATTCCTACGCCGGCTTTTTCATATCTACCGCAGCAACGGCCGGCAACGTGCGGACGTTCGCGAATTCCGCGGTGCTGAAATGAACGATCAATCACGCAAAACCGAGGCGGGTCCATATTCGACGCTGGGCTGCATCCTGCTGCTGTTGGCGACCGGGATCGCCGTCAAGACCGCCGCCGCGATCCACCTCTGCCAAGTGGCTCAGGGATCGTGCCCCTTCGCCTTGAATTGGTGAGCAGATCGCCAAGCTGCAATCGAGCAAGAGACCAGATCAAGCACCCGGCCGCCGATTCCGTGCAGGTTCGCTGCAGCCGTTGTGCGGGATCTTTTGTGACCGCACCTGCGTCAGGTGTCGTCCAGATCGAGCGAAGTCAGGATATAGGAGCTGCGGCGGCTTGCCGAAGACCATACTTTGTGCACTCACTGGCGATTGTTGATTTCGCAATTCTTGATTGGGTTGGCAAATGAGCAATTCATGTGTCCAAGATCACTATGCGAAATCAGGTGCGGGACACAGCATTGCCGAGCGGATCCTCACCGCAGTTTACGCAGCAGGCGGGCCCGCCGCTCCAGTGACGCCAGAAACGCTGGCACCCTTCGATCACTATCACGGTGGCGGTCTTGCCGCGACGGAAGGTCTGGCGACACTTTTGGAGCCGCAGGCGGGAGAAAGTATTGTCGATATTGGCAGCGGCATCGGCGGACCTGCGCGATGGCTAGCAAACCGCTTCAATTGCAAAGTCACAGGCATCGACCTCACGCCGGAATTTTGCGATGCCGCGCGGCAACTTAATACCCACACAGAGATGGTCGACCGCGTCGTGATTCACGAGGGGAGCGCTCTGGCTCTCCCGCTTCCTGATGGCCGTTTCGATCGCGCTTATTCGCAATACGTGGTGATGAATATCGCCGATAAACTCGGCGTGTATCGAGAAGCTGCTCGCGTCTTAAAGCCCGACGGTCGGCTGGTATTGTGCCATGTTGGCGCCGGAGCAAATGGGCAGCCGGATTATCCGTTGCCATGGGCAGGTGGGCCAGAACACAGTTTCCTCGCGTCCGATGAAGAAACTCGGCGTGATTTAGAGCATGCAGGATTGCAGATTATTTCATTCCGAGACGCGACCCAGCCACTCCAATCGCTTGTTACCATGCGACGGAAATTAGAAAGTGAGGGAATGCCCGCCGTGGGTTCCCACGTGCTAGCTGGCGAGCACTATCTGCAAATGCTCATCAACGCCCTGCGAGCGTCCGAACGAGGGCAAATTCGAACCGTGGAAGTCGTTGCATTCAAGCAATAGTGCCCATCTTAATCGGCCGTGGCGCCCCGCAGTAACGCTCAGAACGCCGTGCCGGCCCGCTTCGGCTTCTTTTCCTCGACCTCGGCCTCGCGCGGCACCGCGACGATCCGCAAGGCCGTAATGCGATTGCGCTCGCGGCGCAGCACACGGAAGCGGAAGCCGTGGAAAGTAAAGCTCTGGCCGCGTTCGGGGATCGAACGCGCCTCGTGAATCACGAGACCGGCAACCGTGGTGGCTTCTTCGTCGGGCAAATGCCAGTCCATCGCCCGGTTGAGATCGCGGATCGGCACCGAGCCGTCGACTACCACCGAGCCGTCGGGCTGGGCGCGGACGCCGGCCACCACCACATCGTGCTCGTCGGAGATGTCGCCGACGATTTCTTCCAAAATGTCTTCCAGCGTCACCATGCCTTCGACCTCACCATACTCGTCGACGACGAGCGCGAAGTGGGTCTTGCGACGGCGAAACGCCTTGAGCTGTTCGGCGACCGAGCGCATTTCCGGGACGAACCAGGGCGGCAGCGCGATGGTCGAGACGTCGATGCCGGAGGTATCGCCCTCGGAAGCGCGGATCGCGCGCAACAAATCCTTGGCATGCAGCACGCCGATGATGTTCTCCGGCTTGTCGCGCCACAGCGGAATGCGGGTGTATTCGGTCGCCAGCACCTCGCGCACCAGTTCTTCCGCCGGCAGGTCGGCATTGATCATCACCATTTCGGTGCGATGAACCATGACGTCGGAGACCTGCAGCTCGCTCAGATCGAGCAAGCCGCCGAACATGTCGCGGTCCTGCTTTTCGACCTTGCCCTCATGATGAAGCAGATCGACCGCGCCGCGCAGACGCTCGGTCGGCGACAGGATCGGCTGGTTGGCGCCGATCTTGATGCCGAGCGCCTGCATCAGCACGCGGACGATCGCCTCGACAATGGTGAGCAGCGGTGCCAGCAAATACAGCATCAGCCGCATCGGGCGCGCGACCAGCAGCGACACGCGGTCAGGCGCGTTGATGGCAATGGTCTTCGGCAGCACTTCGGCAAAGATCACGACCACTGCCGTCATGACCCCGGTCGCATAGAGCACGCCAACCTCGCCGAACCAGGCGGTAAAGATGCCGGTGGCAAGCGCCGATGCGCCGATATTGGCAAAGTTGTTGCCGAGCAGCAGCGCGCCGATCAACCGCTCGCGCATACCGATAAGGCTGGAAACCACGCCGGCGTCGCGGTTGCCCTGCTTCGACAACCGCAACATGCTGGCTTTCGAGGCCCCGGTCAGCGCGGTCTCGCTCGCCGCGAAGAAAGCGGAGACCAGAAGACAGCCAATCACGATGGAGAAGGTAATCCAGTCCAAGTCAGGTCATCCGGACAGAGTTCAGCTTTTCGCCAGTTTGGCTTTGAGAAAATCGCGAACCAGTGACGGTTCGACGTCGTTTGCGATCACCGCGCGGCCGACGGCCTCGATCAGGATGAAGGTGAGCTTGCCGCGCTTGACCTTCTTGTCCTGCGCCATCAGCGCCATCAGGGCATCGGCGTCCGCGAGCCCCTCCTGGGCGAAACCGGCGATATCCTGCAAATGGGTCGGAAGGCCTACGGATGCAAGGTGGCGCTGGACGCGCGCGGCGTCCGCTTCCGGGATCATGCCGAGTTGGGCCGAAAATTCCGCGGCCAGCACCATGCCGACGGCAACGCCCTCGCCGTGGAATAGCCGATCGGAAAAACCGGTTGCCGCCTCCAGCGCATGGCCGAAGGTGTGGCCGAGATTAAGCAGCGCGCGCTCGCCGGTTTCGCGCTCGTCGCGCGATACGATCGCTGCTTTGGCCCGGCAGGAGGTCGCGATCGCGTGCTCGCGCGCCGCGCTGCCGGAAAAGATGCCGGCATGATTGGCCTCGAGCCAGGCAAAGAAGGCTTCATCGCCGAGCACGCCATATTTGGCGACTTCGGCGTAGCCTGAGCGGAACTGGCGCGGCGACAGCGTGTCCAGCACCGAGGTGTCGGCGATCACGAGCACCGGCTGGTGAAACGCGCCGAGCAGGTTCTTGCCCTGCGGCGAGTTGATGCCGGTCTTGCCGCCGACGGAGGAATCGACCTGCGCCAACAGCGAGGTCGGCACCTGCACGAAATCGACGCCGCGGCGCAGGATCGCCGCGGCAAAGCCTGCGAGATCGCCGACCACCCCGCCACCCAGCGCGATCACCAGATCGTTGCGCTCGATCTTGGCCGCAATCAGCGCCTCGGAGACCTTCTCGAGCCCCGCATAGGTCTTCGATCCCTCGCCTTCGTCGACGACGACATGGGACGCCGGGATGCCGGCCGCGGCAAGCGAAGCTTGCGTCTGCTCCAGCCAATGCGTGGCAACGGTGCGGTCGGTGACGATGGCGGTGCGGACGCCGGGCCGCAGTGCGGCGACACGCCCGCCCAGCGATTGCAGCACGTCGCGGCCAATGATGATGTCATAGGCGCGGTCGCCGAGTGCGACGTCGACCGTGATGGGATCGGAGTGGTTCAGTGGTGCCGTCATGGCGTGGTGTTCATCCCGTCCGTTGTAGCCGTTGTAGCCGTCGCCGGCTTCGTTGTTTGGGCCGCCGGCACAGCGTCGCCGGCAAAGCCGGTCGTGCAAGGCGTCAATGCATTCATCGACGATGCGGTCGTGCGGCACATCGCGCGACAGGATCGTCAGATCGGCGTTCTGATAGATCGGCTCGCGCACTTCGAGCAGACGGCTAACGGTCGCAGCCGGATCCTCGGTCTGCAACAGCGGCCGGTCGGCGCGGCGCTTGACGCGCTTCATGATGACGTCCAGATCCGCCTTGAGCCAGATCGAGACCGCCTTGTCGCGGATCCGCTGGCGCGTCTCCTCGCGCTCCGTGAAGGCGCCACCGCCGGTGGCAATCACGGCCGGGCCGCCGTTGAGCAGCCGGGCGATCACCCGCGCCTCGCCATCCCTGAAATAGGGCTCGCCATGGGCCAGGAAAATGTCTGGTATCGACATGCCGGCCGCCGCCTCAATCTCGGTATCGGCGTCGAAAAACGGCAGCCGCAGCCGGGTCGCCAGCCGGCGGCCGATGGTGGATTTGCCGACGCCCATCATGCCGGCCAGCACCACCGAACGCCTGCCCAAGGCGGC
>Ga0307516_10007790_pt1 | contig 12229 bp, 17 predicted proteins | sample 19_EM_MG_FD_203310 | JGI IMG/M metagenome (GOLD analysis project Ga0307516, IMG submission 203310) | Populus trichocarpa ectomycorrhiza microbial communities from riparian zone in the Pacific Northwest, United States - 19_EM | ecosystem: Host-associated > Plants > Roots > Unclassified | place...
GCAGGACAAATGGCTAAAAGTAAGTTTCATGACACGATCGCACGCCATACGTCATCGTCAGCCGAGGAGAGCAAGTGCGATATCCGGAAAAAGTGGAGCACGCACCTGTTGGTGTGGTATTCACAAACCGGGTTTCAAACACAGAGTAATACAACGACTCGAGCAAGGCGTGATCGTGTTCCAGATGTTTTGAACTCGACGGAATTGGCGAACTCGGTTGAGATGAGCCGTCGGGGAGATGTATCATTTCCGACCGTTTCGCATGAGCCCGTAGTGGTGTCGTAAACCATTTCGGCAAGGTTGGGAAACGAATGTCTGAAACCGGGACGTGAAATCTCCGACCGGAGCCGTAACATGATTCAAAATCATTTCTCACCTTCTTCCATCGCTTCCATAACGCCACCCGGGCAAAGGACACGGTGAATTTCCTGCGTGGTGATGTGAGGTCGCCCGAGAATGAACTATCGCCCCGCAAGACCAACCTCATATAATGACGTCCACTATTATTCCGAGCCGACTTTGTGAGAACACGATAAGGAGACGCACATCTCGCATCATCCGCTCACCTTGTTTTCCGGTACGCCCCTGCCGCGAACAATTAGCACAGGCTCTTAGGAACCGAGAGGCCCAGAGAAGGAACTCATTTACTTTGCAATGAACTTCACACGGACGTAGTCGAACTCATCCTCATCGAACGGGAGCCTCTTGGTCAGACTACGGCAACAGAAACAGGGTACCCTCGTCAGTGAAAGCTGAACACTGAATCTTGCGGACCTACAAATTCCCGTGCACCCATGTCACTCGTTTCGAAATCGACGCGTCCAAATAACTCGCCGAAGGCTGAATGTTCACCAAATCGAACCCGACCTATGAACGCGGGAGGGCCATCACTTTCGTAAGCACGACCAGGAAAGAAACACGTGAAATGAAATAAACGCACGAATTCACAATCTGGCCACTCCTTCGCAGCGTCTATAACCCAATGACCCGGCTAAAAACCGTCCGCAGAAGAGGTGGAGGGGAGCGCAGGGACCACAGAAATAGACCATCAGCGAATGATTCCACAGATCGGGTGTTCCCTCATGGCCTGCCCGAGGACTAGGAGTTTGGGAGCCACGTACCCCGCATCCCAGTTCAAGTACCTTCGTAGGAGGTACTCGGAAGTCCACGGTCGAAATCCTCATGACGGACCGCATAAATGCATAATCCAGCAGATCCCTGTTGCGCCACAATTAGCGCCCTCTCCCCTCTCCCCTCCCTCTCCCCCCTGGAAGGGAGAGTTCGGGTGTGGTAGACGGGATGGTGAAATGAAGGGCGGAAGGACTCACATTCCGATAAATTCTTTGTCATATGAAAGGGGGTAGGGTGCCTTCTCGGGATCGTAAGAGTGGTGACGGCTGCCATGCTTGATGGTGAAGTTATCCTCCTTCAATCCCCTTGCCCTCCTATTCCCACTACTCTCAGGCGAAATGACCGAAAGCCTTTCGTGCGCGAAGCTGGGACGAGGGCCCGGAGACATTTCCGAGTCCACCGACGTTTGCCGAGGTCGTGGTTTAGGAGAGGGGGGTGAGAATACATCTCCCGGAAAGGTAGAGATGGACAAATACTCCAGTTTGGCGACTGATCACTTCTTTCGAGCTTGTCGCTAAGCCTCGAAAATTCTGCTTCCCTCAGTCGTACTCGCGGGGTGTGGTACAAAGAAAAATGCACAAGAGAGCAGCAGGTTTATTTATGCCTCGAGCCAGGAACGTTCGTCGCTCATGCCGTCATCCGTCTATTAGGGTATAGTGTCGTTCGACCAGAGGCCGCGGTGGCTGATCACACTCTATATTACAAGCGGTCAGGCAGTCGACATACATAGCAGTCCCCGTCTGGAGCTCAAGAAAACCGTGTGCGGACCCTCACTGGCCCATCTTGGATCGCACAAGCCCGAGCAGAAGCGTTTTCGATTTGACCATTCGGGCAAACCATGGTCCGAAGACAAGTCCCCACAGGAATGGCAGGTAAGCGGCGCCAGAAGACTGGTGTGGGTGATGTCAGAGGGCTAGGAACGTGGGTATATAAAAGACGCCGAGACTCGAACCTTTCCGTTCGTCAGGATAATCGCCTCAGGTCCCCCCGTGTATTCCTTCCTGAGTGGTTTGTTCGCCAGGTAGCTGATGATGTTCGCAGCCACAACAGCAGCTTGACCAACCGTCTTCCCGAACTGCTTCTCCTCGGGCCAGTCTATGATATCGCCGGCGGCAAATACCGACGGGTGGCCGAAAACCTGGAGCTGGGGGGAGACGTGGACAAACTTCCGCTCCGTGATGATTTCTGTGCCAAGGGATGATGCAAGGATGTCTGTGTTTGGTCGTGGTCCCGACGTCCGTACCTGATCGACGACGGAAGTTAATGCAATCAGGTTGCACCCGAGTGGGGTGACTCACGATCAAATCGGCCTGGACCTTCTGTCCAGACTTGAGGACGACTTCACCAGAGTCCGATTCTGGGAAGGACTCGACGACATCGCTCAAGATGAAGTCGATGTTCCTGGCCTTGTACTGGGCTCCGACCATCTTGCGGAACTTGACGGGGTATGTCTGGTTAAGGACGAGGGTTTGGCTGTGGACGATGGTTATCCTCTTGGTCTGTGGAGAAGGGGCCGATAAGTGGATTGAGATTATGATAACGAGAGAGGAGGCTCACTGGGTATTCGTCTCTTAGCTCCCCGGACAGTTCTGAACGGTGATGAGCAAAAGGGTTGGGAAGAGGTCCGACGACATACCCAACCCCACCGCGCCAGCGCCAACCAATAAGATATCCTTGGCCGCTTTGAATTTGGAACGCCATCCTTGCACGAACTTGTCGAACTCCTCCCTCGAGTTTGGGAAATTAAGCGGCCCGGGCCAACGTGAACCAATGCACACGGCAAGGACTAAACTGGCGTTAGATGAACGAACGGAGCAAGCGTGGAGGCACCTGCGACCCACCTTCGTAGTCTAACGTCTCCCCGTTATCAAACGCGAGTTGTCCGCCATGCTGATCCTTGGCCTCGTTGATCGCCACGACTTTGCCCTGCTCCCGAATTACTACAACGGGCAGGTGGTGGGAAAATAATGTACCATTTTGAAAGTCCCCCTTCCTGGCGGGAAGACGCCCCCGTACGAGAACACGGCCTACGCAGATGAGTTGGAGACAGGCGATTAAGAACGCACGGCGGAGGGACGCACCGTATCCGTAAACGCCTCGTCGTGGGTGACTACCATCCTGACGCCTGCCGGGAGCCAAATCGTGTGGGGACGCATGTCGACGAGGATAAGGTTGTACTGAGCGTGATCCAGCTTGTTCGAGAGGGATTGGGCGACCGTGACGCCGGCGCAGCCACCGCCGAGGACCACGACATTCTTGGCAGGCGCAGGGGCGGACATGGAGGGAGGAGAGGACGGCGTGGGGGCGCGAACATTGGGGGACGTCGTTTATATATACTGGGACGGTCGACAATGCTCTGAGCAAGTCGCGTGACCTGTCCGCAGTGATTGGGCGAGAACCCGCGGGGAAAAGGCGTTGCGGCTGTTCGAAATCTGCGGGTGAGCCTTTTCCGCTTCCATTGCGCTCCTAACATCGGCAGCAGTCGCCCAACTCGCCACCTGTGCCCACACCTTCCACCGCCGCGGTGATTGAATGGTACCAACGGCCAAATTCATGCACCGCCGTCCAGACGTAACCAGGTTGACGGCATCCACGAACCCGCCCTCGACCGCTTATCTCTGCCTCCCAATCCCAAGGTTCTCCGTCCCTCAGAGTTAGAGTCACCCCGATCACAGCGATCGCCACAATCGTCATCTCTCCCCACGGTTTCATCTCCTCCGCCCATGCCACGCAAGAAGCCTTTCTCGAACAAACAGCGCAAGGCCCAGCTCCAGGAGAAACGCGCGGTAAAGCGAGGCGATGTGTCGCCTCCACCACCCGCTAAACGCAATCCCAAACGGAAGGGGCGTCCCCTGGCGTCAAGATCAGCTGTCGCCGGGACCGTGGACGCACAGGCGGTTGCATCCTCTCGGAAACTCCAGTCGGCTTTCATCAAACTCTCTTCTGCGTACCTTGAAAGGTCTAGACTCATAGCATCCAAACAGCCACTGCCTCGTCCACTCCCACCAAATGTTGCCATATTTAGCCCTGATGATCTGCATCAGTCGAGTGACGGGGACGCGCAAAGGCTATCCTGTCCAAAGAGGCCGAAATGGAGGTACGACATGAGTAAGACCGAGGTCGAGAAGAACGAGGAGGGGCTGTTCAAAAAATGGCTCGATCAGACGGATCAAGTGCTCAAGGAGTGGGTCGACAGTGGCCCCGATATCCCAACGGGTAGCCAGGGTGAGGGCGTAATGCCACGAGCACCTACACATTTTGAACGGAACCTCGAGGTCTGGAGACAATTGTAAGCCTGTCCCGGACTCCAGTACGCTGCTTGTTCTAACCGCTGGACCCAATCAGATGGAGAGTGTCTGAGATCTCTCAGATTCTGTTGATCCTTTTGGACTCCCGCTGCCCCCTCCTTCATTATCCTCCATCTCTGGCGGCCTATCTTTCTGGGCTCCCAAACCGTAAGATCATCTTGGTGCTCACCAAGGTTGACATATCGGGTCCAGACCGGGCAAATGCATGGTCCGAATACCTCAAGAAACGGTACCCACACGTTCGCATCGTCCAGGTCGAATCCTACGTCCCCAAGGAATTGGGACCAAACGATGAGGGCACCAGCAAACGCAACCGACGTTTCGAACCTCACTTACCCCACACATTCCGCGAGAGACTCGTACAGGCTCTTCGTGAAGTTCATCAAGAGCTTCTCCAACCCCCAGAGATCATTCGAGGGGACGAAATGAAATTGAAACGATGGAAACCGTCAGTTAAAGCGGAAGTAGATTGGGGCGCGGTTCTCAGCGCCCATGGAGACAAGGTCGGGCAGCCAATTGGGGGGCCCGTCGCACCACGACCGAGCGCGCTCGATTCGACTGGTGAGGATAGGGGGCTACCTGATGGAAAGCAAGAGACGGCCGAGGTTGTGGAGCCCGAGTACTTGACAATTGGTCTGATAGGTGATTGAAAAATCATCTGGTTGCCCCTTTTACTGTCCAAGAAGCTGACAACGTGCTTCTGTGTTGGGACCTTGAACCCTAGGCCAACCCAATGTCGGAAAGTCTTCGTTGCTGAATGCGCTATTTGGTACGATCAAGGTCCGGGCTTCAAGGACCCCTGGCAAGGTACGCCGGTCCACCTCGGTGGTCTGAAACCGTGACAACCTTCAATGATGGCTGTTTCAGACCAAACACTTTCAAACACTCTTTTGGACGCCCGACGTACGACTCGTAGATTGTCCTGGTCTAGTGATGCCGAATTTTGTGCCGATGGAGACACAGGCTCGTATTCATTATGACGGGTCATTAATGTTCTCAACCTCGTGTTGCTTTCGTTGTAGGTACTGAGCGGAATTCTCCCGATCTCAAAGGTCTCGGCAATACCAGCGTGCATCCATCACGCGTCGCAGCTTTTGCCATTGGAACGGGTGTTTGGTCTCACACATCCCACGCTTTCGACGCTGGCAGCTGAGGATAAGAGGACGTGGCGAGAGCCTAAGGCCCAGGTTCAATCCGACAAGTTGGAGCCGGCTTGGACGGCGATGGACGTGCTGATCGCGTATGCAGGCGCGAAGAAGTGGGTGACAGCCAAAGCCGGGCGCCCTGACATCAATCGTGCGGGGAATGCTGGTGCGTGCAGTTTTAGATCACACGAGCATCGGACGGTAGGATGACATTTCGAAACAGCTCTCCGCGGGTTGGCAGAGGGTAGGATACGGTGGGCATTTTGGGCCCCAGATACAGATCCTTCAATGCTTGGCAAAGTAGGAGACGGAATTTGGATTCAGGGCGACGACGATACAGCGGGAGTGGACTCGGAGAGTGAGGGCGAGGAGGAGGAAGTGGAACAAGACCATGTTTCGGAATCGGATGAAGAAGGTAGCGAAGGAGGTGAACTTTCGGATGAGGAGGAGGAGGACGGGGAGGCGAATTTCGGTGGAAGGTTCGGAGCGCTGGCGTTGGAAGATGCGGGGGCGGAGACAACGGAAGAGGAGTGAAAGATCGACGTTCAATGAGCAGTTGTCGGAATGCTATGGAAGATGGAAAGGAAGATTGCAGCATGCGGGCACATCTCATTTTTTAGATCTTCTCTCTGGAATCTTCCGAATCTCTTGAACGTGGACAGAGTTTGTGGTTCTGAGGGAGAACGACCCGATAAGGTAACGACGATCTGAAGCTTGATCGTTCCCTCCTTCCGTTATGCCTGGCGGTTTCTTCCAACAAATGCAAGACGAGCCCGTTGCAGGCAAAGAACGGGCGGGGGAGGACGGCCCTGGAAGGTGGGCATCCGAGCAGCAGCAGACTCAGGCCCCTTCTACGTTCAGACCGTCCCTCGGGCGAGGTGTGACGACAGCCGTGTCCACCCCCCATGACGTCGTCCTCGCGGAGCTGTTCTCGCACCGACAAGGAGCGAGTGCTGACAAGTCTGCCGACGTGTCTGAAGTCCCTTCGAGGAGGAACGAGGCTGAGACGAGTCATCGACCTCAGTCACCTGGCCGGACCCCGCTACACGATCCATTCGCGGGCTCCCTGATTGGACTCTCGATCCAAGGTGATGGGGATCACGGCCAATACGAGCGTACGAACTTTGAAACGAGGAAGGAGGATTTGTGGTCGCACATGGGGGACATTCGGGACATTCAGACTCAAATTGCGAACATGCATGTCGCAATGGAGAACATCGGGCTCGGACATCAGGCGGACCAGCTTTCGGTCGACCGGGTGCATTCCACGACCGCGTCCGAGGGGGAGAAGTGGGAGGACGCGGTTGAGGGGGAGGACGACGAGGTGAAGGAGAAGGACGCCCGGGAGCAGGAGTTTACGAAGCTGGCGAACAAGTTTCACGGCCGGAAGGAAGCCACGGAGAATATCATGACCAAGGTGAATATTTATTGCAACTCTATTCGTGTGCTCATCAAGTTGCCGGTAGCTCGATGAGCTGTCGCGGGTCGTCACGGCATTCCACGCCTTACGGACACCTGCCGTCTCCTCGCGATCTCCCGGCGAGGTGACCGGGGAGTCGGGCACGCCGGGGTTGGACGGACCGCTGATGATCTTCCGAGCAGCAGAGGCCGGTGCCGATGCGGGTCGGCAATCTGGGTGAGAACGCCAGTTCGGGCAGTTGAGTCACCTGTCCGCATCACGTGTCCCGGTCTGTGCCTATTTTTTGGGGGAGAAGGGGAGATTCAGCGTGGGAAGGAGGAGGGGATAAGCGGCCGGGTAAGATTGTGGCGCCGAAGTTGCCTGATATGGAAGGAGTGATAGACAGGGCGGGAAGTGAACAAGTGGACATGATGACAAATTGGAAACCCGCCGAAATGGACTTGTGTGCGATTGAAAATTCCCATCCTCTGTAAAGTGAGAGAGGACTCGCCATCCGCCAATTACATGAATTTCCTCTCGTCCCCTTCCTCTCTCCTTCTTGCTTCCGTCTCCGCTCCCTCCCCCTCCTCTTCCGGTCTGCCTCGATCATCTCGCAATGCTCCCAGACGACCACCCCTGGCCAGAGCTCGGCAGTGTCTCCAGAGGCGCGACTAGAGGGAATCAAGGCTCGAAAGGCTCCCTCTCTCCCCCAGGCCCGGACGGCCGTTGCGTCCTCCAGCTGCGCGTTCAACCCGGCGTGCTCGCCGTCACTCTCACCCGCCAGGCCAGCGAACACTATCGCATTCTTGACGACGCGGTCACCAGTGCCCTCAAGCTCACAAAAGGTTTTTGGAGGAAGGCGAGAAGACGCCAGGACTACGATGCTCAGGCAGACCAGGATCATATCGAGCTCAACGAGTGGCTTCAGGTTCGTTCCGATCCGTTCCTTCCCCAAAACTCGCCACCACCCTTTGTGTGGGATCCTGACTCGTTCCTGTCCGGCCTTCCCAGCAACTGAAAGACAAGGTCATGGCCCATTTGGAGATGCTCATCGCAAAGGGAGAGATTCGGGGCCCTCCATATGTCATGTCCGATGACCAAGAGTTCCCATTCCTTCGCAAGTTCATCGAACGCCAAATGGCCAACGTCCCGCACAACCCCCGGCTGCGAGGATTGTCCCCCGGAACTGAGCATCAACCGCAGCTTTCCGTTGGCATCCATCGTTCTGAGACACCTGAAGACTCCCGAGCATCAACATCATTTGTTGACGACCCTTCCCGCTTATTAGGTCCGTACCTCCCTTCTTCCGACCGATGGAAAAGAACGCCCACGTCGATCCGCGTTTCCCAGATGAAGACCATAACGGCTCATCCTCTACCATGACTTCTCAATCAGGCACTCGATCGCGCATAGCTACCTGGGACAAGGACGCTGCGGTAAACAGTACGCCCGCCATCTTTTCCCGACCCTCGCTTCCGGTTCGCTAAGCGTGCGTCACATGATGTAGAACAAGAGATAGATAACCTTCGTCGTGTCCTTTTCCTGGCCCGAAAGGAGACACACGTTGCCTTGCAAAAATTCAATCAAGCGTTGGATGCTGAGCGCAAGGCTCAGGCGGCCCTGGTGGCTGCCGAGGATCGGAGAAGTGAACTGAGTGAGTCCGTTCTTATCTCCTTTTGGAACGCTGCTCAGCCCCAGCAGTCTCTATGTTTGTGGAATATCACAACTCAAATCATCATAACATGCTATCTTGTGAGTGTCTCCCCACTTCACATCCGTCACCCGAGATTGAGATCGGCAAGACCCCCCTCCCCCACCCGTAAACGGGTCTCCGGTGCATCATGACGCACGGGTCCCCCCTCAATTTACCCCTACATTATCTGCCCACCAAACGGCGCTCGCGAGCCCGTCGTTCGCCACACCTCACCGTCCTCCCTTGACGTCCCCGTTGTCCGGCTGGGATAACGATCGTCAGGATCGTCCCGGACCTGGTTTCCAAAATCCCCAGATGGCCGTCCAGCAGTTTTCTACCACCAACAACAATAGGCAGCCCTGGCAGCCGGATACCAGGATGACCTTGAACGGTCACAGCATGGGCTCGGGCGACCCCTCAACTATGAGACAGGTAGATAATGACGTTATGTGTGCCCCAGCCCGATCATAACCTGGCCGGTTTAGGGACCCATGTCGATGACCCCCGACTTCATGCCTCAACTACCTGTAAATCGGGCCCGTAAACGGGACTGGCCCTATGGAAACATCGAAGGTGGGTAGTTAGCGCGGGCGTTCATAAATCAGGATTCAAGTTACTGACCATTGTTCCTAATTCATTTTAGACCCTGAGGTATAACGATAGCGCATCCGCGAAAGTTCATTTACTAATCGTCGGTTGCCCCACTAGGATGTATCGGGGATACCACCTCGTAAAAGGCCCCATCATGCCATGGGCCTTCGGGTGCAAACCGTATCCAACGGCCTACACATGCCGCCCCCCGATGATGCAATGTCGGCGTCTCAACCTTCCGCCCAATCGTCCGCACACTTATCCGCACAACCACATTACCGCGACGCCCCCACCGGTTGACTATAATATGTACCATTAACCCGCTATCGAGGTGTAACATCGGAACGCGTTCACACAAAACGTCGCACCCCACAAGCCTGCACGGACACTACCCTACATTCGACTATTCCGCATCCGCTTTCAATCTCTCTGTTCCTCGCACACGCCCCCGACACCTTGTTATCGATTCGTTCCTCTCCCCGTGCGACATGTCGCTGCTGTGAACTGCCCTTTAACTTATCCCGCCTGTCTCCCTTCCCCTGTACCAATACCAACCTCGGTGTTTGTTGTCACCCTTCCCCAACCATCATTGTTTCAGATGGGCGATCTTTCTTTGCCCTTGCGGGACAGGGTCCCAGGTACCCATCGTGGCCATTCTTCGATACCCGCGATCCGATCAAAAGCAATCCGAACCAGGACGTAAACCGTCACCCTCTGACCATCCAACTCCCAACGCCCGACCCGATCGAAGGCTTCCCGAGTGATGCACTTGGAGGCGACGTCGTAACGTCACCCACCTCGTCTCTCACGTCAAACCCATGCGGGGAACGGTTTGACTGGTTGTCGCGCTTGATCGACGGAAGAGAAGAAAATAATACCCCCGGTGTTCACTTTCAAACCCGAACGAAAGAAGAGTAGATCCTGTCGAGATCTCTGGCAAACCGGGAAGCAGAACCAAGGAGGAGACAAAGGCTATTTCCTGCTCCTCTAGTTCCCATCGAATCCTGAATGACAGGTCGCGCCCGTTCCTAGTCGGGTGACCGCGTTGACGTGGGAAGAATGCGTGGGCGAGGTTTCTCGTCGACCCCGCCGTCCGTGCGGTCCCTGTGTTCTCGACCTTGGTGGCGCGTGGTGCCTTCCCCTCGATAGCGCCGAGAGGGCGAGAGGAGTGATTGGTCCCCGACCTTGGCACCGGCTGAGCGAGACTTTCTTTCTCCTTGGCCACCCATGACGGTGGATTCTGCGTTGTTTTCGGTCGTTTCGGAGCTGTTACCACTTTTAGCATACCAGCTGGGGTCAGCTGTTGGGTTGATCCCCCTCCCCTTCGACAATCGAGATCATGTAAGCACGGTAGAATTAGCCAACACGGTTTGAAATAAACCAGGGGGGGGAAGACCCATGTGGTTGATGCGAACGAATCGTGCAATGGAAACTTTGTGCCGGGGGTAAGTACGGGAAGTCGTCGGTTTCCCGAGCCGCCGACTCGCTTACCCCCTCCACCAGACCTTCTTGGAGCTCGGCCGGAGACCTCGTGCTTCATGTGGAAGGTCCTTCCCCGTTCTTTGGATGCTGTTCGAAATGTTCCCAGGGGGGTTGAGATCGGATGGGAATGGGTGGCGCTGGAGGAATTACCGGGCCGGGGCGTTGATCTCATAACACCGCCGGGCCACAAGCGAAGAACTTCGAGTCGAGAGAAAGAGGGGAGGGGAGATCCGATGTACACCACATCGTTACCACCCTGTTACTGTTACGCCTCTCCCAACAGGCTCACAGTGTCTTCTAGCCCCAATCCCCCTGTTGGAACATCAAGGGGCGTCATTGGACGTACTTATTTCCTGAGCGACGACGACACGTCAGCCTCTGACGACCGAATTCACCTTTCCGGACCATAAAGAGCGTAGAGAGACCTCTCCAGAACCGAACGACCGACGACGACGCTTGGACATCACCTACAAAACCACACCATGTTCCGGGACTTTCTCAACCCGGTGACCGACCGGCGCTGTTACACGAAAACTGCATAGGATTTGGCTCAGTTGGACGTTTTGCTGATGGCTCGCCGCCCTCTGATGGAGATTCAGTTTTTTTCCTCTTTCTGTTGGAGAGGAGGGAGTCAAGCGCAAATCCCTCCCGTGCTTGTTTTGATCTACACATTGCTTGCGTTTGCCCCGGATGGTAGGAGGGATGGGGGGGTTAAGCATATATGGTATGGTCGTGGGTCGTTGACAAGCACCCCCCGCCGCGCGATTCCGCAGCAATTCATCCCCCTTGTTTCCTTCTTTCTCAAGGGCCGATCAGATGGTGGTGGGCTTGGACGTGATGGAGGCACCCGAGCAGTGTTCTCCATTCATACGAGTTCCTCCCCCCCTCTCCGGCGTTCATGCGGTTGCGATGGAGAGCCGTTGGGCGGAGAAAGCCAAAGACGTCGGGCGAGAACGGGGTTCTCCCCAAGTGTTCATTAAGAAGTCGATATCGAACGCGACGTCCACGTAACATAATGAAATGATGGTGTTGGGCCAAGCCCAACTCTGCGTTCATAAAACAAAATAAAAAACGGGGGGGGGGGGATCCTGAACGACAGAGAGAAAACTCTTACAACGCTGAACCTAACCCCCGATTATCCTCAAAGCGTCCAACAGGTCTTGCCTCGCCCTTGCAAAGTCCTCGTAGTCGAGTGCCGAAATCGCGTACCGACAATGTTTCTGCGCTTGTGAGATTTGTTGCGGGGTTAGTTGGGGAGCGGGGATCGGAGCCGGTTGCGGCGGTTGCGGCGGAACGAAACTCTTGATCACTTGGGGTGGGGGATGTTGTATCGGCGGGGGCAACTGTTGGTATGGTTGAATAGGCGGATGCGGGGGTGTGGGTGTGTTGACCGCGGGGTCTATCGGTGGTAGTGTGTAGGTTTCAATATGAGCTGGGACGGCTCCCGGGGGCTGGGTCAGTCCGGACTCATGGAGCTCAG
>Ga0307516_10007791_pt1 | contig 12229 bp, 10 predicted proteins | sample 19_EM_MG_FD_203310 | JGI IMG/M metagenome (GOLD analysis project Ga0307516, IMG submission 203310) | Populus trichocarpa ectomycorrhiza microbial communities from riparian zone in the Pacific Northwest, United States - 19_EM | ecosystem: Host-associated > Plants > Roots > Unclassified | place...
GTAGATTGCTGCCTTCTCTCTCTCCCGCGCGGGAGGGCTGGCAGCTACCTTGACCTGTATTCTACTACCACCACACATGTCACATCCTAGTTTTGTAATCTGAACGTACACGTATGTTTGTATTGAATGTCCTGACCGAGGTTTGTTCACCGATGACAGCGCAATTTGAACGCTCTTACCGACTTTTGAGCATTGTCTGAGATGGGTGTGTGGCGCAATGGTAGCGCGTCTGACTTCGATTGTCGTTCGCCATCAGAAGGTTGCAGTTTCGAGTACTGTCACGCTCATTTTTTTTGTTTCGTGATCTCACCTCGCGACGCGCTTTCATCTGAGACGCGTCTCCCTCCCCGTCACTTTTCGTTCTTCATGTTCGGCCAACAACAACAACAACAGCCGGCTGGTGGACCGTTCGGATCCACGACGCAAGGGTCGACGTCCACCGGCACGGGGTTGTTTGGTTCGACGACGACTCAACAACCGTCTGGCTTCGGCACCACTCAAAACCCATCGACCTCAACTGGCACGGGTCTGTTTGGGTCTACATTTGGATCAACGACGCAACCGACACAGAACACAGGAGGGGGGTTATTTGGATCGCAACCTGCTGCAAACACCCAACCTACCAGTCACCTCTTTCCTTCGACTACGGCCCAGCAACCTCTGACCACGTCGATCTTTGGTACGAGCACTGTGACACAACCCCAGCAGACCCAGTCAGGGTTATTTGCGCAGTCGACGGGAGGATTTGGAGGGAGTGGTGGAGGGCCTTTGAGCAGTACCCTGTCGGCCAATCCGCTTAGGACATCACTGGCGTCGTCCCAATTAAATTCGGACCCAGGGGCGCAGTGCGCTGCTTTAATGCAGCGTATCGAGGGGATTAAGAACGCTTGGGACGCAGGGTCGCCTCAGTGTAAGTTCCAGGTGAGTACTCGTTCCACCCTGAGATTTCGGGGTCGATTATCTAACCCCGGTCGTTCTTATCTAGCATTACTTTTACAATCTCGTAGACCCCAGCCAGGTCCGCATGTATGGGCGCCCCGCGAACGCGATTGATGAGGTGCTTTGGCAAAAGGCTGTACGAGAGAACCCTGATCCCACCTGGTTGGTTGTCGTGGAACTGGTTAATTTGGACTCCGTTGACGGCCTTCTAGCTTGGTCCCCGTTCTCGCCGTCGGGTTCGATGACTTGCAGAAACGGGTAGACGCACAAACCAGGCAAGCTACCTCCCATCAAGAAAAGCTCCAGGTAGGGCTCTAACCTGCGAGACACTTTTTCTCTGCGGCTTTAACCCTGACGGTCATTAGGAATTGCGTAAAAGGATCGGGGCTTTAACCCAGAGGCACGAGCTTTACAACACCTCAAGACTCCATCGCGCGTCGGCTCAGCAAACTCAGTTAACGCATCGTCTATTGAGATTGGTGCAGCATTTGCATTTATTGATACCCACCCTTCGTTCCTCTTCAATCCGGCCTGAAGAGGAAGCACTGCGCGCAGCGCTGGAAGAAATTGATGAGGAGATCCGACGACCGGGTGGAATGGGAAGGATGCGGGGCAAGCTGAATGAGCTCTGGGCCTTGATTGGCGCTGTCAAAGCCGTTCGGGAAAGAGACTCGAAGGGTGTTTCGGATGGGAACGTCGAATGGGCGGTCGTTGATGAGGACGGTCTCGCTCAAATAGCTCAGGTGCGCTTTCCCTGTTGCGCTCGCGCCACTGTTCTGGCAATCTCACTGCGTATTTTAGATTCTCGCTGAGCAACAGGCAGGCCTGGCCTATTTGACGAAAACCCTTCAGAAAGACCTTAACGACCTGGCCGTGATCAAAGGGACGGCTGGGTCAGTGGATACGGAGATGAACTGATTGCTACTCGCGCGCTTTTCTGTTTTTCGCCTCCTGTTGTATAGATAGCGTTAGCGACGAGACGTACTTACAGTATTTTGGACAAAAGACGGCGATCGGGCACCTGGTAACACACAGCGTGACCTACTAATTCCATCCCGGAACAGCGGCGGTTCTCCACAGTCCCCTTTCCCCTTCTACCCATCCTCCGTCTCCCCAACGACCCTGTGCGCTGAAAGATGCGTGTACGAACGGTAGAAATACGGTGGCACGACAGCAAACCAATCTCAACTTGCGACTTTCAACCAATACCGTTTAAGAAGGCACGTCCGACCTCAGACAAGGGGTTCACCACCCAGTCCTACAGGCTGGCCACAGGTGGCGAAGATAACCATGTTCGAGTGCGTTCTCTTGCGATTCTTGGCTACAGTTCCTCCCAGAGCTGATGGGTGCTCGTTTTGGTTTGCGTTAGCTGTGGATGGTATATCCGAACATCATGCCCGCGTCAGTTCTTGCTGAGAGCGCGGTGGCCGGAAGTTCCGACGCGACGAACGCTTTTCGGCCGCCGAGGGTGGAGTACCTCACCACTCTAAGTCGACATTCAGCCGCTGTGAATGTTGTACGGTTTAGCCCAAGCGGTCAGTGTGCATTTTGGTTCGAGCGGAGATCCGGGGTTCGGGTGGCGCGGAGGGTTGGCTCTCAAATCACCCTCCTTACTTCCACTCCCTTTTCTTTCACGGGAGAGCTTTCACGAGAGATGAACGCGCCGAGAGGATCGTAGAATCCCCCTATCTCTACCGCTCCTATATCCACCGCCGTTTCTCGATCTCAATCAATGCATCATCAACTATGTCCTTTGGCATGACATCCACTGACTTGTTTGACCAGGTGAACTGATCGCCTCATCTGGGGACGGTATGACTGTCACTTAGGCTGGATTTTCACGAGTCTGACCGCCCTTATCCAGATGGGATGATCATCATTTGGGCGCCCTCGAGTACGCCGAACACGAGCACATATGGCTCGGATATCTCGCCAGAGGAGCCCCAGTACGATAAAGAATACTGGAAGCCACGGTTGACTTTCCGGTAACTACAAGACCACCGTCAATGCCGAAGCGCTCAACTAGACTCCACAGATGCACCACAATGCAGGTCTACGATCTCGCATGGAGTCCCACCGGAGAATACATCCTCGCTGGCAGTACCGATAACGTCGCGAGAGTATTCTCAGCAAGTGATGGGAAGTGCATCAAAGAGATCGTAGAGCATAGCCACTACGTACAAGGCGTTGCCTGGGATCCCATGAACGAGTACATCGCGACACAAAGCAGTGATCGGTCAATGCATGTCCACAAGATCACCTCCAAGGGTTATGGCCAGTTGGAGATGCACGCCATCGGTAAAAACACGCGGATCCAGCATCAGCATAATCACACACCCCGGAAACGACGAACTAGGCACTTCCGACGGGAGTCGACCGCGGCCAGTGATGCGGAGTCGAGCACCAGCGAAATTATGAAGGAGGATATGCCGCTCCCACCGAATCAACAACCTATGACACCTTCAACGCCCGCGACCACCCCATCTATCCCTATGCCACCCCCGCCGTTCGAAGCGTCGTCACGAAGATCTTCGTTTTCCAACCCACCCGGATCGCCCGCCGTCCTCACTCGTCCCGCACGTTCCCCTTCTCCAATGCCTGCACTTCCTGCCATCCGCGCCGTCCCTTCTTCGGGCCCAGCGTGGGCCACAGTGAAGTTATACGGAGATGAGAGCTTTACGAACTTCTTCCGGCGGTTGACATTCAGTCCTGACGGTGGTCTCCTCTTGACTCCGGCCGGTCAATTCGAGGATCCATCGGTTATCCCTGGTCTGACCGATTCGACGACAAAGAACAAGAAACGAAACAATGACACGGGTTCAACATCCTCGGTTTACATTTATACGCGGGCGAACTTTGCTCGTCCACCCATCGCCCAACTCCCTGGACACAAAAAGGCCAGCGTGGGCGTCCGGTTCTCGCCGATCCTCTACGAACTCCGACAGGGCGTTCTTGGGTTTGAAGAGCCACGGTCGATCGTTATGGAACAAGGGAAAGAGGAAACCATTCATTTGGACCTCGGCGAACACGGTGTGACCCCTTCACTCTACCCGACATCCCCTCACAGACATTCCATCCCGACACCAAGCCTTTCCCCTATTGTCGCCCCAACGCCTGTTTTCCCCGGGGCCCCGTCTACATTGTTGACCCCTTCGCCGGCTTTGCGTGCTGCTGACGCTGGAAGGTCACCTACACCTGGGAGGTCAATAGCTGGAACACCAATCCCCGCCACAGTTGGTACGAGCTCGGTATTCGCGTTGCCATACCGGATGTTCTACGCCGTTGCGACCATGGATACCATTACAATCTACGACACTCAACAGGCTGGACCGATCTGCCTGCTGACTAAGTTGCACTACGACGAATTTACGGATATCACATGGTATGGGAACAATTCTACTCCTTTGAACCATTCTGAGCCATCCTTACAGGTCTCCCGATGGGCAATGCCTCATGATATCCTCGCGAGACGGGTATTGCACAATCGTTGTGTTTGACGAGATCCTAGCGGCGCACCACACGCAACAGCATACGCTACAGATCCAATCGATTGCCAATCACAACTCGGTACCCCTAACGTACTCCAGTAGTACGCCCGCTCCCACACCCGGTTCAACACCGTCGATCCCCGCCGTTGGGCTACCACCGCTACCACCACCATTGCTCACCACGACTACGGCCGGGTTCAAGCGAAGAGCGGAGTCGCCACCTCCTTTGCTCACACCAGCCTCCAGTGTCGACAACGAAAACCTGGGGATTAGGGGTATGGTTGGTACAGATAACGCTACGACGTCCCAACAACCTTTGACCACGACGGCCGATGAGGAGTCCGAAAAGGAGCGGCCGAAGAAAAAGAGGAGAGCTGCATTGACCAAGGTTGCAGATCTTGGTTGAAAAACGGAGAGGTTGTCTTATTTTCCAGATCGACCACTCGAGTTCGGTTTTGTAAGGTTTTGATATAACAGTCGGTTTATTCCTCTCCGGTTTTCGACCGGATCCTTCTTTAATCTGTCTTGCACTTGTTCTTCCGCTGTGCCTCATTCCTCAATATTTATCCGACCGGTTTTGTGTTGAGATTTTCAGCCATTGTTCTAATTCTCCAAGCCACCATGCTTGTGACTTTTCCCACCTGCATCTGTGATTTCCTCCCTCGTGAGCAGCCGGAGTCGATCATAAGATCAGGATGGTGTACTGTAATCCCCACGACCGTAAGGGAGGGGGTCTTGTTGTTTGTCCGATCAACTTTTGGCACAACGACCTTAAATTCTTGCAGATTTGAAATCATTTTTTACCCACGGCCCATCCTTAGTTTAGTTCCCGGTTCACGGGAGAGGCTTCAAGACCTAGGAAAGGCCAATACATACATTTATTGTGACATTGTGGAAAACAGTGCGCTGCGCAGTGCAAAAACATTCATTTATACCAATGGGTCCTCGCCAGCATCCGCCTCGCTTCCGTTGAGAACAATCAGCAAACGAGGACGGAACCAGAACTTGTTCTCTCCCGTTGTGGAGATTTCACATCAGTGATACTCCCCGTTTACGGGATCGCGAAGGCCAGCGCTACCTGAAGTCGTGCATCGTCGAAATACCGGGCTTGGACATAGTAGAAATTCCCCGCTTGCTGAGGCGTCACTTCCAAATTCTACCGGATATCACTGAGCTGAAATTTGAACATGGTGGCTCACACAAACGATGCACCATCAAGAGAAAGCGGGTACCCATTGGGCCGGAGTTTTCCATCACTGTCCACAAGGTGCAGGAGCAAACGCTGGACCGCATCATAGTAGATCTCACGGGTTGCACTGGGACAGAACCTCCCTATGTGATGTGCTCGAGGGTGCCTTCCCTGAATGACTTGGCAGTTATGTGGGATGCTGGGGTTTGCCAAATTATGAAATGGTGGCCAGAGGAGCTCAGAGACAAGTTCAGTCGGCTCATACGTCTAAATCAGATGGCTGTTGCAAAGTATGGAAATGAACATGAGGCGCAGGAAGGTGAAATATAAATGCCTTGGCGGTTGAGAGCAGGGGTATGAAGTGTAGGTTCAACAACAGTCCAAATAAGCAGGGTGGGTCAGAGAGGATAAAATGGGCCGGAGGATGAGTTCCCTTGGTCGTGGGCACTGCCGCTTGTCGGCCCTACGGTTTATTTCTCAACTCCGAGAGGAAACCATGTTTTTTATGCAACTAGCTGGCCACTTGCAAACTTGCCAGGTAATTTATATTATAATTTGAGGCTGCTGGGCAATGCTTATTAGCATTGCACCTGGGACCTGTGGCCCTGGGCACATGCCCTGCATCCCTGTGCTATACAGCTTTCAACAGACAACAAGGGATGCTGTTTAAAGAGTTGCATTGTTGAAATTCCAGGGGCTGTCATGGTGGAAATACCTCATTTGCTAGCATGTCATTTCCCAATTCAGTGGGGTTCTATTAAAAACTCCCCAAGTTCCTAACTAACATGTTACTAACTGTCCCAGAATATTGCCTGTTCCTAACAAGGTTTCAACTGGTTACTAACAGAGATTCTAACAGCTAATTAATTGTTAACAATGTTAGGAATGGTTAGAAATGGTTAGAAACCAACACATAACACAATGGTTACATATTCTCACACTCCTCCTTAGTTGGTTTGTGGATCCTTGGTTCAGTGGGTGTGTGTCACGGGTGTTATGCATGGCTTACTGTTGGGTTACCAGAGGAATAGTGTTGGGATTATGGAGGGCGAAAGGGGGAAAGTCTGGAATGGTTGGAGGTGAAGGGGGCTGATTGGGGACCAAGGTATAGTTGAAGATGGGGGGATAGGGGGAGATAGGAGTGAAGTAGGACTGGCAGAACTCTTCTAAGAAATGAAGGAAACTCACAGAGTTTTCTTCAAGTTCCTCTTCTTGAAGGAAGAGAAGTTCTGCTAAGGCAACAGGGAGGTGCTGAGGACAATCCCACCAGAGGATTTGGTAGCATGGACAACCAAAGAGGAGATGGTTAGTTAAGATAGTATGAGGGGACTGGAATTGGAAGAGGGGATTAATGCAGAAGTCAACTGTGAAGATGGGGAACTGGTGGGTGGGATTGTGCCACTCAAAGTAGTGGTCAGTACCAATAAGGAAAGGGGGGTATGTGAATCCTTGGTCTACAGCCAAAAACAGATGGTAGTAAGGGTGGTGGACTAGATGATCACTAGAGTGATTGACCTGTAGACTGTGCAGAAGTCTATAGGCCCAGGTGTCTTGCCTTACATCTGAGACTCTAACTGGAGCAATAGGAGCAGAGGAGGAATGGGGGTTAGGGAGACTTGTTAAAATGCAGGAGACAGACTTCTGGTCTGTCAGCAGCTATCAGTCAAGGGAGTTGGTCAGAGGATAAGAATAGCCCCTTACTAGAAGGGATGAGATTGAGAGTTGTTGTGAGTGATTACAGAGAAGAGTGAGATGGGGAGGAAAGGCACAAAGGGCCTTGACTATATACTCTCCAGCTTGTGATCACATGATGATCACATGCTCTTGTGTAGTACTATTTGGCTACTATGGTTTACTATTGTTTACTCGGGGACTAGTCATGCTTCTATACATTTCCCTTTGTTTTAGATCTTTCTTACACGTTTCAGGTGGTGATGTGAGTGCTGTTGTGAGAGGGCTGTGTTGTTTGATATTGTGATAGGCTGCACCGGGCTGTGTGTGGTCTGTGCATTGACTGTGCATTAGTCAGGAGATAGGGGGTTCATTCAGTAGGCTTTGCTTTTATACTGTGCTCTTCGCTCCTTGGTTTCCTCCATCTCCTACTGTCTTTCATAGCTACCCCTTGCTTCCCCCTCCCTCTTTATCAAGCGACTTCACTGTTTTCCCCCTCCTCGTCAACCACCAGTATTATGGTAAGTTGGTTCTCATCCTAGTTGTGTTTGATATGACTGATGAAAACTTGCTTCTAGTCTCCCTTGTCTTTCCAGGTAAGGAACATCTGACTGAGTCGTGTTTGAAATGACTAATCAGATATTCTTTTTAGATTACCCCTTCTGTCTCTCAGGAGCTTACTCCTGAGTTTGGTCAGGTCCTGGCCAAGTCTGCTTTCCCCTTGAATGGGGCCACTTGTGAGTCAGGTCCTCAGGATGTTCCTGAGCATCCTACTCATGTTCCTCATGGTCCAGAGGATTATGGCCTGTGTTTTACCGCACCTGCCCCCATCATTTCATCTTTTTATGGTACAGTGTTAGATCCTATTGATAGTCTCCTTCATGAGAATATCAATGGTCTCTACTGCTTTGCTCATCATCTTCATGTGGAATTAGGTGGCATTCATTACCTGGCTGATGGTTCTCACTCCTTGGTGATGAGCCAGTTCCATGAGTTGTCAGTCAAGTTTAATTCCTTGAAGGAGGAGCACGACCATCTGATTAATGAGCATCTCCTTCCTTTGCAGCAGTTCGCAGCTGGAGTCATATCCAGCCTGTCTGTCCTCACCGGGCAGGACCCTGTCATTCCGGCCTGGCCCAGTCCCAGCGGAGGATGCCTTTCTTCTCCTCAACTTGAGCAGTCCCAGGTTGAGGACCGTCCCCCTCCTGTCAGTTTTGTCTCCCTCGACCTGCAGGCCTGTGAGCTCAACCCCTCCAACTACTCCTATGTCTCCAGTCCTTCATCCAGTGTCTCTTCCTCCATCCCCAATCTCCAGCCCCTCTCCTCCTCTTCCAAGGAGTCCCTTTTACATCCCTCCACACCTTCATCTCCCAGGGTCAGTGGTGAGTACTGTTGTCTTTGTTATGCTCCTCATTGGTCTAATTTGTTGTTGGATTGTGTTAACTTTCAAAACTATTACTTCCTTGCCAGAGAGGAAGCCTTTATCTTGTTGGGAGAATCAGGAGAACCAGAAACCGTACACTCATCAGAGAGCAATGCCTTGGGATCCAATTCAGAGGCTTCAGATGGAGGTGTGGAGGTTTTGGCAGAGGAAGCAGGCAGAACATGGTTTGATGATGGTTCAGGAGGCCTTTGAGAAGGTCCTGTCTGATCTGGGATCAGACCTCCATCATGACATGTTTGGTTGTAAGGACTGTCAGTGGGAGGGAAGGGATGTAATTTATTGTAGATGGTCTTGGCATCACTGGGATCGTCCTCTCCATGTTTGCCCTGGTCTAGGTCAGGAGTGTTGTTAAGGTGCTTATATAGTTCCTTTAACTTATTTATCTGACCTCCAATTGTATTTGGTTTGCCCCTTCTCTTTATGTCACAAATCTCATTACATAAAAGGGTAAGATTGGAGGTGGTTACTTGAGTTCATGACAGTGTTGTGGTGAATGTGGGGGGTGTGGTACCCCTCAGAACTTGTGCTGGGTATTTGTCTGAAAGTATGTTGCAAAGAACAGGTGATAAGAGGTCAATGTCTTTGTCAAACTCAAATTCTCCATCCTTTGCTGCAGGATTTCCATCCTCACCCTAATCTTCACTCTTGGATTTACTCAAGTCCTTGGGCACATGGTCATTAACTTACTGTTGATTCACCTTTGCAAGCATCTCTGTTTCAATGTTGTAGAATGTGACTATCAGTCTCACTGAGGGCTTGGTACTCTGGTTTTGTTAATATAACTGGATGAATTGTTGAAACCACCTGAAACTGACTCCATTATTTGAATACTTTGTTGCTACTTGTGATAGACTTCCAGTCCTTGGTTATAATACACCCCAAGTGGCACCGGGCACTATCACAGTGGGCATTGGGGTCAAATCCAAACTGGATTATCCCTTGTTTATAGCCTGACTAGGACAAATATTTCATGTATTTTCCTCACAAGTTTGATGTTCATAAATCAGTGATAATATTGGTTTGGAAATCTTAGGAAAGTGTGAAATATTCTGGAACAGAATATCACAAAATTCACTGATTAGGAGCAGCTGATTGGCTCATGAGGTGGGAAAATCTGCTGAAATTTTACACTCATAGTCCAGGGTGGAATATTTCCATATTTCAGGGGGTTTACTGGTTTGGAAAATGTGTGTAAAATTTGACCTATCCAAACTATAAACTAGGGATAATCTGGGTTGGATTGGACCCCAATGCCCACTGTGTATGAAGCCAATGTTAATAACAGGTTCCTGAGACCCCCCATCTCCATTACAGCTAGTAATGGTTAACAATGCAGTTAGTAATGTGCTAGTTACACTGGGGGCAGAGGGGGTCTTACCTGGAAGGTACATTGAGAGTTTGTTGAGACACTTTACCTAGTGGGTAAATGGTGGGCAGATTTTCAATGTGTCCACCACTTTGATTTTGATGGGATCAGTGGGTAAGTTTTTAGTTTACTCCAAAATAACCCACTTATGTATCCCTGGGCCACTCCTTGAAAGTGCCCTCAGGGTTGTTTTGTAACTTTGTTCAAAATGCGCCCACTTTTAACTTGAGCTACTCATTAAGAGTCCTTTCAAAATGTATCCAGGAATTTACCCCAAACATGCCCTGTTGGTTCATTCAAAAGAAACTCCCAATTTAGTTCAATTTTACCCTGAACTCTCAAAAAAATTGTTGAGTGTATGGTAGGGTGCATTGTGGTCAAATTTCTGGGCATTTTGTGGAAGAAGTTACAGTGGGCATTGGGGTCAAATCTGAGCTGGATTATGCCCTGTTCATAGCTTGATTAGGTCAAATATTTCACACATTTTCCTCACAAGTTTGATGCTTGTAAGTCAATAATAATATTGGGCTAGAAATTTTGGGAAGGTGTGAAATATTTTGGAACAGAATATTGTAAAATATAGTGATCAGGAGCAGCTGATTGACTCATGGGGTAGGAAAATCTGCAGATTTTATGCTTATAATCCAGGGTGGAATCTTTCCATATTTCAGGGCATTCACTGGTTTAGAAAACATACACAAAATTTGACCTATTTAAACCATAGACTAGGGATAATACAGGCTGGATTGGACCCTGATGCCCACTGTGTTACAATCTGTAGCTCAGCCACATGGTGGGCACATTTTGATCAAATTTGTGAAAGAAACCACTGGGTCCTTTTAAAAAGGAACTCATGGGGTTCTTTGATGGGTTCTTTTAAATCTTACTCACAACTTACCCACTGGGTAAAGTGTGGGTAAAGTATTTAAAAACTCTCAAAAACCTCTCAATGTACCCACCAGGTAAGACCCCCTCTACTCCCAGTGGGCTCAAAGATCAAACACTGGGTCTGGGGTAGAACAAGTTCACCTGGATTATCATGAAAAACAGTCAGAATAATCCTACAATTAGACACATGGATAGTTCTTTATACTATTGAAATCCCCTCAAAGGAATTCACCCAGATCCTACACATTTTTTAGTAGATTCTAAATAATGTGATCAGTTATCTATGCACATTATTGTGGGATTGTTCTGGTTATTTTTTATAATAACTGTCACGGGTGTTAAGCGTGGCTTACTGTTGGGATACCAGAGGGATAGTGTTTGGGTTGTGGAGAGTGAAGGGGGGTGAGTCGGGAATGGTAGGAGGCGAGGGAGGCTGGTTGGGGACCAAGGTGTAGTTGAAAATAGGAGGATAAGGAGTGATGGGGGCAAAGTAAGCTTGGCAGAATTCCTCAAGGAAGTGAAGGAAACCCACAGAGTTTTCTTCGAGTTCTTCTTCCTGGAGGAAGAATAGTTCTGCTAGAGCGACGGGGAGGTGCTGTGGACAATCCCACCAAAGGATTTGATAACAAGGACAGCCGAAGAGGAGATGGTTAGTTAGGATAGTGCGAGGGGATTGGAATTGAAACAAGGGATTAATGCAAAAGTTAATGGTGAAGATGGGGTATTGGTGGGAGGAGTCACGCCACTCGAAGTAGTGGTCAGTGCCAACAAGGAAAGGGGGGTAGGTGAAACCTTGGTCTACAGCCGAGAAGGGTTGGTAGTAGGGGTGGTGGACTAGACGATCGCTAGAGCGATTGACTTGTAGACTTCGAAGAAGCCTATAAGCCCAGGCGTCTTGCCTTACGTCTGAGACTCTAACTGGAGCGATAGGAGCGGAGGAGGAATGGGGGTTAGGGAGGCCTGTTAACATACAGGGGACAGACTTCTGGTCTGTCAGCAGCTATCAGTTCAGGGAGTTGATCAGAGGATAAGAATAGCCCCTTACTAGAAGGGATGAGATTGCGAGTTTTTGTTGTGAGTGATTACAGAGAAGAGTGAGATGGGGAGTAAGGGCACAGGGCCTTTGACTATATACTCCACAGCTCGTGATCACATGATGATCACCTGCTCTTGTATGGTACTATTTGGTTCTACGTATTTACGATTGTTTGTAAGTCCTTTGTCACGTTTCATATTCAGTCATT
>Ga0307516_10007792_pt1 | contig 12229 bp, 7 predicted proteins | sample 19_EM_MG_FD_203310 | JGI IMG/M metagenome (GOLD analysis project Ga0307516, IMG submission 203310) | Populus trichocarpa ectomycorrhiza microbial communities from riparian zone in the Pacific Northwest, United States - 19_EM | ecosystem: Host-associated > Plants > Roots > Unclassified | place...
GGTGGTTTCACACCAATTGATTTGAATAGTTGTGGGTGTCTCAATGGAAGCTCCACTAACTCCCGAATCTGAGCCATTTGTTTTCTAACACCACCAACATCATCATAACCAACTTCATCTAATCTATTCTCATCCTCCCTTAACACAGGCTCTCCCTCACAGAAGATCTCAGTGTCTGGAGCAACCACACAGTACTCCGGTGGATCAGTTTCAATAACTTTGAACTCCACACTTCTCATTCCCCCTCTTACAAGGAAGAGATCACCCTTCCTCACTGGGCGATATGCCTCCAGGAAATAAGCTGCATCGTGCACACAAAAAGAAATTAACAAGAAATCAAATGTAGGATATCATAACTATAAAACAAAAGACAGGGAATTGCAAGAACCATGTTTAGAGTTTCCACCAAAAAACCAACAAGGGTTATCTTTTCTTGCATAAAAAATTATGTTACGAGGATAGAGTAATCATAAGAAAATAGACAACGATATTGCTGTGCTTCAAAAAAATCTAAGTTCCACGCTAACAATCATGCCTCACAATTGACCAGTAAGAGCCAGCTGCATAAATCATTAACTACTAGATGTCCGCACGCATATATTAAGCAGTACTGCTTCACACTATTGCTAAGATAGCAGCACATTTTTCATAAATAAATCGGTAGAACAAGGCAATCACCAACTTCTTTCATGAATTATAGCTATCATCTCACAAATGCAAAATAGAAACAATAAAGGTATGTTGACACAGGAACACAAAAGAGGATTCTTAGCACCAATGGGATAGGGGAATTCCAAAAGTAAAGCAGAGACAAGTCAATGAGATAGTTTCTTTTAAGTATAGTGTACAGATTTTGCATAGCAATTAAAACCTAAGAAGGAAGAAAGGTAGCAACGTCCGGGACCAACTCAAAATTAATAGGGTGAGAATTTGTTTTGTAAACATGACACTTTCCCTATCAAATTCAAAATGAAGAGCTTACAAGTCTTTATGTAAAAATCATCACTAAGGACTAACTGTAGTATTAGTAGTATGACAGGTTAACTTCTGATATTGGCCTAGAATAATAGGTTTAGAATAAGCTCACGCTTCAAGTAGGCATCAAAGAGATTTCCAGTGACCCCTTCAATTGTGTCATCTATGGGCAGGATGTGCACACGTTTTCCATACTTGACATCAGGACACTGGTGCACAGACACCACATCTCCAAGCCTAACCCTCAGGTTCGACCTCACAACCTTGTTCATCCTGATCTTTGGTTCATCGCATGAGTCATCAGCGAGGGCAATACAAATAGTATCTTTCCTTTTCTTTCCCTAAACACCACAAGCAACAAGGTAACAAAGAACACCATTAGCACAATCTGTCAAAACAATCCAAGCAAAATAGCATTATTGAGTATTATTGCATAACAAACACAAGCACAGAGAGAAACCCAAGAAGAATCATATTTCCAAACATCGCTCATGGTGAAGAGTAGTAGGTGTACTCCTAATACATCTGATAAACTAAATTTGAAATCTTTATACATGCAAAAAACAAGAAATTAATTTCGACATGCATATACAGCCTCCGTTCAAACTTCTTGAATTTTTAGTAATAAAACAGACCAAGAATAAAGAATTTTCACAAGTATTTGCTAAAAAAATATATATATTATACACCCAATACACTAAAACACGACTTCAACTAAAACAACCCCAACAACACATCGATATAACCGAAGTAAAAGAAACACCCAGCTCACAGATTCTAAAAACCCAGCATAAAACATCACATGCTCGTATACAAATATAAGCATGAAACACAAATTTCAATCTCAAATAACCCCAAATTTCAAATAGATCACCAACATAATTAACAAAGTACCCAACCCCAACGCGAAAAAACTGAAACAATAATCTTAGATCGGAAAATCAAACCTTGATTAAGATGGTGTCACCCCGAAAGAGCTGGAGCTTCTCCATGGTCTCGGGATGAAGCGAAACGACAGAGTTATCATCGTTTACAGCCTCATCAACAACAAGCCGATTCGGAGCCTTCTTTCTCTCCAGAATCGCAGTACTAAAATCCCTCTTTGTTCCCTTACTGCAAACACAAAACAATTCCCCGAAAATTAAAAAAGTTTAAACGTTAAAATCGAAATCGAAAGATACAGGAAGAGAAAGAGAGAGAAAGCAGATCTGTCAAGCAATGATGTACTTACGAGTCGGAGGATTCAGCTTCAGCTTGGTTAGACATGGCCCAGAGTTTTTGTTGAGAGACTAATCAGAACTCAGATACCTCTTTTTTCGAAAATTAATTTTGGGATCTAAAGAGATGGGTGTTTCGGTATTTATAGAGAGTCTTCGTTTCTTGTTTGGAAAGAAAAGTTTCGATTCGCTCCACCGAAATCTCTTTTATTCCTTTTTAATTCGGACTTTGGACGGATATTTGAATATTGTGAATTTATAATTGAATAAAAAAAATAAAAATTGTTAGGAAATATGATAAATAAACAGGAAAAAAAATAGCTGAGGTAAAAGAAAAAATAACACTGCCTTACTGTATAACAAAAATTGAACATGTTTTATTAATTTCTTAAATTGGCTTTTTCGTTTTTTCTTACAAAAGAAAATCGAAATACATATTTAATTTTAGATTTAAGTTTTATTTTTATAGTTTGAAGAGAGAGAGAGAGAGACTTGTAGTATTTGCAAGGGCGATACAACTACTCCTTTTGTCTCACGTGGTAGTTCAATCACGCACAACAATATTATCCTGCTACTTGACTATTTTGATATTTATTTCCACATAAAAAAACTTAAAATATAAATAAATAATTTATATAAATATCTAATCAAATAAATTAATAATTATATATATAAATAAATTTTAAAAAAATCATTAATAATAACTAAAAAAATTAAGAGATTGATATAGATAAAAATATATATTTTATTAATAATACCTAAAATATAAATTGTATTTAGCGCTCCAGTTAAAATCTTATGCCATATATATCTTGTTAATTTCAATTTATATTTTTAAATTAAGAAATATAAATTTTTCTTTTAAATTTAAAAAAAAGTTTCAAATAAATAAATTTTAAGCATTTTCTAATCAATTCAATCACGTGATGGATGAAGTGTCTCCTCTAACAATGGAGATTTTAAATTTTTGTTAGAGATTTAGAAAATGCTGTATGTACAATAATATCCTTAAAAAATGATGAACAAGCGTTATGCTATTTAATTATATTATTTTGTGGCATTATTACATCAAATATAGTATTTTTATGTTTTTTATTTTTATTTTTATTTTTATAATCTATTTGTTTCTAATTACACAAAGTTTTCAATGACAATTTAATTTAAAATTTAAAACTTCATTTTTTAGAAACCAAGCCTTCATATCATTAAATATTAAGAAATTGCAGCTATATGAAGAGTGGGGCCAATAAATAAGGAGTTATGTGCAAGCGTAGAATGAGAGGGTATTGATAATCTAGAATGTTCTATTATCTGTGTACTCAGCCGAAAGTTGAAATTACAATTATAATTATAATTACATTATAAAATATATTAAAATTGATTTTATAACAACCCACAATAGCCAATTATTTTTTATTTTCATCATGAAATCTCTTTTTTTTTTAATTTCAGTTTTCTATGCCTACTTTCATGATCAATTTGTCAAAATTTATTAATTAAAAAAAAATCAACAATAAATGACCAAAGTGTAAAACAAAACAAAAACTCATCAGCAAACCAAAAATTCAGAGAAAAGGTTTTTTTCATCCTTGTACTTTCCTTTTTCTTTCTTGAAGGTCTTTATAGTTTTTGTAATTTTAATTCTAAAATTTATTTTTTAAACATTTCAATTACTAAATTAGAGAAAGGAAAGAGAGTCGCCTAAAAACATTGAGGAGAGAGAATGTTTAGTTTAACTTATTTTTATGATGAACTTATCGTTCTTAATGTTAATGGGTTTCATTTGACAAAAAAGGTTTAATAATGGTGGATTTTTTTCAAATCACGAGTTTTGCAGACTAACCGTATTCGCTTAAGTTATTTTTTTTGTAATTTTTTTTCAACATCAGGTTGATTGGGAATTGATTTTCATAATTATTTTTATTTGTTTTTTATAAGGTTATCACAGTCTCATAACCTCGATCGCTAGCAAAATAACCCGTGGGTATTTTTATCATTTTACAAGATCTACTTGTTATCATTGCATTTATAAGGGATATATCGGTCTTTTTATGTATGTTATGCACAGTAAAATGACTTTATTACCATTGAAACTAAGATTTTTAAAGCCGGTGTCAAAGGGCATTTCATCTTTTTAATTTCATATACAATTACCCCTAAAAAGTTGAGTCTTATTCACTAATAGTCAAGGGCATTTTGGTACTTCATAACAAATGTTTTTGTAATAATAGGGTGGCGGGGGGCTTTATTGAATTTTTAATTTTTTATATATAGTAAAATTATTTAACTATCCTCGAGATAAAAAAATATATAATAAAGCTTCATAGTATGAGTTTTTTTTATCTTTTGATCTTGGATTTATTTTGTTATTCTCAGGAGAGCTAAAGGACACCTTGATCTTTTAATAAATATAAAATTTTAATATAAAAAAACGTTGATAAAGCATGAGTGACACTCACCAGCGAGTGGACTTCACTTTTAAAGATGGCCTTGGAAGCGTGGTGACGCAGTGCTTGTATGGAGGAGCTCTGGTTAGGCCCTAATAGACTTTTTTTTTATTTTTTTTATTTTTTATCTCTTTCTTCTCCTTACCAAAGTATGAGTATACCTTATCATTTATCATTTATTTTTTATATTCAATTTAATTCTCATTCTTTTGATTACTATATGTTTTGTTTTTATATCTTATTTTGATTGTTTTTTTTTTCAATTTCATCTCTGTCATTTAGTTTAATTTGATTTTCATGTCAAATTTGATCCACATTCTTTTGATTTTTTTTACCCTTTTATCAATAAAATTTTGTTTTCAATTTCATCTCTAAGCATTTGATTTTAATTTATTTTTATGTCGAATTTGGTTTTTTAATTGGTCGTGTTTTTTTCTTCATTTTTTTTATATTGGGTTATCTCGATCCCGGGTTAGCTTTAAATTTTTTTTCATCGTTCATTTAAAAATTAATTTTTTTTAGTTTCATTGCTAAACATTTTTTATTGGAAATATTGTTTCATTTTTTTGGGTTCGTCTTCTATGCAATCAGTCCCGGTCTCATGACCACGGTAACGAGTTTCAAAGGTTAGCGCAGGTTGATTTTGGTCTTGTTTTGTTCTTTTTTAAAATTGATATTTTTTTTAAAATTTCATCCTTCAACATAATTTTTCTTTTGGAATTGATCTTCGTGTTTTTTTTTTCCTTCACTTTCCTCTCTATGGGTCTATTATAATCATGTACCCATGATCGCGTGATTAGCGAGTTAACCCAGATTGATTCATATTTTTTTTTTCCATTATTTTTTTTCAGTTTCGTCATTCAAGTAGTTTGATAATTGGCAGAATAGTTCATCATTCAACTTTTTTTTATTGGCACATAAAATTTTGATTGAACAAAAAAATTATTTTAAAAAACAAGGTTATTAACATGATCCATGTTGTATAATCAAATATCTTAATTTTAATTATTTCTTAATTAAATATTGATTTATTTAATTAGATGCATAGATAAACATTTTAATTTGTAATTGAAAATTTTTTACATAAAAAAACTCACGTTGGAAAGTATATTCATTTTTTTATTGAAAAAAAAAATCACCATACGGCAATCCGAAGAAAGAATTACATCAGACCTTAACAATATACATCCAAGAAAACCGAAAGAGAAAAGAATACATGAGCAATGTGAAGTGATGAGATAAAAAGAGGTTATTTGATGTACCGAGGTTGTTCACTTACAACAGTTATGGAAAACGCTTTACAGGAATAGTAAGAAAACAAGTCAAGAAAGAGAAAAGGATCAAGTATTCCATGCCTATTTTTGTACAGATGCAGGAGAATGGCTGATCGGCGAATAACCAGAATTTTCTTAGCTTGCACCGGTCCTCAGCACACACTCCTCCCAATGTCAGCCGAGCATAAACAATTAATTGTTATAATCTAGCAAAGTTCCTGTTTTCTAAGGGCAGCATCTCTTGACATCCTCTATGGTGAAATTCAAATCCCGCTGCCGATTTTAAAATCTGAAAATGAAGTTGTTTCTCGAGCTTCAACTGTTGAAGTCGAATCTTTCTTGTTCAGCCCAAAAAAGGAGCAATTTTGAAATGCATCCAAGCTGCTGGCTATCAGATGGTTCAAACCACCAAGGCTATCACTTAAAATCAAATCTTCAGCATGGTATTTGGAGGATGGTATATCCAGATCTAATAGCCCTAACGAGTCAGGCTGCAGAGTGGATAGCATGAATCATGTCAGCTATAAAAATCTAACTACATTTTCCCAGGGGCTAACAAATTTCTTTATGAAACAACACATCTTCTTCTGGCGCCAGAATGCTAACCCGGTCAACTTAAAGGGGATATAGAGCATAAAACAACAGGGAAAAGAAAGAATGAAGAACAAAAAACATACCCAATAGATATCTGTTAGCCCATTGAAATTCTTTGCTTGGTTGTTCACGACTTGCAAATCAGACAGACACATACGGTCTTCACCAGTAGGATAATCCATAGGACCCACAAAATCAGGTAGCTCCTGCAATAGAAGTATAATATATTTAATCAACCCTTGCTTCCACCAGACAATGGAATCACTTGAACATGATACAAGTGTTAAGGATACCTCAAGAAAGGCACCGGATGCGATTGTGCTTGTCCTGTCCATCTGTTTGCCAACCTGTGGAGAAGCAACAGCAGATGTAGTAACTTCCTTGCGGAGAGAATGATTCCTTTGAAAAGCAAAGGCATCACATGTTTCTTCACCATCCCAGATTGAAGATGTATGGGATGTCACTGAGGAAACAAATCCCACTTTGCTTTGATGCCTTGAGATATGTGCAGCAATTGCCGCATCAAATGAATCACAGCTGAATGGGATCTGCTGAAGGCATTGATTGCTTTGAACAATAGGAGGTTCAACGCAGTTAAAATCTGCTTCATGAGGCAACTCTGATAGTAGATCTCCAATGCTAACATCAGTAAGGCTATCAGCCCACTCCCCAGCAGACAGCACATTTACATTGCTCAATCGCAAGCCATCCTACATATACACAAATCAAAGTACACGTCACAAATGGAATAGTGTATGGACATTCGTCATGGCTGAAATATTTCAAAAGTCAATAATAGGTGATAGATATATGAAACAACGGACAGATTGTATTAAAAACTAAATGACCAAACCTCAATTTATGAATGAGACATGAATGCTGCATCAGCAAGTATATATAGCAGAATAAAAAAGTGGTATGAAGTAGCATGAACTGAGACAGCATTCAATTGGATTAAAATCACGAGAAGTTGCAATTACCACATCTTCCAATTGTTGCGTGCTAGTCCTATCATCAGTCTCCGTTCTATGCCAGGATGTGTTTGCTGCAGGATCAAAGGACTTGACAAGATTATTTATGGGTCCTATGGCAATAAACTCATTTGTCTCATTGCTCACTCCTGCAGAATGAGGTGTAGAAGCATGATTACTGTTCATGGAAGTCGGGCAATCCCTACTGGGATCCTCAAGAAACTGATCACCAGTTGATGGCTCAGTTGTGGATACAGAATCCATAGCCTTCCCTTTCTCATTTCCTCCATCTGTAAGGCAACTATACGTTGAAGGTGCTCGCAATGTCATAGAAGCAAAGTTGGCGTTGGAAAACCAGCCATACCTTTGTTGAAATGCAGATGTCAGTTAAAGTACGATCTAACAAAGGATTTGCATTTAAGTTGAACGAGAAATAGAAGAAACCTCAAGCGAAACACTGGAGGGCTGCCAATTGAAAGGTATACATCGGCTGCACTGACAAGTGAGTCCTGTGTCCATCTCTGATAACCCACCAGGTTTTCTCTATTAACTACGTAAGGGAAAAGCATTAGCTCTCCAGATGCAACAGTAGAATTGCCCCATTTCCGATTTAGATGTTCCAGTACTGATGATATCTTTTTCCGAGTACTAAGAGTGAGTTCCAGGTGTGGATTATGCTTATCCTGCACCCAAATGAAAATACAATCACATTTTCGGAATACTGCTCGATAACTAAAACTTCTACATCAAAATCATCAATGTTGTTTCTCTTTGTGCTCACCATTTCTAAGGCTCTACGAGTACCATCATCAATTGGGAACAACTGGAGCTTAAGCTTCATATTATTGTGTGCACTGCTTTCAACATAATGAAGCAAAGAAGCAGGCAAATGGGGCAGAACGTTTTCAACAGAATCAAGACCATTTTGCCCTGGAAATGAAAGAACAATCACTTATGGCGCTTCAAATGGTGGTTCTTTCAAATTTTTGGATTAGGAATTGGTGAGGATCAGCCCCACCAGCCATACCTTGGTCATGTTCAAACTCTTTATCAGGGGCTGTCCGTTCCAAATGCTCGGCAGCATCAGCAACCAAAGAAACCCCAGCAATTGCAGCCTTTTCCCATTTTTTGTATGCCGCTGATGAGGCTAGACCCAATGAGAATCAATTAACAATGTGACCAGCACAAAAATTCATGATTTCAAACCAAACGAAGTGAAACAATATTCATCCATCATTTGAAAAATCAGGGTAATAATAAAATCAAGAAACCAGAGAAACATAGCTTTTAGCTAGGAATAATGGTTACAATAGCATGGCCATCACTGAGTCATAACCCCACTTGAGTAGGGTTTTGAAAGCAAGGATTTAGGGGCAGTCCTATTCTTCAGCAATTTTGCAGAAAGTCACTGCCTTTTATGGGGCACTGATTGTTTCGAACAAACCCCAAACGCATAACCCATTTAAAGTTAAAAAATGAGAATTACAAGTTGTCCACTTTTTGTACAGATACCTCAAGGATCATGCCTAGAATAACATTAAAGCAAATTCATGAATGACATAAAAAGTATGTATGGTAAATGGGGGAAAGTAAAGTATAGAATTGATGTAAAATCCTAATACAACATCTTCAAAACTGAGGATAAGCTCAAACAAATAATCACCTGGTTTCCGCCTTTGCCTTGCAGGTTTCATTGCAGTTGAGTCTCCTTTATTGTTGTTACGGATAACCCCCAAATTAACATTGCGCTTCAATGATCCCTTTCCACCACCTAATTTTTGTATGTTTTGACTATCAACAAGAACAAGTTTAACAGTTCGAGTATCATGCCCAGATGCTCTATTCTGATTTGTGATAATGCTAGGAGTTGTTGGAGAGCCATTTTCCCCTTGTGAAGACCGTTTCCTTACATTCTTCCTTCGATCTTTCAAGAGTTGGTTTTCCTTCAAGGAAAACATATACCAATCAGTTGAGCATATCCAGTAGATCAATCAAGTTCGTGAACAGGAAAGCGCAAACTTTTGCAAATATAGACAAAATTCACTAACCAGTGCTTCTACAAATATCTTAAACCTTCGCGGTTTTAGATGGAGCTTTGAAGCTTTGCAACTATACTTTGCCAATAATGACCACCTGTATAAAAAAATCGAAATTTGAACCAGGAAAACAAAACAATCCAAGACTCTGTCAGTTGAAGCAGTCCAAGAGAAAAATATCAATTTTGACAAACCATAACACTGAATCCTCATCATTACCAAGATATGATACAAATCCTTGATCCATGATGGCATTATGGTCTATACACTATATCAAATTCCCCAAAGATTTTTAAGCCAGATGCACTGAACAAAGATGGGAAATTAAGACAGTAGAAAAACCATTCACTTAATGTATCAGAGATTCAGAATGCTTTACATCAGCTCCAATGCAGAACCAGAAAAATAATGACACGTATTTGTTGATGGTATCACAAGCTTCCTTTTTCTGACTATTTTTTCATATATCACTTCCCTAATTTATAATACATATTAAAAAAAAGAAAAACAATTCAAACAGTATATAAGAAATATTACCATCGGAGCATTGCAGCGTTTGTATCTTTTGAGTTTTTTGCATCTAGGCACAATCCTGGGCCCAGCAATTTGTTCATACGCCTCACAAGACGATAGTAATAATGCCTGACCTGGAAATAAAAATAAATAGGTGGTAATGAATATGATGAATACATCAACAAAACTAGACGAAACAGCTGGATCTAAATCTTGTTGCAATTTACCTGATCCTTGTTTTTACTTTGAACATGGCGAGTAATTTTCTCAAAGTTCTGCAATGAAAGCTCAAGATGGTTACTTAAGGAGTAAAACAGAACTGAAATTTTTTTAATCCAAAGCACATTCCAGTAATAACATGCCTTGCCAACTTGTCGTAGTGCATTGAAGAAACTTTCCTCTTCTTGATGTGTCCAAGCAGCCCATTGCCGTGTTGGTCTTTTCTCTGCGTTAAGCATAATATTAACAATTACAGATAAAACTACCACTCCCAAATCGTGGTATGTTCCAGCAGCACCTAAATTAACAAAAACTATAAAAAAAATATTAAAAGCACATAACATACCTGGCTGCCGTGGCTCAACACGATCTGGAGTAGATGATGTTACACCAGGATCTCCGACCTGAATTGAACTGTTTCGATGAAGATGTCGCTCAGAGTCCAAGGAGACTTGTGGCTCCATCTCTATATTAAGGGCCTCAAAAAGAAGAAGAAACACTCATGCACTTCGAAGTTTTTTTTGCTCCCCCTTTGACCTCAATGAATGCTGTAACCCTATTTGTGAAATTGAACAATAACTCAGCATTAAACTCTTTCGCATATAAAATGTAGGGAAAGACAACCACACAATCTTTTTTAATCTTATGTTTTCCATAAACAGAACATGGGAATTGTTTTCATTGAACCCACAAATAAGAACTTGGATTCCCCACATAATCAATGTTAAAATAAGCTACCATTCCGTTAAAATTGGTAGCATTAGGCTATTTCCCAAGTTCAGAATTTTACAAGCAAACCCAAATGGACTAGAAATTCCACCCCCTCCGGTTATAGAACAATAATTTCGCTAAAACAAAACTAATAATCAATCAAATTAAGCAAACTAAAGCGAGTATTTAAGCTTAGAAACTCCAATAACAGATAACCCATTGAAAATGCAGGAAAATAGAACACATTAGAAATTCAAATCTCAACTTCATCAATTTTTTTAGATCCAAATTACCAGATTTCAAGCTAACAACACTGAACCCGACTAATCAAAGAAGTTAAATCTATTAATCACTAAAAACCCACATAAGAAACCTCATAAAATTAACGAAATTTTCCACCTTTATGCTTTTCCCCAATTTTAAGCATCGAAACAAAACTAGGGTTTTGAACAATAGTGATCAATTTTGACCTTAAAATATCAAAATCAAAGTAATGAAACTGAGGAGCTGAAGTTAATTTTGCAATACATGAGAGAGAGTCGAACAAACTCTAGAACGGAAAGCCCGAGCTCATAGAAATTCTTGGACAAAGAAATCGAAACGCAGAGAAAGCTGCAAGAAAGAGAAGAGAAGGGATTTTTTGTCTTTTTTCATTTCTTTTCTTTCTTTTTTTCTTTTTTACTTTGGAGAAAAGAAAATAATGAAAATTAAAAAAAATTTAAAGATAAAGTTTTTTTGGCAAATAGTTAATTTCTATGATATATATATATATATATATAAAAAAAATTCTAAGCAGAAGAGTTTGGTCTTCAGCTACAGGCAAGGCAAATTTTTTTTAAAAAAACTGTCAACTTGACCTAAAAATCAATATTAGTATTTTTATCTTAAAAAAAAAAAGTTGACCTAAGATTAACCTGCCACCTTATTTTTTACGTGGCATGGATTAATTAGCACTCAATTTTTTAAACCAAATCTATGATTACCTAATATTTATTAAAAAATTATTATTTGATAAAATTAAATATACATTATATAATTATTACACATACATAGAACGTAGGAACGAATTCATAGTCAGGGACACCTGTCCTTGTTTCCAATGTTAAAAAACACTGGATGTAACCAGGATTTATGTCTTTAATTTGAATATTTTCTGTCCTGAAATATGAAAAGGTTATCCTTGTCACGTTCCTAGAAGAAAAAGGTTAAAAAGCATCGTCCTTTCAGGAAAGGCGCACGAACCACTTTCATGTTTGCAAAACGATGGAGTTC
>Ga0307516_10007794_pt1 | contig 12227 bp, 3 predicted proteins | sample 19_EM_MG_FD_203310 | JGI IMG/M metagenome (GOLD analysis project Ga0307516, IMG submission 203310) | Populus trichocarpa ectomycorrhiza microbial communities from riparian zone in the Pacific Northwest, United States - 19_EM | ecosystem: Host-associated > Plants > Roots > Unclassified | place...
CCGGCACCGTCGCGGGCAGCGCGGTGCTGAGCAACGCGGGCATGGACAACGCCCGTTACAGCGGCGTCACCCTGAACCAGGCGGGCGTGCTGGGAAGCCCGAACGCGCCGTCGGCCGGGTTCAACGGCACGAGTTCGTATCTGCAGTTGCCCAGCGGTCTGGTGGCCGACGGGCAGTACCAGTCGGTCAGTATGTGGTTCAAGACCACGACTGCGGGCGGCGTGCTGTTCAGTTACAACGCCGACCCGCTCAGCAAGGGCACCTCGGCGGGCGACTACACACCGGCCCTGTACATCGATGCGAACGGCAAGCTGCGCGGCGAGTTCTGGAACGCGACGACCTCGCCGATCCAGTCGAACACGGTCGTGACCGACGGTAATTGGCACCACGTTGTTCTGGCCGGCGCGGGCGACTCCCAGACGCTGTATATCGACGGGGTCAGCAAGGGCACAGCGGCCGGCACGATCCAGCGGTACGACGACGACGTTGCCGAGATCATCAACATCGGCGGCGGATACCTCGGTGGCGGCTGGCCCGACCACGCCAACACCGGCGCCAGCCCGGCCAAGGCCACCTTCTTCGCCGGCTCTATCTCCGACGTCGCGTTTTTCAACCAGACCCTGACCGGCGATCAGGCCGCCTCGCTGAACAACTCCGGCCGCACGGCGCAGCCCGTGCTGACCTCGATCACCCGGCCGAGCGGCGGCAGCACCGCCCAGATCGGCTACGACAAGGTCACCGGCACGGTCGCGAACGTCGTCGACGAGAACGGCGGTACCTGGTCGCTGGCCACGCCGAAGGTAGCCGGAAGCAGCCTCGTCTACGCGGCGGACGTGCTCGGCGCCAAGCCCCTCGACTACTTCCGTCTCGGCGACATCGGCGTCGCCGATGCCGTCAACGAGGTGGCCGGCGGCAACGCGAACTACAGCACCGTGACGCTCGGCGCCGCGGGCCCGTTCCCGGACGCGACTGCGGCAGGGTTCAACGGCACATCATCCTATGTGGAACTTCCAGCCGAGGATGTGCCGACAACCGGTCCCAACAGCGTCGAGATGTGGTTCAAGCTGCCGTCGGGCAACGCCACAGGCGGCGTGCTGTTCGGGTATCAGATCGCTGCGACGGACGAGGCGGCGACCGGCGGCTGGGTGCCTGCGCTGTATGTGGGTACTGACGGCAAGCTGCGCGGCGGGTTGTGGACCGGGTCGGCGGCGAGCACGATGGTCGCGCCGACAGCGGTGAACGACGGTAAGTGGCATCACGTGGCGTTGACCGCGACCACCAATGCACAGGCGATTTATCTCGACGGCGCGGTTGTGGCCGCCAAGTCCGGCACGATCAGTGACTTCGGCGCGGTACATGCGTACGTCGGCACGGGTCGTTGGTCGGGCAGTTGGCCGGGTCGCACCAGCGACATCGGCTGGTGGCCTGGTTCGATCTCCGATGTCGCCGTGTACACGAGCGCGCTCAGCGGCGATCAGGTGAAGCACCACGTCGACACGGTGAAGCAGACGGCGCCCGTGGCGATGACGATGATCTCGGGCGTGGCGACGGCCCTCCCGATGCCGGTCTCCCAGGTCACGGTGACCACCCCGACCGGCACCCAGGTCTCCAGCTACGACCTGGTCAACGGCAACCGGCTGGTGGCGCAGACCGACGAACTCGGCAACACCACCATGTACGGCTACGACGTCGGCGGCTATTCCAGCATGGTGTACGACCCGAACGGCGTACTCACCCAGACCTTGCAGGACGTCCGGGGCAACACCAAGCAGTCGATCACCTGCCAGGATCAGAGCGCGAACAAGTGCTCGTCGGTGTACTTCACGTACTTCCCCGACGCGACCAGCACCACGCTGACCCCGAACCCCAAGAACGACCTGCTGCTGACCACCCGCGACGGCAGATCCGCGTCGGCGACCGACAACACGTACCTGACCAGCAACACCTATGACGACAAAGGCAACCTGACCGCGGTCACCGATCCGTTGAACCGGGTCACCAAGACCACGTACACGGGTGCCTCGAGCGTTGCCACGGACGGTGGTGTGCCGCCGGCCGGCCTACCCGCCAAGGTCACCACCCCAGGCGGCGCAACCCAGAACGTCAGCTACTTCAAGTCCGGCGACGTCGCCCAGGTGACCGAACCGGACGGCAAGATCACCCGGTTCACGTACGACGGGCTCGGGCAGGTGCTCAGCGAAACCGAGATCACCGCCGCGTACCCGGACGGCCTGGTCACCTCGCACACCTACGACCGGATGGGCCGGGAGGTCACCCAGACCGACCCGCCGTCGACCAACCGGGTCACCGGCGCGGTGCACACCCAGGTCAGCACGACGACCTACGACATCGACGGCAACCCGCTGGAGGTCAGCGAGTCCGACGCGACCGGCGGTGACTCGCCGCGGGTGGAGCAGCACACCTACAACCAGTACGGCGAGGAGGTCTCGTACATCACGCCGGGCGGCGCGGCCACGACGTTCACGTACGACACCTCCGGGCGCATGGTCGATCAGACCAGCCCGGACGGGGTGAAGACGCGCAGCGAATACGACGCTGAGGGCAACTTACTCAGGTCCATATTGGTCGGCTACACCGGCGATCCGAACGACCCGGATAACGCTCACGACCAGCTGATGGCGACGAACACCTACGATCCGGCCGGCCGGCTCTTTACCGAGATCGACGCGATGGGCTGGACCACCACCCACACGTACACGGACAATGGGCTCGAAAAGAAGGTCACCCGCACCGACGGCACCAACACCTTCGTGATCGAGGACAACACCTTCGACGCGGCCGGCAACGTCGTCACGGAGGTCAGCAACAACGGCAAGACCACCGTCACACATGTCTACGACGCGGCCAGCCGTGAGACCTCGAGCGTCGCCGACCCGAGCGGGCTCAAGCGCGCCACCGTCCTCGGGTACGACGATGACGACCGGCAGATCTCGACGACGCAGAAGGATGCGTCCGGCACGGTCGTGTCCAAGATGGAGGCGCTGTTCGACGCAGCCGGCAACCAACTGGCCCAGACCACGTACCTTTCCAACAAGCTCACCCCGGTCGGCCGTTGGAAGATGACCGATGGCTCGGGCCTGCGTGCGGCGGACAGCGCGGGGAACAGCCCCGCCACGGCGACCGGCGGCGTCACCTTCGACAACGGGCACGGCGGAGCGGCGAACTTCGCCGGCACCAACGCCCTGGCCACGACCGGCCCGGTGGTGGACACCTCGCGAAGCTTCACCGTCTCCGCATGGCTGAAACTGACCGACAAGAACACACTCCACCGGGCCGTGTCGGGAAGCGGCGACCAGCAGTCACCGTTCGACCTGTCCTACGACAAGGAGTCGGACCGCTGGCGGTTCCTGGTCGTCGGCGACGACGTGGCCGGCACCGCTTCCGGCGTCGAGGCGCTGTCCACGAGCGTCCCCGCCGTCGGCACGTGGACGCAGGTCACCGGCGTCTACGACGCCACGGCCGGCACCGCGAGCATCTACATCAACGGCGCACTGCAAAACAGCGCGCCCGGCAAGGCGTTCAACGGCACCGGACCGCTGGTCATCGGCGCCGGTGAGTGGAACGGCGAACGCGACGACTACTGGACCGGCGGCATCAGCGACGTCCAGCTCTACCAGCAGGCGGTAACGACGGCCCAGGCAGCTGACCTGTACAGCGGGGCCGCCCCGGCCGCCGACGCCAAGATCAGCCGAACCAGCGCCGCGTACGACGAAGACGGCCACGTCATCGCGTCCACTGACCCGAACGGCAACACCAGCTACGCCGCGTACGACGAGGACGGCAGCGCGGTGAAGGCGATCGCCCCGGCGGCGCCGGTCGAGACGGTGAATCAGGGCTCGACGATGGCCAACGCGGTCAGCTGGAGTGGCTACAACACCTTCGGCGAGCAGACCGACAGCAAGGACGCCAACGGCAACTGGTCGGTGACGTACTACGACGCGGACGGCCGGCCGACCCTGCAGCGGATGCCCAGCTACACCGCGCCCGGCTCGACAACGGCCATCACCCCGGAAACGGTGAGCACCTACAACGACGGCGGCCAGCTCGAAACGGTCACCGACCCGTACGGCAATCAGACCACCTACGAGTACGACCAGCTGGACCGGCCCTCGAAGGTCATCGCGGCCGACGGCGGCGAGACCACCTTCACCTACGACCTCGACGGCGACCTGCTTTACACGACCGACCCAACGGGTGCGGTCACGGGGTCCACCTGGGACTACCTGGCGCGGCAGGTCACCTCGACCGACGTCGTGCGCCAAGACGCCAGCGCCGACACGACCACCTACACCTACGGCGTCGACGGCCGGCTCAGCGACACCACGTCGCCGGCCGGTGTGCACACCTCGATGACGTACACGCCGCTCGGTGAGCCGTTGAGCGTCAAGGACGGCGCGAACAACGTCACCACCATGACGTACGACGGCGCTGGCCGGCCGATCCGCACCACGATGGCCGACAACACCTACAGCACGACGACGTACGACCTCGGCGGCCGCCCGCAGCAGATGGCGTCCTACGACTCAGCCAACACGCTGTTGCAGAGCTCGGCCACCGAATACGACGCCGCGGGCAACGTCACCGCCTCGATCGACGGGCGTCAGACCCGCACGACCTTCGAGTACGACCCGACCGGCCTGCTGGTCAAGGAGAAGCAGCCGATCAGCGGGTCCGACGCTATCGAGACCACCTTCGGTTACGACATCGAAGGCAACCAGACGCGGTTCACCGATGGTCGCGGCAACGCCTTCTACACCACGTACAACAGCTGGGGCCTGCCGGAATCCCAGCTGGAGCCGGCGACGGCGGCGCACCCGGCGGCGGCCGACCGGACCTTCATCGTCGCCTATGACAAGGCGGGGCGGCCGGTGACGCAGACCCTGCCGGGCGGCGTCACCGTGACCAACACCTACGACGCGATGGGTCAGCTGAAGACACAGGTCGGCGCGGGCGCCGAGGCGGCAACGGCGGACCGCAGCTTCGACTACGACCTCGGCGGGCGGATGACGAAGTTCTCCGGCGACCAGGGCACCAACACGGTCACCTATGACGACCGGGACCTGCCGCTGTCGATCACCGGCCCCTCAGGCAACTCGTCCTTCACCTACAACCCCGACGGCGACCTGGCCAGCCGCACCGACGCGGCGGGCACGACCAGCTACCAGTACGACACCGCGGGCCGGCTGGGACAGCTCACCAACTCGAGCAAGGGTGTCGCTCAGAGCTACGCCTATAACCACCTCAACGCCGTCGAGAAGATCACCTTCGGGACCGGCAACAGCCGCAACTTCACCTACGACGGCCTGCACAGGCTCACCGTCGACGATCTGAAGACCTCGACCGGAGCCTCGATCGCGAAGATCGAGTACGGCTGGAACGGCAACGACGATCTGACCTCGAAGAAGACCACGAACTTCGGCGGCACCACCACCAACACCTACGACTACGACTACGACGATCGCCTGACGTCGTGGAACAACGGCACGAACACCACGGTCTACGCGTACGACAAGTCCGGCAACCGCGTGCAGAACGGCAACAAGCTGTTCACGTACGACGCCCGCAACCGCCTGCTGACCGGCGACGGGACCGCGTACACGTACACACCTCGGGGCACCCTGCTCACGGCCGGCACCCAGCAGACCACCACGGACGCGTTCGGGCAAGTCATCACCCAGGGCGCGACTGGCGGCAGCACGCAGACGTACCGGTACGACGGGCTGGGCCGGGTCATCCGCGACGGGTTCACCTACACCGGCTCCGGCAACGACCTGGCCGGCGACGGCAGTGCGACATACGTGCGCGGCACGGCCAACGAAGTCATCGCCGAAAGCTCCACCACGGCGACGAAACTTGCCTGGACCGACCTGCACTCGGACGTGGTGGGCCAGTTCACGGCGACCGGCACCACGCTGGACTCGACGACGACCTACGACCCGCTGGGCAAGGTGGTGGCGAGCACCGGCGCGATCGTGGGCGCTCTGGGCTATCAGTCGGAGTGGACAGACACCTCGACCAACCGCGTCAACATGATGGCGCGCTGGTACAACACCGACACCGGCCAGTTCGACACCCGCGACACCGCGTCGAACAGCCCGGCCCCTGACTCGGTCAACGCGAACCGCTACCAGTACGGCGACGCGAACCCGCTGACCGTGACCGACCCGACCGGTCACTGGGGGGTGCCGTCGTGGATGAAGAAGGCAGCCTCCGCGGTCACCTCTACGTTCTCGTCCGCCGCCAGTTACACCTCGTCGTACGTGTCGTCGGCATACAGCTACGTGTCGTCGCAAGCGTCGTCGATGTACAACCGGGCGAGTAGCGCGGTGCACAAGACCTATGACCGGGCGAAGAAGGCGGTGAAGAAGGCCGGCAAGAGGCTGAACAGGGGAATACACCGGTTTACGTCGTCGGTGAAACGGCATTGGAAAAAGGCCGTCGCTTCGGTGAAGAAACACACGCCGAAGTGGGTGAAAAAGGCCTACCACAAGGTGGCCAACGCGACGAAAGCCGTGGTCAAGTACGCGAAACAGGCTGGCAAGGCGACTATGGCCGCCGCGAAACGGGTGGCGAAGAACCCGGTCGGGGCGATCAAGGACGCGGCGAAAGCCACGGCCAAGTTCGTGGTGGAGCATAAGGACGGGTTGCTGGAGATCGCGGCGATAGGTGGAGCGATCCTGGCCGGGATGGCCTGCACCGCGGTGACGGCCGGTGCGGGTGCGATCGCCTGCATGGTCGGCGCGAGCGCGTTGATCAACCTGTCGAAGGACGCGTTGCAGGGTGACATCCACTCGGTGGGTGACGCGCTGGGGTCGCTGGGCACGGGCGCGTTGCAGGGGCTGGCCGGTGGTGCGGGTGGTGCGGTTGCGGGCAAGCTCGGCACGTTGGTGGCGGGCAAGGTCGGTACCGGCATTGTCGGTCGCCTGGCTACGGATGCCGTGGAGAACGGCGTCGACGACGTCATCAACCAAGCGATTACGACGGGTCGCGTGGACCCGAAGTCGGCAGCGCTCGGGATGATCCCAGGGCTCGGTGTGGCCAGCCGGAAGGGCAAAAACGCAGCCAAGGAAGCCGAGAGCAACCTGGCATCGGCGACCGGACTGAACCTGATCAGTGGCCTCGGCGGTGCCACGAGCTGTGCGACGCACAGCTTCGAACCGAATACAAAGGTGCTGATGGCCGACGGGTCGAAGCGCCCGATCAAGGACGTCAACGTCGGCGACAGAGTGTTGGCGACCGATCCGACGACTGGCGTGTCGAAGGCTGAGGATGTCACCCAGCTACACCGCAACACCGACCACGAGTTCTCCGACGTCACGGTAAGAGACCAGGACGGCCACACATCGGTTTTGAACACGACCCAGAACCACCCGTTCTGGAACGAGACCGAGAAGAAGTGGTCCGAAGCCAAAGACCTCAAGGCGAACGACGAGCTGCTGGCTGATGGCGGGGGCAAGGTCGTCGTCAGCAACGTCAAGAACTACGACGGCACAAAGGAAATGCGCGACCTCACCGTCGCAGACGTCCACACCTATTATGTAATCGCGAATGTAGACCCGGTTCTTGTCCACAACAACAATACGAATCGAAAGCGATGCCCAAATGGGCGCTACGCGAGCGATCCGGACAAGCAGAAGCCGGGCGAGCTAGACGCGGACGGAATGCTCCGCGGAACCAATGATCCTGGATTCGTGACCAGTCGTCCTACGCTGCGGACCTCAAAGCAGAAGGACCTTTGGAATGATGCACCCGTCGGCCCGACGGGTGGCCGCCTGTGCCGGATTGGTGGGCCGAATTGCGTCGGTGAAGTGAAAGTGGCTCCCGGATCAGATGGCCCTCGCGACTGGGACCACGGACACGACCAAGGGGACGCCTGGAGTAACCAGCAGTTCCCACCGAACGTCAAGCGGCCGGAGGTCATCGACCGCTACCACCAAGGCGGCGGCGTAGAGTGCATTCCGTGTAATCGTGGCCAAGGTGCAGCCTGAGAGGTGATGGAGTGTCCGCTCTGATCGAACACTTGGAGAGCCGGCTCGGCCGGATCCAATCTGGTTGGACCCATGACCCCGGCGGGATGGAGCTCGGCTTTCAGGTAGCCGAGTTCCGCGGGGGCGGCCAGCTCGAAGGCTCGACGTCATACGCGACGATAGGGCTCAGCAGGTACCCGCTTACCTCGGCGCCAGGAGATCGGGGAACGCGCATGGAACTGCTTATGACAACGCATTCGGCGCAGGCTCCGGCTCGCCTCCCGCAGTCTGTACAGGAGATTGCGAAAGGATTGACCGCGTCCCAAAAGCCCATTCTTCGTGGCGAGGTGAGAAAGCTACCCGGTCCGGTGGCATCCGGGAGTGACCTGTCATTCCTGTATGCGGCGATTCCGGGCTACTTCGATGAAGACTTCGAAGCTGTGACTCTGGATGAGGGGATGGATGTCGTCATCGTCTGGCTAGTGCCTGTCAATAAGGTCGAAGCGCAGTTCGTCCACGAGCGGGGATGGCCTATGTTCGAAGAAAGATGGGTCGATCAGGATCCTGATCTCCTCGATTTGTTCCGACCCCAGGTCGCCCTGGCCTGAGCCTTGGAACCGTGTGCAAGGGCCACGCCGATTGCAAAGTTAGTGGATCTACAGATGCCCTGGTGATGGGCTGTGCCGGGTTGGACGGTCCTGGTAGGACAGTGGCCTCCCCGGTCTGAGACGATGCGAGTTCTCACACAACACGTCGTCGCGGACCAGCCAGGAGGCCACCATTGTCAGTGTCGCACGCCCCGGAAACCGATACCGATCGTGACGCCGGGCTGGATGTGATCTCCGCTCTGCTGCAGGTCTTCGGTGGCCTGATCGACCCGCGTAGCCCGGAGGGATCCGGCACGAGCTGGCATCGGTGTTGACGATCACGGTCCTGGCCGTGCTGGCTGGGGCGCGTAACTTCCGGGAAGCCGGCGACCGGGCCGCCGAGTTGCCCGCGGACTTGCTGGCCGCGGCCAGGGCCCGGATCAGCCCGGCCACCGGTTTGGTGCAACCGCCCAGCTCGGCCACGATCGCCGGATCGTCGCCGACATCGACGCCGCGCATGCCGACGCCCGGGTTGGGGCGTGGCTGGCCGAGTGCGTCACCGCCTGGCGGCAACACCACCGCCTCGGCAGTGTCGGCAGGACTGAGCACCCCCACCGCAGCCAGGAGGACCGCTGCGCGGGACCGGAATTAGCCTCGGCGGGTGCCGACCCCCACCATTCGCCCCGCCTCCACGGCGGACATCCCGGCAATTCCCGCCATCTGGTACGACGGCTCTTGAAGCCGCAGATCCCACACATGTAAGGAACGTCGGTCAATGACTTGGAAAAAGAAGGCGATGGTCGCTGCCGCGGTTGTTTTTTCCGCCGTTGTCGTAGCCGCGCTGTCAATCGTCGCCTACGTGGGTCCCGTCGAGAAGGGGCCGAACATCGCGACGCTTCTTTTGAGTTCCGCAGACTGGAACGCACAGACCGCACCACCACCCGTACCGACCCGGACACCGGCACCACCCACACCACTTACAACGACTTCGGCGATGTCACCAGCACCACCGACGCCCTGAACCAGACCCTCTCCTACGACTACACGCTCCCGGCCGGCTACGCCGACGCGCTCGGCCGCAAGACATCGCAATGGCAGGGCGCGGTCACCACCGGGACGAAACTCGCCAGCTGGACCTACGACACGCTCTCCAAAGGACAACTGACCTCGAGCAGCCGGTGGGTGGGGATCAGCGAATACAAGACCGCCGTCATCGGCTACAACAGCCTCTACCAGCCCGCCGGCACGACAACGACGATCCCCGCCGCAGAGGGCAACCTGGCCGGGACCTACCAGTTCAGCGCCACCTACAACCTCGACGGCACCCTCAACAGCCAAACACTCCCCACCACCGGTGACCTCGTCCCCGAAAACCTCAACTACAGCTACGACAGCGCGACCGGACACGCCTACAGCCTCAAGACGGATTACGGCGGCACCACCAAGCAAATCGTGTTGTCCACCCAATACACCAGCTACGGCGAGCCGGCCATCACCACGTTCGCCGACAGCACCACCGCCCCGTTCGCCCAGCAATCGCTGACCTACGAGCCGGGTACACGCCGGCTCGCCGAGGCCAAGACACTCAAGTCGACCTAGCCCAGCATCGTCGGCGACGTCAACTACACCTACGACGCCGCCGGCAACATCCTCAAGGCCGCCGACACCCCCTCCGGCGGCACCGCCAATACCCAGTGCTATACCTACGACGACTTGCAACGCCTGTCCAGCGCCTGGACCCCTGGCGACGGTGACTGCACCACCGCCGCGTCGACGGCGAACCTCGGCGGGGCCGCACCGTACTGGAAGTCGTGGACGTTCGACGGCACCGGCGTCGTCGCCTCCACCGGCAACCGGCTCACCGAAACCACCCACGCCGTCACCGGGGATACGATCGTCACGTCCGCCTACGCCCAGCCCGGACACGCACACGGCGTCAGCGCGACGACCACCACGATCGGCGGCACGCAGACCGGCACCGGCAGCTACAACTACAACGCCGCAGGCAACACCACCAGCCGCCCCGGCGCCGACGGCCAGCAAACCCTGAGCTGGGACGCCGAAAACCACCTGAGCACCGTCACCGACAACAGCGGCACCAACTCGTATCTCTACAACACCGACGGCAGCCGGCTCATCGCGCACGACCCCACCGGCACCACCCTCTACGTCGGCAACGCCCAAATCCGACTGACCACCAGCACCGGAGCCAAAACCGCGCAGCGCTACTACAGCTTCAACGGGCAGACCGTCGCCCAGTGCGCCGCCACAGGTCTGCAATTCCTCACTGGCGACCCACACGGCACCAGCACCATCGCCATCGCCGACACCACCGCCCAGACAGTCACCAAACGCTACCAAGACCCATACGGCAACCCGATAGGCCCGAGCGCCTGGACCGGCACCAAAACCTTCGTCGGCGGCGACCAAGACCCCACCAACCTCATCCACATGGGCGCCCGAGAATACGACCCGGCACTCGGCCGCTTCACCAGCGCCGATACGGTCATCGACAAATCCGACCCACAACAAATGAACGGCTACGCCTACGCGAGCAACAACCCCGTCTCCTACAGCGACCCCACCGGCCTGATGGTTTTTCGGGAGAGGACCGGGACCCCGAAGGCCGTCGCCCCCCGAGTCACCAACGTCAGGCTGAAGGGCCTTCTTGCGGGCATCTATCCTCGCAAGAAGGCGCGGACCTGGACGGGCGATGGCAAGCTGGGATCGGCGGTTCGTTACGAGATCGCCACCGGCGATGTCGTCGGTGATGAGAACACAAATTCCTGGCATTACGGGAAGGCGGCTGACCACTTCAAAGGGCTTAGTACGCTCTTGGACGACGACCGGAAGCTCCGCTTCAAAGGAAAAGCTCCGCTCCTGACCGAACGGGAAAGGGTGATCGCGATGGACGAGGCGCGCGAGCTCTGGACCGCCCTCAACCAGGAGGACACCTCGGGCAGGTTCACGGCGCGAGTGACGTCGACACCAGAGGGCCGGAAACTCCTCGACGAAGCGAGCAAGGGTATCGAGAACGGCGCCAAGAACCCTGCGGTCAAGGAGTTCACGGGTACCCGTTTCCAGACGGTGAGATACGGCGGAAAGCCGATCCGCGTCGAACCGGTAAGTGGTCCAAGGACGGCCGGTGTCGCCGGAATGCTTAGTATCGCCGGCGATCTGCTCCTCGCCTACGACGTCGGCAAGGCAGTCGCGTCAGACAATCCGGCCGAAGGGCTGAGGGATATCGCCTGCGGCATGGGAAGCCCGGTGTGCGCTGGATATCAGGGCAACGACGCCGCCGGAAACTCGTACTTCCGAGACAACAACGGTGAAATCTCCGTGGTTCCCGGGGCCTGAGTGAACAACGGAAGCGAAGTATTATCCAGCGTCGGTTCACAAAAGTGGAGGTTGCGGCAATGACGGAGTCGGTCGAGCGGCCCCTGGAAGGCCGTGACAGTGACATTCTCGGCACCTACGGCGGCTTGGTGTGGAAGCACTTCCTGGAGACCCGGCAGGTCGTGAAGGATCTGGTGGCCTCCGAGTTGGACCGGGCGATCGACGATGATCGGCTGCCGGATGCGGTGTCGGTGTTCGACTACACCATCCATGCCGTTTTTCCCATCGTCATCGACCGGCTCGGCGAGTTCCCGCT
>Ga0307516_10007795_pt1 | contig 12226 bp, 10 predicted proteins | sample 19_EM_MG_FD_203310 | JGI IMG/M metagenome (GOLD analysis project Ga0307516, IMG submission 203310) | Populus trichocarpa ectomycorrhiza microbial communities from riparian zone in the Pacific Northwest, United States - 19_EM | ecosystem: Host-associated > Plants > Roots > Unclassified | place...
TGAAAAATGACCTCCACTTTGTCGCGTTCAAGACTGGGAAGATACGGGCTCTGGTACAGACCCGTTTCGCTGCTCTCCGCTTAGAGGAGGCCAGGCGCCTATTCGACGCCGCCAAGGGCTCAGCCGAGAGCAGTATTTTGGCGGGATTTGCCTTCGAATCGCTCGCGAATGGGTACATCAGTGGCCAGCATCAGCAGGACCCGAACAAAGGGGAGGTTTTCCGTGAGTTTGCTCCCATGGTTGCCATCGAGTCTACCCAACGGTATCCTTACCGCTTTCAACACACCTCACTTGACAAACCGTACGTTCTCTTGATTCCCACATCCTGGGTGTACAAGCACTGACCTCCACCAGGACATTCATGCTCGAAGCTATTGCCGAATCCCATACCTTCGACTACGGCCCGCCGGATAAGTTGGACACTCCACTGGCTTCCAGTACGCCCCCAACCCCTTCCCCCTCGTGGCCTAATCAGCGCAGGTCCATCCAATTCTACAACAAGGTTGAGTCCCTTGCTCTTGACACTCGGGATTTGTACTGGCCACTGCAAAGAAATAACCCCCTGTTTGACTCAATCTGCTTGGAAAGCTCTTCAAAGGGCATCATCCTCTGGGTTTTCCAGATGACTATTGCGAAGGAGCATGGCGGTGCTGTTTCTGGGTTTACCGTCATCTCGATGATAGTGCAGAAGATTCAAGAAACACTCAAGGCACCTGAAGATGTCGAGGTGAAGTTTGTGCTTGTCGCACCGGACAAGGTCAAGCAGGTGGTGAAGTGGAACTTTCCAAAAGAGTGGGGATTCTTGAGGAATACATCAGTGTACGTCCAATATCTGGACGTGTCTCTACACAATTATGATCTCCTCCTCAAACCTTTATTGAGGTAAAGGGTCTGTACTCTTTATACATACTGTCTTCTGTGATTGTATTACTACTTTGTTTTCTTTTCATGGTTGTACCGCACTTTTACCTCCTGGTTTTCTCTTGGCCCACGTCCCAGCGGACAACATGCGTTGACTCGCCATTTGGCTGCCATCACAAACTCGAGGACACGTTGCACCCGTACATGTAGTCCAATTATTGCTCGACATCAAGTCAATACCAAAGATTCCTGCGGATATTACATGAACCATCTTCAACTTAGGCACTTTTCGACCAGGAGGGTCGGGGTAAACAACATGTTATCGTTTTATTTATTTCAACAGACGTCGCCACTCATAGGTTGGTTGCCAGAATGAACACATACACGGCGGAAACGAGGCATGCATTTGAAAAGACATTGGCTAGGCTGAACAACTTGAAGTGGGCATGTACGCCTACCTATGGCTTGGCATCAGCAAAAAGGTCGACCACTTACATTGCCAGAATCTACCATGTATGGATATATTTGTGTGCGAATGTGCTGTTTTGGGGGGATATATTGACCCATACATGGCAGAGGTCGCATACGCACCCATAACAGGCAATGTAAGTGACCTCCCTTTTTGCTGATGACGGATCGAAACCTGGCCCTCTAGGAATAACCCCCGATCAAACGACCGACGGAACCTGGGAATATGTGTTCTGCAATGGACCTTTCCCCTCTCCGTCTTCTCCTTTGCCCCGCGAAAAGGCCGATGCCCTAAAGCACAAATTCAAAACTTTTATCCCTTTGACGTGCGCTCCTCGGTCAAGGATCTGATCCCAAACCATTTGACCTTTGCCCTATACAACCACGCTGCCAGCCTATATGTAGTAAAGCTGTGCGCTCTTGATGGACCACCACCACCAGCCACCTTTCACGGGTTGGCCAGGAGAACATTGCTACTACCCTTTCGCTCCCGGTATACACCCTCCTTTCCCTGCCTTCTATGGTCCACCACAATTATGGCTGGCGCACCCTCCCACGCAAGATCCAAGTGGGTGGTACACCGGGCCCGTGTCTCCTTCAAGTTTTATGCCACCCCCAGGCCTTCCACCTCCAGCAGCGCCGCCTCTTCCTACTCCTTCCGCTTCTTCTCTTCCCTCTTCGGGTGAATCAACCCTACATGACTTTTGGAAAGGGAGATTTGCTCCCATGCCTGGATTCGCTTCAAAACCAGGACTGGTACCGATCAGAGAAAACCAAAGGCTCAAAATAAGTGATCCCACTCAAAGACCGCGAGCCAGTTCTCAAATGCAACTACTTCCACCACAATCCTTCATGGCCATTCCGGGACAGGTGGGACCTCAGGTTCAGGAAATTACGAACGATTCTGGCCCGAAAGTATGTACCATCAGTTCACTCAAGATAAACTCTCATCGCATCCAATTCAGCCATTTCAATTCGATAAATATGTACGTGAATGGAATGAAACTTTGCCATGTTCTTGACAACTTCGTGACAGGCGGACATATACGTACCTCAGTATCTGAAGGATATTCAAAAACGATCACACCAACTTCTACCCCTCCCATCTGTACCCGTATTTCCTCCTTCATCTTATCTCCAATCTTTTCTGCTGCCACATCTTATTGAAAAACCTCAAACATCAAAAATACTTTCCGCCCCGCTGCCAACGGATTGCCCTCCGCTTCGTATTGAACCTTACACTACTCACTGGACAAGTCTTCTTGCTTGGGAACTCGATAATCTCGTTCTCAATAAAGAAAAGATCACATTATGGAATATTAAAATGAAAATCGCCCACTCGGACGAAGCTGAATTTGAATTCTTTGTCCCCGGAATCCGCGAAGGTCACCCTCGTCTCGAACCTGGAGACCTTGTCCATTTGCGAATGGTTCCTGACCAACGAAACAGTGGGGGCGGCTGGGCTTTTGAAGCGAGAGTCACCACCTTAAGAATGCGGGAGGGATATGTCCGTACGTAACAAATCTCAGTTCTTTTAGTAACGGGCCCTGAACACCTGTTCTTCCATAGATATTCGTTCTTTAACACTCAAACATGTACAATCCATACTCCAACCAAATGTCGATCCAAAGGCTGCAACCCACAGTGTCTTACCGATCGCGTTCAATATTTCTTTCCTAATGAATGCACGTCCAACCCTAGTCATGGAAGCTGCAGTGATAGCCATGGGTTCTGCCCTCATAATCTCGCCCGACGCCGGCTTTTCCCGGAGCCAAGTGACTTAACCAGCCCTTTCGCAGTATTGTCAGTTGCGCGGAGGTTCGAAGATCAGGATTGGATCGACAAAGGTCTTAACTCTGAGCAAAAGGTAAGCGGCTAGGTTGAGACATAACCCTCATTAGTGGCCCGCCTGGGACTGGCAAAACCAGGTATATTTCCTTCCTTTAGAATCGACGGCAAATTGAAAGGACACCCAGGACTGTCGTTGAGACCGTTCTTCAAATCCTTCGCATTCAGCCAGAATCCTGCATCCTTCTATGCGCTCCTTCTAACCCGGCGACGGATACTCTCGTCCTTCGTCTCAAATCCGTTCTAGAACCTCATGAAATGTTCAGGCTAAATGATCAAAACAGGACCTTTGCAGAGGTACCGAACAAAATCATGCAATATTGCTGTATGCCTCCAGCCTTCCTCCGACGTCGTTATCTTTCTTGCCCTTAATCAGACATAGAGAATGAAAAATTCACCCTTCCACCGTGGAAGATCCTGATGAGATATCGCGTTGTGGTGTGCTCTTGCTTGGATGCGGGAATACTAGTCGCAGCCCAATGCACGAATACTTCCCTCGTGCGATTGGAAACAGATTTAATGGAATCCCTACACCCACATCGTAGCAAGAAGCATCATGTCCCGCCGCACTGGACGCACCTTCTGATAGACGAGGCAAGTTTATGACGTTCGTGGTTGGATAAAAGGCGTTTACCTATCTCACCGCAGGCTGCGCAAGGATCAGAACCCGAACTACTTATTCCAATATCTGTCGTTTTCGCGCAAATCCCGGGACCAACAAAGAACCAGATTATACAAAAAGGGATGACCCCGATGGTCGCTCCCCAACTTGTTCTTTGCGGAGATCCCCAACAGCGTAAATCGTTCCAAAGTGACGAAAAGCAGAAGTTTCTGATGCTTGTTTTTCAGTCGGTCCCATCGTTAGCTCCGATGAAGCGAGGCGGGAAGAGTTGGATGCGTCTCTTCTTGAACGACTTTTGAGCAGCCGCTCTATGCGAATCATGCACAGGCTAGGTCACGAATGGATCACTACCGGCCATCGCAAGTCTTCGAGTTGACGCCTTTCACGAATCTCGTCAAGGTAGTTCGCCATAACTGAATGGCTTCCAACTAAACATCTTAACCTGGTTTGAAGAACTACCGAAGCCACCCTGGTATTCTCATGCCTCCCTCGGCGATATTCTATGATGATTCTTTGGAACCATGTGCAACGAACAGAGTCGTTCGCTGGTCCGAGTTGCGAAACCCTGAATTGCCTTTGATGTTCTTTGGGCACGAGCACAAGGAAGAATCAGCTGACGAGGTGGGGTTCCTCATATCCCCATTTTGATATTGCCCATGGACGATTTCTTCTTTAGAAGGCGACATGGTATAACACAGGAGAGATCGATAAGATCGTGCAAATCATCTCATGGTTGTTGTGCGAAGGCGAAACGTCTTCACCTCCTCTCATGCCCGCTGAGATTGGCGTCATGGCGCCCTGGAGAGAACAAGTCTGGAAGCTTCGCGAGCGTTTACGTAGCGAGAAATACAATAAGGTGGATGTTGGAACTGTCGAGGTTCGTTTTGCACGGGATAAATGCTGCTTGTTGTATACCTGAAATTTGTGCCCCGTTCAGGATTATCAAGGTCGTGAAAGCCGTCTGGTCATTATTTCCTGTGTAAGATCTAGCTTGCGGTTTTTGAAAGAAGATAGGGAGAAAGGCCTTGGGCTCGTATGCGAAAAGAAAAGGCTGATATCCCTCACTCCAACTTGAAGTGCTAGCTCTGACTGATGGCGTACTATCTTGTTTCTTCACACAGGATGAACGTCGCCATAACAAGGGCGAAGGAGCTCCTGATCGTAATCGGGAATGGCTCAGTACTGAAACAAGATCCTTATTGGAAAGGTTTTTTGCAATTCACACTACGGAACAAACTGTCCGGGGCTATTTTCCTTTTTCCTCCCGAGTTCTGAGAACTGCTCATTTTTTTATCTGCAGATTGGGTCCTACTCTTGAACTCGAAATGGACGGAAATTATATCTCGCGACTGGAGTATGTTTATTTAAACGGTTTACCTCACGCTTGACCTCTTTTCGAACTTTTCTCGATCTAGGTCCAACTATCTGAATACTAGGATGGGTAAGATTGATGATGAGGTGCGGGGGATCGCGATTGCTGGAGGCATTGCACGAGACGTTCTGGGCGACGGTTGAAGGCGATTCCGTTCTTGGTTTCTTTAGTAAACAATTTGTTCGCGACTGGAGTATGTTTATTTAAACGGTTTACTTCATGCTTGACCTCTTTTCGAACTTTTCTCGATCTAGGTCCCACTATCTGAATACTAGGATGGGTAAGATTGATGATGAGGAGCGGGGGATCGCGATTGCTGGAGGCATTGCAAGAGACGCTCTGGGCGACGGTTGAAGGCGATCCCGTTCTAAGAGGAATTTCGTTGAAGTTTACTTTTGGTCGCACCACAAGGTAGCTTTGGGCTTTCCTCGTCCTCCCATCGTATCAACCAGGAACTGTTAACCTCGCTACATGACATTTGCTGCTCCGATTACGAAAACGAACGTCCAATGACTATTATTCATCTTCGGATTCATCAATTACAAGTATCCTTCAACTCGAAGCTAATGAGTCAACGGCCTCAGTGGCAATCCCTCGAAGGAATACCGGTCGGTCCCGAAAATCCCGAAATCAAAGAAAAACCGTGGCCCTTTGGCGCCGTCCTTCCAAACTAAGGAGATATCGAAGCTGGTGTGCCTGCCTTGCGAGATGAACATTCCCATCGAGAGGTTAGGAACAACGTATACACGGAGCACAAGCCGGACCTTCTTGTTTTGCGAGGTGATGAGGATGAACGGGAGAAACGTGCTTCCAGCCACCGTCATGGACTTTCCTACGTAGGTTGAGCTCAGCATCAAAGACTAGCGTTGATAAGCGACTGACCTGATGAAGTCACCTTCTCTACCAACAATGCAGATCGAGAACGAGCCATCGGTGTCGGAGCTGTGATGCTCGAGGTGTCCGGTAAGGTGCGGGACCTGCGCCATACTGATGATGGAAAGTCGGGGGTACCATGTGCGGTAAAACTTTTCGCCGTGCACGGTGTGGATAGGGGCTTCATAGGAGCGGGTGGCTGAGGCTGGTAGGCGCTGGCGGCTTCGTTGGAAGGGGGCATGGTCACGGGTAGAGTTTGAGCGAATTGCTCTGGAAATAGGAGAGATTTTTAAATGATGAAAAGAACCGCGAGATCGACACTGTGGATGGTCGGGCGAGCGGGACGAGATCCCCGAGTGCAAAGATCCCAACTTACCTGGGTGAGCGGGTAAGAGATCCTCGCGGAGTCTCAGACCGCGGTGCGATGCGAAATCTAGTCGTTGGATGCAACGAGACGACGCGTAGTCTATCCCAGATGATACAAGGGCCTCGTTGTTTATGCACCGTGACTGTTGATGAGAGAGAGTTCTTTCGCCGAAAATTTCGCACAACTGTTTAAATTTTGTCATGCAGCAGTTCAGAATCCAGATGCAGCACCTTGCGGCGAGCCACAGGCTCCACAATCAGGAATCGGGAGTCACTACAATCCCGGGCCTAAGGCTGTAAGAGAACAAGAGCAAGCAACCCATCGATATCGGCAAAGGTTGATCACATACCTGTATGTCAGTACCTGGCGGGCATTGATTTGAACCTTGTTCGCTACCAGACCGACTAAGTAGTAATCTCTTTTATGGTGTGAAGGAGCAGGTGTTCGCATTAAAGGTCAAATACCTAGCTGCAGGTGACAATACATAAACGGAGTTCCCCGGCCGTACTACCGTAGCAGGAATTTATAGGGGGTATAACACACCATTGTAAAAAAGTCAAACACTGAATGGAAAAGGTACAAGGAACATCCCAATGAAGAAAGAAGGGCTCGTACGTGGTTTCTAGTTGTGCAAGAGAGCGGGTTGATATTATAGGATAGGATAGGATAGGAGGTAACACTCCAGACTAATCTACACAAACTTCTATGGCTTTACAGGATCAACCCAAATACAATCGAGAAGATTGAACCGGTTTGTACAATCCCAGAGAGACTAAAAGCATTTACAACAGAAATCGCGGATAATCGCCAAGAGTCCATCATACAAGAATTCCTCGACGACGCAGATGTAGCACTTTACACGGACGGATCCAAAATCGAGGAGGGAGGAGTCGGTGCTTCAGCAATTTTGCTCAAGAAAGGTCATGCACTCCCATCTAGCAAACTACGCTACTATATCGGACATGAAAGCCAACACACGTCCTATGAAGCGGAGGCGATCGGGCTACTCCTCGGTGCACACCTACTCTACAGAGAACGAAACTCACTTCCAGGTGTTGGACCATACGTCCTTCCTATCTTGTCATCGCTTACATACACATCACGTGTCTTTACTTTATATACAGTTTTTCGGCACTTTACATCTTCAGTCGTTTCCACATTCTCCGAACGCTGAAGATGTACGTATCCTCTATCTCTGACCGTTTACACTCTTACTTATTGTACTCGTAGAACGGTCACTGTTTCCTTAGGTATGAATATAGTCATTTCCACATTCTCCGAACGCTGAAGATAATGGTCACTGTTTCCTTAGTTGTCCGTTCCATCAGGTTATGGGCCTTTTGACGGATTTCTAGGATCTGACGACTGGCGTTTGGACGTTCCGACTCATCCTCTCCTTCAGTGTTGTGTTTTTACACGCATATACTCTACTGGTGTCGCGTTTTATCGCGCATATATTTACTCCCGAGACCGATCACGTTGATCACTTGGCAGTTTCATCCCGCATTGCATGTTTCACGACTTTTCACAGTCTTCCACCATCCGATCGCGTGTCGATCGTCGCAGCCTATCATCCTTGCCTTTACCAGATTCTGCTCTGGTCCCTTTCTCATTGCGTGGACCCTTACCTTTCTCGCCCACATATCCATATCCTTTCTACGACTGCGACCCACCTCATCTCGTCTCGCCCATGTCTCGTTCAGCAACTCCTGGTCCTTCGGCCCCACTTAGTCAACGACGTTTTCTGGGCAAAGAGCGTGTCATGTCCTTCTCCCCACATGCATTTCATTCTCGTGACCCCTGGATGGCCAATTCACCTTCCCGCACAGCTTATTCTCCTCTCCATTCCCCGTGCTCGCAACATTTTTCTCTCACTCCTACCGCGCCACCACTCATCCAGGCACACCCTATCGCTCCCCCTCCTCTCGTGACACCACCGCCACCTGCGTTACCTTCGCCACGTGCCTCGCCACGTCCTCCTTCCATGGTGGAACGTTCGCCATTAGCACGCTCATCCTTCTTCTTACCTCTACAATCTCCGTTTTGTGGCACACCACCTTCACCTTTGTCCCAGCATGCTACACCAAGATCTGCACCAGGACAACCTATTCCTCTCTCTCCCCGATCCCCACCTTCGTCTGTCATCTCTCATGTGACTCCTCCTCGCCCACCTGCTCGCACATTTAAAGTTACTCTCCCGGATACCAGTAAAATCCCGCTTCTCGGCTCTAGCAAGGACTGGCCGCGGTGGTACGCTGCTGTAGCAGAAATGGTTGACAACTTAGGCCTTTTTCGACATGTTTGCCGTGACCTTTGTGATGGTGATCTACCCCATCCTGCGTGCCGACCATCTTACCCTCCTGCTCTGCCTGACGAGCCTCTTGCTGGAGAACTTGAGGAATACAATTCCTGGTGGCAAGATGATGGGATTGCTTGCCACATCCTTTGCTTGCGCCTTGGTCCGTTGTCCCCCTTAAGCGCGATGTGCACGGCACCCCTGTATCCACTGCTCGTGACGTCTTCCATATCCTACGTGAAACGTATGGTGGAGGAGACCATAGCTCAGTGGGCGAATTGAAGGATCAACTTATTGCACTCCGTTGTGGGAGTACCCGCGATTCTGTGCAACTCTATGTCGAGACTTGGCGTTCTAATCTTCACCAGTTGGAGAGGACGGAATGGGATTTCACAGCCTTTGACCTCATTCGCTACTTCATCCGGAATCTTCCTGATGATGAGGCCTACCGTCACATTCGTGTCGCAGTCTCGAGTGGTTTTGCGCAAGACTCTCCATTTTATCCGCCTTTTGAATCTCTTGTTCGCAAAGTTCTTGTGACTGATGTTGAGAATCGACGTATGATAGCAGATCGTACACGTCGTCGGATAGGCCACAATCGTTCTGCAGCCCCTTCTTCGGCGCTCATCACATTGACTACTGCCAATCCTGCTCCCACTACTGTCACATCCTCTTCAGCACCTCCTCGCTCTCGTACAGCCACTTGTACGAATTGCAGTGCTTCCGGACACTCCATCGAGCATTGTTGGGAACCTGGTGGGGGTGATGTTGGTGGTAGGAACAGATATCTCGCTACTCGGGCTAAGGCACACATCGCAACTGATCCCATACCTATTCCTGATATTACCACTCCTACTCAGTCTACATCTATGGACCCTCTCCAGGACACCTCTCCTACTCATCATTCATCCGTAGTGCCACCTGTACCCGCGTCCCCCACTCAATCCGACATCTTTTACGCTTATGCCTCGTGTGATCAGCCCACAGTTGCTTTCATCTCTACTGTGTCCACTCCCTACTCAGACTTTGTTCGGAGTCTTGATCCTATGGCGTTTGCTGCTTTCCAGCAACGTTTCAACACGATCTTAGACTCGGGGTGCACAAATCACATCATTCGGGATCATTGCTTCTTCTGGACCTATCACCCTGAACAAGCTACACCTGTTGGTACTGCTAACTGCGGCATCCTCAATACGCTTGCACGTGGCGAGGTTCGTTTTACGGTCCTTGTCGATGGTCATCTGCATACTATCTGTCTCCAGGACTGTTTGCATGCCCCGGACGTGCCTATCAATCTGATCTCTATCGGTGCGATGGCGGAACAGGATTTTAAAGTCAACTTTGAGAAGGGTCGCACGTCTGTCCACCTTCCTTGGTCTTCTTCCTCGGTGACTCCGCTTACCTTCTTGGCTACTGTGGTCAATCGTCTCTCGTTTCTGCACTGTGATTTTATCCTTCCTCCACCGACTTCCTCCTTATTACCATTCCTGCCCTCTGCTGTCCTAGCAGCACCCGTCCTTCCTCTCCCTGACCTACTGGATACCTCCTTCCCTCACGTTGCCGTAACTCCAGAGTTATGCCACCGCCGGCTGGGTCACCTCGGCATGGATGCCACACGGGATATGCTCACCAAGGGTTTTGCCGAGGGTATTGAATTCTCGGGCATATTTCATCATTCACACTGTATCCCGTGTATCATTGGGAAACATCCTCAACATCCTTATGATCACCCAGGCAACCGTGCCACATCTCCTTGTGAAACACTCCACCTTGATGTCTGTGGACCCTTCCTGACCCTGTCTCCCCAGAAGACTGACTCTTTTATCGTCATCCTCGACGACTATTCCAACTGGTGCACGATGGGTCTCTTGAGCAAGAAGAGCCAGGCCTATGACCATTATGTCGCTACTGAAGCACGCTTGGAATTGAAGACTGGTCATCTCGTTCGGAACGTTCAATGCGATGGTGCTGGTGAACTCTCTAAAGGTCGCCTTGCAGCACACCTCACCTCTCGTGGCATCGCCCTCCAGGTCACTGTACCATATGCCCACTCACAGAATGGTAAAGCAGAGCGTTATATCCGCACCCTTGAGGACTCTGCTCAAACACTTCTCGCTGATGCTGGCCTCCCCCCTGAATTCCTCAGCGATGCTGTCTTGACAGTTCAGTATCTGCGCAATCGCTCTCCCACGTCAACTCTTGCTGCTCCGTTGACTCCTTATGAAGTTATTGAGAAGAAGAAGCCCAACCTTTCTCATCTCCGTGTATGGGGGTGTCAGTGCTTCCCAATCATTCCTCCAGAGCGTCGTATCAAAGGTGGTCCTCGCCGATATGAAGCAATTTTTGTTGGCTATGAAGAGAACCGTATTGGCTGGCATGTTCGCGGTATCGCTGGCGACTATCATTTTTTGAGAGATGTGGTTTTCAATGAGAACGTCCGTGGCTCTCTCTGCCGTTCCCCTCGTCCTCCTCTTCCTCTACCTCCCCCTGACACTGCTGCCCCCTCCCGTCCTACTCGCTCTCGTCAGCCTACTGAGCAAGGCCGTGCTTACCTGGATGTGATTCGTCAACGGGACGATCGCCTTGCTCGTCGAAAGGGCTTATCCCATGGGGGTGCTCCTTTGCCTCTACATCCTCAACAGTCCTTAGCTGCTATTGATGCCTTCGTTGCTCTTGCTGCGGCGTCCGATTTTCCTGAACCTCCTCATGACTTCTCATCCATCGAGCTCCGAATTCTTACGGAACAAAAGTCTCTCGCTGTCTGGCCTGATTCTCTGTGCCTCTCTCGTGTCTTTGATCTATCCAAGCCTCCGGATAATCTCCGTGAAGCTATGGTCCGTCCTGATGCTGACGTCTGGCATGCCGCTATGGACCGTGAGCACTCCAGCCTTATGGAACGCGGTGTCTTCAAGCCTGCGCATTTACCTGCTGGTCGTAAAGCTATTGGTGTCCGCTGGGTCTATGCCTACAAGTACCATCCAGATGGGAGCATCATCAAAGGCAAAGAGAAGGCTCGTCTTGTTGCTCAAGGTTTCAGTCAATGCCCTGAGGACTATGGCACGACCTATGCACCTGTCGCCAAACTTACTAGTATCTGCATCATCCTGGCTTTGGCAGCTAAGCATGACTACGAGATCGTAACATATGATGTCAAGACAGCTTTCTTGCATGCTCTTCTCAACCGTGTCATTTTCTGCAAACATATTCCGGGCTTTCCCATTCCTGCATGTGACGATGGTACTCCCACAGATGCACTACAGATCATTCATGCAGTCTATGGTCTTCGACAATCGTCCCATGAGTTCTATGTCCTTTTACGTGGCATTCTCAAATCTATTGGTCTTCTCCGTTGTGAAGTTGACCATGCTGTTTTCTATAGACGTTTTCCTCAGCCCCCCATCCATCTATACCGATGCTGCCCAATGGGGATGAACTGGTCATCTTTATGCCAGTCCATGTCGACGACGGTCTTGTCGCTACCAACTCCCTCCCACTGTACCACTGGCTCCTCTCGGAAAT
>Ga0307516_10007796_pt1 | contig 12224 bp, 13 predicted proteins | sample 19_EM_MG_FD_203310 | JGI IMG/M metagenome (GOLD analysis project Ga0307516, IMG submission 203310) | Populus trichocarpa ectomycorrhiza microbial communities from riparian zone in the Pacific Northwest, United States - 19_EM | ecosystem: Host-associated > Plants > Roots > Unclassified | place...
TCTGTCTCTCTGTTCGACACGTCCGTCTGACGTTGTCCGTTCTTGTCCGACACGTCCGTCCGACGCTGTCCGTCTCTCTGTCCGACACGTCCGTCTGACGCTGTCCGTCTCCTTGTTCGACACGTCCGTCTGACGCTGTCCGTCTCCCTGTTCGACACGTCCGTCTGACGCTGTCCGTCTCCCTGTCCGACACGTTCGTCTGACGCTGTCCGTCTCTGTCGAAACGTCCGTTGACGTTCCCGTTCCCGTTCCCGTTCCCGTTCCCATTCCCTTCCCATTCCCGTTCCATTCGCGTTCGCGTTCCCATTCCCCCCCCCCCGCTTCCGCTCCCGCTCTCGCTGGAGTCACCAGAACTCACTCGAGTACCTTGGAGAACCGCCGCCGTTACAACAATGATCATCCGTTGAAGTTGAGTATACCGCAGACGGTATTTGGAGTTGACCCGATTCTCAGGCTGCTCTTCATCACAGTCAGCCCACTCCACATTGTTACCAACCTGCGAGTCCTCCTGCCTGTCAACTGTGTCCATACCATAAGAGTCGGTGACTTCATTGGCGTATGTATCAAGCGAGTAGCTGCGCTTAGGGTCTCATACAGCAGCAGACAACACACGATCCATAGTGGGAGACAACGGTGAGGAAGATATCCTGGAAGGCTGAGGCGAGCTGGCATTCCGCATATCCAACAGCCTCTTCAACCACCGTGCAGTGTTGGCAGGGTTGGCATCAGGGTCAAAGCTGGGATACGGTGGAGAGGCTGCGACGTATCCAGCAGTATCGGGAGGAGATGACGGTGGTGATCTTCTACCGATTGGGGCAGTGGACGTACAAATAGGCGTTGGAAGCGATGGCGACTCAGGAATGTTCTCGGAACTTCCTGGGTGACATTGAAGTGCCATCGTAGGGGTGCCACAGAACTGGCGTTATCGTTTGTAGAGGAGATGTGAGAAGTTGCTGGGTTGGTGCAGATAGATAATATTGTGTAGTAGGGTTGAAGGAAGAGTGTGACCCTAAGCCAGTATGTGTACATGGGATGGTGTCATACAGCTGCATGTTTGCTCACGGTGGCACGTTGCCGGAGGACAGCATGCCGAAACAGCACCTCACCGGAACGGCACCTCACCGGAATGGCACCTCACTGGAACGGCACCTTGCCGGAGGACAGCGGGCCGGCTTGCACTGAGCTACACACCGCCGAAAGCAGCAGAGTGACTGCGCAGGAAGGGCTTGGCAATGGGTATATAAGAAGCAAGCTCCTCCCGCTCGTAGATAGAAGGACATGACTTTCTTCTTCTCTTCTTTCTTGTCCCCATTCGCGTGACAATTGGTAGCAACACCGAAACCAGTCGATTGATCACCAGGACCATTCCAGTCCACGAAAAAAAAACTATTTTTTCGCTGAGTCCTAGCTTCCGCCCCGCTCCCTGCTCCCCCCACACCCACCACCACTAATTTCTCCCTCGCCCCCGCTCCCCACACCTACCACAACTGATTTCTCCCTCGCCCCCACTCCCCATACCCACCACCACTAATGTCTCCCTCGCCCCCGCTCCCCACACCTACCACAACTGATTTCTCCCTCGCCCCCGCTCCCCATACCCACCACCACTAATGTCTCCCTCGCCCCCGCTCCCCACACCCTTTTCCCTCTCAGTCCGCTCCATGAGCGGCAGGTCCCAGCAGCGCCAGCCACGACTGACCCAGCAAGAGCGAGACCAGAGGCGTACATCTACTCAGGTGAACCAGCTTGCTAATAGGCTCCCACAAGTGAATCAGGATTTTCTGGATCTCGCTCGGACACAGCTACAAGCTTTCAATTCGCTGCAGCAAGAGAGCCATCAGCACACCAGTCACCACCGATCCCACTCTCGCTCACGCTCCCGCTCGCCGCAGAGGGACACCTCCGGCTACCGACAGAGACCACGCTTGCTGTGCCCTCCCGCTGCCAATCATACCCCACCGACCCCAAGGCGCCCATCCTCCTCACCCGAGTGCCCCTATCCCGAGAGCTCTCGCGAGGACTCGGAGACACTAGCTGACGCACCGATCCCGACCCCACGCTCTCCTACTCCATCTGTCATTGGCTGGGATAGTTACGTAACTGAGAACCGACAGAGGCAGAGCACAGACCGTTACGTACCCGAGTACACTGAGAATACCCGCTTGCCATCAAGACATCTTCACGCTGCAGAGCGACCTCGCCATCGAGGAAGTTTCAACCACCGCGGAGGAGTTTTCAGCTACCGTGGCAGGCAGCCCCAGCGTAACAGACAGCCTCAGCGCAACAGGTACTACCAGGGAACCAACGAAACCAACGAAACCGCTCCTGTTCGGGGAAACAGAAACGGAAGGGGTGGAGCCAGAGGGCGAGCCAGAGGCCACGGCGGACGCCAGCGCCCTTGTTCCCTACACGAGCGGATCGGATTCTAGGATGTACAGATTGCCAATAGTACCTGTTCATCAGGGAAAACGACCGTCTATAGTACCTGTTCATCAGGGAAAACGACTGTCTGGGTCCTACGATCAGCAGCCCCGCTACTTGCAAGTCCATTACGAAATCCCGGCCGGAGTTGATCCTGTTCCAGGTTCGCCCGGTACTGTTCTCGATCCCGTCCAAGTCGAAAACTCGAGCAAGAAGCGCAAGGTAAGACTTCAGCTCACCGAACCTACTCCCTCACCACGCCAGTCCGCAAGTCCAGTCTTGTCTGAGGCCGGCTCTACGGAGTTGCCAGACGCCCCGCCCCAGAAGCTTCTGACATACTACTCGGACGGCTCCCTCTACTCCCATAACCAACCCGCCCGATACTCACTCGAAGACTCGATGTCTGTCAGGGACACCTCAATGAAGCGAAGGGAGCGCAGTCCAGCCGGCTCCCTCAGTGAATACGATGATACAGAGGAACACGCATCTAGACCACCGCTGGCAATTGGGGCTACGCAGTCAGAAGTTGCTTGTGGCAAGCGGCCCATTTGTCCCGGCACATGCCAGTATGATCCGCTCGCCCGTCATGGCTACAGGCAGCCATCAGTCATACTGTCTTCCGAGGAAGATGACGTTATGGAAGGAGTGATGCACCATGCCATAGAAAGCACTCCTGGCAGAGGTCAGCCCCATTCTCCTACGACTGCGGTGCAAGAGCTCCCGCAGCAGGCACTGCCCCCTCTGCCCATACAGCAGCCGCAGCAGTACTTGCCTTTCCCGCAGTACGTGCCCATGCAGCAGCCGCAGCCACAGCAGTACTCGCCGATGCAGCAGTCGCCATCTACCCCACAGCCGCAACAGTACTTGTCCATGCAGCAGCCGCAGCAGTACTCGCCGAAGCAGCAGTTGCCATCTACCTCACAGCCACAGCAGTACTTGCCTACACAGCAGCCGCAGCAGTACTCGCTGATGCAGCAGTCGCCATCTACCCCACAGCCACCGCAGTACTTGCCGATGCAGCAGCCACAGCAGTATTTGCCGCCGCAGCCATCGCCACCCACGTGGCAGCCGCTGCAGCCACAGCAACAATACGCACAATACGCACCGCTATGGCACGCCCCCCAGCTGTACATGCCGACGCATTACGCTCCCCAGCCATACATGCCGCTACCATATCCCCCGCAGCCGCCGCTGCAGTCCAATCCGGCCCTGGATAATGTCGCCACTCAGATGGCCAAACTCGCAATGGCAATGGAACGTCGTCACGATGCTGTCCAGACGGAGCTAGCCAGCATACGCAATGCACCCGCCAACGAACAGATTCGTGAGGAGCCCGGAGCCCCAGCCCTGAAGCCGGGTGATGTGGCTACCTTCGAGCCCAGAAATCAATCGGATTCCTACGCCGCCTCACGATTCATCGATTCTATCCGTGATGCTGTCTCACATTACGGCGAAGAGCGTACACGCATCGTCCTTCGTCGTTGTTGTAAACGGTCACCTGCGGAAGATTGGCTCGCCGGGATGTCAGACCACGACCGAGTGCTTCTCCGGGCAAGTTGCCGGCACTGGATTACCATCATCGAGTAAGATTTCATGCCTTACCTCGCGACCCGACTGGCACCCGCACGCGCCGAGACATTCCGTTGGAATCAGGGTCGTACTCCTGCCGAGTATATTGCCAAGAAGCTTCGCCTGCTGTGCATGGCCAATATCACTGATGAGGACGACATCGTTGAAGAGCTTCACTGCAGACTCGTCGGAGCACCAAGTCTTCACCTGCACCTCGACAAGTACGTTACCGAAGGTGGAAATTCCGTCTCTGAATATAGACGTACTGTCAGTCGACTTCAGGACTCAGCCAGACGCGAAGGTGACATTCCGTCGGCACTGCCATGTCCTAGTACGCGCCGTCCCCCCTTCCGCGAATCCACCAGTGGACGCGCTCATTTTTCTGACGCAAGGCAGGGAACCTCCACACCCACAAATGCACCAACTGTTGTAAGCGCTCGAGATGCCATCGGCTCAGACTCAGGCATTTCCAGTCGTACTGCACGCACGACTAAGCAGCCGCGAGATCGTCTACGGAAGTGCAGGAACTTCGCGGACTGCGGGGATGGCGAGCATTGGGATTGGCAATGTATTCAAGTAAGAGGAGCTCGAATAATGGAACCAAGCGAGCATACTACGCAGAACCAGTAGATCGTGAAGATAGCGATGGTGAGGACATAGACCTGACTGCCCCTTCTTTTGATGAGCTCGAGCCCCAGACGGAGCTCAAAAGGGAGTACGACCAAGCCCAGAATGCCTACTTCGCAATTCGTTACCGGGAAGAAAAGGGTCTTGGTTTCCTTGGCACCCACAAGTCCAGTGGAAGCGGAGCCTAGGTTTCCAAAGTTACGTGCAGAAACTGCGCTGCTAGATTTACGTCAAACAATAAGTTGCACAGGCACTTACGTGACCCCTGCCAAGCGGGCAGTCTGCAGCCGGAAAGGGCAAGTCCCGTCGTGGTAGAATCCAAAGCCGTCATTCCCGGTGATCCAACTGATGGCCTTGCCGATTTCCATTATGCCCAGGCATTCTGGTACGTCACGCCTGGTACCAACCCGCACGTCAGCTGTATCGACTCGGGTTTTGGCAATTCGGCAATCGACGACGAGCTACAGTTGCGTCTGTATCCCGACACGCCTCACTTGCCATTGCCGCATCCCCGAGTGGTTGAAGGACTAGGAGGAGCAGAATACACAGTGACACACGTGGTTCTCCTCACTATCTACATGAAAGGAACTGACGGGCGATACGCTCAACTCGTCAGGCCTTTCCATGTATTCAAGAAGCTTTCCGTTCCACTGCTCATCGGGTACGACATAATGAAGCCGGAAAAGTTCTATCTGCTATACTCAACCAACCGGCTACGTATCGGTGCCTGTGATGGTGTTTGCGTCCAAATCACGGTGTACTCAGGTTCAAAATACAGCCGGATTCCTGTACGCTGCGCCGAAGGTATAGTCATACCCGCCAGTTCCTCCGCGGTAGTCGGCGTCAAGTTCGGCTGAGTGCCTCGAACGGAATCAGGACTATCAGTTCACACCGCTGCATACCCGTTCGGCACTAACCGGTGCAGGAGCTCCCCATGCAGTCGTTCGGTACGACCAGAAGGGACTGCTATACACGAACTTTGAAGCTACACCGCTCACCATATTTAAGGGTTCTGTTCTCGGTTTTGTTCGTTCCTGGGAGACCTCAGTAAGTTTGGCGTGCGCGGATGCATCGAACGACATTAAAGTTCTCTTCGGGGTTACGCGTAAAGCTTCATTAGCATTCACTGCTACAGAGGTTTTCAACCCCCACCGGACAGACGGATTGACCGTTTCCGATGCCCCTGACCACGATCTTCATGACGCCCTTCGAAGCGAGCCCAGGCCACGGCCCGTACCTACTCTTTCCACCCAGACCATACCAGATGGAGAACATTCCTGTGCTAGCGAATCCTTCGAGATTCCACAGTGGCTCCTTCAGTAGTACGTGCCTCGACACGAACACGAGCTTCCAACGTACATCAAGGCCCCCGACAAGGCTACGTCTACATGGGAGCAAGTTGTCATTAATACAGAAGACGACATTTCCTCCGCTCAGATTGCCACACTGCGAAGACTTGTCTGGAGGCACCGTAGTATCTTCAACGATATCATGGGATGTGTGAGGGAACCCGAGGAAGACTGGCTACGAATCGAAGTACCACCGGAGCTTGAAGTCAGCCTCAAGCCAACCGGGCTGTATCGCCTAACCACGCGTGGGCATGCAGCTCTCGACGAACAATTCGATTTGAATCGAGAATATGGACGAATGGCTGCGTTGGACAAACCAAGCCCATGGGATCTGAAGGTGTTCGTTGTTTATCGCGGCACCAAGGCTTGGCCGGTCGTCGACATGCGCAAATTGAATGCAGCAATGATCGGCGAGACATATCCACTGCCGTGCCAGGAGGAGGTCATCCAGGCAATGCAAGGTATGCACTGGCTGGGATCAGCTGACATCACATCCGCCTTTTATCAGCGTCTGATCCACCCAGCCCATCGATACCGTACAGCCATATCTACCCACAGGGGCAGAGAAGTTTTCAACGTATCCATAATGGGTGGAAAAACCTCGGTCCAGCACCAGCAGCGCCTGATGGATGTGAGGCTGATTCAGCGATTGTGTTGGCGAGGAGCATCCTGTTACGTTGATGATATAGTGATGTACGCACCATCGTTTGCGGATTTCCTCAGGATCGTCGACGAAGTATTCAGTATACTCGGGAATCTGGGCATCACGCTCAAGGTGAAAAAGTCCTTCTTGGGATTCCATTCCCTGGAGATTCTCGGCTATCTTGTCGATCGGCTCAGGCTGACCACAGCAGAACCCAAAGCAGATACGGTGCAAAACATCCCCTATCCCGCAACACTGTCACAGCTAGAGTATTTTATTGGCCTTACGAACTGGAATCGTCACCTGATCCCATACTACGCCCAGCGAATAGCTCAGCCCCAGGCATGCAAAACACACCTGCTAAAAGGTGCACCACCGACGTCACCTGGCAGAAAGGATTATGCGGCCCGAACAACCGAACCTACCGACGCAAGGCTGGTCCAAGCGTACGACGATGTGAAAAACGCACTTGCATCCCGTCCCCACCTGTATCACGTGGTTGATGATCTCCCGATATACGCAGTGGTTGATTCGTCAAAGGAGTACGGAACCGGCCTGGCCGCGTATCAGCTTACTGGCGATCCGCAAGTATACTCCAAGAACCGCTTGGTTCCCTTGCATTTTATGTCGAAACCATTGACAGATGCAGAAACCAGATACTGGCCAACGCATTTGGAGATGTCAGGGCTTGTGTGGGCAGCCAAGCGTATGCGCCCATATATGGAACGAGCATTTGTTACTTTCGTCACCGATCACCATAGTAACGTCGCCCTGTGCAAGATGCAGGGCCTCGACACCACATCCACTGACAGATCCAGTTTGAGACTCCATTCGTGGGCGATCTACCTGGATCACTACAGGGATCACATGCGTGTGGTGTACAGCAAAGGCGCCGACTTGGAATGTCCTGACGCGCTGTCAAGGCTACGCTACGAGATCACTTCACGAGCTGAACAGTTGCGTACCTGGGCCAGGAAATTGGACGCCAGACCGGAGATGGAAGAATTCGAAGTAAAAGAATGCTTCGCTGTGACTTGACTCGGAGGAAAGCAAGCACGCGAAGTACAGGAACAAGCAAAAGCCGCCACAGTTGCAGCCGCCACCGCCAGTAGCACACCTACGAAGAAATCCTGTAAGGATGCGCTGCTGGGGAACGTCACCAACGTAATGGAAGGAATGGGGGTTGAGTTGTCCCCAGCATATATGGATCAGCTCCGCACGGTAACCCAGAACTCGCAGTGTATGAGAGCTATTTTTAACACACTCAGGCTTGAGGGTGTTCATGATCCGCAGCTAGAGGCGCTTACAATCCCCGGCGCCTGTCAGTACGCACTACGTGATGGGCTTCTTTATCTCATCGACCCCAGGGATAGGCGTTTACGCCTGGTGCTCAGCAGCCAGGAATTACGTAAGCAGCAACTGTCAACTGCACACGACGAAACGCATTGCGGTTTCTACCGAACCTACAAGCGCCTTGCTGGTTTCTACTGGCCGTCGATGGCAAAAGATATCGCCACCTATCTCGCTCACTGCCCTGCTTGTTTGGTGAACAAGCTAGCATGTCATAAGCCATACGTGAAGTTGTCACCAATAGTGTCACCATCGGAACCATTTGACACAATCACGATAAATCTCATAACGGACCTGCCGCCATGCAGTCGTGAAGGATCTGGCGATCTTTTCGATACAATAATGACCGTGACAGACAAATTCAGCAAAGCCGTACACTTTATTCCCGGCAGAAAGGATTGGTCCGCAGTTGATTGGTCGAAGCATTTTTACGAAGACGTAGTTTTGAACGGCTGGGGTTTCCCGCGTACTATCATCTCCGACCGAGATAAGCGCTTCCTCTCTGGGTTATGGCAAGCGCTACTCTCTCGTGCGGGCGTATAGAGCCTTACCACGACAGCCTATCACCCGAACGCAGATGGGCAGTCACAGAGAACCAATCAGACGCTGGAAGTCATGCTACGCTACTTGGTGAATAGCAGCCAGTCCGATTGGTTGAACAAGCTCCTTCCGCTATAGACTGCCTGCAACAACATGGAAGCAGCATTGACTAAAAAGTCACCGAATGAGCTGATATATGGAAAAAAGCTTCGGACTGCACTCGAGGTATCCATGGTTCCTCTGCCAATACCAGCCGCGGCAATTCCATTGCACGAGCTCCGCATGTTTGCCCAAGAGGAAGCAGCAACCGCTATTGCAATCACACAGAGGGCGATGACTAAGCAGTACGACGCAAAGCGAACCGTACTGGACTTTTCCACCGGTTATGCTTTTCTCGGTCTCGGTGCTGGGTACTCAATTCCATCCACGCGTAAGCACAAGCTGGCCCAACAACGCATGCCCCTTCAGAATCCTTGGGATCGTCGGAAAGGGCAAGGCATACATATTGCAACTTCCACCACACTATGGAATCCACCCAGTGATTTCAGTCGTACATTAGGAACCTGCTCTGGTTCCAGGCTCTGATCCATACGAGCGACCAGTGGCGACGAATGATGTAGCCCCAGTGGCGGGACCTGCAAGTGAGCCAGAATGGGAGATCGACGCAATTGTTAGCAAACGTTCCACGAAGCGAGGCCGGAAAAAGAAGACCGAGTTCCTCGTCCGGTGGAAGGGTTACGGTCCAGAATGGGACTCTTGGTACTCTGGCAACGACTTCCCGAACGCCCGGCAAGCGATCGCCAACTACGAAGCATCAAAATGAGAAAAGAATTCGATGGGATGGAGGCTCGCTGATAAAAAGCCCAGGTTTTTCTGAAAAATTTGTTTTTTTCTGCAATTTGTTTCTGTTCCACAATATTGTTCTTTGCTGCAATTTGCTTCTTTTTTACTTGTTACATGTGATGGATTTTGTTCGCCTTGCTAGTTTTCCTGTTATGTCCGGACCATGTTGTTTCTGTTCTTGTTTTTGGGGGACCCCGAGGGTGGAATCCAAAGTTTGGGGCGATTGTGACCCTAAGCCAGTATGGGTACATGGGATGGTGTCATACAGCGCATGTTTGCTCACGGTTGCACGTTGCCGGAGGGCAGCATGCCGAAACAGCACCTCACCGGAACGGCACCTCACCGGAACGGCACCTCACCGGAACGGCACCTTGCCGGAGGACAGCGGGCTGGTTTGCGCTGAGCTGCACACCGCCGAAAGCAGAAGAGTGACTGCGCAGGAAGGGCTTGGCAATGGGTATATAAGAAGCAAGCTCCTCCCGCTCGTAGATAGAAGGACATGACTTTCTTCTTCTCTTCTTTCTTGTCCCCATTCGCGTGACAAATAGTAAGGGTCAAAGCAAAAGTAACATCTGCAAAAGAATATACCACCTGACTGTGAAGAATTAGTAAAAAGCGGGTACAGAATGAAAATACACTGTAGGTGGCATTATAACACCGTGCATATAACTTCCCAAATTTTATATCTGTATGCCCAAGTATAGACGACTACAGGGCTTGACAACTCGCTCAATTATTAAAGCAGATGAATGGGACAAGGCGTGGATGGAATTCAAGAAACCCTTGAATTTTTGGTCGCGGTACTAGACATTACCGCAGCAGAATCTGACCTGACACCGGTAATAGACATTACCATAGAGTACCGCCACAGTATGTAGCGCTATATGTGATGCTGCTATCAGTTCATGGGTAGTTGTTGGTAATGTACTTTACAGGACGATACCCGCAATTTCAGAGTGCGTGTACGGTATAGTCAGCTATGAGCACATACGGCACGGTACAACAGGAGAAATTATTAAAGCTGCAAAACGATGAAGTAATGAAAAGTATTATTCAGTACCGAGCAAGGCTCGGACGAAATTCAAAAAAAAAAAAACCCTTGAATTTTTGGTCACGGTACTAGACATTAACGCAGCAGAATCTGACCTGACACCAGTAATAGACATTAACATAGAGTACCGCCACAGTATGTAGCGGTATACGTGATGCTGCTATCAGTTCATGGGTAGTTGGTAATGTACTTTACTGGACGATACCCGCAATTTCAGAGTGCGTGTACGGTATAGCCAGCTATGGGCACATACGGCACAGTACAACAGGAAAAATTATTAAAGCTGCAAAACGATGAAGTAATGAAAAGTATTATACAGTACGGTGCAAGGCTCGGACGAAATTCCAAAAAAAAAAAACCCTTGAATTTTTGGTCGCAGTACTAGACATTACCGCAGCAGAATCTGACCTGACACCGGTAATAGACATTACCATAGAGTCCCGCCACAGTATGTAGCGGTATATGTGATGCTGCTATCAGTTCATGGGTAGTTGTTGGTAATGTACTTTACTGGACGATACCCGCAATTTCAGAGTGAGTGTACGGTATAGTCAGCTATGGGCACATACGGCACGGTACAACCGGAAAAATTATTAAAGCTGCAAAACGATGAAGTAATGAAAAGTATTATCCAGTACCGCCCAGGGTCTGGACGAAATTCGAAAAAAAAAACCCGGAAATTTTTGGTCGCTGTACATGATTTTACCGCAGCGAAAATCCAGCGCGACAGTAGTACTGCATAATACCGACTGGTATTGTCACTTTACCTGCCGGTATTGGCGGCGCTGGCGGCCGCCAGAGTGGCTACGATCAACTTAGATCGGCATTTGAAGTGCGTCGCCAGATCTAATTGGATGGGGAATGTGCCCCCCATAGGTGGAATATCTCTCAATGGTTGGATCACTCATGTATGCGGCACTCGGAAGTCGACCGGATATCGCCTTCAGCGTAACCGCCCTGAGCCGGTACAATGTCCAACCTCTCGAAATGCATGCAACGGCAGCAAAGAGAGTACTCTGACACCTGAAGTCTACTACCGAATTTCGAATTCATTACCGACGGCTCACTTCGTACCCACAATCACCTCACAACTCACCCTCCATCAACATTATCGGATATACCAACTCAGATTGGGCAGGAAACCTTACGACTCGCAAATCGGTCGGAGGATGTGCGTTTGGTCTGGGACACACCAATGCCAACGAAGAACTCGTCATGTCCGGACTGATTCATTGGCAAGCCAAGTCTCAGAGCGTCATGGCACTCTGAACACTTGAGGCCGAATATATTGCCTGTTCGCACGCCACCTGGGAAAGCCTCTGGCTCAGGCGTATGATGAAGGAGGCAGCAGAAGGAATGGCAGTAAAGATTGTTGATGGACCGGTACCGATCGGATGCGACAACCAAGGCGCCATCAAATTGATTACCTCGGGAGTCATACGGCAAAAGTCAAAACACATTGACATAAAATATCACCATGTTTACGACGAACAGATGAAAGGCGCAGGTAAGTTCCAATACGTTACCTCAAAGTCTAATCCTGCCGATCTGCTGACGAAACCTCTTGCGGTTCCCCGACACGAACGACTATTGCAACTCACCGGTCTCACTCCATTCGGCCCCGACGACGGAGGACCCGAATACGATGAATGACGCCGATCTCGAAAAGGAAAAGGGGGTGTGGTTCTTTGGCGAAGAAAAGGGGGTGCGGGTGATAAGGAATTGGAAGAGGAAAGAAGGTTTCTTTGTTGAGCATGTTCTTGCATCCTGTCGGCAAGCGTGAGTCGGCACTCTTTTTCCTACTAGCAAGTGTTTTTCCCACGAGGTTTTC
>Ga0307516_10007797_pt1 | contig 12223 bp, 15 predicted proteins | sample 19_EM_MG_FD_203310 | JGI IMG/M metagenome (GOLD analysis project Ga0307516, IMG submission 203310) | Populus trichocarpa ectomycorrhiza microbial communities from riparian zone in the Pacific Northwest, United States - 19_EM | ecosystem: Host-associated > Plants > Roots > Unclassified | place...
AATGTCAATACTATCTCATTCCACTCCTTTATTGTTTGATTCTATGTGTGAGCCCACAATGCTAGTGCTCTGGTCACTGTTGAGTGTGCCATTGAGCTTGCTGGTTTTGGTGTTGCTCTAACAGGGTACTTAGAAGTAGACTACGGGGGTAACTCACTGGAAAGCAAGTTATATTGCTGAGGCAAGTCAAGCGCCTTTATATACACCCAAGGTATCTAGATATGGTAATGATAGTAATCTAATCTATATACGGTGTCATCGGTATATAAGACAATACCAGAATCATATGATGCGTCATATGCATGTCTCGGACATTCGTCCTTCAACACACCCCCTTGCTAAATATGGCGGTAAACGCCTTTATTAAGCGCTCTTAGAAGGTCCGAAGGTAAGACCTAGTTGCTCTCAGAATTTGATGAATTTAAGGTGATCTAAGTTCTTTGTGAACATATCAGCCGGATTGTCATTTCCAGGGACAAAGACAACAGAGACTTTGTTGTTTTCGATATATTCCCGTATATAGTAATAGCGGATATCAATGTGTTTAGTCTGCTTCTCTTGTACAGGGTTGGAGCCGATGAATAGGCTACCCTGATTATCACCACAGATGGTGATCGGCGATATGAGAAAACCAATTTCTCCGAAGAGATTGGTAATCCACATGGCTTGTCAACAGCAATCTGAGATCACCATGTATTCAGCCTCAGTGGAAGAAAGGGCTACAGTTTTTTGGGCTCATGAGAGCCATGAGACCGATGACCTGGCTAACTTGAAGAAGTAGCCTGTGATTGAGCGGTGATTATTAATGTCTGCTGCCCAATCACTATCAGAATGTGCAATCAAGCCTTCATTAGTATTGCCATCAAAGACCATAGTATAGTCTTGAGTACCTGCCAGGTAATGGCAAATGTACTTAGCCTATTCAAATTGTTCTTTACTAGGGTTGGCACTAAATTGTGATAGCTTGATTACAGCAAAAGCGATGTCAGGACGAGTGCCTAACATCAGATACAACAGTGAGCCAATTATGGCTTGGTACTGTGTCTGAAGTGTGGGGTCAGGGTTGCCAGTATGTGCGACGGGTGTGTAACTGTGCGGCAGAGGCATGTTCACTATTATGGCATTTGTCATATCAAAGCGATCAAGGACCTTGGTCAGGTATGCTTTCTGATCTAGTATGATTTTGCAACCAGAGCGTCTGATGGTAATTCCAAGGAACTTATTGAGTTTGCTGAGATCATGGCATTCCCATATGCCTATGAATGCTTTTTTCTTTTCTTTCACAAGGGTCGCATTATTACTCATAAAGCCAAAGTCGTCGACATAAATCATGGCGACAATGATATCTCCATTAGAGGCTTTGTGAATGAAGATCCCAGCATTGGATTGGGAGCACTCAAAGCCTATTTTTCTCATAGAGGTGAGCAGCTCTTTCCACCAAGCTAGGGCTGCCTGTTTGAGCCCATAGATGGCTCGGCATAAACAGAGGATTTTCCATTCCTGGCCATGGATCTTAAACCCTTCGGGTTGTTCCATATATATCTCTTCATCAAGATGCCTGTAAAGGAAGGCACTCTTGACATCAAGTCCCTCAATGTGCCATTGTTCTAAGGCAGCAGCCACTAATAATAAGTGTACGGACTCGTACCGGACTACCGGTGAGAAGATCTGATCGAAGTCAATGCCTTCGACCTGAGAGAAGCCTTTGGCTACAAGCCTGGCTTTCTTACGACCATCGCTCTTAGTTGTAAATACCCAGCGATTTTTGATGGCCTTACGGCCTGGAGGTAAATCAGCTAGTTCAAAGACTTTGCACTTATGGAGGGCCTCTAATTCCTCCTGGCATGCCTTTTGCCACTGTTCCCTTAGCTGAGATGGTAATCTAGCTATGTCTTTGTAAAAGACTGGTTGATCTGCTGCCAATGGTACTGCTTTATTCAGCAGAAAGGCAATGAATGCAACTCCCCCTTCCCAGACTAGGCGGTTTAAATGCACTTGGCCCGAGGTATTCACAGGGTCTTCCCCTGTGTCATCATCGGCATCAGTTGTAGTCTGATGCAGAGGAGGCGGTGCATGACTAGATCTGGGGATAGGATTCTGTGTCGGCTGTTTAGGTGGAGCACGGGAGCTACCCAGCTGATTGCCAGCTCTCCTGCGTAAGTCGTCTCATTGGAGATCAACCGGTGTTCTATCGCCATAGACGCTATCTGGATGACTGCATACCGTTCACTGTCTCATACTATGCCTTTGAGTGTCCTCATTATGCCATTGAGGCAGAAATACAGGCAGGTTTCCCTGAGTGTGTAAAGGGTGTTCCGTGTCTCAATTAGGAACAACAGGAACTTCAGGTGAGGAGGGAGGAGATGATGGTGGGTGATCGTCATTTTCTGTAGGGAAGGGCGGATGATCACCAAAATTATTGTCATTGGACTGATCTATGGGATCATCCAGATATCTATTCTCAGTGGGCGGTGTATCACTTAATTCCATAAAATGTCGCTGTTTGCCATCAGGGCAGCGCAGGAAAAAGGTTTCATCAAAAACGGCAGTAGCGCCAATAAAGATATGCCCAGTGGTGATGTGATAGAAGCAAAATCCCTTATAGCCAGCAGGCTGTCCGAGATAAACCATAGTCTCAGATTTAGGAGATAATTTATTTGCTCGAACGTCTTCTGGTAGGAAAATGTAAGCACCACAACCGAATATACAGAGATGGGAAACATCAGGTTTGTCAGACCTGAGTGCCTCATAAGGGGTCTGCCATTTTAGGCGATGAATGGAAGTGCGATTATAGACATGTATCGCGTGGTCCCATGAAAATTCCCACATAGTATCAGTGAGACAGGCACAAAAGCGCATAGATTGCACCTTGTCTATAATCATGCAATTTAGATGTTCAGCACAACTATTTTGTTGGTGCATGTAAGGCACACTGGTCTCAGATAAGATACCATTATCGCATAACATTGTTGTGAACGCGTCATTGAGGAATTCTGTCCCACCATCAAATTGCCAAGTGCCGATCGAGGCATTATGTTGATTTTGGCATAGGCAATAAACTGCCGAGCATGGTCAATTGTATCAGATTTCTTTTTTAGATTAAAAGACCATGCATGGGATGTGAAATCATCAAGTACGGTAAGTATGTAATGATAGCCATTAAATGATCGTTTGATCATATCCTTTAAATCTGAATGGACTATTTGGAAAGGCTTCATTGCACGCGACGATGATGGGGGGAAAGAGCATGATGGCATCTTTCCTTTCGCACAAGCTTCACAGGGCTTCTTAGCCGTGGGTATAGTGATAAGCTTTGGTGCCCCTTTTACCATTTCAGGTAATTTCCAGAGAATGTCATCACCGGGGTGACCCATGCGTTGATGCCATATGCTGTAATCAGCAGCATAGACTGTTCCAGTCTTGGCTGATAGTGACTGAACAGACTCGATCGTCAAATTCAGCCAAAAAGGTGTGGAGCCGACAACATGTGGTTGACATGTGAGAACAGGAATATTATTCCTTAAGAACATTAGCTGGTGATTATCGCCTTTGATGAGCTGTTCATTGTTCAGGAACTCTCCTATAGAGAGTAGATGGGTGTTTAATCCATTTAGGTAATAAACAGGTTGTAGGCGTGTTGTTTTCTCATACGCCTTACTGATGCATGGAAGAACAGTGTGTGTAATAAACACTGTTCCGGCCTCTTCGACTTGAGTAATATTATTAGCCATCTGAATCATCAGTGGCTGTGCCAATTTGAAGGCATCTACTAAGTCGGATCATTGGCCTGTGAAGTGCATTGATGCACCTGAGTCCAATAGCCATTGAGGCTGTTGAGGCTGTTCTCGCTTACATCTCGAACATGAACATTTATCAATAAAATTATATTGCACCCCCATAGGGTGTGCAGATGCTACTAGGCCATAAAGGCCGACAGGTACAGAGCAGTAAAAAAAAAATTTTATTGAGCCAAAAGATGCAGGCGTCAACATGGGTCGACGCCAAATAAGGCTCTGCTCAATGTAATTAGCATTAGGTTCATGATCAAGAAAAATAGGGACTGATGCGAAATAATCCAGGTTGTTATCCCTAGCGAAGTCCGGTGGCAGTGTTGGGCTGCCAAGCGAAATGGTCCCATCGTCAATGTATTGATGCTTTGATGGTGTCTTGCTTCCCGGGAGGTAGGGGAAATCGTCTTCAGTGAAAACGAAGTACGGAGAGGGCATTCACCATTTCAGGGAGTGATCCTGAGGTGGGTGGATGATATCAGCAACATGAGTCTCAAGATGTTTGAGCATTGAGACTGTCAGGGTGATGTCCATGTGATCGGCTAGATCGTGTGCCTTCTTGGCATTTACCCAGACACCGGGCCTTGTTTCCGTGGAGCTGGTATACTGACGAGGTATAGGCTTGGCGGCAATTGCTGCCAGAATTGCTTTCGGAATGAAAGTGGGGGCGGGGATAATCCTACTGTTCCCATTGATCATTGTGAGACCGGAGGGAGAGCTGGAGGTGCGGGAAGTGGAGCTGATAATGAGGCTATAGGAGCAGGAGGGTCAACCACCATCGCAGATTCTGCCATATGGGCATGATCGCATTGTTTGGCAGCTTCTTGTTGTTTCTTCACTTTTTCCCAGCACGAGATTGTCCTTTCTTCTGATCACCCGAGCTGGATGCAGTAGGCTGTTCCTCTCTGGATTTTCCTTTCCAGGAGGGCGGGTGATCAGACTTACACTTGACAGCGGAGATCTTGTTCGCCGATTGCGAGGGTCATGAGACCCCTGCTAGGCATTGGTATTCTCCGGTGATCGCATTAGCCACTATGCTATACCCGAGTTTGTCGAGGGAGTAGTAAGATAAGAGCCATGTCAAGATTGTATCCCATTTCTGGGGAATAGCTATAATCAAGATTGAGGCTTGGATGAAATCGGGGACCGTAAAGCCATGCTGCTCAAGACGAGCAAACATCGCGGCGAGCTTGGAGATCTCCTCAATGGGATCTCCACCAGAAAGCCTGAAAGAGAAGGCTTTACATATCTCTTGGAGCATGGTGACAGCAGATGCCTTGTCGAAATGCTCCTTGAGACTGTCCCAGACTTCTTTCGAAGTCGAGTGCGTCGCAGGGATACCTGCAACAACTGACTCGGTACATTTCATCTTAATGTACCCAATCACTGCACTGTCCTCAGTAACCCAATCATTACAAGCCTTAATAGATTCAGCTGTAGTGGGGCAAGAGGTGGCAGTAGCGGAGGCTGAAGACTCAAGGGCAGGCTTGGTGATCAAGCCAGAGACATACGCCCAGAGCTTCTGAGCCATCAAGAATTGAGACATCCTGGCAGACCAGGAGAGCCAGTTAGAGCCGTCAAAGGCTGGGACAGAGTCGAATCTGGTCTTGGAAGACATGTTGATAGGAGGCTGAAAAAAGCATAATCAGCTATATGAAAATGCAGGGCAAAATTGAAGATAATGCCAAAGCCTTCGAATCAGAAGATTCGGTTATGCATCACTTTCTCATGGACTTAATCCGCGGCGATAGCCATTGAAGGCTAGTGGTAGATTGGGGAGGAACCAATCATCTCGCTATATTGTTCATCGTCATTACAGACAATGAGCAGCGGGAGTACCACTACGTACAATCAGGCGAGGCCTGCCAACACCACTGGTATTTGCGCCGAAGCGCATAAGCCAGTGCAGGCGGGGCCCATAACCTATTGAAAGGTAACTATGGAAAGGTGCGACTACCTTACCTGGTTGTAGAGGGTACTTAGAAGTAGACTATGGGGGAAACTCACTGGAAAGCAAGTTATATTGCTGAGGCGAGTCAAGCGCCTTTATATACACCCAAGGTATCTAGATATGGTAATGATAGTAATCTAATCTATATATGGCATCATCGGTATGTAAGACAATACCGGAATCATATGATGCATCATGTGATGACGTCATATGCGTGTCTCGGACATTCGTCCTTCAACATTTCAGAGCCTAATAACAGGTCTGACCAATTTGGCAACCATTGACGTCAGCTAATCTCACATAAGCAGTTTAGAAAAATAATCTATGGTTGTAAATGTTATGGAAGGGTACGATCTACCCTATGAGATAGGGGATTCCTCTTTCTAGATATACCAGCTGGTGTCAGGAGTGATCACACCATGTGCAGGACTCAGATGTGTCATGGCTGTGCACACCATCTCCCCTTGTTGCGAGACCTCACAGCACCGTTGTCGCCACTGTTGATGCTAGATCGTGGTATATTTTTCTTCATATCTCCTGAATACCCACTGCTTAGATAAATTAGTGTTGATTGAACATATTATGAGGCATATAGGCAGCACCAAGTCTATGACTTTCTACATTCATAGTAAAGTTTTTTTTGCCTCCATCACTGCTGAGGGCACGACGGTATATACTGTCCGTACTTGTACTGTAGCAGCCAGTTGTCCAGCGTGACCGGAATTTTGGTCTTCTGGCAAGCAACCAGGTAGGCATTTCAAGTTGGTGTGATGGTTGCCTTGATAGGCAACCATTGGCTACCTCAGTTAGGAATAAATGTTGCATTTCAAGCCACGCTGCCTGGCCACAAGGGTAGATGGCAACACAAATTAAATTACTGCACTGAAAAGAACAAGAATTTTGCATTGTACATCTCACCAACAAGAAATTATTATTCAAAGAAAAATTTGCAATTCATGTCACGCACTCCTCACTCGCAACCGACCCTCCGTTATGCGTTACAGGGGTGCTAATAGGCAACGCAACCAAGGCAGCGTTAGTGTGACGGTTGCTACAGTACAAGTACGGACAGTATGGCGAGCTGATACATGAACAGATATCAGCAGTTCGTTTCATCGAGAAAGCCCCTTCCCGATGGTCGACGACGACGGTGATCTGGAGGTACGATGGATGGTGATGCCCACATGGTGAGGGCACGGTGCACCCAATGCATGGCAACGTTCATCATCATCCGTGAATACTCTTGTTTGTTCGAGGAACCCGTGCCAACCCGTTCGTCCATTCCAGTCGATTAGGCGCTCTCTAGAAGGCCGATTCAACCCACAGAAGTTTTCAGACCTTTGAAACTCACGACGAGTTACCATGACGAGGCACCCTTTTTGATCTCCAAACCAGATAAAAGACCTCCCACCCCAACAAGTTTGCCTCCCAAATTCCTCAGCTGGTTCTGAGCCAACTCCACATCGACGCCCAGCTGGTCTGACATCTCGCGTTATGAAATACTCTCAATTCGTCCTCATCGCCTTCATCGGTAGCGCCGTCCTCGGCTCTGCGCTCCCCATCCGCCCCGTCCCCCGCTCTCTCCACTCATACCAGGAGCGCGACGCCATCGCATCCTCGCATCTAGAGACGCGGAATGTCCCCCCTCATGGCCCTCCCAGTGGCGACACAACTCAACAGCCGTCACTGGCAGCCGCCACCACAGCTCAGCACTCTGCACCCGGGAAATGTAAGTCCTATGAGGCTCATCCGTTGACGCAGATGGATTGACTTCTTACTCGCGACTTTCCCTTCCCTTCTCCAGACCCTGGCGTTACGGTCAGATCGGAACAAGAGTTTGACCGCAGGGATCAACAGGCCAAGCAGGCCTATAAGGCGGCGCAGAAGCCCAAGCAGAAGCGGCCCAAGAAGCCCAAGAAGAAGCAGCCCAAGAAGCCCAAGAAGAAAGCCTTTAAGGTGGGCAACCCCCAGAAGCAGGGCAGGAAGCAGGGCAGGAAGGATGCGAAGAATGGGGTGCAGCAAGGGAATGGAAATTCGTGGAGCGCAAAAGGGATCTAGACAACCTTGGACAATTTCATCCCCAGTTGAAAGATGATAGGGTTTTTGTGACTTGTGATAGAATTATAAGATGTTGTGGTCTTGAGCGAACAATATCTGGCGTTGAAGTTGTCATGCTCAAGAGTCAAAAGGCGACGCGTCTCATGGATGGCCATCACGTGGTCGCGGATTGCATGCGACGCGTTCAACTTGGAACTTGAAGGTGCCACAGCTGCAAGTTCGAAGGTCACGGTGGAAAGACGTCGATCCACATACGGATTCGAAATCACCTAGAAAAAATATATCATTGTAGTTGAACTAGTAAGGATGTGGTGAATGCTCCCAGTAGAAGCTATGAAATCAGTAAGTCCCAGAGAGTCCCGCCAAGGTCCGTGGCCAATATCCTAGTTACCCCTCATCCAGAAACTGTGGTCAGTTGTTGTATGTTGTCCATCGCCTGGAAAGTCAACCACCTTCCCCGCTCCTCCGCGATCTCTGCCTGCTTCTTTATAGCCTCCACCCAAGCAAAGCAAGATTTGCAATCGACCACTTTATGAAGTTCGCAACGGTATGACTCTTCTGTATGCAGAGCAGCCACTGCGCCGAGACGGTACGCATTTAGCGGAAGCCGTTCCTGGTGACAAGACTGTCGTCAATGCACAGACTGAGGGCGACAAAAGCGACACTGACCTCGACTTCGAATGCCACCATGTCGCGCAAGTGGTCTTCTACACGGATGTTGTTGGTCATGCGATAGTCGCAGACGCAGAGGTGGCACAGCTCGTCGCCGTGGTCCTGGCAGAACCTGAACCCGTTGACCTGAATCGACTCTCCGATTCCCATTTGAACGAGGTGGTTGAAGTGAAAGACTTGGCACGTTTGCCACGTGGTGAATAAAAATGGACTGGTCTCCGCCCACATACGATCTCTCGAAAGCGCCGACGACAAAGGCGACGTTCCACCTCGAGGACGGTCAAAACTTTGCGAGAAGAGCGAGATGGTGCGTTCCACACCCGACATCGTCTCATCTCTCACAGGTCCCCAGACGGATCTGTCTTTCTCGCCCAATCAGAGAACAGATCCTTTCAGCTGTTCCACCCGGACACATCCAAGCTCTTCCCGCAACCCGCACCCATCCTCGACTTTCTCTGGTACCCCTCCGCAACGCCCCACGACCCGGCCTCGTTCTGCTTCCTCGCCTCTGTCCGTGAATGTCCCGTCAAACTCCTCGACGCTTCGGACGGAAGAGTCAGTTCCTCCCTCCTCCATCTCCTCCCCATCTCATCTCTCCCACAGCTCCGTGCATCCTACCGGATTGTCGACCACCGCGAACGCCACATAGCACCCCACGCCCTCGCATTCAACCCCTCTGCACAAAAGTACCTTCCTCCCACTTTTACCCCCCTCCCATCTCACACCCTCTCCCTCCAGAATATACTGCGGATTTGAAGACGCCATCGAAATATTCGACCTCTCCTCTCCCGGCTCCGGAACCCGTCTCTTAACCACACCTTCCAAGAAAAGTAAAGAAGGTCTCAAAGGTAACCCTCCCACTCCTTGCCCATCCTTACCGATATCACCCCCATCACAGGAATCATCTCATCCCTCGCCTTTGCCTCATACACATCCGACCTCTACGCCGCCGGCAGTCTCTCCCCAACCCCCTCTAACATCGCCCTCTTCACCGAAGAACAAGGCTCCACCCCTATCATGTTCGTCTCCGGCGGCCCCAAGGCCGGCATCACCCAAGTAGCTATCCCATTCTATCCCACCATCCCCACACCCCGTCTAACCCCCCACCCAGATCCACTTCAATCCCACCCAGCCCCACATCATGTATGCCTCCTTTCGCCGCCAGTCCAATATCTACGCCTGGGACCTCCGCTCCAACGTCGAGTCCCCCCTCACGACCTACCAACCCGGACCGGGTCCATGTCACGACACCACCCAAAACGAGCGAACAAACCAGAAAATCCGGTTCGACGTTGATATATGCGGGAGCGTCCTTGCCGTTGGTGATCATCTCGGAACCGTCTCCCTCTTCAACCTCGACCATCCCGACCCCCCGAACGAGCATGTGACAGACCCCACCACCATCAACCCCTCTCTCAACTTTGCCGCGCACAGCGGTACGTCCCCTCTCCCGTTTCCTTTATTCCATCTAATAACTAATCTCCGCAGATGCCATCGGTTCCGTATCCTTCAACCCCACCTCCTCCGTCCTCCTCACCGTCTCCGGATCAAGACATTTTGATGTTCCGGATTATACCTCTTCGTCGTCGTCGTCGTCGTCTGAAGAAGAAGGTTCTGATTCCGAGCTTGAGCTCGATATTCACGACGATGACGATGATGACGACACTCCCACAACAACATCAGCACTTCAGCGAAGTATTTCAAGGAAGAACCCGCCTCCTCATCCCGTCACGCTCGATTCTTCCATCAAGACCTGGTCTTTTTGAGCACGCAATTTCGGAAACTTACCCAGGTTCCAAATTAACTCGTACCTAGAACCCTAACAAGTGGACCAATGTTGGACGAATAATGGGAATATTTTACGGGGGGGATCAACCCGGTTGTCGGAGATAACATATTTACAATAAAACGGGAAGCCTAGTAAGTAGTAGTGTGTTCTTATGTCGATATAGACTTTTTTTTCACTTTATACCCTTTGGATTCCTTTCAAAGCTTCTCTAGAAGCTCATGGTATGTGCAGTCATCAAGCGTCACGTACGAACCCCCGCCCACGCCGCTCCACTAGGTTTACAATAAACTGTCCATTCACAATCTGGTATGTGTGCGCAGACTTTTTGAATGGCAACATGCTTATCAGGCCAGCGGTAAGAGATCGCAGAAATACACCCGTGTCTTCGCTGACCCAGCGAAGTAATCTCGATAAAAATGCTTGCATTATGCACAACCGTGACCATGTCCTCGGGTCCCATCCAAACACGGTCACCATTGCTGATAACCGGAAGACTATCCTGAGAGACGACCTCTTGCAATGGCGAAGATGGACCGCCCACCGCTTCCCTCACAGAACGAGTTGACAGAGGATTGATCCGAGACATATAATGATACGTCCGCTGAAAAGAAGAGAGAAAAAGACAGCGGGTCTGGGTTTCTACGATTCTCGAACCAGAAAAAACTCACGAGTATCAGTGTATCACTGTGGTCGTAGACGGGCCAGGGGAGACGTTTTGAAGGAACCACTTGGGAGTATTCCGGACGTCGATGGGGGACAATCATCAACCCCCGTCGAACAGGCGTCTACACGATGGCACCCGTCAAAGATGATGGTGACCAGGGGTTGGTGGTGGTGAGTGGTCTTGCGGCCCGTGGACCTGGTCTACCATGACCGTGATTATCGTGTGAGTGCGGACTTGAGGGTTGAAGGGCCTTGAGGGTACTTACCATGATGGTCGACGTCACCTAGCTGGGAGACGACCGCTTGGCAAGAGGTCTACCAGTTCAGAACGATTGGGGCAAGCCACCAAAAGAGGGCAGTGGAGATCGCCGCAGTTCGGTCATCAACGGACTAAATAACCGAGTTGCCCAAGGTGTGGTTGAAAAAAATGCTCGGGAGAGTTGGCACAGATCCATAGGGACCCAGAGTAGAAGGGTCAAATCGTGGCATCGCGGCCGTTGGACCTGGTGAGTGCGTTGAAGGAACGAGATTTCCTGGACTGGGGGTAGCTCACTCAGTGACAACAGATGCCTCCGACATACCCCCCTTGGGTACACCGTTTGTCCGGACTTTCCACCATAGACTCGGGTCTGTCCGATTTTCGATCAGACCTCTGGAGGAGATGTCAGGGGTCCTGATCACACATCCTGAGACGCAATCGCAACTGCCTCACCACTACACAGAACCCAAGTTCAAAATGGACACAAGCGTTAACATTTACCTCTGGATCCGTTTCGGTGGTGAATATCGGCTTGCACTCTCCATCCCCGTTCACATTGTTGGGAAACAAGGTTTGCCCATAGGCAAGCCAAGGATGCCGATATAGGCATGATGTAATACTGTACAGACCATCAGTCGATCAGTATATAAGAGAGCCCGGATCACCCAGAATATAACACATTCTTGCCCCTGGATCACTACCTACCATATCTGGTTGCATTACTAAGCACACTCTGGCAGTGTGCACCTTCATTTCTGGCCAGATAGCGATGTCTGTGGGGGAAAAATAAAATAAAAATAGAAATAAGAATAAAAAAGGGAGGGGGCCGACGAACTTCCATCAGTATGTCAATTCACGGTGGAAAGCAGGGATGGAAGTCATGGGACAATGTACTAAGTGAGCTGGCTCAGCTCCAGATATGATTGATTCAGATTCTTGCATAGATTGGGATACTCGCCTACGCCTACAGTCCGTACATACATTTATTGTATTTTTGTCCCAATGGGGCTCTGGATACTCGCTTAGATCTGATTGACAGATAT
>Ga0307516_10007798_pt1 | contig 12222 bp, 15 predicted proteins | sample 19_EM_MG_FD_203310 | JGI IMG/M metagenome (GOLD analysis project Ga0307516, IMG submission 203310) | Populus trichocarpa ectomycorrhiza microbial communities from riparian zone in the Pacific Northwest, United States - 19_EM | ecosystem: Host-associated > Plants > Roots > Unclassified | place...
ATTTCAATGCAATCATCGAGGAGTGAATGAGATCTATGAGATTTGGCTGCATTAGGTGATTGAGTGCCTTGAGTGCAATTGCAACCTCAGGAGGTGGAATCATGTTGATCACAATTGGACCTTCATAGAGGATTGGTTCCTGTGTTCAACGCCGTAACCTTTGTGTCGTCCAAGTGCAACATAATGTGAGTGTATGACTCGGACAAATCGATTCCAAACTGCTTACGCTTGGGCTTCGAGATTGCGCAGTTGGTGATCCATGGGTGCATGGTAATTACTCGGAAAGATCTGCAGCGCATCCGCTCCCAAGTTATGTCCGACTAATCTATATCTCTGGAGGGAGAAAACGATATGTTTAGGATCATTTCTAGAGCTGGAAGATTCGAGACTGAAGCGGAGTGTCTGCAGCTGAAGCGGCCGCCTTCAGCTGGATGTCGATGTCACTGCAGCCTGCAGGCGAGCTCGAAGTGAGAAACAAAGGACTTGGCATGGCGTACGTCATTTCTAGATCTAGAGTGGCTGGGGCAAGCCGAAAATCAATTGATTGACTGACACCTGAAAACAATCTAGTCCCCGAGTCCGTCAATCCCACTTGTGCCCGCTATGGAGCGCACCAACACATTGTTTCGGTTTCTTAAAACACGGAACCTTTTGATCAGACCTGTTCTCGCGGGCGGAAATTACAATTTGAAAACGCACAGCGTCGAGGATGTATGGAAGGAGACAATTACAGGTTTTAAGTAAATACATATACGTCATGTTGACGGCTGAAGGATAACGACAAGAGTATCGGTCGTGAAGTGGAAGTAGGAGAAAATCTTGAGAATGGTATGCGGACAAGGTGCATGCGGGAGAAGACAAATCAATGCCTCGTATACAACAAAAAGAAGCGAGAGAAAGCTCAGGGGCTCACTGCGGCCGCCTCGAAACAAGGTTCCATGCCTGGCCCACTCTCCTTTATTCAAAACCCGCCTGTACCCCTGCACGGCACCTGAACCTGGAGCTCAACGTCGCTTCCATACCACTCCAATTCACGACTACAGCTCGACCGAGTAGACGCAGCAGCGGATCCAGGTCCAGCACGGGCACCAGCACAATTCGAACCGCCCAGTCGAGACCCCTGCACGTACTCCTCGGAGTCCTCGTTCGAGCTCTCCATGATCACGCCAAGCTTCTTCCCCCCCGTGGTCTTCGGCGCCTGAACCTCCGGTTTGGGTTCCAACAGTTGGGTATAGGTCCGCGAGGAAGGGACACCCGGTGGGGGTGGTGCGGGACGTGAAGCTTTAGGGGCCAGGAACGTCCGCGGTGCGCGGTGCGGAGAGAGAGGCTCGGCGATCGAGTCCCGCGTGTACTGGATCCGTGATTTCGACTTGGCTCTCCTGGTAGGAGAGCCTGGTGGGGACGACGAAGACGAGGAGGATGTGGGCGAAGAGAGAGCGAGGGAGTAGGTGTCCTCGCTTGCGCTGCTATAGCTATCGGACGAGTCGGAATTGGAGGGGAAGACGAGGTCGAGGGGGACGTTTTCCCCGAGTTTTCGGCGGAGACGCTCCATTTTGCGGCGGCGTTCGGCGGAGAGTGAGGGGAGGGTGAAGGATGGAGTTGAGGGGGAGAATTGGGGTGTGGCGCGGGGGGGGGAGGGGCGGATCGTAAAGGAACGTCCGTCCTCGAGATGTTTGAGAGACGAAGATTGAGAATGGGATTGGCTTGCTGGCGGAGAGCTGGCGAGTGGGGATGCGGGGATGGTGTCGAGGGAAGGGGCGGTGACGAGACGGAGGACGGGGGGCCGACGACTCGGCCAGGAGTCGAAACCGTCGGAGAGTTGTGCCTTTCTGGACTGACATGTTTCCGAGTGTGAAATAGTGGACTTATGGCTTGAGCTGCTGCTTGAGGAGAACGAGTCGCTCGACGCCCTGCGTGATGTTTTGAAAGGCAGCTGGACCCGTAAGGGAGCTGTAATAAACAGGGTAAGTTAGCAAAAGGTATTTGTAGAACTACAAGGGTCCCCTACCCAAAGAGTTGGTCATATCGATGAGATGCGGCGTGGTACCGAGGATCTGGCCCAACTTCTTGGTGGATCGCATGAGCTGCGTGCGCTGCTGCGGGGTCAGAGTGTTGGTCGTTGGTGGGGGGAGTGGAAAGACGATCTTGGTGGAGAGGGCCATGGCCTAGAATTCGAACAGATAATGTCCAGAGAGGGAGGAGATGGGACAGGGGATGAGGAGACAGATACAAGCGCAAGAAGCTGCAGCTTTGTACCCCGTCAAGAGGCTCCTGAGATCCAAGAGGAATGGTTCATCCTCGAGCTTGGCCACTTCGGTATTCATATCCCCGAAGAACAAAAAGACAGTTAGATCATTGCGCAATTAGGTTAGGCCCTAGATGCCGCGCTGACTTTATTGTTGATGTCCGCAACCGACAGGGCCAGCTCCACATTCGAGATGGAGGTTATTGTCTGGAATGGAGGAGAAAGACAATAAAAAGTCAGGGTCGTTGGTGCAGTTCCTGTGTGGCCCGGCATCATAAATGATCATATGCCTCTACGACTGATGCTGAGGATTACAAGGACTACATAACCAAGAGGGAAAAAACATACGAAGACTGTTGCGACTCGCGATGCGTGTTTGATTAATGAAAGCGCTGACAGAAAGATGAACATTACATACGAGCTCTTCGTTTTCGCCGTTGGGACTGACATCTCCTGTGCCTTCCTGGTTCGATTTTACACTGCAGTAACCCCCTATATAAGCAAACAGGGGCAAGGTCAACGGCGCGTCGGTGATACACTCTCTGTCTAAAGATCCTTTCGCTTAGCGCCTAACAGTTGCAATAATAAAAGAGTTTATTAACAGTCAACGCAACAATAACTTTGCCCTTTTGTGTGAGAAAATCACTTGCTCGTAGTGAGGTCGGGGCGACGGCATGCCATTCTATCATAGTGATTGCAGAATTCTATAGCTGTAGACACACTCATCGTGACAATAAGAATTTGAACGATACCGTACATTGTTCACACAAGAAAAGGCAGCCTTATCGTCGCAAGCAAGGTTTCTACTCGTGACGTATTCTTATTCGGGACCACGGCGGTTAATATCAACCTTATCAACCTTATACGTAGGCTGAACCAGAATTACTCCGGATAGGTCTCATACGGCTTCAATGCCTGCAAAAGCGACTCCCATCGGCCTTCATGCATCGATTTAAAAGCCTCCCACTCGACGCTATCCTCCCCATATAACTTCTTCATGCACAGAACAGGCGTGGCGACACAAAAGTCAAGAAACGACACCTCCTTCCCCGTAACAAACGGCCCCTCACCCTCTCCAGCGCTCGTAAACCACGCATCCAACAACCCAAAGTCGGCCTTAATCTTCTCCAGCGCCGCAGTACGCACATCGCCAACCGGACAAACAGGGAGGGTGCCTTTGAAATTGTTGCGAAGATAGTATTCCTTGTTCGGCTCGTTGAGGTGCTCCATCACCTTGGGGCGCGCAAAAGTGTAGAGGGTGGGGAAAATGAGACTTTGTTGGGCAGCCAAGAACGCCGATTCCAGTGGTTTGGGGACGGAGGCTAGCTTGGGGGTGTCTGGGTACTGCTTTTCGAGGTAAGTGGCGATAAGTGCGGAGTCGGAGACGGCGATGCCGGTGTTGGGGTCGTGAATGACGGGGAGGGTGTAAAGGGGGGAACCGTCGTCACGGGTCCTGGTAGGGAGGGCACCGGTCTGCTTGCAGGTTGGTTCGATGTTGGTGTAGTCGACCCATTTGGTGGTGTGTGGGATGCCCTTGTAGTTGAGGGTGTATCTTGGATGGGGGGTGAGCGTGAGTGGGTGTGGGTGTGGACAGTTGAATGGGATACTTGCCTTGTCTTCCAAGTGTTGGGGGACCAAGCGATGCCGGGGAGAGTGGAAGGGAGGTCGTAGAAGACGATGTTGGTGGCCATGGGACGTGCAAGCGAGCGTTTGATGAAAGGGTTTATATGTTGCAGCGTAGATCCGACCATGACGGAGACGAGAAGGGTCGCTGACGCTTGTGAAAAGTACCATGAACGTTTTCACAGAAGGGATGAGCGCCGTTGCCATTTCGGCACTTTCGGTCACAGCGCTTGAGATGTACATCAATATGTGGTAGTGGTGTTACGGTACTGTCTCAGCAAAGACTCCCCTTTCTCTTTGCTAAGAAGAGATATTAGATTTGAATGGGATAGGATGTTATTAAATGGGCACTCTGGCTTTGGAGGAGTCTGGGGCAGTGGTGTTAGCGGCCGTGTTGCAGCATAAAAAGTGTTCATTCAGTGATCGTTGTAGTGAGGATGGGTTCTCTGCTCGCTTCATGTACCGATGCTGAGATAACGGAAGAGCAGAAATATGAGGATTTATATATCGTTGGTAGGTTGTTCAGCACTTCTGAGACAGGCGGGCACGACAATGACATACCTCTCCTTCCCGCTCCACTTTCAAGCCCTCATGCTGTTAGGCGGTCTTCACTTGCAGTGCTGCCAGTGGCTCCATCAAACGAAATCGAGTATGGTGGTAAATTGGTCGACGAAGCGAGACTCCAAGGAGACAAGACGCTGAGATGAGGTCGGGGTGTAACGTTGATGAGCGACATCTTGCCTGAGGGTAGTCGCAGTGCACGAGGAAAAAGTGCCCGTCTTCTTGCATCATTAGACAGTGAGAACTAGCCGACAATTCCGTAACTTACCTCTAGAGTCTGTACTCAAGAATCAGATTCGTGATACCGGGTGCAAGCGGGGTGACTTTTGAAGCTAGGGCAGCTCGACAGTTTGCGACGGGTGGTGGTCATCGCGCAGGCCTACACGGGGCACGTAATGTGAGGTGAGCATCAAGCGCGGGCAGGAGGGTGTGTAACCTACCTGTAATTGTCTTAAAGGCCAAATGTGAGGGGATATGCATGTCGTGAAGGGTTGGGCCATTGTGTACCTGTGACGTGGCGGTGAGAAGTAGGGACGGCGTGTAGCGATGTGGTGCTCACCACAATGGCCAGCTACGGTGGCACTCAAGTTGTCGAATGGAGGGCGGGGGAGCTGTACTGCCCCTTCAGGCTTTGTGGCAACAGGCCTGTGTTCAGGAAGCAATGCGACGATCAGAGAATGAGATCGTAATTCAAGGAGATACTCACCGGCTATAGCTACCAGGAGCAAAGGGAAAGGATGGTGGTCAGAGGTAGCATCACATGGCGGCCCGCCTGCCCAAAACAATCATGATGCGTTTCGGAGCATGTCCGGAGCGTTGATGGCGACGGCAAGAACCAAATCCCACTACCGGTAGGTTAATCCCACTGTTTCGAGGTCAATCCCACTATTTACAATACCAAAGGTGTTTTCCATATTTAGTGCAGTATTGTTCCATTGAATTCGGACAGGAAGCTGTTTCACTCTACTGGGTTCGTTTTGAAACTACTACCTACAGATATAGTTCTTGTCAAGTTATACATGCATTGTAGAAATATGTATTTTACTTGAAATCTGAATCTCGAAAGTCCACTGATTATCAGCTGTACAGTTTCCCTTTACTCATGCTTGCAAACAACTCCCCCGACGAAGGTGACACTTCCTCCAGTAACCAAGAGAGGGAAAAAAATATACGAAAACTGGCTAAGCTCCATCCATCCTTAGGACACCCTAGGGGGAGGCGAGCCAGTCGTCGTATTCCACGCCGTGCCCTCAGGCACCTCCCAATCGCCCCGACACTCATAATCAAAGTCCGTATCCCCAATGATCTCCTTTTGCGCCGCGACGAACGCATCAACGGGGCACATCCCGTCCTTCTGCGGCGGACATCCTTTGATCCCGGTCAGGGGGGTGACGCCGTCATTAATGATGATGCGGATCTGCTGGCCTGGGACTGACGTACACTCGAGAACTGCATTTTATGTGTTTGGAGCGAAGAAGGTAGCGGGTGGGAAAATGAACTCACGTTGGAACTGGACATTGGTCGCGAACGGCGCGAGCTGTGACACCTTGAAAGCTCGGTTGTGGGGAATCCGGTCATAGGGTAGGGGACCCGTCGCAGCAAAATTAGTCAGGTTCAGAGCCGTGAGGACTAGATTTGTTCATGTATCACGATCAGAACCACAGATTTGTATGGTAAGGGAAGACTTGCCGTTGAGGACGACGACTTCATGTGTAGCGTCGACATATAAATTTTGTCCCAGGGGGAATGTGATTGGATTATCATCCAGTGTGGAATTCGTGGTCGAGTTATGGATCGGAATCGGGGTATGGGTGAGTCGTGCGACCAGTTCTTGAATGTATCCAATGCCTTGGGCACGAGCAACGGGAGACCCGAAGGCGGAGCCGTACCTGCAAGGATTTCAGCACAAAAGGAATGTATCCTTGGACGAGACTTACCAGAAAAGAAGATCGGTGCTGGTTAAAGGTTACTATGAGTTTATCAAAACAGTAAATGTCTTGAGCAGGATTTCCTTACCCATAATTGAAGCCCTCCCATTCATCTTCGGTAAAAAGCTCACAATACTTTGAATAACCGAGGGCAACTGTCTGGAAGACGCAAATCGTTAGGAGACAGATTCAATATGTTGGAAAGTTTGCGAGCTGTACCTCATAGGCGCACATCTGTTGCATTGTATAGACATCCTCGATGGTCAAAGTGAATCCCGGGATTTGGGCCTGAAGGCGAGCAAGAGCATCCGCAAGGTAGATAGCTGCCCATTTCTGGAGGTACCACACCCCACGCTGGCTCTTCTTCGCGTCGTTGGCATTGGAGCATCTACGGATGAGAGTGTCAGTCGCGTGGCCTCTGAAGCCTATAGCACTGACACCTCATACGGGGCAAGGGTGTTGTTGAACTAGTTCAATGGTTATGAGACGATGCTGAAAGTTCTGGAAAGAAAGTCGCACCCCCCGAGCTTCAATGGTGATACTTTGTTGATACTGGCCTTCAAAGGGATAGCCAAAGAATCCGATGGCGAAGTTGAGCGCAGATTTGAGCATGCGGTCTCTGAGATAGATGAGCGGTGATGTTTCAAGTAAGGGAGAAAGGTAGCCGTTCTTACTGGGATTCAGTTCGGAAAACGGGGATGGTATTTGAATCCGTGAAGTTCTGGGACGAATGGTAAACTTGCAGACAAAGAGAGGGGGGGTGAAACTACTGTACCTTGAGGAGGAATCCATACTTCAGACGTGTGGAGACGCCGAGGTCAACTGAAGAAGGTATGAATGACGAGCTGGTAACAGAGGTTTACCAACTCACACAGCTGTTGGCGGCCGAACGGTGTGAGCACTAGAGGGGGGTCAGCGTGTAGAAAACTTTTGTTTGATGAATTTCGTACATTCTTCCCCGAGCTTGAAGGTCCTTTAGGAAGGCAAATAAGCAAAGGAAGCTCGACATAAAATACTACACATAAACACTTGCCATTTGTTCAAAAATTTGAGGTTCCCAGTTGCCTTCCACTCCGCAGACGAATTGTGAAGTCGGCCAGCAAATTTGGCAGGGCCGCCATACGAAGCTATGTATCTCTTTAGTGCTCTGGACTATCCGACGGACCTAAAAGAACTCACCCAGAGCGGTCGGATACCGCGCACCATGTCTGTGCAAAAAGTGCAATCCCGTAACGCGACATGTATCGGGGACTTCGGGGGAACTGCGGAGACCGAAGGCAGTCCGTTCGACGCTGTACCACGGTGACAGATTGCTCCACAACTTGAAAATATCGAAACCTTTGGATGCCTTCTTTCCCTTCAAGGAATCAGGCTTGACAAGTGGGGCCGCGCCGGTGTGCAAGGGATAGGCCGGGGCAGTGGCAATCACCGCGGGCTCCGCTCCCGTCGGTGTTCCCCCAGGATACCCGACATTGGTCGGAAAGAGGGATGGGTAAGCATTGGTTGGTGTGGCAGGGGGGTAGATGTGGCGTTCCGTGGACCCCGCGTAGGGAGCTGCGAGGACATTGGCTCCCCTTGGGAATAGTTGGTTGGATGTCTTGGGAAGAGAACAATCGTGACGAAAGGCAGCATGTTGCATCAATGCGCAAGAAAAGAGCCCGGCAAAGAAGGCTAGTGATAGATGCAAAAAGCCAAACCGTTTGCTGTCACAGTATCGTGCCGATGACTTGGTCGAAACAGACTGTATGGCGGTGGGAGTGGGAAGCAGAGCATCGTGCTCGTCGTCTACTTTTTCGTCGTCTACTTTTTCGTAGGAGGTTTGGGCACAGCGTTCTCCAGCTTCGACGTCTGGTTTCGGACCAGGCATAGTGGTCACGCTGGTGGGGTGAGAATAAGACGCGACGGAGTGAATCAAGTTCTCGTGAACCAACTTATTTACCTTGAAGGATAGAACGTTCGATATCGACTACTTACGTGATAGGATAGGATAAATTAGCCCATGGCGAGAACAGAGCAGGGCCTGCATTACGTACCACGGGACGAAATAACCACCGCGAGGCAAGGCACTCATTTGCAATCATCTCACAGCGTCTCCGTGGAACTCTCTCCCATATTCTGCTATCTACTATAGCATGGTTTCAACCCTGCCTAGGACTTACAAAGGATTCATTCTGGCCGCTTGGAGTCACGGTGCTATTGCGGCCTTTCTTCCAATCTTGGCCTTGATGAAGCGGGAGCCTGAATACATTTTTTGGGAACCGAAGATGATTAAGTAGGCCGTCGAGGGATCAGGCCGTCTGTCAACTTCAGCGAAAGTGTTCATAGTTTCAATGGCCAGTTTCCATGTTACTTCCAATTGAAAACACAAGTAGAACTTTTCGTGACGTCGACTGGAAAGGGATTTGAACCAATTAATAAGGTTCGACCATGCTAGAATAGTTTGATCAGATCAATAGCTTAGGTTAGTGAGCGATTGATGACATACGCAGGCTTGGCACTGTCGTCACCTAACCGAGTCGTTATGACTGACGGCGGACGGGTCTCCTTGCGGACTGGGGCCGCTCTGTGTGGATTTATTCTCTTTCTTCTTACTCCTGTTGGGGCATCCAAAGGCGCTGGAGCCTCTATCATTCGTTCATCACTTTCACCAATGCCCCGCCGCACAGAGCACGGACTACATCTCCCAATCTTCAGGCAGACGGCGTCTACGACGAATAAGGGAAATATCAGACGGGGAGGTCTTACCGCAAACACTGGGCTGGGCGATTTTCTCGACGTGTCAGTCATCACCAACTATGTCCGATTAGTTTTCTGAAATATTTCATTCGCGTCAGAACATACACCATTGTGGTAACAGTCGGCGGTATCTCCACACCCCTCATCCTTGGTCATCTACGTTCCCCTTTCACTATACCCACACTTAACCATTGTTAAAGATACCGGCTCCTCCGACTTGTGGGTCATCTCGGACGCGTGCTCTTCATGCAACCAAGTCGTTCCTTTCTACCCTCAGTCCACCTTTCAACCCGTCTCCGGTCTTTCTGCCTTGCTTTACTATGGAGATTCACTTACAGGAACGCATGCTTTTGGCGTGATAGGCAAAGACAAAGTCGATCTCGCAGCGCTGGGATTGGAAAATCAATACTTCGCGGCAATCAATGACACGAATACAAGTGTAACAGATACGGGTGCGGCTGGAATACTTGGCTTGGGCTTCGCCGTAAACAGGTACATTTCATCACTCTCAACTTGGGAACGGACGTTTCTCAATGCCCCATTCGTAGCGTTCTGTGGAGAGAACTATTCCCGACAGTTTCAAGACGTGAGGTACAAAGCGATTCTTATACAACTAGATCTGCCCGGAGCATTCCCTCGCCACAACTAAGCCGTTCTGACTTCCCGGATCTCTCCCCCATTGCTCTGGGATACCCCGGCGAAAACCCGCATCCGGATGACGGTGTTTTCAACACCAGCGTTCGGGTCCATTCTCAATTTCTATCATTGCCCCCACCATCGTTCACTCATACCCTCTTCTCCTCCTTCGCCAAAACAGGCCCTTTCATCGGCCGTCTGGTCGCCACTAGTTCCATCTCTGCTCCGCAATTTACCATTACTCTCCAGCGGGACACGGTCGATGTGGGCGGGAATGCTGGACTTTTAAGTATCGGAGAATTCCCTACGGGAATTGACGAGCGAAATCTGACGTGGGCTAAAGTGCGGACATATAGCGTGCACGAGGGCGGTTTACCACCTCCAGCGAATTCTCCAGGCGAGGTAAATTCTTGTTTCTTTGAATGGACGAGAAGCAGTCTTATGAGCTCTCCTCAGGCATACCCGATTACTTGGGAAGTCTTTGTCGATGATGTTTACCTCGACGGTGTAAAGCTTCCCCGCTCCAATTTATCTTCACCTTTAATAGCGGTCTCGGCTCTCATCGATACTGTGTGTTCCCAGATCCACTCTCACTTCCTCGTCACTCAATCCCAGGGCTTAGGGAAACTCTCTCGTCCGCGGTCCCGCCGACGTCGTCGTGACCATCCAGAGCATCCTGTCCTCCTCCGCCTCTCCCTCGTCCCCACCCCACTTTCCCTGCTCAGAACCTCACACTCTCGCCTTCCAGATCGGGGGGCGCCTCTTTCCGATCGACCCGCGCGATTTGGTCCGGCAGGAGTTTGACAACAGCGTGCAGTGGTGTCGTGCAAACTTGGAGGTAACGGATCCGCCAGCGAGGTATTTGTACTCGTGGAGCTTGGGGGTTCCATTCTTGAAGAGGCATGTAATGTCTCCTTCTCTCTTCTCGTCGTTGGAGATGATGATATTTTTGAGCCTCTAGCGTTCTCTCGACGTTCTATTATGGCAATCTGACGTACCCATCGCGCGATCCACCAAAGTTGGGGTTTTTGTCGACTGTGCCGCCGGATGCGGAGGATAGGCTGGTGGCTGCTGTGGATGCGGCGTGTATGAATGGGGGAAATTTTGCTGGTGAGTAATGGCTTGGTTTCTTTGACTTGGATATCTGGATAAGACGGCTGAATGATGCTGGCAACAAAGTGACATCGGAGCGGGCACCGCCCTTTGGCCCAGGGACACCGACACGAACGATAGAGATAGATGCGACGAGTACGAGTCGTCGTGCTAGTTCGGCTTCTAGCCATAGTGGCGTGATTCGGGGTTTCCGATGGATTGTGTGGAGTTGGGTGATGCTGGTTTTCCAGATTGGGGTGGTGTTGTAGAGGTATGGGTGGATTTCCGAGTTACACGCATGGTGATGTATGGTTACATTCCTGTCAACTCCAGGGGATGTTCTCAACTCTGACCCTCCCCCTTCAGGCGTCCTTTTTCATGATCATGCTACATCTCTAATCAAGACGGTCTTCCGGGGATCCATATCAGAGATCACTCCAACACATCTATGTTTCATAAGTCTGAGCACCCTACTAGCTGCCCAGGTAAAAATAACGCCGTCATCCTCCGAGTCAAGCTCAGGGTTGCGTGCTGTGGTCATGTTTCGAAGGGGGGAAAGGGGGGGGGGTAAATCAGAAGTGCGTCGGAAACTCGGGGTACCAATTAAAGTCTACATCGGCGGGATCACCTAATCCATGCCATATTGTTGCCATATGGTAGCGGTACACACTACCTGGTTCAGGAGCTTGCGGCTGAGCGCCTAGGCCCGAGTTCTTCGGAGTACTGGTGAATAGTTAGTCTGACTCTGGAGTTTAGGCCTGTTTAAGCGGACGCCCGATGCTCCGGGTGAAAGTCAGAACTCCTTTGCGGAGATGAGGTGACGAATATAACTTCAACTTGATAGCTTGTTGTTCAGATCAGCGATGACGACGATAGCCACCGACTACTTCATCCGAGTCCATGTCATTTTTCTCTCCTGGCTATTGTGATGTGTATGTAATTCGAAAGGAGGGAAGTTTGGATTACAGTATGGGACTTTGAGGAATCAGCGGCCCTGAGTCTCTTGGACGCGACCAACAGCAGCAAGAGTGGTCGCCGCGGTCTTGATTAAAACTTGAAAGGAATGATTCAAATACGGCCGAAGTTACATCGAAAATCTATTGTAAGCCTGAGATACAAACCAATAACAAACTTTGGAAAGGCCAGCTCTGTAAGCCCGTTATGATCGCATCGAAATACCATAAAGTATTTACCGTACTTGCAAGCCACATAATGAACGAAGATCTTTGGATCTTCATGGCCCATCACGGAACTGGCACGACTTTGGAACGAACGTACTGTACTATTACGACCGTTTGTCCGCGGGGTGTGACCTGTGACACCAAATGTCCATTATCCCAAAGGTTCCAAAGTCCATGTGATCTGTGACAGGTGTCCATTCTGGGACCGTCTGACAGACTC
>Ga0307516_10007799_pt1 | contig 12222 bp, 3 predicted proteins | sample 19_EM_MG_FD_203310 | JGI IMG/M metagenome (GOLD analysis project Ga0307516, IMG submission 203310) | Populus trichocarpa ectomycorrhiza microbial communities from riparian zone in the Pacific Northwest, United States - 19_EM | ecosystem: Host-associated > Plants > Roots > Unclassified | place...
TAGGCCTGCATTTAAGATGAACATTTACCATAAATTAAATGTATCTTATGGTATCAAACTTGTTATTATAAAACATGCTTTAGTTAAGGAGTTATTGATACTTCAAGTGCAAAATGATGATATAAAACCTTGATAAAATGCACTTTTAAGTACTAATCAGTTATGTACAAACAGATTTAATCCATTCAGGTCATTTGCTACTCCTTATTCTTGTTGGTCGGTTATACTCATGGTTTACAACTTGCCACCGGGGATGTATATAAGGCTGGAGTTCATATTTTTATCTACGGTCATACCCGATCCTAATAGTCCGGGCTAGAATATAGATTTTTATCTTCAACTGTTGATTGATGAGTTGACGCGGTTATGGTCCTCCAGGGCTTTAACTTATAATGTATCGACAAAACAAAATTTTCTTATGAAGGCAACTTTGATGTAGACTATCAATGATTTTCCAACTTATAAAATGGTTTCTAGTTGGAGCACACATGAAAAACTAGCATGTCTATACTGCATGTAAAATAACAAGGCATTAGCGCTTACAAACAGGGGTAAAAGGGCTTTAACTTATAATGTATCAACAAAACAAAATTTTCTTATGAAGGCAACTTTGATGTGGACTATCAATGATTTTCCAACTTATAAAATGGTTTCTAGTTGGAGCACACATGAAAAACTAGCATGTCTAGACTGCATGTAAAATAACAAGGCATTAGCGCTTACAAACAGGGGTAAAACATTTTTTTTACTGCTACCGGCGTTTCTTGCCAACAGATCACAGGTACAGAAAGAACATAAATAAGTTTTTTGTTGGTAAAGTTGAAAAGGATGTTGCACCCCCGTGTATTTATGGTGAAGAATTGTATGACGTGATGTCAGAGTATGGTGACATTGTGTTTGGTTTCCAATCCAGTAAACAAAAGTTTTCTGGTTCTGGTTTGATCCACAATTATTAGGTAAAGTGAAGTATTTTCTAAAAGCTTCCTTATTGGAAGACCAATCTCCTCTGTTGTAACCTTGACATCATGCATATGTAAAAGAACGTGTTTGAGAACATTTTCAACACAGTTATAGATATGAAGGGGAAAACAAAGGACAATATCAAGGCTAGAATGGATATAACAATGTTTTGTCATCGTAAATATATGAAGTTGGTTTATGTTGGGTCATGGGTCGCAAATATTGGTCAAATTCTCATGGATTCAGTAAACTGATTATTAAATCCAAATTGCATTTAAATAGATGCATTTAAAAAAAAAGCTAAAACACACCATCTATATATAAGAAAAAAAAATATGATTTTTGTATTTTTGAGAGACTAGTTGTATGTAATTTGAGTAAAAAAATGAATTTTCTAAAAAAAACAATTTATTGTTATTTTTGTAAAAGGGAGAACAATTCATTTAATACCGAAAAACGCACATTGCATGTAGTTCACAATTCCAAATATTAAACAAAAAAAATAACCATTTGGTTCCAAAATTTCATAATTTTAGCAATTTGTCCAAAAATAAGTTGAGTTTATAGATAGACCTTTTGAGGTGTTTGAAATGTCTAGGGTATACTAGAATATACACTGGCAGATCGCTGGAATAGTGGCGATGTATGTACCACGTGCCACCGCTGCTGAAGGTGTGTGAACAGATTCGAAGCACCTTAGTCTCCTCTTCGCTCTTATACCGGTAGTATGGTAACCGAATGTATGAGGAATGAGATTTGTTTGATCAAAGGTTTGGTCCTTCTTGGTGTTTAAATCCTCTTCTCTTTTGGATTGTTCTCTTTTCACCAAGTTATTATTTGTATCCATCAGTTGTTGTCGATTGCTGGTGGTTATAAAAAAAGAAGGGCGGTTGCAAGGGTGGTCTTCGAAGCTACCGATGATGACTAGTTGGTCTTTAAACCTGGTTCATGGTGGGTCTTCACTGCTGGAGCTCAAAGTGGGTCTTCCCTAGTGGTGGGGGCGTTGATTTTTGGTCGGGTTTTTATCACCATGATGCGACACTTCTTTTTGTGGTGGCAACACCTTTTTTATGGCCGAAAGGCAAAGAAATGGCAGTAAAAAGTGATGTCGTCGATGGGGAGAAAGATGAAGTGAGTTAGATCAGGTGTGGCTGATTGTATGGTATTGATGTGAGCTCATATTACTTGATAGTCCAGATCGCTTAATTTATGATCTAATAGTCACGATCAAATTGACCTTAAATTGATCTGATAGCCATGACTTCTTAGGTATTGGCCATATGTCACCCAAGCTATGGTAGATCCATGAGCCTATTTTTAGTAGACGGTTTGATCACTTTTGATATGATTAACAGTCTGGATCTAATCAAACAAAACTCTAGTCAAGCAGTTGAAATTCATTTAACCAACTTGATCAAACGACTTAGAAGAAAAGCACTATTATATAGGAGAGAGAAGGTTTGTTTCTGGTGGTTTTTTGTTAGCTTCTCTATCTCATTTCTCCCCCTATAAAATCTACCCCCCTTTATTTTATTTTTTTTGTGTAACCACTTATTTACAGGGAAAAATTATTTGGTTTGAAGGCAAAGCAAACCAAAATTAACCATTGAATTTCAAGAATAAATCTCTACCACTCATTTGATTTTTATTACTTTGTAGGAATAACTTATAGGCAAAGCAAAGAAATATAGACCCTCGGATTAAGAAATTTGATTATGGATCATTTGATTAAAAATTTGGTTGCTTTGTGAGAGAGTTTTCAATTTTAAAATGTGCCATCTCCCTTCCACAATTAGAACACTAAAATAATAAACATGTTTTTTTTTTATTCTTTGAAAAAGACGCAGAAAATAATGCAAATACATCAAAAACATAATTTTTTTGTTTTGTTTTTTCAAAAAAAAATAGAAATTGGATTAAAATTTGGGTAGCAACAGCTTTACAATACTTATGAAGCAAAGACTTGTTAAATGTTGGCATAATAAGTTTGTAAATACAAACAAATTGTTATTCCAAAACTAATCTTCTCAAAGCTTGTAGTTTGGTTGACTTGAAACTTTGTCTTCGCAGCAATCCCCTTCAACCCAAACTATGACGAAATTGTTTATAATTCGGTTAACCTGAAATCCCAATATGGCAATTCCCTTTAACTAAAACCAAAAGCTCAGTCAACCTAAGATCCCAATCTGGCGATCCCCTTTAATCAAAACCATAATTTTAAAAACACCTCAGCTAACCTGAAATCGCAATCTAGCGATTCCTTTTAACCAGAACCAAAAGGTGCCTTCAGTTTGGTTAACCTGGAATCTCAATCTAGAAACCTTCTTTAACCAGAGCCTTGGTCTTTATCTTTAGCTCGGTCAACCTAAAATTCTAATCTAGTGATTCCATTTAATTAGAACAAAAATTTTGCATGCAGGTCGATTAACTTGAAATCTTAATTTAGAGACTTCTTTTAACTAGAACCTTGGTCTTTATCTTTAACTCGGTCAACCTTAGATCCCAATCCGACGATTCCCTTTAGAACCAAAGTGTTGCCTTCAGTTTGGTTAACCTAAAATCTCAATCTAGAGACCCTTTTTAACTAGAACTTTGGTCTTTATCTTCAGCTCGGTCAACCTGAAATCTCAATTCGACGATTCTCTTTAACTAGAACCAAAGTGTTGCCTTCAACTCGGTTAACCTGAAATCTCAATCTAGAGACCCCTTTTAACCAGAACCTTGGTCTTTGTTTTTAGCTCAGTCTACCTAAAATCTCAATCTAGAGACCCTTTTTAAGTAGAACCTTGGTCTTTGTCTGCAGCTCGGTTGACCTGAAATTCCAATACGACGATTCCTTTTAACTATAACCAATTTTTTGCATGCAGGTCGATTAACTTGAAATCTTAATTTAGAGACCGCTTTTAACCAGAACCTTGGTCTTTATCTTTTGCTCGGTCAACCTGAGATCCTAATTTGGTGATTCTCTTTAACTAGAACCAAAGTGTTGCCTTCAACTTGGTTAACCTGAAATCTCAATCTAGAAACCCCTTTCAACTAGAACTTTGGTCTTTGTCTTCAGCTCGGTCTACCTAAAATCTTAATCTAAATACCCCTTTTAACTAGAACCTTAGTCTTTTTCTTCAGGTCGGTCAACCTGAAATTTTAATCTGGCAATTCCTTTTAACTGAACCAAAATTTTGCATACAGGTCGATTAACTTGAAATCTCAATTTAGAGACCGCATTTAACTATAACCTTTGTCTTTGTTTTTAGCTCAGTCAACCTGAGATCCTAATCTGACGATTCCCTTTAACTAGAACTAAAATATGAAAAACAGCTCGGTTAACTTGAAATCTCAATCTGAAAATTTCTTTTAACCAAAACTAAAATCTTTGTTACTTCTCAATCACAGGGTTTGAAAACTCGATACTTCTTTATTGCAGGGTTAACCTGAAGATTCTTCCTGATGACAGGGTTGATCTTTTTATAGAAAATTTCATAATAACATGGTTCATCTCACTTTTCTTCCTGATTGCAGGGTTTAATTTCTTGGTGTTTTTTATTGTAGGGTTGACCTGAAATTCCCTGATCGTGGAGTTTGGAAACGTGGTGCTTCTTGATTATAGAGTTGACCTGAAATTTCCTGATCATGGAGTTTGAAAATGTTGTGCCTCTTGATTGTAGGGTTGACCTAAAGATTCTTCTTGATGTAGGGTTCTTATCACTGTAGGGTTCTTTTTAAATATGGCAGGGTTAATCTTCTCTTTTTCTTGAGAATTTTCTAATAGTAGGGTTCTTCTCAGTTTTCTTCTTGATTAAAAAAATTGAAATTCTTTACCATCATAGCTCAAGGATTCTTTCTTTGTCAACTAAAATTCATCAAAATCTTGCTAGATTTTAATGAGGATCTTCTTGAAATATTCAAAAACATATATGCAATGCTTTGGGGTTAGATGACATGCATGTATCCTTACCTGTTTGAAATATAAGCCCTCCCTCTTCGATGCTCTATCGTTATAGGGTGTCTTAGCTTACCATCCAAACCTTTTTAGTTATCTGATTCACCAGCTCATTCAAGTTTACCATATGTCAATCATCCACTCAAATATAAGTGCAATGCCTGTTTTGGGTTATTCGTAATGATTACTGCTCTCATTATTTATCAAACCTGACCATGTCACCAAGTATAGTGTTGCTTGATTCATCATGAAGGAGTTTAACTAATCATTCACTTCTTAGATTCTTTCAATAATTGCCCTCTAATTAGTTGTGTGCATCTTGACAGTAATCATCAAAAGATTTTCTAGTGTCGACCTTATCTTATATTGTCAATCAGCCATAAAGTTACCTTCAGTTGAACCATACTCTTCAAGCATATGTTATCATCAACCTCCATGGAATTGCCAAGTCATCTAGACATGCATCTTTTAGCTTGCAGTAAAGGCTGATCGTTGTATGCTCAATGTTCTTCTCAATAAAATTCCTCTCAACCTATCTAATCAGATCATGAAAAGAAATTCATTATCATCATTAATGATGTTCATTTTATCAGCCACATTCATGTGGTGGAATGCATCTTGAATCGATGAACTTCAAAACAAATTGTCTCACAATCAGTCTAGGTGGCGTGCATTCTTTCAAAATTTATTAAAATGCACCCATGCGATAACATTTTTTATGATTCATAACCATATTTCAGAGGATAAACTAAAATTTCAGATATAAAGATGCCCCTCAAAAGTAGCGTTACTCTCAATTATTGTTAAAGTTCATTAAATCATAGACTATCTTTGAGAAACATTGCCTTTAGTTAATTTGATCATGCTCATTCTTCTATTTATCATCAAGAGGCATTTGTCATAACTAGATACTAAACATAACTTTGATGGATTTCATTGAATCATTATTTGATTTTGTCTGCTAGCTAATATGAATATTGTTTATTTCCTCTCCCAAGGTCCACTATATTGCCCCCGACTACTCAACTTAAGAAGTATCAATGTCATTTCTGTCAATTACTTTGCAAACTTAGTCAATGATCTTTTTGTTTGAAAGTCTTTCTTATTCTAGAATCAACTTGTAAATTTCAAGGATCATATCCATTGAAGTCTAATTGTTGAAATGAAATCAGAGAGACGTCAGTTTTGTTTTAAGTATTGTTGAAAATCAAGCTTCTTTGGTCAAATACCTAACACACGCCATTCAATACGTGCAATCCTTTTATTATTTTGCATTTTGAAATCAAAAATTGACTCGATGTAAGATTAAAACAATTTGTTTAGCTCTTCTATGGTTATTTGCGTCCATTTTAATATCTTATTTTAGGTATATCATTTGATGGTACGTGACGAGATGACCTTCTGTGTATTTCAACAGTAGGAGGTTCGAGTAAAGACTCGAGGTTCCGTTGAAAGTTTATCTCATTTACAATACATACTTTATCAGCATGTATAATAATCAGTTGTGAAGCCGCAACTCTTATGGAAAAGCTTTTCAAGTTTTGAAAGTGTTATTTATCGATTCAAATCGCTTACTTGATTAGAAAGGGTTTTTAAAAACATGTAACACAAGCTATGGCTCATGACTATGAAAGAAAAGGAAATTCACAAGCTTAAAAGGTATTTGAGTGTTTCAAAGACCTAGGATCACCATCAACTATTCATTAACTCCTTTTCTCTTGCTATCTTTGTAGAAGAAATGATGTATAACCATGTCATATATTTTATCAATAAATCTTGTTTTCTAAAATTGGATAGGAAACTCCATCATAATTAAACAATAACTATACCTTATTCTTAATAGGATTTTTTATCAATAAAAAAACTTTAGTGTTATCAATCAAGGTCAAACATTGGCATATAACCATGTCACTCCTTTCATTGTCAATCTCAAACTTAAAGAGAATATTGAAGCTCATTAACCATCATTTATCACTTGATACTCCTTTATCTCAAATTTAAATTCAAAAGAAAGGCCTAGGTTATCTACCAATTATTAGTCTTATTATTTCTTTATTTTTATTTCATTATCTTTGTAAAAGAATAGCATATAATTATGCCACACATTTCATGTCCACTTAAAAGATCAATATTCTTTTAACAAAAGCCATAAAGCAAATCCAACTTTTGCTTTGATGGATAACCAATTTAATCATTTGAAGACACCAGGGGCTTTATCATAGATATCAAAAGACATGTTCATAGTTTAATATCTTTTTTTTTTACTATTTCCCTTGGCATTGACTTTTGGCATTTGTTATGTCTTTCCTCAATTATAACTTTTTTTTTCCTTCCTAGATGTGATAGGCATTTTCCTACTTTTAACCTTATCATGACATTCCATCATCAAAAACTTGATTTGCCTTTAAATGCTGGCAATTTCTACTTTTGGCATTCTCACTGTCTTTCTTAGGGTGTCCCTAGATACCTTCTAGTCTAGGTTTTTTCTTATACTTTCAGTCATTTCTCAATTGTTGGACTTTCATTCTTAGCATTCCTTTTACCATTAATTCTACTGTTGTATTCATCTTTTCAACCAAAAAAACCCTCATTTACCCCCAGTATGGAGTGTGGTCCATGTCAGGATTTCTTTTTTAAAGAAAGATTCTATCAAGCTTAAATTGGGATTGGAATGGAATTATATTTTAAGAACTATGAAAGGAATAAACAAAGATGATATTTTTTTTCATTTCAAGCAAGGATGATTAGAACTAATGAATTTTGACCTCATCTAAGATAATGATTTGGACGTGCAAAGAATTATGATTTGCGAGTGCATAATTACCAAATCCATTACATGTCATTATGCATACTGGTAAAACTTAGCTCTATGAAGCGTGGTTCAATTTTCTATGTGAGTTTAAAATTTATTTTGTCACCCCATATTGTTCGCCATGTTATTTTAATGAATGTTGAGTCATTTTTGTAATCAAAACACTTTAATCTTTCAGAATTGATTGACCTTAATTTCATATGTTGGAGTTTGATCAAAATATTTTGTCAAAATAAAATGCTAGACATCTCCTGATTTCAGAACAACATAAAGACAAATAAAAGATATATCTCATTAAAGGATGAGATGTGACCCAAAACAAAGTGAACATATTAAACAAAATAGCAAAATCTCATAACAACATGATTGACAATTCAACACCTTTCTTGGATCAACTTCTCTAGTAATATCTGTGTTTTGCCAATCATTTTTTATTACTTGTTATGTTGAGGATGTTTTGGTGTACCACTTAGAAGATAATGGCTTGGGGTAATTGTTCTTGAAGGCTGGACAATTCCAATACTTTTGTTCGACTATGTTTCTTTCTTGGTAATAAATGTGAATTGAAATGGAAAGCATCCATAGAGCAAACCCTTCCTTAATCGTAGCATATCAATGTTTTTGGTCTTAAAGTTATAGAATGTCACATCAAGAAAATATTCTATGATAAGCATAATGTTAGCATTGAAGAAGGCTAAAGGATTTACATGGGGTTCTTTCCTTGTTAAAACCCTATGTTTATTGAATGCCTTTTGTTCCATTATTTCCTATTATAACTCTTCATGATCCATACTTCCATGAAATCGTTCTCCCTATCAATACAAGTCATTACAAGTTTTTCTTTATATTTGACAAGCTCAATATCTTTGTTATTATTTCCCTTGTAGACTGGGGAAGAAAGTAGAAACAAATAATAACTCTCCCTTTTCACATCAAATGCCTTCCAAGTAAGCCAATTAAGTGAACCATTCACATATACTTTTGTCATACGTTAAAGAAACTCCTCTTACAACTTTACTTCATCCAATAACTTCCATCTACAAGTCTTTGAGTAAAACAAACTCAACTCTAATACAGTGATATATATAGAATTCTATATCATGTGAGCGAAACTTGAGCTTCGAGAATCTTACTATCTTGTAGTGTAAAGGCTTTGATCTTTCAACTATCAGGCTAAATTTTATAGTATCATATCGTGTCTTTGGATTCGGGATTTTTAGTCATTATTTGATAGCAGGGTTACACATATAATAACATGGTCCATTGTATGCATGGCAGAGTAAAACTCCTTGATTTATTGATGCCACAATCTCCATGTGGTCAGGAAGGAAATCAAATAATATTTGAGGATGGGGCTTCAGAGTGTCAGTTCAAATAAAGAAAACATGACATTCATTTCTTATCATTCTTTGTATAAGTACCTAGAGACAGTGTTGGGTTTTTGGTTGTGTATTTTCTTGAAAGTGGATTCATTTGTGAACTTGTTGCACTCCTTGGAAAGAAGCCTAAATTTCCATATAGTCTCCATTGATGAATGCATCAGAACTTCATAGATGACATCTGAGCATAGGTCACAAGTTGTGTTCATGGTAAAACAGAGGCTCTTGTTACCGGCTTGTAGAAAACCATAAACAATGCTTTAGGATTGGAAAATGAGTAAATTCTCCTTAACACTGTCAGACGTCGGTGACTCTTAACTCATTAGGGGAAAAACTAGATTTGGGAGACCTATATTTTAACCTATGAGCATGTATATTATGTGTATGAGTATGTTTTTATATGATGAACTCGCTCTTCAAAGGGTAACACAATCGTAACTCTTGTATGATGAATAAGAATTTTGATTCTTACCCAAACTCTACAACAAAAATTTCCTGAGTGATGGCCATTGTGTCACCTACAAGTCCTAAACTCAAGATGCTTCAAGAAGGGTTTTCCTTAATTTAAAACATGTGTAGGGAGCATACACCCTAAAACCAAGTTCTAATCCTTTTTATGAGAGACAAATGGTAGATTTACTACTTGGTCTTTAAAAAAGGATCTCGCTATCCTAGTGATCACCCTTGTGAAGGCAATATAAGGGCTCAACAGGTAATAGAATGTAACGTATATCAATCACTACCAGTCCAAGTACTCAGGAAAGAGTTGAATGGTTTCACGAACTTAAACCCTGACTGAAAGTCATAGGATAAGCCGTTACTCCCCAACCTAACCTAAAGTTTCCATGTGTGTGCATTCCGAAGTGATATATCACAAAGAAACTACTAATGCATGAATCCATTTATCTATATTCAAACATATATGTATGGGCAAGATAAAATATGCTAAATCATGAATAAATTAAAATAAGTTAAATGCGAAAATCTAAACACATCAAATAAAAAAAACCACATCAAACACATAAATCTTAGTCCAATACTGTAAAAAAACAATATCTTTCCTCGTTGAGTCGTCATTCTATCTCATATGGATGCATGATATCAGGGGTCCAGAGAGGCGTCACCTAGTTGTTTGGTTTAGGGTCGCCAGGAAATCTCGGTATACTAGTCTTATCAGAGATTTCAAGGGTAAGAGACTGGTTGTGGCTAGAAAAGATATTAGCATCCATAGCGCACCTTACCTGAGGTAAGCTGCATTGTGTGGTTTAAAGGGTTTGATGGATTTTCTAACTGATGAAGTCTATGGCTTAGAGTAAAGATTCACTCATGCGAATAAATATGGTACTCCCAAATAAAATTTATGAATATTGAGAATAATTCTAAGAATTTTCTAGTCAATTTCTAATATTTAAATACAAGCCTACTTGTAGGTTCAACGTTTATACTATAATATTAACCATTAATTCTTATGAATTAAAATTTAGAGATTATTGAAATATTGGTCAAATTTTCATGGATTTAGTAAACTGATTATCAAATTCAAAATACATGCAAATATATGTATTTTTGTAAAAAAAAGAAAGCTAAAACACACCATGTATATATATAATAAAAAATATGATTTTTATTTTATTTTTGAGAGACTTGGTCTTATGCAATTTAAGTAAAAAATATATTTTCTTAAGGAAAGATTTTTTTTATTTTTACTTTTGTAAAAGAGAAAATGATTCGTTTAATATCAAAAAAGCTTCTTGAATGTAAATCACAATTTCAAATATTAAATAAAAATAATAACTATTTAATTCTAAAATTTTACAATTTTAATAATTTATTGAAAAATAATTTGAGTTTATAAATAGATTCTAAAAATAATTTGAATTTATAAATCTACTTTCCAATATCTTTAAAATGTCCAGGGTATATTAAAATATACTCTAGAAGACCGCTATGATGGCGCGTGTACCACGAGCCACCAACACTCTTGGAGTGTAGATTCATGCATCGTCACTGTTAGAGGAGCGTGAATTGGTAGAGACGAAGCACCCTGGTCTCCTCTTCGCTCCTATATCGGCGATGAGGTAAACAAACGTCTGAGGTAGGAGATCTGTTTAATCAAAGGTTCAATCTTCCTTGGTGTTTAAATCCTTTTCTCTTTTGGCTTGTTCTCTTTTCACCAAGTTGTTGCTTGTATCCCATTGATTGTGTCGATTGCTGGTGGTTGTCAAAGAAGAAGGGTGGTTGTAGGGGTGGTCTTGAAGCTACCAGTGATGGATGGTTAGTCTTTAAAGCTAGTTCACAGTGGGTCTTCACTGAAAAAGCTTATAGTGGGTCTTCGCTAGTGGTGAGGGCGTTGATTTCTGGTCAGGTTTTGGTCGCAACAAGGTAGCGCTTTTTTCTGTGGTGGCGGTGCCTCATTTTATGGCCAGAAGGTGAAGAACTAGCAGTAAGAAGTGACGCCGTCAATAATGAGAAAGATGAAGTGGGTTAGATCATGTGCGGTCGATTGTATGGTATTGATGTGAACTCACATTGCTTGACAATCCAGATCATTTAATATCTGATCTAACAATCACGATCAAATTGACCTTAAATTAATCTGATAGCCATGACTTCTTGGGTAGTGACCATATATGACCCAAGCTATCGCAAATCTGTGAGCCTGTTTTTAGTAGACGGTATGATCATTTTTTATATGATCAACAGTCTGGATCTAATCAAACAAAAATGATCAATGGCCCTGATCTGTTAGATCTTTGATCTAATAATTTGTTATAATGTAATTATAGGCATACCGTTATAAACTCTATCATCTGTCAAATCCTACCTTTTGATAAATGGGAATCTTCTTCAATTAAAAGTACAATTCCAACTTTAAATTTGTGCAGTAGGGTTCTTCATTTTGCTTCTTACGCCCTCATGACATCATAAATAGCCTCCAATTCTTCATTATGAGATGGGAAGATGTTGCAAACGTCTCTAATACTAACAGACATAGTTTACAGAGAAAGATAGAAAATTAGGGTTTCTCAAGTCCTAAAAATTACATCTTTGAATCATATAGAAAGAAACTAGAACTCCTCAAGTTCTAAATATTAGCCCTAAACTATAGTGAAAACTATGGATTGAAAAGT
>Ga0307516_10007800_pt1 | contig 12221 bp, 13 predicted proteins | sample 19_EM_MG_FD_203310 | JGI IMG/M metagenome (GOLD analysis project Ga0307516, IMG submission 203310) | Populus trichocarpa ectomycorrhiza microbial communities from riparian zone in the Pacific Northwest, United States - 19_EM | ecosystem: Host-associated > Plants > Roots > Unclassified | place...
GAATCTCAAGGGGAAGTGACATGAAGCAATATGGCGCCGAATTCCTCGGCACGTTCTGGCTGGTACTGGGCGGCTGCGGCAGCGCCGTCCTCGCGGCCGCGTTTCCCGGCGTGGGCATCGGCCTGCTGGGCGTCTCGCTGGCGTTCGGCCTGACCGTGCTGACGATGGCCTACGCGATCGGCCCCATCTCCGGCTGCCACCTGAACCCCGCGGTGTCGGTGGGCCTGTGGGCCGCCGGCCGTTTCCCGGGCGACAAGCTGCTGCCCTACATCGTGGCGCAGGTCTTCGGCGCGATCGTCGCGGGCGGCGTGCTGTACGTGATCGCCAGCGGCGGCCCGGGCTTCGACGTCACCAAGGGCTTCGCCTCCAACGGCTACGGCCTGCGCTCGCCGGGCGGCTACTCGCTGACGGCCGCGCTGGTGTGCGAGGTGGTGATGACGATGTTCTTCCTGATCGTCATCCTCGGCGCCACCGATTCGAAGGCACCCGGCCAGTTCGCGCCGATCCCGATCGGCTTCGCGCTGACGCTGATCCACCTGGTCAGCATCCCGGTCACCAACACGTCGGTCAATCCGGCGCGCAGCACTGGCGTCGCGCTCTACGTGGGCGCGCCGGCCCTCGAGCAGCTGTGGCTGTTCTGGCTCGCGCCCATCGTCGGCGCGGTGATCGGCGCCTACGCGTTCCGCGCGATCCGTGGCAAGGACGAGTAGACGGCCGGCTTGCTCAGGGCACGAGCCGCACCGTCCCTGCGGTCGCCCAGGCGAAGACCGCCAGGTTCGCCGCCACGGAGCACCAGAAGCGCAGGCGGAACAGGCGCTTGACCGTCTTGTGGCGGAACAGTTGCTGCGCCACGATCGCGCCCGGCCAGCCGCCGACGAAGCCCAGCGACAGCAGCATCGACTCTGAAATGCGATCGCGGCCCGCGCGGGCCGCGGACTTGTCGATGGCGTAGGAGGCGAAGCACAGCAGGCTGGCACCGGCGTAGAGCAGGTGCACCCACGCCGGGATGCCGCGGATCGCGGCCGTGATGGCGTAGGCGATCGCGAAGGCGACGAGGACGCAGGCGCTCAGTGGATCGAAGCGATGCTTCGCGGGACGAGAAGGGGACGGCACGCCGGTGACTGTACGATGGAGCGCCAACTCGCCCGAGTCAGCCATGCAGGTTCGCCCGTTCCAGGATTCCGACGAAGCCGCCGTGATCGCCTTGTGGGAGGCCGCCGGCCTCACCCGATCGTGGAACGATCCGCGCAAGGACATCGAACGCAAACGATCGGTGCAGCGCGAGTGGTTCCTGGTCGGCACGCATGGCGACACCGTGATCGCCTCGATCATGATCGGCTACGACGGCCATCGCGGCTGGATCAACTACCTCGCGGTCTCGCCCGCGCATCGCCTGCAGGGGCACGCGCGCACGCTGATGCGCGAGGCCGAGCGCCTGCTCGCGGCCGCGGGCTGCCCGAAGATCAACCTGCAGATCCGCAGCACCAACGCGTCGGTGATCGAGTTCTACAAATCCATCGGGTATGCGCAGGACGACGTGGTGTCGTTCGGACGGCGGTTGATCGCCGACGAGTGACTCGTCGGCGACTGGCAGCGCCGGAGAAACGGTCATTCCGCGCGCAGTCGCGGAATCCACCCCCGGGACAGCGTCGCCATCGCCGGCGTGGATCCTGCGACTTCGCGCAGGATGACCGATCGCGCGGCGTCCACTGTCAGTCGACGATCCCCTCGATCCTGCGCGCCCGCACCCGCTTGCCCTTGACCAGCCCCGAATTCAGCTTGGCCAGCGCCTTGTCGGCGATGGCGCGTTCGACCGCGACGTAGGTCGCCATGTCCGTCACGTTGATCTTGCCGATCTGCGTGCCGGGAAAGCCCATGTCCTTGGTCAGCGCGCCCAGCACGTCGCCCGGGCGGATCTTTTCCTTGCGGCCGCCGAGGATCTGGATCGTGACCATCGGCGCGATCAGCGGCTTGTCGGATCCCTTGTCCAGTTCGGTGAGCTTGTGCCACTTCGTCGCGGCGCCCTGCAGCACCTCGATCTGGCCCACGCGGCCCATCTCGTCCATGCTGGCGAGATTCAGCGCCAAGCCTTCCTCGCCGGCGCGGCCGGTGCGGCCGATGCGATGGATGTGTTGCTCGGTCTCGTAGGTGACGTCGACGTTGATCACGCATTCCAGCTTGTCGATGTCCAGCCCGCGCGCGGCGACATCGGTGGCCACGAGCACCGAGCAACTGCGGTTGGCGAACTGGATCAGCACCTGGTCGCGGTCACGCTGCTCGAGGTCGCCATGCAGCGCGATCGCCTGGATGCCTTCGGCGGTGAGCACGTCCACGAGGTCGCGGCACTGCTGCCTGGTGTTGCAGAACGCGATGGTCGAGGCCGGCTGGTAGTGGCGCAGGAGCTTGCCGACGGCGTGCAGCTTCTCGTTGGGCGACGCCTCGTACCAGAGCTGCTGGATCTGCGCGGTGGAATGACGCGACTCCACCTTCACCGTCTGCGGATTGCGCATGAACTGCTGGCTCAGCTTGGCGATGCCCTCGGGGTAAGTGGCCGAGAACAGCAGTGTCTGGCGCGTCTTCGGGCAGGCGCTCGCGACGGCCTTGATGTCGTCGACGAAGCCCATGTCCAGCATGCGATCGGCCTCGTCCAGCACCAGCGTCTTCAGGCCCGACAGGTCCAGCGCTTCGCGCTCCAGCAGGTCCATCACGCGACCCGGCGTGCCGACGATCACGTGCGCGCCGTGCTCCAGGCTCGCCAACTGGTTGCGCACCGGCACGCCGCCGACCACCGTCAGCACCTTGACGTTCTCTTCCGCCCGCGCCAGGCGACGCGTCTCGACGGCCACCTGCTCGGCCAGCTCGCGCGTGGGGCACAGCACCAGGCACTGGATGCCGAAGTGGCGCGGATTGAGCTTGTCGAGCATCGCCAGCGCGAACGCGGCGGTCTTGCCGCTGCCCGTCTTGGCCTGCGCGAGCAGGTCGTGGCCGGCCAGCGCCACCGGCAGCGCGGCGGCCTGGATCGGCGTCATCTCCAGGTAGCCCAGTTGCGTCAGGTTCGCGAGGACGGCGGGCGGCAGCGACAGCGTGCTGAAGGAGGAGGCGGGGGCGGGCGAGGTCATCCCGAATTATCGGCGATGTGCCGGGTTTCTACCGACTCACGCAGGTACGATGGGCCGTCACGCTGATCGAACACGCGCATTCCTGCGCGCCGCGACGCCCATGACCGACCCTTTCCGCCTGTCCAGCCCCGCCGCCGAGCGCAACCGCCAGCCCATCCTCGAGGTGCTGCGCCGCGTGCTGCCGCCGTCCGGCCGCGCGCTCGAGATCGCGAGCGGCAGTGGCCAGCACGTGTCGTGGTTCGCGCGCTACCTGCCGGCGTGGACGTGGCAGCCGACCGAATACGCCACCGAGTCGCTGCCGTCGATCGCCGCGTGGAGCGTGCTGGGCGCCGGCGACGTCGCCGAGTCGCGTTCGGCGCACGCGACCGAGGGCCCGCTGCCCAACGTCCTGCCGCCGCTGCAACTGGACGTCTGCGCGGCCGAATGGCCCGTGGCCGGCGTCTTCGATGCGATCACCTGCGCCAACATGATCCACGCGTCGCCGCCGGCGACGCTGCCCGGACTGATGCAGGGCGCCGGCCGCCACCTGGCGCCGGCCGGACTGCTGGCGACCTACGGGCCCTACATCCTCGATGACGAGCCGCTCGTCGCCAGCAACGTCGAGTTCGACGCCTGGCTCAAGTCCCGCGATCCGAGCTGGGGCATCCGTCGACTGGCCGACGTTCTCGCGCACGCGCACAGTGCGGGCCTGCGCCTGCGCGAGCGCGTCGCGATGCCCGCGAACAACCTGATGCTGATCTTCGAGCGTTCGTTCGAACGCGAAGGAGCCCCTCGATGACGGACTCGATCAACACCGCCGACGCCTCGCCCGACGGCGTGCCCGCCGCCCTGGCGGTCGCCGAGACGCGCGCCTGGGTGCGACGCGCCGTGATCGGCCTGAACCTGTGCCCATTCGCGCGTGCCGTCGACGCGAAGGACCAGATCCGCTACGTCTTCAGCGATGCGACCGACGCCGAGACGCTTCTGGCGACGCTGGTCGTCGAACTGCAGCGCCTGGCCGACACCGATCCCGAGGTGGTCGACACGACGATGGTGATACATCCCCGGGTATTCGCCGACTTCGAGGACTTCAACGATTTCCTCGAGCTCGCCGACGCGGCCGTCGAAGACCTCGAACTCGACGGCGTGCTGCAGGTGGCCAGCTTCCATCCCCGGTTCCAGTTCGCCGACACCGAGCCCGACGACGTCACCAACGCCACCAACCGCTCGCCGTACCCGACGCTGCACCTGCTGCGCGAGGAGAGCGTCGACCGCGCCGTCGCCGCGTTTCCCGAAGCCGAGGCGATCTTCGAGCGCAACATGGCAACGCTGGAGAAGCTTGGCCCGGCGGGTTGGTCGGCCGTGAAAAGGAGCTGGGAAGACGACGCCGCCGCGGAATTCGGCGGCTGAGGGGCGGCGCGCGGATCGGTCGTCCGGATCCGCTGGTTTTGCAACTTCCGCGACCCCAGTGCACACTGGGGCGATGGCAACGCCAGTCTCCTCCACGGCCATCGGCTCCCTGCTGGTCGTCGACGACAACATCGTTCAGCGCATGCAGGTGGTGGCGTTGTGCCGGGAGCTTGGCGTGGAGATGATCTACGAGGCCGGCAGCGGCGCCGAGGCGCTGGAGTTGCTGGCATTGCTGGTGCTGCCGCCGGACGTGTTGATCATCGACCTCGAAATGCCGGTGATGGACGGCGTCGAGCTGATCGAGCAGTTGAAGGCGCGCGGACTGTCGATTCCGCTGATCGTCGCCTCCAGCCGCGAGGTGGTCCTGATCAACGCCGTCGAGACCATCGCGCGCAACCTCGGCATCCCGGTCGTCGCGGGCATCCGCAAGCCGCTGCAGCGCGAGTCGCTGGCGGCGGCTTTCGAGGCCTGGAACGGCCAGTTGGCGGAGCCCGGCGTGACCGCCAGCCGCGCGCCGCAGGAGCCCGTCGCGCGACATGACCTGGCCGAGGCCATCGAATCGGGCGAGATCGCCGTGCACTACCAGCCCAAGGTGGACATGGCCAAGGGCACGGTCTGCGGCGTCGAGGCGCTGGCGCGCTGGATGCACCCCACGCTCGGCGAGATCCCGCCCGATCGCTTCGTCGCGCTGGCCGAACGCGAAGGCCTGATCCACGCGCTGACGATGGCGGTGCTGCGCCAGGCCTTCGGCGCCGCCGCGCGCTGGAACGCGAGCGGGCCGCGCCTGTCGATGGCCGTCAACCTGTCGCCGCGCCTGCTCGAGGAACCGGCGCTGGTGCGCGAGCTCGCCACGCTGCTCGAGCGCCACGGCCTCGAAGCGCGCCAGATCGTGCTCGAGATCACCGAAAGCTCGGTGGTCGACTGCATGGGCGTCGCGCTGGGCGTGCTCGCCCGCCTGCGGTTGAAGGGCTTCGGCCTGTCCATCGACGACTACGGCACCGGCTTCTCGTCGATGCAGCAACTCGCGCGGATCCCGTTCACCGAACTCAAGGTCGACCGCGCCTTCGTGCACGGTGCCCACCAGCGCACCAACCTGCGCGTGATCCTGCAGTCCGCGCTCGACATGGCGCGCCAACTGGGGCTGGTGACCGTGGCCGAGGGCATCGAGACGCTGGCCGACTGGCAACTGGTGCGCGACTCCGGCTGCAACGTCGGCCAGGGTTTCCTGATCGCGCCGGCGATGCCGGCCGAGGACCTGCCGGACTGGATCAGCCGGCACGAACCGCGCTTGCTCGAACTCGGAAGTCGCTGACCTCGAACGAGCGGCGGTCCTTGCCGGCCCTCGGCGCTCCGGCGGAGATCAATAATGCGCGGGCGCCAGGCAGACCGGTCGCCCGCCGCCATCTCGACGCGCGAAGCCCCACTCACCCCAACCTGTTCAATCAATCGATGACGAACCCATTCGAACCTCCGCGCGCCGAGTCTCAGTCATCGGAGCCCGCAGGCAAACGCCCGCTCGCGATCACGATCATCTGCATCGTCGGTTTCCTGGGGGCCGCGGTCACGGTCGCATTGCTCTTCTCTTCGGTCCCCGGCAGCATCGGCCCTTGGTACCCACCGCTGCTTGGCTTCAGTGCCGTCGTCGGCCTCGCATGCATGGTCGGCCTCTGGCGCATGAAGAAGTGGGCCGTCTACACCTACACCGCGTTCGCACTGTGCAATCAGGTCGTGCTGCTGGTGATGGGGATATGGGGCGCCGCGGCGCTGGTCATCCCGGCCCTGGTCATTGCCTTCATGTGGGCCAACGTCGCGAAGATGTCTTGATTTGACGATCGGTGGCCAGGCCTTCGGCGTGCCGATGTCCCCCGGGATCCAGTCCATGCCGGGCGCCAGGTCTTGCAAGGTGCCACGTTTTGCAGGTTTGCCGCATGCAAGACGCGAACCCGGAACCGCTGGCTGATCCGACTCCGGCCCGCCCGGCGCTGGACCCCGTCAAAGGCAATCCATCCAGCGAAACTGGGGACTGTCAGCAACGGCGCGGAGATCCACAATCATCCCGGCACGCGGGCATGCCAGCTCGCTGCCGGTTTGCTGGTCCTGCCGCGGGGCGCTGGCGTGTCGACGCCACCGCGACTGCGGCTCGAGGGGGACACCATGACGATGCTCGGCCCGACTCCGGATCTTTCGGCCGGCTTTCCCATCCGATGCGTCCGCCGCCGCGCCGGCGCGGCGTTCTCGGCCTGGTGGCGGATGCTGATGGTCGCGAGCCTGTGCCTGGGCACACTGACGGCGCAAGCCGCGACGCTCGCGGGCAGCGCGACCGTCGAGGCGGGGGCGGACGGCAACGCCGCAGGGACGGCGGAGGCGTTCCTCGCGACCGTCGCCGCGTCGGGAACGGTCGCCCAGCTCTCGGTCTACATCGATGTGGGCAGCAAGGCGTCGCCGGTCGTCGTCGGCCTCTACTCGGACGCAGGCGGCCATCCCGGCGCCCTGCTGACCCAGGGGACGATCGCCGCCCCCGTCGTCAAGGCATGGAACGCGGTGCCCGTGCCGTCCGCGACGCTGACGGCCGGACAGCAAGTGTGGATGGCATTGCTGTCGCCTGCCGGCACGGGGGTCGTCCGGTTCCGCGACGGGCTCGGGAACGGCAGCTCGGAGACCAGTTCGGCGACGAAACTGGCAGGGCTGCCCGCCAACTGGAGCACGGGCGTGGTCTACGCCGACGGCCCCTTGTCCATGATCGCCACGTCCGCAGCCACCACCACGCCGCTGCTCACGGTGACGCCCACGTCGCTCGCCTTCACGGCCACGGCCGGCGGTGCCAACCCGTCGGTGCGTACCCTGAAGGTGCAGAACGGCGGCGCGGGCACGCTCACGTTCAGCGCGAGCACCGGCACGTCCTGGCTCGGGGTGACGCCGGCCAGTGGCACGGCGCCGGCGACGGAGAGCGTCTCCGCGTCCATCGCCGGCCTGGGCGCCGGCAGCTACAGCGGCTCGGTCACGATCACGGCGCCCGGCGTCTCCGGCTCGCCCGCGGTGATTCCCGTCACGCTCACCGTGAAACCGGTGGTGCCGGTGTTGTCGGTCACCCCGGCCTCGCTGTCCTTCGCGGCCACGCTCGGGGCGGGCGCACCGGCAGCCCGGACGCTGTCGATCGCCAACACGGGCGGCGGCGTGTTGTCGTTCACGACCGCGAGCAACCAGGCCTGGCTCACGGCCACGCCCGCGAGCGGCTCGGCGCCGGCCACGGCGAGCGTCGGTGTCTCCATCGCCGGACTCGCTGCCGGCACCTACGACGGGCAATTGACGATCACCGCGGCCGGGGCCATCGGATCGCCCGCGGCTATCCCCGTCCATCTCGTGGTCTCGGCCGCCGTGACGACGTCCGCGGACTGGCCGATGGTGGGCCAGAATCCGGCCCGCACCAGCTACGCCGCCAATGACACGACCATCGACAAGACGAACGTCGCGTCGCTCTCGCTCGCCTGGAGCGCGGTGCTCGACGGCAAGGTCACGGCACAACCGCTGTTCCTCGGCGGCGTGACGATCGGCGGCGCGACGCACGACGTCGTGATCGCCGCCAGCAACCAGAACTCCCTTTATGCGCTCGATGCCGACGCCGGCACCTTGCTGTGGAACGTGAACTTCGGCGCGGACGTCGGCGCCACGTGGGCCGTTCCCGGCGGCCTGGGCATCCGCTCGGCGCCGGCGGTGGACCGGGCGACGAACCGGCTCTTCGTGGTGTCGGACGACGGGCGGCTGCGCACGTTGTCGTTGTCGACCGGCCTCGCCGTCGCGCCGCCGCTTCAGATCATCGACCTCCCTGTCACGAACAAGGTGCGTGGGGGGCTCAACCTGTTCGCCAACAAGCTCTACATCGCCAACGGCAGCGATGGCGGCGACCAGGCGCCCTGGCGCGGGCGGGTCTACGAAGTCGACGTGAGCGCCACCACGCCCGTGCTGGCGGCGACATTCGACGTCATCCCGGGCGTCGCGGGCGACAACCGCGGCGGCGGCATCTGGAACTACGGGGGCGTCACGATCGACCCGGCCACGGGCAACGTGTACGCGGCAACCGGTGCGGACTGGCAGTCGGCCTACACCCCCTACGGCGTGCGCATGATCAAGCTGACGCCGTCGCTGGGGCTGGTGGGAACGTACGAGCCGCCGCACCCGTCGACCTTCGCCTGCGACGCCTTGCCGTGCGACGTCGATTTCTCGGCAGCGCCCACCGTCTTCACCCCGGCCGGATGCCCGACGCTGGTGGCCGCCGGCAACAAGGACGGCCATCTCTACGTGATGCGCACGACTGACTTCGCGACGACCAGCACCGTCTGGCAGGCGCTCACGCTCAACACCGCCGACGACGCGCTCAAGCACGGCGGGCTGGGCGGCATCCCCGCCTTCTGGCCGGCGGGCAACATGCTCTACGTGACCGATTCGGGGGACGGCACCGGCGGCGTGCCGGCCGGGGTCGTGGCGCTCGCGGTGTCGGCCGCCCCGGCGTGCAAGTTGTCCGTCGCATGGGCGAAGGCGCTTCCGAAACTGGGCAGCGCGCAGAGTTCGCCGACGGTCGTCGGCAACGTCGTGCTGGTCGGCGAGGGGGGCTCGGGCGAGGTGCATGCCTTCGATGCGCAGACCGGCGCTGAACTCTGGAACAGCGGCTCGACCGTGATGGGCGGCACCTTCGCCGCGCCGACCATCGGCCGGGGCAAGGTGATCGTGGGCTCCTGGGCGGGCACCGCGCCCTCCGACTACGGCGTCGTGCGCGCCTTCGGCCTCGGCACGGGCTCGGGTGGCGGCTGCAGCGGCACGCCGCCGGCCGTGCTGGCCGGCTCGTCGGCGGTGCAGAGCGACCTCGACGTCGATCCGGGCGGCCTGGCCGAGGCGTTCCAGGTCAGCACGACCGCCTGCGCAAAGGTGACGTCGCTGAACGTCTACATCGACGCGCATTCGACCTCCGGCGCGGTGGTGGTGGGCCTGTACGCGGACAACCTGGGGCATCCCGGCATGTTGCTCACCCAGGCGGCTGTCGCGGCGCCGGTGTCCGGTGCATGGAACCGGGTGTCGGTGCCGCCCGTCAACGTCACGGCCACGACGCCCTACTGGATCGCCGTGCTCGGCACCGGCAGCGGCACGCTCGCCCTGCGCGACGTGGCCGGCGGCTGCCGCAGCGAGACGAGCGCCTCGAGCACCCTGGCCACCTTGCCGGCGTCGTGGACCACCGGGGGCCTGTACGGCACTTGCCCGGTCTCGGCTTACGCGGCGCCTTGAGGGTCGGCGTCAGGAGCCGGTGTCGGCGCAACGCCGCGCGCAAGACCGGTTCGAGACGCCGGTCCTCGACCTGCTGGCGCGGGGTGGTTCTCGCCACGCGACATGGCGCCTTGCAAGACCTTTGCCTTCGCAAGCCCGCTCCTGACCCCGTGGTCACGCTATCCTGCGACGATGAAACACGCCGGTGCCGCCACCCTCCAGGTACTCGAAGCGCTGCTTGCGCGGCTGCGGGCGCTGCCAGGGCTGGTCGAGCGCACGCCGGGCTGCTTCTACAAGGGGTCGAACGCATTCCTGCACTTCCACGAGGATCCCTCGGGGACGCATGCGGACCTGAAGCAGTCCGCGGACGGATTCACACGCGTGCGGGCCGAGACCGCCCAGGAGTGGGACGCGCTGGTCGCGCTGGCGGCCAAGGCATTGGAGACGCCGCGCCCATGAGGTCGTTCGACGACGACGGCTTCGCCGTGCTGCCGGCGCTGCTGTCGGACGCGGAGCGCGCGTGCATCGCCGCGGAGATGGCGACGCGATCCGAAGTCGGCTCGCGCGACCTGCTGGAAGCGCCGTGGTGCGCGGCCCTGGCCGGTCGACTGCAGGACGACGCCCGCCTGGCCGATGCGCTCCCGCACACGCACGTCGCGGTGCAGTGCACGTCGTTCGAGAAGTCCGTTGCGCGCAACTGGCTCGTGCCGGTGCATCAGGACGTGGCGATTCCGGTGGCGGCGCGCATCGATCATGCCGCGTTGACCGGCTGGTCGAACAAGGCCGGCACGTGGTTCGTGCAGCCGCCCGCCGAGGTGCTCGCGCAACTGGTCGCCGTGCGGCTGCACATCGACGACTGCGGCGTCGATGACGGTCCGTTGAACGTCGTCGCGGGCAGCCATCGCCATGGACGGCTCGCCGACGCGCAGGCGATTGCGCTGCGCGATGCCTGCGGCACCGTGGCCTGCCCCGTGCCACGTGGCGGCGCCATGCTGATGCGGCCGTTGTTGCTGCACGCTTCCTCGAAAGCGATGGGCGCAAGCCGGCGACGCGTCCTGCACTTCCTGTTCGGCCCGCGGCAACTGCCGCTGGGGCTCGCGTGGGCCCACGCGCCCGTGCGCTAGCTAGCGCGTCACGCGACCCCGTGCGCGCCCAGCAGCGCGCGCAGGCGCCGCAGTTCCGACTGCAGGTCCAGGATCAGCGCCGCGGTGTCGAGATTCGCGCCGAAGTCGCGCTCCAGGCGGCGGGCGGCGAGGGCGCGTTGCAGGTCGGCGCTGCGGAAGTGCCAGCGCTCCGGCGGCTCGCTGGGCGCGTCGACGTGGAGGATTTCGACCTCCACGAGGCGCAGCACCCATTGGTCTTCTGCGCCGACGGCGCGGGCGAGCTCGCGCACGGTCAGTGGCGACGATTCGATGAGGGTCGTGGCAGCTGCGCGCATGTCAGGCTCCCAGGTGCTGGCGCGGGTTGAACGGCGACGCCTTCGCGAGTTGTTCGTAGGCGGCGCGGGCGGCGTCGGAATCGGCGGGCGGTAGCGCGATCTCGACCAGCAGGTACAGGTGTCCCGGCGTCTTGCCGGGCAGCCCCCGCTCCTTGATCCGCAACTTCATGCCGTTGCGCGCGCCCTTCGGAATGGTCACGTCGACGTGGCCGCCGGCGGGCGTCGGCACCGTCACCTGCGCGCCGAGCGCTGCCTCGGTGGGCGTGACGGGCAGCGTCAGGTAGAGGTCGTGGCCCTCGATGCGGTACAGCTTGTGCGGCGCGATCCGCACCTCCAGGTACAGGTCGCCCGCGGACTCGCCGCCGTGGCCGGGCAGGCCCTGGCCGGCGAGGCGGATGTACTGGCCGGGCCGAACGCCGGCGGGAATCTTCACGTCCAGCCTGCGGTCGACGAGGTGCGGCCGGCCCTGGTCGTCGATCTCCTGTGCGCGCAGGGAGATCTGGCGCTCGGCGCCGTGCAACGCGTCCTCCAGCGAGATCTCGATCGCGGCGTGGTGATCCTCGCCCTTCTCGCGGTACGGCGCACGCTGGCCCCCTGTCCCGCCGCGGTTGCCGAAGATCGACGAGAAGAACTCGCTGAAGTCGGCATGGTCCGCCGGGCCCTGGGCGGGACCGCGGCGGAACTCGTAGCCGTCGTCCCAGCCCGGCGGCGGCTGGCGGAAGCCGCCGTCGGGGCTGCCGCCGCGCGCGACGTGGTCGGCGAGCTGGTCGTAGGCGGCGCGCTTCTCCTTGTCCTGGAGAACGTCGCGCGCCTCGTTGATGTCGCGCATCTTCGTGTCGGCGTCGGCTTCCTTGCTGACGTCGGGATGGTACTTGCGGGCCAGCTTGCGGTAGGCCTTGCGGATGTCGTCGTCGCCGGCGTCGCGGGCCACGCCCAGGGCGCTGTAGTAGTCCTTGAAGTCCATGGTGTTGCGGTGGTACCGTTTTCAGCGAATGCGCGTCGTCCGGATCGCGATCATCTGC
>Ga0307516_10007801_pt1 | contig 12220 bp, 15 predicted proteins | sample 19_EM_MG_FD_203310 | JGI IMG/M metagenome (GOLD analysis project Ga0307516, IMG submission 203310) | Populus trichocarpa ectomycorrhiza microbial communities from riparian zone in the Pacific Northwest, United States - 19_EM | ecosystem: Host-associated > Plants > Roots > Unclassified | place...
GCCACTCATTTCCCTTCTCTCTCTCCCTTGCCGAGGTTTGTTCTTGTAAAAGTCCTTCATCGATCATCGTCATCATCGTCAACCGTCCATTATGTTATCGATTAACCATATCGCTGCTCATTACACAATGTACATCGCCTATCATACTACCACTCACACCCTCATTTACCTTCCCCTGTTCCTTCTAATCGTCATCGTCTGCCCCCAAACTTCTGGGGTGCCCTTCGTTACGTTCTTGGCCCCATCGATAAACATCTTCAGTATTTATTTAGCTGTATATACGGCATGGCACCTACCGCCCTGGTACAAATATGTTAGGATTAGTTGGCTCTTTCTTTTCGAAGACGCCCTGTAATGGATTGTCTCGCCTCTCGCTGCTGCTGTCTCATGACCACTGGAGTGATGTAAAACGTACCAAAGATCCGTCTGAGCGGTTACATCATCTGGTACGATCGCGGATGTGACGACGTGACGATCGTAGAACGTGACAACGTGACGCACACCCCTTGTCCGGTTTCCCTTTTCCAATTGGTCATCTCGAACATGGAACTTTATAATGAACGGGCCCCTGTGTATCTCATTGTCCCACCCCATACCCCTCCGCCTCTCGAGCGATGAACCCCTCCTCCTCTCAAGCCAGGCTCGTCCGTCTCGTCAATCTCCCTCTCTCGAGGTGCATCGTAGACCACCTTGTCGACGCCACCATCGACGTAGTCAACCACGGCCTGGGTCATCGCTCCTCTTCTCAACGTGGTCGGCTGCCCGACAGGAACAACTCCAACTTCAAGTTCAGGCATTTCGTTCACACCGTCATCTGTCGGGCCCAGTGTACGGTGCCCGCTCTCCTCGGCGCCGCGATCTACATCGCTCGGGCGAAACCGTACATCACCATCGCCAAGCCCGAGTGGGCCTTTGAACGGGTGTTTCTGGGTGCTCTCGTGTGCGCTACCAAGGTTTGTCCGCTTCATCGTTAGCTTTGGTGGAGTGCTGTGTCTGACCGGATCGGTTGACTCATGCAGTACCATAACGACACTTCGCTGAAAAACCCGCAGTGGGCGCTCGCCACAGGGGTGTTCAGCCCCAGGGATATCAGCAGGATCGAGCGCGAGTTCCTCGACGTTCTCGACTTTCAGCTCCGAGTGACCGAGGCAGATCTCCTTACTCTGGAACGGCCCTTCATCTCTGCGTTCTTCAGCCCGAGACCCCGCGTAGCGCACACCTCCTCGTTATCACCCAGTCACCGACAACAGGGCGGTGATGAAGATGAAGATGACGAGGAGGAGGAAGACTCATCGAAGTGGAGCGATTCGGAAGAGGACGATGATGATGTCACGACCGATTTCACCAGCTCCCCTTCGGGGTCAGACCGGTCCATTTCCCCAAAGACCCCATCGACAACGTTGAGTTCCTTCCCCCTCCCCCCCACTTTGGGGACGGCACCGTCAAAGGCGGAAGTAGTTCCGCCACAGTCAAAACGACATCCACGCTCCCAGATACCTTTCCCTCTCTCTGTATGATGCCTTCTCCCCTTTCTCTTCCTTTTTTTCCCCTAGACGGGCCCACTCACGCATTAACCCTAACTAGTCGTTCTCGCCACTGACATTTCTGCCATGCTATTCACCCAATTCGTTCGGTTGCGCCCCTTGTATCCTTATTCGTTGTTTCCACCACCGCCCATGTACAAGCTGTCATACATCAAACATCCTTACTCTCTCACCTCCCCCCCTCCTCCTTGTGACTGACGGTACGATCGCATTGCAAATAGCTTAGTGTACGACACAGAGGTTTTGGTAATAAACAGACAAGTTCGGCCTCGGTCGGCGATTTGATTCGCGCCGCTGATTTCACAACGGCGACTTGGCGATGTTAGGCGTCGTTGGCCGGTCTCCGCACAGCACACGAGCAATTTGCAGCCCCCCTTCTCGGGAACGCTACTAGTGTTGTGCAAATGGCCAGTCCGAGAGGTCGCAACAGATGTGGGCTCGTGCGCAGTGCCGAATTCATATCAGAAACCGTGAAGTTTTAGAGATAAGCCGTTCACCCACTCTCGCTCTTTGTCAACCACGAGGAGGGTGAAGGGCAGACAATCTCTCGCACAACTGATCCATGATGGTGGCGGGGGCTTGACCCAACGCGTTCTCCTTCAGTTCAGTTTTCTCCCCATACATAATCGCCGATCGGTGAAAATCGTGGCATGAGCGTAAAATGTCGCGCGTGTGTCGGTTGAGAAGATCCAGGCCGGTGAAGTGGAAAGATTTCATTGACCCCCTTCCTACGAGGCGTGGAGGGGCTGCCTCACTGTTCCAGAGCCCCCTGTGCGTTCTGAGCTCCTGGCCTTGTTAGGGTTACGGCTCCGTTGGAACCCGCATACAGGATGTGGAATGATATTCTCTAGTCCACCTATTCATGTCATCCGTCATCGGTTGACTCCCCACCGCCAACCTGACCCACGATCTAAGTCCCAGTCAGATGGGCGGTGTGTGGAGGGTGGATGACGAACAGAGGAAATTTATCGCACCTATCTCCCCACTTATCCGAGAAATCCCAAACGCCGCACGAGAGCGACCTTGGCTGGGTGTAGACCGAGTCCAGGGTACAGGTTTTCTGTTCAATGGAATCCTACCACGAGACCGAGGAGACCCTCTATCAGGTTACACAACTTTCGGTCTAGACCGTTGCTGTGTATTACAATCGCGGGCCATCAGAGTTCATCATATCAGCGCATTCACCTGGGTAACGCCTGCGATGTTTTTGCGAATCCCCCCCTCTCTCCCTCGTTACATACGTAGCGCAGCCGCCAGGTGGCGTGGTGTATGTGTGTGTTGTGGCATGATCGCAGTCTGACGAGAGGTATCGAAAAGGGTATGGCCTTGGGGGCGTTGAAGTTCAAAACATGAGACCACCAAAGCGATCACGTTGACACCCTGCGCGGCGCTTCTTACCCCCGTTTGTGGACGTGTGGTTGAGGAGATGAAGGGTGCTTTTGGGTTGATCATATGTAACGTGTACGATGTGTGTCGTACTAAGTACTATGATACCACCCACGATAGCCCTGATAAGACTGCGTCAGCAGAACAAAAGTTGCGCAGCGATGACGATCGCTCCCGGTGCCGAGGGGACTGCCCCCCCATCGATGTTGATGAACAAGTTTTGTGTGGCTGGGTGTCCCAGAGAGCGCTCGCGACTCGAGGGGGCTATCTTGCTGAGATAACGTATCGGATGGTCTAGTTCTCCGAAGAATGTCCACCGGCTAGAGATCTCCTCGGAAGCACTGGATTAGGCGCGAATGGTAAGTGTGGGTTTCGGCCGAGGCTATACCGCTCAAGAGCTGGATTGGGTCCAGAAGGGGCGACATCCGCAGGAGAGGGGGTATGTCGGGCGACGACGACAAGAGATAAATTGACCGCTCCTTCCATGACGACTTCCAAGGAACCGACGGGTCAAGACGAACGCCACGGAACACCCTCGGAAAAGTAAGACCGTCGCCTCCCCCTCCGAGGACTCGGAAGGACACGGCAGTCGGAATTAAACTGGATGGGCGCTTTGCGATTTCGAGACACATCCGAGCCAAGACGATCCCTAGGACGTGTCCTCCCCCTTCTTATCGGAATGCTCGTGTGTCGAATGCATCCACGGACTGGGTCTATTGCATGGATCGTCGTGCGATCGTCGACCTCGTCAAGAGGAAAAGTCGATCGGGGGACAAGTGGACAGTTGAGGAAAATCATCCTCTCGTTCCCGGTTCCGTCGTCGCGAGTGCGGAGACAGGGGGTGGATCGTCTTGACGACCTTCTCGAACGAGCTATCGTGATAAACTACACTACGCATCCCTCGATCACGGTCAAGCCAATCTCTCTAGCATCTTGAATGGAATGAGCCTCGTTCGGATCGTACCCCCAGCAACGCTTATCGCATTCAACCAGGGAGGTGTGCACCAAATGAACCACAAGCCCACCCACAGATACCCCACCACTCTCCACATCAGCTCCGGGGCCCGAACGCGAACGGGTGTCGATAAGAGGACCCATCGGGCGGCGCGGATCACGATCTCTTCAATCAGGATAGCAGCTGGTTGCAAAAGGAAGAACTGGAACGTCGGCCCACTCTTCCCAAAACTGCGATGGATGGCGTAGTCTCCACCTGTATGCGTCGCAGCTGATACGAAGAACGCGGTCGTCGTCTGAACGACCGTAAACGCCGTACTTCCTCTCTCCAGGTTCAGGACATTTTGGGCGAGCTGGGTGCCTGACCGTTCTAGTGGCTACGAGGAGGTTGGAGTAACCACCAAAAAGTCAATTCGTGGGATCAGATCGTGTGTATGTGTGGTAACCAACCTCACTTTGGTGGGAATAGACTTACCTCCCGAAGAACTCGATGCCACGTTTTTCTAGCGTGGGGCGTGCGAATCAATCAGTCAATGTGTAGCTCGAGCCAGTTGACACTTACGACCAAAACCTCCGCACGGAATAGGCCTGGGTTGGGGAGCCGAACATGGGTGGCCACTGCTCTGGCTCGAAAGCACCAATCCCGACAGACAACGCGGCGGCGGCCGCCTGGAGGAAAGTCATCTCCGAGACCACACCCGCTGTCCACACGACAACCTGCCAGAACCTTTGGAGAAGCGAGGAACGGGCGCGCGCGAACCTTCCATAATGAGCGCCTTCGTGGAGTGCAAGGCCAATGGGCAGGTCTTGGGGTCGATGGAGGAGGGTGAAGTGGAACACCACCAGGCATACAATCGAGAGCATGACCCTGGATACGACGAAATGGACTCGTGCGCTTGGGCTCGCTGGCCCGCGTTCATCGGCATTCGTGTCCACTGTGGCTCTCTTCACTGCTCGACCCCCGCGTGCAAACCCGATTCTTCGCATATTGCCTGCGAGTTTCGCCATCCAATCCAACTTCTGGACGAATGGGAGTTCGCTTGGGGTGGATTCGGCTTTGGTCGCGAGACCCGTCCGTCCGAATCCGTCAGGAAACTCGGGGCAGGAGAACGTCATGTGAACGGCTACGAGCAGGAGTATACCATTGCTGCAGCCGAGGACGTAGTCTTCTCCGGGGCTTTGTAGCGAATACTCCGTGTAACAGTAGAACAGGAGCGTGAGGAGGCAAGCGAAGGAGACTATCCGCGGAAATCGACGTGTGGTTGGGTAGTGAACGAAGAGGAACGCGATCAGGACGAGAGCGTAGAATGTAAACGGAAGTCGCTCCATTCCAGAACGCGATCGGTGAGCGCGGGTGTTGGGTGTGTGGGAGGGAACTTCGAGTTCAACCGTTGAACTTTTTCCCCCGAGCTGGTGACGTGTGCGGTCAATTTCCAATATGGCATGCTGACGCGAAAAGGGCGTGTCCCCGTCTGGGTTATTATTAACAAAAACGCGAGGCTCGCCAATTGCAACTCCAATGGTGATGATAACGATGATGATGAGATGCAAGGGTTCAGTTTAATAAAATCTCCAGGCACCGATAAAAGCTTTCTACGCGTGCACTCGAGAATCCTCGTCATCAAACGCGCTCCGGCTCGTCTGATTGTTACCGATCCCGACCCCAACCGCGAGTTTTACCAGCAAGACGGCGTACGGCGCTCCGATGGGGCTTTGTTGAATAATATTTAAACTTGGAAAGCACCCAAGGGTCCGCGTTTCCAGGAACCGGACCACTGCTCCAGGCTCGAGTTACCATAAACCTTTGCGTTGTTGATCGCTGGTTTTCTCCACGGGTGTCATGGGGTATGGGGTATGGCCTACCCATCGGTCCCCATCCATCCAAATGGGCGGCGGTCGTAACTTGCACCCCGTCTGCAAAGGCCGCTCCAAATGCGAGAGGGGAGGATACCACATGACCGCTCCCGTGAGCCGCGTGAGAGTCTGAGACTTCCGAGACGCCTCTACAACGCCACCAGACAGCCGACCGAGGTCAGCGACTTGGACCCGCTGCCTCTTGGGTTGAATGGATGTGAGAACCCCGGGAAATTTGGCAGCTGAACTGCTCCCTTGCCCGGCGCTTTGGGTCCGACGGGCTGGGAACACAAACCCCGTTGGATCGTAGTCTCGTCGTTTGAGCGTCATTCGTGGGTTGATCACAACGAAATGGCCATTGATCTCGGACCATGCGTACACGCGGGGGCTTTTGAGATGTTCAGGGCAATCAAATTTCCCCCGTCGTTTGCGGAAGCATAGCCAACCATCGGTTACCAGTCTACGTAGAACGTCGCGGTCGACTGACCCTCGTCCGGCTCCAACTCATTGCCGGCGTGGACACCGCGTGAAACGGTAAGGAAGGTCGTCAACCGCTTCGATAATAATCTCGTGGGTATTCAGCGTGACCTTTGAAAGCAACTGTGATGATAATACAAGAATGGAAGGGATTTTCCCCTTCCTTCGGGCCGATATCGCCGGCTAGCACCCGCAGGTGGCACTCACTCGTCCGCAAACATCACTCTCCGTTTCTTCGCATTCGGTAACTCCGTAGGTCCGTCCGGTGGGTGTACGGGTAACGCCACAGACCGGAAAGATGGCGGGAGATCCACATCCATTGACGTCGGGTCACCAACGTCCACTGCGACCGACGCGGACAGAGCCTCCATGTCCATCGACGGTAAGTTCGAGTCTGAACCGACCGGCGATCCCTTCGATGGGATGCGAATCAGGGGGACCTCCAGCCTGATCTGACTTTCACCCAAACCCCCTGGTTCCAAGAAAGTCGGGTTCTACACCAGAGAGGTTAGAAACTGCCTCTGGTCTTGCTTTCGGATAACCGAGAGATGACTTACCGCGATGAACTGTCTCATCCCGGACTCTTCAGCCCAATTGCGGGATACCTTCTCAGCCTGGCTTTGCAAAGTCGCACGCCGAGAGACCATCATTTCTTCCATGGTCGATTTAACTGCGAGCGTTTTCACTAAAAGCAGCAATCGCGGACGACATTAATGAACCCCTCTTAGCCAATCGATATCGGTGTACTGACCCGTTACTGGCTTCATCTGACCAATACGATGGACTCGCTGTCGAGTGGTGAGCTTTCGTGTTGACATTGGGGAGATTGAGTTGCTCGTGGATCGCACCTTGATTGCCTGGCTCTCGACATCAGCTCTCCACACTGGTTCGCAAAAGATCACCTGGGATGCCGTTACAATGTTCCTGTGTCCTCACGTCAGTGCGTAGAGAGTTGGTTGGGAATCAACCCACTGACAGACCACGAGCACCGTGCTTCAGCTCCATCAGGAGAACCCGATGTGTTTCCGATGTCTCGAAGGTCACGATCCGTTGGAACCGTTCCGCAGGCTTGATCTGCGAGCTGCAGAGTAGACCGCTAATGTGGATCAATTTGAGCGCATCCGAAATCATTGCCAATGTGAGCGGCGAGTTTGAGAATATCAGGAATTTTTCATCCCTGGAGTGCGCCAACACCTGAGACAAAGCGTCAAGGTTTGATTGGGAAAATGGGTGGGGTCGGCTTACCTCAGTTAGAATGTGATTCAGCTTGGAAGATGTTGAACGTATGACCTTTGACTCAGCCACCGGTGAAGACCTAAGCAGGTCGCCCATCGAGAACCCTCCGGCTACCCTCCTTGGGATGACCAGAACAGTCAGCACTGGATCTGGGGTCTCCGCCTCTTGCTCAGGAACGATGACGGTTTCGCCTGGAGGTTCGCCTGTAGGATTCTTCGACTCTCCACCACCTTCCTCCTTCTTCCGGCGCCGTTTCTTCCGTTCCTTCTCTTCGAGCAAACGTATCCTTTCTGCCTCTTTCTTTTGGACGCCCCCCGCCCACGCGACAATCCGTTGCGTGGGGGTCAGTGGGTGTTCCTTGATGAATTGCCGAAGTTCTAGTAGATGCTCCGCTCGGACATATCCCCATGGTCGGTTTGCAAAGCTCCCGTCGGGTACAAGCGAAGGCATTAGAGCGTGGCGAATTGGTTCTGGGACGCCTTCGACAACGTAGAACGTGTCGATTTTCTGATTGATGGCTTTCCATTCAGAGTCTTCGAAGGCGAGATTCCTGATATCCCAGAATTAGAACCAAGGTAATATGGGACCGCAGAGGTTGTAAACTACTCGCATGTGATGGAAAGAATCGTGGAGCAGTCTTCGATCTGCATCAGAGATATTGCGATGCTTTTCTTCTCGAAGGAACTTTTCCTCGCCAGCCTGGATGTTCGGGATAATCGAATAGAGGTTGTTGTCCGTGTTCCAGAACAGGACCCTGAGAGAATATGTCAGGTTAGTGGTCGCGTGACAAGCAAAGGGCCTCAACGCACTGCGACAAGTTCTGCAGAGTGTTTACCAGCGGGCCTTTGTTCTAAGGTGCCTCGGTGAGAATGTGTCGATCCCCAGACTTCAAGACCCTACCCGTTTGTGAAAGAAGTAATCCTGTGGGCCATTACAATGCATTCGGGATATGCACACAGGAGAAGCCAACGCACCACGTCCACCCGTTGAGAATCAATCGCGTTGATCGCGATAATGGCTTGCATGGCATTGTAAGATTTTCTCGAAAAATCATCCAAGTCGAGCCAGACGATATCTTGCTTCAGGGATGGCAAGACCACATCCCTTTCGACATCCTCGATTCTGAGCGATGTTATCGGGATAAACGCAAACGAGGAAGCGGTGTGGTTTTCGTTACCTGTGCCGAATCATAACTGCCTTCATTACTTGTTCGAGAACCTGGATCGCGCCTGGGCTCGGACCGGTTGGCCCAAGGAGAGGAGTCGCCACAAGGTTCTTGAACGCCTTGGAATCCACCTTGAACTTGGGGAACGACAACGAGTGGCTGATGATAGCGGACAACTTGACCAGATCCTGCCTGTCATCGTTCGTCCAGATTCGAGGTTTACCCCCCTGGGGACTGGGTGACCCCTCCGTGTCGGATATATCCGGGGTCGTCTCGTACTCCGAAAGGTCGAACTCCTCGTCGTCGGGTAGCTCCCTCGAATGACCAAAGCTGAGCCCAAGGAGGTTGGTGGTCGGTGTACCGGTCACGATCCATCGACGTTCTACGCTCAGTGTGTTCAGGAACGTCGAGAGTGCGCTGTCTGCCGACGAAGAAATGTGTCCTTCGTCTACGACGAGCCGTTTCCACCGAACAGAGGTCAGAGGGGTGTTTGAGACTTCGAGATCACATGTACAATTCGTTATCCGGATCCGCTCGAAATCAGGGCATTTGCATTTCCCTGCCACCCGTTCGGTTCCCCCGCGTCGGAACTCGTGTGTGAATCCTACACGGTGTTAGGGGAGATTCAGCAATGTACGAAGAAACCTGACCTACGTTCTTGTGTCATCAACACGATCTGTCCAGAATTTCAGTCTACCACTTTGTGAACTGCACGGAACACTCTTACGATGAAGTCCGAGGCCAGCTGTTTCGGCGAAGGGATTTTGACCTCCTTCTGGATGACCAACACCCTCTGCGGAATCTGCGCGGTGCAGTGTTTATTGATCTCATTTTCCCATTGGCCAAGCAGGTTCTGCGGAACGAGAACTAGCGTTGCGGGTGACAGATAAGTAATAACCGGAGCCGATCGGGCTCGGGCGCGAAGGGGCCTATTGGGGTCAGCCGTCTTGGCATTCTGTTGGAAATAAAAGGGCGTGTTGGCCGTAATTGGGTCCCAAAGTCTCGCTGCTTGAAGTTCCTCTTCCGCGGGTTGAAGGCCGACGCTCTCCGAATTAACGCGGACGTAATGGACCATCGTCTCCAAAAGGGACGGCACCTCCATGTGTTCGTCCTTCGCTCCTCGCCTGCCAGCGGCCAATTTACGAGCTTCGCGGTACGGCTCTGAGGGGAAAAGTTTGAAGGCGATTGGAGTTAACACAGGGGTTATAGCTTCGACGGCTTCAGGGGGGGCAGGGAGCTGGTCGACCGTCGAGAGTATCAATGCTAGAGTCATCACCGTTTTTCCGGTACCTAGTCCAATGAGTACATAGCCGAGGTGGAAATGGTGGGTAGGCCTTACCGAGTTCCTCACACAAAATACCGCCCCGTACTGTAGATGTCCTAGGGCAATCCTGTAGGATTTCTAGCGTGGCCGGTTGGAGATAGAACACTTTCTCGTTCACTCCAACCCCACTGACTTGGATGTACGCGGGATCAGGGATGGACCGTGAAGGCGATTCCTTCAGCAACATTGAAGCCACCGATGTACGTTGATACGGGTGGAGGGTAGAGTGGAGACCAAAAACAGGTGAACCCTTTAGAATTGCCTCGGTTTGGTCTGTCAGCTCGTCAAGCTCTGGGGAGGGTAGCTCGCTGTATATCTCCGCCATGGTCCTCGAGTCCTATGGTGAACTTAGACGTCACGACAAACTTGCTAGGATCAACAAATACACCCACCAATGATGGGGGGAGAAACAGACTTGGGTTCGGAGGTAACACGTCAGCACCTCTCCAATAATCATCGTCGATACTTATTCTGGGTAGTATGTCCTTCAGAGATCGTCTGTAGCGGACAAGGATCTGCTCTTGGCGGTTCATCAGCCGTCCTTGGACCCCTGGGAGGTCGTAGGGTATGAGGTACACGCGCAAGAGAAGAATGGTGTGTTGCGACGAGAAATGCGAGGTGGTGCGCGCGAAATCATGCGCAACCAAGAAAGAAAGGCATTCAAGGAGAGTTGCATCTTTCGGTGAGCAAAAGGGGCGGAGGCTGTTGGCCGTTTCCAGGTCGAGTGTACGCCATGCCTCTCGAAAGACAGCGTGGGAGAGGTTTTGGCCAAGACCAGAGAGCGTTAAGGCGATAACGCCCGCGGGTAAGAGGTTAGAAAGCTCGAAAGGGTCTTGCGGTGGGTTGGATCCCATCCTCGAAGTCAGAGTCAGGGCGGGACGGAGAACGGATCGGAGTTGGGATCGAAATAACGTCGGTTGTCACGTGGATTGACCCTCAACCTCCTACGCTCGCCGCTGAAGGGATGGCGTCCATACTCTCTGCTAAGAGGGCTTTGCGATCGTTACCCGGAATCTCAGTGAAGCAAAATAATGGCATTGTCGCCGTCGCGACCCGGTGCAATTCCACCAAGACCGCGCCCGAACCGACGCCGGAGACTTTGAACTGGAGTCAGTACCTTACTATCCGGCGACAACGTCACAAATGGGAAACAGTGCGCGTCGTGATGCTTGCCACAAGACGCCGTATTGAGTGTTCCTGCAGGTCGCATCCGTTCCAACGGCTTTGGTCGGACTTCAAGGAGCTGTCGCATATTTCTCGACACAGACGGTCGATTTCACAACATCCATCATGGTACTTCACTCCACCCCCCGAACCATTTCTATTGAATCCAACAAATTGCAGGGTCTTGATCCCATGATGTTTTTCGGGCTCGCGACCGTCGGAATCACAGGCACGTGAACACGTCTACACCTCTCCAGGTGGACATTAACCACCTTTCCGAACAGGCTTTGGGTACCTCTGTGGGCCAATAGTTGGTTCTTCGCTCTGGCGAATTTCCCACCGCAAAACTATGCATTTGATCGAAGAAAAGGACAAGGAGTTCCACCGGCGCATTGTCAAGAAACGTGTCAACCCAAGCGCCCAGAGTTACAACAACCCAGTGCCAGATTTCTACGGTTTGTGACCCCGGTTTTAGTTGACCTCGCGCTCAATGTGCCAACTGTTTCGCGACTAGGAGAGAAAATTGGCTCTCTGCATCAATACCGACAGGTTAGTTTCTCACCTAGACCTCTTGCAGAGAACATACCTGATCACTGCTTCAGTGGTTGCGCGATCAAGCCAAGTACCGTCGGAAGGCCCAATGGGCTACTGAGGAGGCCTCTTAGAAGAATGTGTGACCGCTCGGAGTAATTTACAACTATCTAATTCGATAGTGACATTAATCACGAATCGGGGTGGCCGACCACAACATCTTCGTTCCAGGGAAGAAAATACACGAGGACGTTCAACATCTGGTACAGGGCAACGCACGCACTAAACACATAGAGACGAGAACACAGGTGGGAGGAGAGCCCCACCACCCACAGGACGGAAACGAGGGGCCGCCTGAGGGCACATAAATACATCCTTGGAATCCATTCCATTATCAATTATTCTATTCCTACGATCAAGTGTAGAGCGGACTCACGTTTACTAACACAAGACCAAGAAAAGAGCGGAAGGTGCAGATAGCACGACAGATAAATACAATCGGCTGGGGGGGTGTTTGGGAGTTGTGAAATGGCGATCATCGATCATGGCACGTCATGAGGAGTACGAGGTTATTTGCGGAATGTA
>Ga0307516_10007803_pt1 | contig 12217 bp, 7 predicted proteins | sample 19_EM_MG_FD_203310 | JGI IMG/M metagenome (GOLD analysis project Ga0307516, IMG submission 203310) | Populus trichocarpa ectomycorrhiza microbial communities from riparian zone in the Pacific Northwest, United States - 19_EM | ecosystem: Host-associated > Plants > Roots > Unclassified | place...
GCACCGTTCTTGAAATCACATCGACGACGGCTACCGCGTGTCCGCGCACCGGTCATTCAAATCCGTTCGCGAAGATCGCATCGGTGGAGAAGTGCAAGACACCGGAAGGCGACGCTACCCATGCGCCCGCGGAGTTTTGATTCACCTGTTCCACGCCGGCAGAGAGCACCACGGTGTAGTGCGCGTTGGGAACGACGCCGAGCAACGTGCGTGAGGTCGAAGTGGAAGCAGTGACGTTGTATGACGTCGACGTGATCGGCATCGGTACTTGACCGGGCTGGTTGTTGAACAGCACGAGATTGCGCACGCCGCCGGCCTGCGCGATTTCGACACCGATCATCTTGCCGTCGAGCGAGGCGACCGCCGTGTTGGTGGGCGACGTGCTGGTGTTCGATCCCGCCTGCAGTACGGCGAGGAACGGGACGTAGAGCGGATTCGCAGGATCGCGCACTTCGATGCGATAGGTGCCGGCATTGGCCTGGCCGAAGGGCACGCAGGCCGGTACCGATCCATCGCAGGGGTCGGGATTGTTCAACTCGTCGACGACCGCAAGGCTCGCGTTGGCGGGGAGCACCGTATCGAGAAACAGCCGCGATTGTCCGTGATCCAGCCGGGCGGTTTTTCCGGTGATCACCGGCATGTCGGGCAGGTGCCAGCGGATGTGCTTCTTGTATTGGCCCAGCGCATTGCTCGATGACTTGGCCTTCACTTGATCGTAGACGACGAATACATTCGCGGCGCGCAGGTAGACGAAGTTGCGATGGAAATATTCGAGCGCGCGGTTTGCCGTATCCGCCGGATCAGCTGCCCGATTGTAAGCCGTCGACAGATCGCTGCGCACATAGCTGAAATCCTGGTTCAGCTCGTCCGCGACGACTTGATCGACGCCTTGGTAAGACTGCCCGCCGCTCGCCGTTTCGTCGGTGTTCTGGAAATCGCCGAAGTCATCGAAGTACAGCGTATTGGCGAGTGACGACTCATCGAACTGGAGAGAGTCGCCAAGGATTCCCGCACCGCCATGAATCGGGTTGCCGTTCGAATCCGTCGTGGTCTTCCAATCGCCCGCGCTTACCAGCAGGTAGTCGCTGCCTCGAGCAACGACCAGGTGACCGGCCCCCCAATGCTGATGATCATCCCAAACCTGATTGCCCATCTTGATCGAAGCCCAGGTTGCATTGGCGCTCCAGTCGCTGCGCATGATGAAGTACGGAACGGCGCCGTTGGTGCCGCCGGGACTGGACGCGCCTTGCGGGTAGTTGGGCGCGAACCCGGTGTAGTAGGGCGGAAGCACGAGTGCCGTCGACGGACGGGTTGAATCGCTGAAGAAGAAGTCCGCCCATTCCTCGGCTGAAAATACCGTGACATCGGGAATCGTCGACGCGGCAATCTCGGCCGTGGCGAAATGCTGCGCTGCTGGCCCGTCCGGTGATCCGGCGAGCACGAAGGCAAGACGTGTGGGCAGCCCGCGCGAGACGACGGCGCCCTGAAATCCGCCCCAGTCCCCGTTCGGGTCGATCATGAAGCGATTCGGGAATAGCGCGTGTTCTTCCCCACGCAGGATTTGCGCGAACCACGTCGCGTGCGGCGCGAACACATCTTCGCCCGTCGCGCTTTTCACCGTCAGCATGTAGTCGATCATGCGACCGAACTCTTCCGAACCGTACGACCATCCCTGAAAGTCGAAGCCGCCCTTGAATGGATTGCCGGTAATGGCGGGGCCGTTGAAGTCCAGCGCCACGGGCGGGCTTTGCCCGCCGTCGAAGACCTGCGTGCGCCAGGCCAGAGGGATCTCGGACGCACTGAGTGTGCCGCCCGGTGTTCCGTCGAAGCGGATACGCGCCCACTCGATCATCTCCTGCGCACGCGGATTGTCGCCGAATGACGCGTAGCCCATCAGCGCCACGCCGTACAGATGACCTCCGAAGAAGTTTCCGTCGGCCGCATTGCTGTATACCTGGGCCTGATAGCCGTTGACGCGGACGTCGTCGAAATACTGGTTCATCAGCGCGACCATCTGCGTCTTGAGCGCAGGCGTGAGCTGGTCGTAGCAGTAGTCGTAGATGAAGGCCAACGTGGAAGCGAGGTTGCGCGCGGGATAATAGTTATCCCGTTGCAGCGGCGGAACGCCGATCGGCGGATTGTTGTCCGGGTCGCTCTGCGCGCGGATCATCTCCTGGGCGAGCTCGATCAGCTTGCTCGAATACGTCGTCGTACCCGTCATCTGGTAAGCGAACGCCAGCGGCAAGGTTGCCGAAAGCCAGCCTTCGCCCTGGTAGGTGTAGTAGATCGTGCCGTCCGGCGCGTCGCCGCTGTCGGCGGATTTGTACGGATTGATCGCGTAGGTGGCGAGCGTGTCGGCACGTGCTTTGAGCACTTGCCACGAGGGATCGTTCGCGTTTTTCTTCGCCAGCAGCCTGGCTTTTCCTGTTGTGTCGAATAGCAGCCGCGGATGAGTGGCGATCACCGGACCTGCCGACACGTCGACGCTGGACAGCGTTGCAAGTAATGCACCCGCGGTGAACACCAGACTGCGCGCAAAACCGGCCATTTCCACCTCTCCTGAGCGTACGAAAAAAAAACACAAGTCCCACTGATGACACGGACGATGTACGCCGCTCGGGGGTATCTGGATTGACTAACAGGAAGCCAGGTGAGATCCGGCCAGCGCAGGGCAGGAGGTCTTGTCGATCACATGGCTGTGCGCGAGCAAATGGATCGGAGCCTCGTCGTTGTCGATTCGTCTGAAATCTTTTCAGTCGAACCCATCGGCAAATATCGGCCAGTCGAATGCCGCGCTGCCAAGTTGCACTTTGGCGACGCCGAAACGCGAGGGAATATTGGGCTCGGAAAACGCGCGCTGGCTGTAGCCGGCGACCATCAGCCCGCCGTTGCCAATCGCGATCGCAAGAGCGGTTTCCGTATCGCTGCCGCTGTCGTACTGCCCCACACCGGCGCCGGCGCCGCCGAAGCTTAGGTCAAGGACTGCGGTGTTCGTCGGCGTCTTGTTGAGCCGGGCGACCATGAAACACTCTAGCGGACATGCACTGCCTCCGACATAGACTCCGCCGACGATGATCTTGTCGTCGCCGCCAACGGCGATCGAATCGAGGTATTGATCTGCGCCGATGTTGACCCGCACCGGGCCGGCGATTCTGCCGGGGCCAGTGGTCCCGCCAAACCCCGGATCCTGCTGGCCATCTTTCAACAGACGGTTCACGCAGATCTCGGGGGACAGTTCGGTAAGATCCGCGGCGCGATAGGTTGCGGTATACCCAATCGCAATCCGTCCTCGCGTATCGATCGCCATGCGGGGTGCATATCCGCTGTAAGCGCCGGCACACAAGGGCAGTTGGGTTAGACCGCCTGCGGTAGTGCCAAATGGATCGTCGACTATTCCATTGGCGAGCAGTCGCATCACAAAGGCCGGTGCCCGACCTCCGCTCGCAGTTGCCAATCCAGCAATCAATATTCGACCATCGGGCAGAACGAGCACATCGGTCACTTCCTTTCCGTACTGGATCGCTACAACTCCATGGTTTCCAAATGTCGTATCCAGGGCGATCTCGCCGCTGTCCGGGTCAGCCAACAAACGCGCGACTGCCACGCTGCGATGGTTGGCATCGTCGCGTCGCATGGTTCCGGCCACGACGATACCGCCGCCCGGCGCGGCGGCTGTCGCCTGGACGATGCTGTATGGCGACGCAAGGAGGTTATTGAACTGGAATACCAATGTGCCCAGTACGGTCTTGCCGTCTTCGCTTAGTCGTGTGACGCTGGCCTGCGTCAACGCCGTACGAATGGTTCCGGCGAGCCAAAGCGCGCCATCGCTGTCGCGGGCGATGCCCGCTAAGAAAGACGCTTGAACGCCCGCGAATTCCTCGAGTCGTACCATCCCGGTGCCGGAAGACCCAAACTCGGTATCCAGGGCACCGCTGGAATCCAGGCGTGCGACACAAGGCTGCCCATCAGCAAACTCAGGCCCGCACGATCCGGCGACCACGACTTTGTTGTCGGGCGTTACAAGCATGTCCCTGAGATTGTCGCTCTCGCTGCTGAAATCGACGAGGCGTCGGCCGTTGCCATTCCATGAGGGGTCGTAGCTGCCTTCCTGGGCATGGATTCCCGTACTGGCTGTCACCACTGCGGCGAACAACACCGATGAGCAAAAAGTATGAAGTATCTTCATTACGGACCTCTTGGTATTTCCAGGTGCGCGTTAGTGAATTAACGCCGTGCAACATGTGGGAACTCCGATGTGGCGACAATCCGCTGGTGCTGCTGATCGCGCTACTCGTAACGTGTAGAGACATCGGCTTGAAGTGCACACTGCGCAGGTCATCGCTTCTAAAACACGAAGCGGGGCGAAAACCGGCCAGGGCGCGCGCCGCGCTCGGTGCGGAATACGCGACCGCGTGAAACCGGATTTGGAAAAATCACATCGACTACCGCGCCGAGCTCGAATGCGCCGGCTGGGATCGGAGCGTTACTTCTTCATCGTTGCCGACTGTGCAACGCCCGTCCACATGTGCCAACGCCGCACGCTGGTCGAACGCAATATCGCGCAAACTGACCACCTGCCAATAGCCGCGACGCAGCGCAAAAATACAACTGCGTGTCCATTGGCGCAGATTGCCGGCGATGTCGCTTTGCCACTGCGCATCCACGACTGCAAGTTCGTTGTGCACGCTGACTTGCGCCGCACCAACCAGCGCTTGCGCATTCTCGCCGGCAGCAAACAAGGCATCGATTACAGCCTCGCGCCCGCTGACGAGCTGCCTGCCGGACCGCCATTCCGTGTCCGCTGCGAGCAGCAGAGCAAGCGCGTCGCGATTGCTACGCGCGAGTGAGTCGATAAGGCGCTGGTGCAAACGCTCGATCAACTGAGGCTCCAATCCGCTCGGCGAAAGTTGCCGATGACGGCCACTGATGCGCTCGACCAAGGTGGTAAGACTGTTCATCGCTGCGCTCCTGCAAGGTTCGCGTTCACCCCCAGATGACGCGCGTTTCGATCGATTAGCGAAACTCCGCGCAGATGAAAGGCGCGGGACTCTGGCACTCGATCAATTACCGATCGGCACCTGTGTCTAGGAACAAGGAATGGTGCGAAATCCGGTCAGGCACGACGCAGCGCTGCCCGGGCATGGCGGCTATCGCCTAATCGAACCCGTTTTCGAAAATCAAATCGTCGAGGGGTGGGGTGGCGCCGTACTCGAACGCGCCGACATCACAGCGCCGGGGATTTCCGAATACGGCGCTGACCACACGCGGCGCACGCAGGAAACGCCGCCAAATCCGCTCGGTACCGCTACTCGAAACCATTTGCGAAAATCGGGCTCTCGGCGGGAGCGGTTTCGAACGCGCCAACGTCGCAGCATGGGTTATCGACGAGAATGCGCGAAGCGCCGCGCTGATCTGTGAGCAACGCCGCGTTGGATTCATCGACGCATCCAGCGGTAGTGGAATCGATCGCGATCCGGCAGTCTTGCTTGAGGTGGTCGATCCATTCGAGTCGATAGCGTTGATGCGGTGTCGATCCGGCGGCACGCGCGACTACTCGACTCCGTCGGTAAAGATCAGATCCAGTTGCAGCTTGGCGATGCCGAAACGGTCGTTGATACCGGCCGCTTCCCGACTGAAACCCGCAACTATGAGGCCGCCGTTGCCGATGGCGATCGCCGAAGCAGTGTCACTGAGAGCAGCGGCACCGTAGTAATCCTGAGTATTGCCACCGGCGCCGAAGCTCGCATCCGGATCGCCGTAGCGGGTCAATCGCGCAACGGAAAAATACCGGGCGAACGAATTTCTGTTGCCGCTGACGAGAATTTTTCCATCGGATTGCACGGCCATCGCTTGGGCGTAGTCGTTGTCCCCTCCAAAATCGATGTACGCGGGGCCCGGAGCACAGTCGGGCGGTGGGCAGAGCAGACCGAAGTTCGGATCCTGCTGGCCGTTCGGTGTCAGTCGGTTGACGAAAAAATCGTCGCTCGGAACCGGTCCGGTTGCGCCGTGCACGTTGCCGGCGAGCAACAGACTGCCATCGCGATCGATTTTGATGGCCGCTACGCTGACAACCTCGCCGAAGATCGCTATGCCGGACTGCGCATCGCCGAAACCCAGCACCGGGTCGTCATCAAGTTGGCCGTTTGCCGTGAGGCGCACTACAGCGGTTTTGCCGGTGCCGTCCTGGCCGGCGACAACGATCTTGCTGTCCGCTTGAATGGCAATCGCTTCGCCGACACTGTTGACGAGCGCTACCTCTTTGGTGCCCGCCTCGCCGAAAACCAAATCATCGGCGAGATTCTCGAGGTAGCGCCTGACTACCATACCGGACGAGCCGGTTCTACCGCCCACCACAACGATCCTGCCATTCGGTTGCACTGCGAGGGCGTTAATGAAATACGGGTCGAAGATATCTGCGCTAGAAGAAACGAGCGAACCCGCGGCGTCGAGCTTCACGATCACGGCAAAGGGCATCGTGGGCGTCGTAAAACTGTTACCGACAAACACGCTGCCACCGCCGGCCGTCAATGACGCCGCGACAAGTTGACCATCGGGCAGGTTCGACTCACTTAATACCACGCGACCCGGATGATTGGCTGGGCCAAAGGTGGTGTCGTAGCTGCCGGTGGCAAGCAGCCGCGTTGCGCAGAACGTCTGAGTATTCGGCGGCAAATAACAGGTACCCGCCATCAGCAATTTGCCGTCCGGTTGAATTAGCAGCATCTTGCCAACGTCGCTGCCGGCAGAGACGTTGATCTGGAGATGACCGCCATTGCCCCAACTGGGGTCGAAAGCGCCGTCGACGGCGTGCGCTGCGGGCGCGGTCATTGCGGCAACAATGGCCAGCAGCGCGAGTCGAGCGCGACCTGTTGCAATGTATACATTTTTCACGGCCGCCTCAGTATGAAAGGACTCGACGCACACAGCACCGCTGCCGTTGGCCAGGTTGTATCCATTCGTGCCGACCATGCTGTCGCGAATTGTGGCCGATGTTTGCACTGCGGCTACTCCATACCGTCTGTAAAGATCAGATCCATTTTCAGTTTGGCGATACCAAAACGGTATGCAGTGCCGAGGTCCTCCTGGCTGGAACCCGCAATCACGATGCCGCCGCTGCCGATGGCGATCGTCGAAGCCGTATCTGACACCGCGGCAGGACCGTAGTAGCCGACGGTTTGACCGCCGTTGCCGAAGCCGGGATCCGGATCGCCGTAGCGGGTCAGCCGCGCAACGGCGAAATACTGAACGTCATCGATGCGTCTGCGTGCATGTCCGCTGACCAGGATTTTCCCGTCCATTTGCACGACGAGCGCCGCCACGTCGTCGTCGCTCAAGCCGCCGACATTATTGATGTCGATGTACGCCGGTCCTGCGTCGCACGAGGGCGGCGGGCAGAGCACACCGAAGGTGGGATCCTGGCCGCCGCGCGGCGTTAGGCGGTTGACGAAAAAGTCCAAACTCGGAGTGGGTCCGGTGCCGCCGTACGCGGAGCCGGCAATCAGCAGACTGCCGTCGCGATCGACTTTGATCGCGTGCGCGCTGCTTGGCGAACCCCAATCGAACGTCGCGCGACCGTTGTCGCCGAACCCCGACACCGGATCGTCGTCGAGTTGACCGTCGGGCAGCAGCCGTGCAACGCCGACTTTCTTTAAGGAGCTGCTGACGACGATGGTACCCGCGACCACGATCTTCCCATTCGGTTGGACAGTCACTGCACTCGGGATGTCGTTGGTTCCGCCTGCAAACGCAATGAGCTTGGTACCGTTTGCGTCGCCGAAAGTGCGGTCGAGATCCGAAAGGTCCGCCAGCACACGGCAGATCAAAAAATCTTGCGCACCGGTCAACGCAGTACCCACAAGGATGATTTTGCCGTCAGCCTGCACCGTCATGGCGCGAAGGTCGTAGAAACCACCAATGCCACTGGCTGTGCTGAGACTTGCAACGAGCGCTCCCGTCGCATCCAGCTTGACCAGCGAGCCGTAGGCGCCGGCGAGTACGCTGCCTCCGTCGGCAGTAAGCACGGCAGCGGTTACGGCCGAAACGCCTTCGTAGAAAATGGTCCTTCCCGGATGGATTGCTTCGCCATAAGCCGCATCGTAGCCGCCGCTAGGGAGCAGGCGCGCCGCGCAAAAATTGGGGGACTCCCCGTTGCTGCAGGTTCCGAACATGAGCAGCTTGCCATCCGGCTGAATCAGCAGGTTCGCAACTTCGTCGCTACCAGACGAATCGATGTCGATCTGGAAGCGGCCGCCGTTGCCCCAGGAAGTGTCGAAGGCGCCGTCGGCGGCGTGCGCCGTGGGTGCGGTCAGGTTGGCGAGACCTAAGAACGCCAGGCGCAGGATGGTGCTCGAAATCGACGCGTTTTTCATGGGTACAATTCGTTTGACCAAGTCCCGAGTGGTCCTACTTCTTGAAACAGGAAGCAGTGCGGAACCCGGCCATGCCACCGTAGAGACACTAATTCCTGTGAGCAGGAAAAAGACAACCTTGCCTATCGAAATATATTTCGCCTCGGCATTGTTGCTAGCGCGTCATGGCCAACGACGCGATCACTCAGCAATACAGCGGTCTATTCAAGACCATCGGCAAAGATGAAATCGAGAACAGCATTCAGCTCTACCGCGCCGACGTCGCAATTGCCATTCGTGGGTCGTATGCCGCTGCGTTGATCGCTTGGCGTGAAGCATTGCGCAGCCGGGATACGATCGATCGCCACATTGCCGCTCATGGGCAATTGTGTGAATGTCGGTCCACCATTGTCGGCGAAGGACGCCAGCGGCAGATTCGCATTTTGCAAGTCGCTGGCTGCATCAAAACCACCGCAACCGGTGTCGTTCACGACGTTGTATCCGTTGGTGCCTACTACGCCATCACAATTACCGCCGATGTTGGCGCTGAGGATCGATTGGCCAGCTATCAGTTCGCCGCCGGTTACCGGATCATGGTAAAGCCCGCCGCCGAACGCCGCCGAATTCCCGTTGATGGTTGCAAAGCTGACCAACGCAGACTTGGGTCCATCATGGTAGACCGCACCGCCGCCGTTGATGCCGGTGGTCGCATTGCCATGCAGTGTCGCATTGGTTAAGCCGAGCCCGCACGCATTGTAGATTGCGCCGCCGACAGTGCCGGATCGATTGTTGCCGAATGCCGAATTGGTGATGATCATGTAGTCCCCGTAGCAACTGATGGCACCACCGGTGGTTGCCGAAACGTTGTCGACGAATTGACTGCGGTCCACACTGATGACACCGCCGAGAATCCAGATCGCACCGCCGTCGCCGTTCACCGCGTTATTGCCGCTGAACGTACTGTCCCGCACTGTGAGCGATGGGCTGAAGGTTTCGATGGCCGCACCGTAGCCGGCGGAATTGCCGCTGAATGTCGATCGGACGATAGTCGTCGTTGTGCCGGCCGCGAGGTAGATTGCGCCACCGTCGGCTGCGCTGTTGTTGCTGAAGCTGGTCGCCACGACCGTCAACGTACCGCCCGATTGGACGATTGCGCCGCCTGTGCCGATGGTTCCGGTGCTGTTGCCATTGAATACCGAGTTGTCAATGCGTACGTCGCCATCCTCTATGCGCAGCGCTGCTCCGGCGCGGGCGGCGCCACTGTTGATCGAGTTGCCGCTGAACGTGCTCGAATGTATCGAGAGCGTGCCGGTGCTCACAATCGCGCTGGCGCCGGAATTTTGCGAAATCGTGCAGCGATCGATGGTCAACGTTCCGAAGTTCTCCAACGCGTGCGCCGAACTGAACACTCCGCGTTTGAGTGTCAAGCGCTTGAGAGCGAGATTGGCAGTGCTGAAAATCTGGAAGAGCGCGGCAACGTTGTTGCCATCGAAAGTTACTGCGTCCGCGCCGTCAATGACGACCGTGCTGGAAATCTGCCGATAGCTGGTAAAGCTAATCGTCAGTGCCGGGCCGCAGTTGAACGTAATGGCACCGCCGCCACTGGTTTGCACGGTGTTGAGCACGCTGACGAACCCGGGTTCATCGCAGTTTCCCGGACCAACGATGCCGTCGCTTGCATACGCTGCGGTATGCGACAACGCTGTAATTAGCGCAACGACAAGATAGGCAATGTACCTGAGCAGGGAAGACATGATTGATCCTTTGCGATTAAATCGATGGCGGTGTTTGCGTGCGCCGCACGCGCGTGACTACTCCATGCCGTCGGCAAAGATCAGATCCAGTTGCAGCTTGGCAATGCCGAAACGGTAGTCGGAGCTGTAGGGTAGCTTGCTGGCACCGGCGATCATGATGCCGCCGTTGCCGACCGCGATCGCTGAAGCGGTGTCGTTATTGTCGGCGGCCGGTCCATAGCGCCCGTAGGTTTGCCCGTTGTCGCCGAAGCTGAAATCCGGACGGCCATCCGGATATCGGCGCGCGACGGCGAAATACGCGACGCCGTCGTTGCGTTGCGCAAAGCCGCTGACCAAAATTTTCCCATCGGACTGCACCGCGAGCGCTTGCGCCTGATCTGCGTTAGTTCCACCTAGATCGAAAGCGATAAAAGCCGCTCCTGCGCTACAGGTAATGCCGCCACCGTTGGACGTGCACTCGTAGTTGAAGTTTGAATCTTGACGACCGCGTGGCGTCAACCGATTGACGAAAAAATCGTAGCTCGCATTTGCTCCCGTGCCGAGACCGGCGTAACCAGCAACCAGCAGGCTGCCATCCCGATCGACCTTGATCTCGTTCGCGCTGCTCTGCGTGCCCCACGAGAAGGTGGCCAGACCCGCATCGCCGAAACCGCGCACCGGGTCATCGTCCAACTGGCCGTTGGCTAGTAGGCGCACGACACCGACCTTGGAGTCGACGCGGCCAGCGACGACAATTTTCCCGTCCGGCTGAACCGCAACAGCGTTTGCGACGTCGTCGCTTCCGCCCGGAAACCCCACCATCTTGGTGCCCAAGGCGTCGCCAAAAGTCTGATCATAGCCGGACAAATCCGCCAATATGCGCGTGATCGCGAAGTCGTACGTGTTGGAGGCGACGCTTGCCGCGACGACTATCTTCCCGTCAGCTTGCATGGCGATTGCATTTAGCTTGTACGAAGCAATTTCGATGAACATATGCCCAACATGGTTGCCGTATGCGTCAAGTTTGACGAGCAAACCGTAGTTAACAGGCGTTGCTGCTACATCCGAATCGTTGCCCGCTAACATCACGCCTCCAGCAGAGGTCAATGCAGCAGCGGAGAGTGTGAGGACATCGAACGGCACGTCGGTGAAAATCGCTCTTCCTGGATGCTCCGTCGGGCCGAAGCTAGTATCGAAGCTGCCATCGGGCATCTGGCGTGTCGCGCACAATGAGTTGCCTACACATGCGCCCGCCATCAACAACTTGCCATCGGGTTGAAGCAGCAGCGTCTTGCCAACGTCACTGCCGGCCGATGCGTCGACCTGCAGACGGCCGCCATCGCCCCAACTGGTGTCGTAACTGCCGTCGATCGCGTGCGCGACGGGAGCGGTGAATACGGTAACGGCCAGCAGCGCAAGCCGAGCGCAGGTTGTTGCAATGTATACATTCTTCATGGCTGCCTCGGCGTTGGGAAGGGCTCGACGCACACAGCGTGCGGCCAGACGCGTGCGAATCCGCAGCGTTGCCTCGGTAAACAGGAAACGGCGCAAAATCCGGCCAACACTCGAACGAGCGACATGCGGCGCCGATGCCACGCGTCGCGCCCGGGATCAGAAATCGTTTTCGATCATGTCCATGTTCACCGTGTCGCCGGTGAACGTGTTGCGATCGGTCGGCGTGATCGCGAAATGGCCACCGCCATTCGCCGCGACATCGTCCCACCAGTCCGGTGCGCCGCCCGCGAACCAGGTGAAGCCGACGAGAGTGTCCAAGTTGGCCTGGAAGTAGGCGATGAAATCGGCCCACGCCGCCGACGCGTTCGGCATGCCGGCATAGAGGCCCATTTCGCCCAGATACACTTTATATCCGCGTGCCCGGGCTTCGTTGACGACCACGGTCAAATGATCGCGTGCGGCGGTAATCGAGCTGATTTCCGTGGTGCCGCCGCCTTCGTTGCTGTCCAGATACGTGTGCACTTCAACAAACATATTGTTAGCCGGATCGGTGATCGGCATTCCCGGTCCGTTTGCGTTGAGCCAGCCGTAGGCATTCGAGCGTTGCGGTACCGCCGTGTCGTAAAAGTGCGACGTCCAACTGCTGGCGGCGCTGTAGCCGTTGCCGGGGACATAAATCCA
>Ga0307516_10007804_pt1 | contig 12216 bp, 10 predicted proteins | sample 19_EM_MG_FD_203310 | JGI IMG/M metagenome (GOLD analysis project Ga0307516, IMG submission 203310) | Populus trichocarpa ectomycorrhiza microbial communities from riparian zone in the Pacific Northwest, United States - 19_EM | ecosystem: Host-associated > Plants > Roots > Unclassified | place...
ACGACTATGGCTACGGCGGCCACGGGCACAAGGACTTTGAGCGGGAGCACCTCGACCGCGAGGACAAGGAAAGGAAGGAGGAGTTCAAGCACCGCGAGGACAAGGAATTCCGCGAGCACAAAGACTCTCATCGCCACGACGACTTCAAGTTCCGTGAAGCCGCCAAGTTCAAGGAGGAGGAGAAGCACCATGACGAGAAGAAGGAGCATGACGAGTTCAAGCACCGTGAGGAGAAAGACCGCAAGGAGGAGTTCAAGCACCGCGACGACATCCACAAGGACGAGGAGCACAAGGACCGTCATTGGTCTGGCGGTGACTATGGACACGGCGGTTATGGTGGTTATGGACACGGCGGCTATGGTGGCTATGGTTATGGCGGCGAAGGCTACGGCAAGAAGGTCTACCGCCGCGATGACTATGGTGGTTACGGGCGCAAGGATTTCGAGCGGGAACATTTCGATCGCGAAGACAAGTTCAGGAAAGACGAGATGAAGCACCGCAAGGACGAGAAGCACCGCGAGCACGACGACTTCCACCGCCATGACGACTTCAAGTTCCGCGAGGCCGCCAAGTTCAAGGAAATCTTCGAAGACCACGATGAGAAGAAGCACCGTGACGAGTTCAAGCACCGCGAGGAGAAAGACCGCAAAGAAGAGTTCAAGCACCGCGACGATCTCCACAAGGACGAGGAACACAAGGATCGTCACGAAAACAACTTCTACCGCCGTGCCGGCCTTGAATCGCTTACTTCTGGTCTGAGTGGTCTGGGTAGTTTGATGGGCAAGAAGAAGGCCCCTCCTCCCTAGTGTCGTAGCAACTGACTCGCGTTTTTAATGACGAATGTTATGATCATTTACCTCCACCGCTTGACATAAAGTGTTGCAGCTACGGTGAACCGTGTGGATACAAGCTCAAGATGGTTTCGAGTGAGTCGAATATCTTGTAGTGTAATGTTCTCAGCGCTGGCATATGACATTCAAGACTGTCCTGAACACCGCTGGCAGGAGAAGCTACAAGACGGAAGTGTAGCCTAAACCATAGTCAAAAACACCATCAGATTGTGTGATTTTTGGCGAAGTCCCAGACGACCGCAGGTGATCAGATTACCTTGCTTGTCAAGGTTGTTCAAGCACAAAGCCAAATCCTGGAACACCCACCCCGAACGCCACTTCGCCGACTCTGCCTTGCCGCAAGATGGAGTGCCAATGCCCACACGCCCGACCCACAACCGAACCCTCCGTACTCGACGAGTAGGACATTCCAGGTCCACTGAACATTCACGATCTTGGCTGATATCACCTTTTTGCAGCTGCCATCTGGGAAAGGTCATTCGCTAGGACACCGTCAACAATCGATGCGGGAAGTCCGTGTTGCGATGTCGATAACGACAGGCACGACAGTCCGTAAAGGCATATGCCAGGGTGAATGGGTATCAATGTCACTTGACCGTGCGATATACAGGTGGCCCTTGCGTTACTAACCGAAATCATATTTGTTTGCGCAGCTCGATAGGTATTACGCTTTCCTCCAAGCCATCCAACTGGGAGATTTGTGTACGCTCCCTGCGAGGATGTACAATGGCAAGTGCTGAAGGTGAGCGATATTTTGCTTTTGAGGAATTGTTGGCTCATCTGGATGTCGAACGATGTTAACATGCCTCAAACAGTTCTGCAGCTATCTGGACCTCGCCAACCTACGAGCGTGTCCGCGTCGATGTCTTGCCATAATGTCCCCATCACTCGCGGCATTTCCAATGGGGACTTGATTATAAGGCCAGTGGCCCAATGTCAAAGAAACAACTAGAGAGCGCCCGAGATGCTTGCTCTAGGAGGGTAGGCATTTCGAAAATATGGTTGCTTACTCTCCCGGTACTGTATCCATCCTCCACTCGATTTTTGTCGCATCCGTCCCCTTGAATTGGTTCTCGAGTCATTCCCAAGTCATTCCCTTATATTTAGTTGAATTTCTCTTCCCCTGCGTGATTGCCGGCGTCTCCTGTTATTCAAGCAAGAGCGATACATTCATTTTAACTTTATGATGGGAATCTGCAAGGTTGGCAAGGCACTGAAGTAACGCGACGCATTCCTTACGTCATCCAGATTGACGTGAATCGCGCCGCTTTCTATCGACTAAAACAATGATGTCCAGCCAATAAGTCGATAATTCACTAGGTGTGCCCCTTGCTCCAAACCATGGAAGGCATATCAATGACGCTGTTAAACCCAGGACTCAGGGATTAGCCGAAGCGGCCACGGAGATCTCCAGAGTCTATCAGATGGTTCCCTTCATCGTTTGGCGTTGTTTTCCGTCGTCTCCGCTGCTAGAGCATGACGCCCACAGTTTTTGACCTTCCACCCTGAAGCTTAATCCCAAGTAGGGTAAGGCGGTGGCCAACTGACGCCCACTAGTCCTCGGCATTCCTCGCGGGTTCAGCTGCCAAGCCTTCTCATTCTGTCTCAGACTTGCCGATCTGACCCCAACCGTGTCATCCACTATCCATATTCGTCACTGTCAAAGGCAAATGTCAGCCTCCAGATCCACAAACTATAAAGACCTCGTCGAGGCGCTTCGTCTTATCATCCCTTCTGACACCACTTCTATCTACATCCCTACGTTCTTTACCACCCACGTTCTTTTATTCTCTCAACCCATAATGCGTTCCTGCATGACCCTCGTTCCACTGGCTCTCATTGCCACGTCCGCCGCCATGGCTGGACCCGCCGTCGCACGCAACAATCACGTATAATCCACCTTTTTTCCGTTTAAAATTCGCCGCCTAATTCCTTATTTGTTCAGGGCGTTGCTCAGGGTGGAGAATGCGCCAAGAAAGTCGAAGAACAGAAACACGGTAGGCATCCCCTCGTCTTGCACACGGAAAACGATGTTTATGAGTCCCAGATGTCGGCAAAGGCGTGAATTATGACCAAGGCGACAAGAAAGACCGCAAGGACGACAAGAACGACGAGAAACAGTACGACCACAAGTCTGAGGAGAAGTATGTCGAGAAGCACGAGGAGAAGCATGAGGAGAAGCACGTCGAGAAGCACGATGAGAAGCACGGCGAGAAGTACGAGATCGAAAGCAAGCAAGACAAGAAGGTCGGAGATGACGGAAAGCGCCAGTGCAGACATCGAGAGCAGAAGCCCAAGGACCACAAGGAGGCCGACCACAGGGGCCGCGGAAGCAAAGGGCGTGTCTGTAAAAAGCACAACCGCAGGGACCACATCGACTCGGAGCGCAAGGCCGAGCACATCCACCGCGACGACGCCGCCAAGAAGGACGAGTTCAAGCACCGTGACGACTTCGAGCATCACGAACGCGACGATTTCCACCGACACGACGACTTCAAGCTCCGCGAGGCCGCCCAGTTCAAGGAAGTGTTTGAGAACCACGACGAGAAGAAGCACCACGACAAGTTCGCACATCACCAGGATGCGGTACACCGCGACGACTTCCGCCGCAAGGACGACGTCCACAAAGATGAGGAGCACAAGGGTCATGGCCGCCGGCGTGACGGGTCTTGGGGCCCATGGAACTCATGGGGCAGCTTCGAAGGCGATGGCTACGGCAAAGGGCTTCCGGGCGATGGGTTTACTCTTGGACACGGCTTCTTCGGGGACCGCTCGAAGAACGGCAAGGGCGTTTATCGTCGGGATGGATTCGAAGGCGCGGGTTTCGAGTTCAAGGGTGATGGTTATCGCGGGGGCTTCAGAGCTGATGGGAATGGTGACTCTTTAGGGGGCAATGGCTTCAACTTCAAAGGCGCCAGTTTCGGCTTCAACGGCGACGGCTACGGCAACAAGCTGTATCGCCGGGATGGCTTTGAAGGGTACGGACCCGGTGGGTATGGTGGGTACGGACACAAGGACTTAGAGCGGGAGCATATCGATCGCGACGACAAGGAAAGGAAGGAGGAGTTCAAGCACCGCGAGGACAAGGAATTCCACGAGCACAAAGACTTCCACCGCCACGACGACTTCAAGTTCCGTGAAGCCGCCAAGTTCAAGGAGGAGGAGAAGCACCATGACGAGAAGAAGAAGCATGACAAGGCCAGGCACCGCGAGGAGAAAGACCGCGAGGAAGAATTCAAGAACCGCGACGACATCCACAAGGACGAGGAGCACAAGGACCGTCATTGGTATGGCGGTGACCATGGACTCGGTGGTCATGGAGGGTATGGATGGTACGGCGGCGACTACAAGGGGTATAGCGGCGAAGGCGGCAATGGCTACGGCAAGAAGGTCTACCGCCGGGACGATGGCTACGGCGGCCACGGACACAAAGACTTTGAGCGGGAGCATATCGATCGCGACGACAAGGAAAGGAAGGAGGAGTTCAAGCACCGCGAGGACAAGGAATTCCGAGAGCACAAAGACTTCCACCGTCACGACGACTTCAAGTTCCGTGAAGCCGCCAAGTTCAAGGAGGAGGAGAAGCACCATGACGAGAAGAAGAAGCATGACGAGTTCAAGCACCGCGAGGAGAAAGACCGCAAGGAAGAGTTCAAGTACCGCGATGACCTCCACAAGGACGAGGAGCGCAAGGACCGTCATTGGTATGGCGGCGACTATGGACTCGGAGGTTATGGAAACGGTGACTATGGTGGCTACGGTTATGGCGGTGAAGGCCAGGGCAAGAAGGTCTATCGCCGGGGGGCGAGCCAGGAGGATGTGTTCAAGGGGATAAAAGATGGGTTCGAGAAGGATGAATGGTTCGGGTTTGGCAAGAAGCACGGCTATGGCACCCATGGCGGCTACAATGATGGCGGCCATGGCGGGCACTTCTACGGCGACTACAACCACGGAGATGAACAGTACAAGAGCTCCGGCGGGTACGGCGGATACAACAAGAAGATCTACCGCAGGGACGAGAGCCAAGAGGAGGTGTTCAAGGGCGTGAAGGAAGGCTTCGAGAAGGACGATTGGTTCGGATTCGGCAAGAAGGATCGTTACGGCCAGGAACGTAACCGCTATGGCGGGGTCGGCTACGGGAAAGAGTATGCTGCCCACGGCAAAGGATACAGCGGGCTTGGCGACTATGGACTCGGCGGCTACGGTGGTTACGGCTACGGCGGCGACTACAAGGGTTATGGCGGCGAAAACTACGGCAAGAAGGTCTACCGCCGAGATGACTATGGCTACGGCGGCCACGGACACAAAGACTTTGAGCGGGAACATTTTGATCGCGAGGACAAGTTCAGGAAAAATGAGTTCAAGCACCGCGAGGACAAGGAATTCCGCGAGCACGAAGATTTTCACCACCACGATGACTTCAAGTTCCGTGAGGCGGCTAAATTCAAAGAGGAGGAGAAGCACCATGACGAGAAGATGGAGCATGACAAGTTCAAACACCACGAGGAGAAAGACCGCCATGAAGAGTTCAAGCACCATGACGACCTCCGCAAGGACAAGGAACACAAGGACCGCGAGTTCCATAAGCGGGACATATGGGGTTTCGGGGTAGGCGAAGTTTATACCTTCGAGTTCAACGAGAATTTTCCTACGTTGGACAGACTGGATTAGATGTTTATGGCGGGGCATTGGAGTAGGACATTCAAGTGTCGTAGTAGCTGCGCTTGTTAAGCCATATATATCCTTTCTTTCGATCTGATACTTTGGCGCCCTGGAAAATGAATCTTTCTTGAGGTGCTTAAACGATAACGGCGCTACCGGTACACCATGCAACTATGGGTCGCGCCTGTCACTGTCACGTTCGAGTTCCAGCGGCTTACGTCATTTACTTGTTCTCCTTTACTACTACACTGACTCATGTTTTCTGGTTCACGAGCTCCTTTACTGCTGGGCTTCTCCTAGACATAGCGCTCGTCACGGTCATTTAGATATATTCAGAAAGGCCCGCTACGACGCAGGTTAGTCTTGACTCTTGAGGTCTTACGCTCGTGAATTATCTTGCCGCGAATTTACCGACTGGCAGGCCTTGTCTAAATGATACGAACTCAACCTCCGGTCGGGTAATTTCTAGGAGAAACCATGGGAACTGCCATATGATCGAAAACGTGAATTTGCTCAATGTTCTCTATCATATGTGAGTCACCCTCTGAAAAACTAACAGGAGGTGTGAACAAGTCTCCTGTTCAATCTCGAGTATAAATAATCTCTCGTCTCCAACTTTGGTCTTTAGGTCCAAAGCCTTCCTCATTCTTCACCTCGTCGATTCTCTACATCCTCTCCTCCAAAATGAAATTCTCGACTTCATTCTATGTGCTCTTCGCTCTTGCCAGTGGACTTGGCGCCGCCGCCGAAGCCGAGGTTGGGTTTCTTGAGGTGTGTCTTCCCATAATCTCTCGGGTTGAAGTGCCCTCATTTTTTAACACCCTTTGTAGCGGCGAGGGGACTACGATGGAGACGATGGCAAACATGAAGGCCGGTACGGCCATGGATGGCGCGACGGCGGATATGGCTACGACAAGGATGTTTACAATCGTAATGGGTACGGCCACGGTTATGGCGGCGATCATTACGGTCATGAACGGTATGGCAAGAAGTGGGGGGGGTATGGCAAGTGGGATGAGGGGTATGGGAAGGAGTTTGGTTATGAAGGGCACAACGATTACAAGCACCACAAGCACCATCATCGTCATGACCACTACCACCGCAAGCATCGTCACCACAAGCATCGCTACTACAAGAAAGATGGGTATTAGATCCTTCTCGTAGCCAGGTAGATGCTAGAATGCATTAGTGTTTAATGATACTATGATATGCTCTTCTTCCAAGTCTTCGCTGCAGTGTCTGGTCCCACCCCCATGTCATACCATTAGATGCCAGTGTCACCTCACTGAGTTCGCCAGGTTATTTCGTACCATCGCGCTGTTCATCTCGATACTTTCCGTCCAAAGTGGAATGTCGACGTCGTTTTAGGGCTAGAGCGTCAAAATATGTACACACTGAAGTCATTCTTGTTCTCGACCACGAGAGGTTATACTATGTAGCCAGTCGCCTTGAATGCTCAACGTTCAACGTTCGACCCCAGCGCCTTTCACCCTGGTTAAAGCCTAGGGTTAGTATCATGTCTCCATCCCCTGGAACGACTATTACCACTGGCGATGCTGTAACGTCCCCCCCATTAGCCCATAAAAATCCAGGACGGGAAGGAGTATTACAGTATTTACGACATTCAAGCTCGAACGTGAACCTTTTCAGAGTCATTGGTCAGCCTCCGGGGTGGATGGCAGCCTCCATGTCAGCCCTTGCCCCCCGCTCATAAATACCGCCCCAGCTCAGTTATCCTTCATCCATCGTACTTCCACGTTCTCTCCCCAATATATCCCGCGCCTTTCGCCAAATTCGTTTCAACATCACGCTCTTTAAGCGATGACGCTCCTCTTCAAAAAAGCCCTCCCTCTCATCCTTCTTGCCATCTGCCCCGCCCTCGCAAGGTCGATGCGATACGTACGTTGTGATAGGGTGAGCACTCCCATTCCCGCTATCCAAGCTTATCTGATCCAACGTCTAGGATCCCTGCCCTTATACCGTTGAATCCTGGCCGCCATGTAACACGCCGGACTCGTACGCCTTTTTCAAAGACGATGAGCCCTTCCGTGCACATGAAGTCAGTTTTCTTCTTTCTCTTCCACCGCATTCCTGTCGACTCACATGGCTTCCCATTACAGAAATGCGTCAAGCTTGGTCGCAGGACGTCTGGTGAATACGCGACACGGCCCGCACATCATGCTAGATACAGCGAACCTTTCCACCCCAGCCGTCAAACGTTTAGGCCGGGCAGAACGGCGGGAGTGAACCGGTGAGTGTCACTTTCTCGTGGAACATGGATAGAAAAGTAGATTAACGCGAGCGCAGACAAAGGCCCGGTTTTGCCAAACGACGCTCAGATGTCATGATATATCGTATCGGCAAAGGGCAACCTGGTAAACCGGGGGAAGTCGGACCTGATGCGAAGAGTGAGGATGCAGAGAGCCTTGAGGAGGAGGAGGAGGAGGAAGCGCGGCTGCAGGAGGCACAAGAAATGCATGAGGAGGAGAAGCCCGAGGAGGGACTTGAAGAGAGACGTGAGGAGGAATGGAAGCACGAGGAGGCGCTGAAGTACCGGGGGGAGGCCGATGTGGAGATGCTCGTAGAGGAGGATGCTCATGAACCCCACGACAAGCGAGAGGAATACCTTCCGGTTAGTACCAGCTACGGGTTCATCAAAAACGACATCGTTGTGGAGGATTTCGTTGGGCAAGAGCTGGCTGGAAGACCGTCATCGGTTCCATCGAGAGATCTGCCGCCCTATCCTATGGTAAGTCTTTTTGTGGTGGATCTGGACCTTGGTCGTTGACGGTTATGCTCATCTCCATCCCAGGCATACCGCCCTCGTGTATCAGGTGACGAGAGACCCGACAAAGCGAAAGGACCTAGTCATGGTGGATATCGCGAAGGACCTAAGAGAGATGATGGTAGAAAGCAGCGCTTGACACAGCCCAAACATGTTGACTCGGAGGAGCCCAGTCATGACATGGGGAATGGAGGAAACGGCGGAGATGGTGGTGTGGGTGTATACAAGGGAAACTCTTACGGCGTCGGAAATCGTGGTGTGGGTGGTGGTGGGGGTTCTGGCGGGGGTGGTGGTAGCAACGGCGCCACCGACGGTTTTGGCTTGCTACGGGCGATCACTGTGTAGGGATGTTTTGGGGATGGCGCTTGTTAGGTTCGTTCATGACCCAGCTCTTCCGATATCTGGTAATGGGGAATTACAGAACATTGAAATCGTATGTAGCTAGAAACCAGAATGTGTTTTATGGTATTCGTGTATGTACTTTTCACCCCCAGACTTGCCACATCTCACGTCTCTTCAGCTCTTAGGCACTTAGCGTGATACGAGAAAGATGCGGAAGTATGCTGGTGCATCATACGGCATCATGGTTCTGCCCCGATAATCGGGAATCTCCTAGTATGTTATTAGGGGTCTGCCTTGCAATTGAAAGAGAAATTCAATGGACGGTGGTCTCGAAACATGCCGCGGCGCTCGGGTAGCACTCTGTCAAGCCGTTTCACTAATATCACTGCCCCGTCAGGCACCTACCAAACCTCTGGATCCAGTCCACAGTTTCCTTTTTTTACTTGTGGTATTCCATTCCGCAGGCCCGTACTACCGAGACTCTGAGTCCCTGTAAGCGCTGCCGATGGCCCAGCACGGAAACGCCCTTTAACGGGGCACTCGTTGACGAAGGTCAGCACGCGGTCGGGGTGAGTCTTCCTTTCTTCGGGTTCGCTTCTGGCTTCTTGACCAGCTGATACGGACCGTGGCTTGTTCCTGTAAGATGTTAGCCTAGGAACAGTGTGGTTGCCGTAATCGGTAGCTGCCCCCTGCGTCCAGCGGCACCGGACCCTTAGGGAGAACCTAAAAGGGAATGGTGCGGGCAGTGCACATGGGATCGATATCACGCACGCTCGCACGAATCCCGACATCCTTCCTCATTCCGCCATCATCTCCAAATAATCATTGCAGGAGCAAGGCATGTGTTAACAATGCCTGAGGTATATATATAGACAGCTTGAGATTGCCATCCTGGCCATCTCCATCGATCCACCCATTATCTTGTTGGCCTTTGTGACTCTATGACGCCCTTAGACGAGAAGGAGGTTCTCCAGGTTTTTGGTACTTCATACTTGCACACAGTCGAAACATTGTCCATCTTCGTTTTTTTCTATGGTGCGTTCTCCTCGCTCGTCGTATGAGGCCATTCCATGACTTGGATACCAGGAGTGTTTGTGATACTCTTCTCTGCATCAATCATTATATCTGTGTTCGTGTTCTCCTTCTCGCGAGGTCGCTTCATTCTTAGCAAGAACTGGTCCCCTGAAATTTACAGGCGGAAACTTGGGCGGGAAGGATTTACTAAACGCGCGACAGCAGCCATGTTTGTAGCGACCGTCATCAACTTCCTCCTCTCCAGTTTGAACACTGGAACTCACGTTGTCGTATTCATTACGTCCATCCGAAAAGCTCTCATCCTGGATATTGATTATCCGCTGTTGGGGAAGCCACAGTTAGTCAACACTGCGTTACAGAACTTGAACATAGTCGACTTCTGGGCAGGGATCCTTCCTGTGAGTAACAACCCGTCGCTGCCGGATTCCGGGCCTAACTTAATGCTTGGTGAAGACATTGGTCAGCGATCTCATTGTCATTTGGAGGGCTTGGTTCTTCTTCCTAGATCAACAGTGGGTAATCCTCATACCGTTTGTTCTGTGGGTTGGAACCGTGGGTAATGGACATCTGCCCGCAAATCGCTCCCTTTTACTAAATATCTCTCTGCACTCCCAGGGACGACCGTCGTCTCCCTCGCATGGTTATTAACTCCGATTGGCTACGATTCATCCATGAGAGTTACTGGAATTACCATGTCCATGTGGGCAGCAGGCGTTTCACTCTCCATCGCAACGAACGCTGTCACGACATTGATGATTGCATATAAATTATGGTACATCGGTGTGGACCGTATTCACTGGATCCAGTGTATCACTATGAAGTTTGCAGGGTCCACCGTACGGTTATCGTGAAGACTCTCGGCTTGGGCGGACGAAAGAATCGAGTGCAGACCTTATTAATTCTTCTCGTTGAATCGGGTCTTGTTTACCTTGGATTTCAGGTCAGTGACATGCTGGTATGTGCGCGCAAGATCCTCAAGGTTCTCACCGTTCTGATAGATAGTGTACTTTGTTTTGAGTCTGGATGGGAATCTTCTTGGCTCTGAATACCTTGGCTTTCAGGCCGTGTACTTTTCTCTTTCCGTAAGTATCAGAAGGACTAGAGATATCCGTTATGTGTATTCCTCTGATCTACATTTGCAATTGTAGGCAATGTATCCGACTGTGGTGATAGTCCTGGTCGAAACTCAGCGTTCGATGACGGATGTTTGGGAGATCAACCTATCGAACGCAAGCAAGCTTGTGGGTCCAGTGGCATCTCAACCGCATGCTGCAACTTTAGGACACCTCTCCCTTGCGGTCGGGCAAATGGATTGTACGACGGATAATGACTCTGAATTTCAGGGCTCCCGCGTGTTGCAGAGCCAAGATCGGCAGGAACATGGCTTGGAGAAGGTCATTCTTGAAGTAAAGAAGAGTAGTGGCTGACTGATACCATTGTACTTGCTAGCGCTTCGACGTGAAGCAGCTGCCTAAAAGTTAGTGAACTCAGGTTAGAAATAAGCTTGAAGATGTATGTATCTTAGAATAATATGCAACGTGCTCCAATAATACGGCAGCTGGCAAGAATACATAGCTAGTGTAGACACGTTGAGCATTTTCCGACTCATATATGCTTAACTGAATAGAAAGCTCCGAACAGTCGCCTGTGCGATTCTCCGCGTCGGCGGATATAACAGTGATTTTAAGTTTGGACCCCCTCCGCGCGGTGATCGATTGATCTCATACGATGTCCTGAACCGATATATAACCCAATCTCCACATCAGCCTCACCATCAGACGGCTTGCCGTACGTTTATATCGTGGATTCAGGACTGCATAAACGAACGTTTAAAAATGAAACATACTGTATCCCACATTGTTCCTCTGCCAACGCCACGGAACCGCATCACTCGCGTCGACACCATGTTACCACTGCCGACATCTCCACACACAAGCCCCCCGCCCTCTCCTCCACCGCCCCCATCCCCGCCCCATCTCCTCTATCCCACACCACATAAAACTGCGCCGTCGTCAACCCAGAATCGCACCCTATCTACTCGTGCTGGATCTTGTCCATTCAAAGACACCCACGCGCAAGATCTGTTGGCGTGTTACAAATCCGGGATTCGTAGTAGGTTATGTTTTATTCTGAGCAGAGGTTGGGGCGGTAGCGGTAGACACGCGGCAGCGTGAGCTCACGCACGTAACCTTTCTGTCCAAGTCGCCCCTAACAGCGAGTTTCAACCGTCGGCAATGGGCGGGACGTGAGCGGGGTGATCCCATTGGTCCATGACGAGCACGAATAGCGTCGACCACGGGTGAGGTGTGTGAGGGCGGGCATCATCCTGTGAGGATCTGGGACTGGTGGCGTTGTTGATCACCCCACATTCCCACCCAGGGCATCCTTCCCCCGCTTTCCTGACAAGAGCGAGGGTCTTCGTTGTCGAGTTTCCTCGATGACGGGAAGCACGAGGATGGACGGTCCCCAAAAGAACTGTACCTCGATGGCGAATGTGTTTGTACTAAAGCAGCTGAATGAGGGGCCTCTCGTCGAGGTGAG
>Ga0307516_10007805_pt1 | contig 12214 bp, 19 predicted proteins | sample 19_EM_MG_FD_203310 | JGI IMG/M metagenome (GOLD analysis project Ga0307516, IMG submission 203310) | Populus trichocarpa ectomycorrhiza microbial communities from riparian zone in the Pacific Northwest, United States - 19_EM | ecosystem: Host-associated > Plants > Roots > Unclassified | place...
AATACCGCTGCTGTAGCTGGCGGCCCGTCTTCGCGCCGAGGTGTTCCACGAACGCCCACGGAAGCGGAGAAAGCGAATCTGCTGGCCTATCTCGAGGGTGTCGCGAGCGAGAAGAGGGAAGGTGGCAGTGGTGGGGTGCCCATTTAGGAAATAGACCTCTAACCGGTCACGATCCTGTCTATCTACGCCATGCGATCCATGCTCTACCAATTGCTCGCTTTTCCGTTCGTCTGTGCCTTTTTTTCTTTCCTTTACCTGGTTCTCTTTTGCTCACTGGCTCCTAAGCAGGTTCCCTCTCTCCGAATTTGCTATCTTCACGACGGCTGACTCGCGCCGAGGGAGCAGCGGGGTTTCTTGATTCTTCTTTCCTACCAGTACAGCCTAACTAGATACTGCTTTACTTTTTCCTTCTGTTGCTCTGCAAATGGAATGGAGTGTTAGCGGTTGGAGTTTGGTTCTACGATATATGTTCCTTTTTTCCCAATTGGGTTTCTTTTTTTGTCTTCGTTCAAGTTCATTTATTTCTGGCTTCATACCCGTCATTGGGATGGGATGGGATACTAGGAGACTAACTGGATGGGGGGGGGGGGGTTGGCTCGGGGGAGAGACATTAAAGAGAGATACTACGGTTCGATTGTTCAATGGGAAGTGTGTGTGGTTGATCACCAAAGCAGATTCTGTTAGTATTACGTGAAGACCTAAAAACAGAAATGAAAAGAACACAGTACTTAATGATTAAACAAAGAAACAAAGAAACTTCCTCACTGCTCTATCTGGTGATCCACCTAATCGAAAATCTTTCCCTTTGCGTCCCCGACCGCCTGCAACATCCCCATAATCGTCCTCCACCTCCATCCCATCCACCACGCTGCTCTCGAGCTCGCTGAGCTCGCTCCCGGAATCGTCCCCCATATCCTCCTCCCGGTCTCCCACAAGCTCCTCAAGAGGGAGCCCTCGCTCTGGCCGATTGGGGTGTAGGGAGAGTGAAGAGTGGATGGGAGGGCGTCCATGGCGGGTCGAAGCGGGGTGACGGCGAGGTTCGAGATTGGTGCAGTCGCCGAGGGTTTGGCCATCACGCGCTGGGCGCGCTCAATGAGGATCGTGACGTCTGTTCCAGCCGGACGGCATCTGACGGGTGCGCGCGCAAGTAGAGCCGGACATACTTGTTGCTGGGTTTCGGCATCACCACCATACAATCCTGCTCGGGGACCTATGTAGGTCCACACGATCGACGACCTATTGGTCTATTTCGATCCGCAGTGATCGGCCGGTGGGATGTGTGGGGAGAACGGGTAGAGAGAGCGAGATGAGAGAAAACCGGATGAGAGTGGGGAGGCGCCCGCTTTATACGAAATTTTTGGCCATGCCGAGATGCCGAGCCCGAAAATCTCGATCGGTGCCGAGGCGCCCGTGGAAGTGTATGGAAGCTGCGGAACAGCGTGAGACAAGATGTCCCCACAAGGGGTTCTCGGCAAAGCAAGGCCGGCAGACGAGCGTGAGTGTACACTGGCGGGCTGTTCGACTGGCATCCAACCGGGGCCTCGCGCAGCGTGACGAATCTATGTACCGTGAATACCTCGCTTGACGACTGCATACTGTGCCGGGAAGCGTTATGTTGGACATCTGCGGGAAAGGCCAAGCGGAGGGCGGCCACAGTCACAACCTGCTGCGACTCTTGTCCATGCATACAGGCAAGGGCTCTCACGAGCGGCAGCCACCTAACGCTCGCGGCTCGCGATGGTCGCATCTCGGCGGACATAATAAAGGCTTTTGGCAGTGGGACAAGTAGCGGATCACGTAACTGGCACGGGCGTGCATCCGGCTCGGGTACCACCCGAAGCTATGGAAGACGGCCAAAGGAGTCGTCATACCAAAGCCGGAAAAGCCGGACTACACCAAGGTCCGGGCGTGCCGAGTCATCTCGCTCCTGGACGTCATCGGCAAACTGGTTGAGCGCACTGCAGTCCGTCTGATCGCCGGTCACCTGGAGCGAAGAAGGACTGCATGATGGGCGGTTCCGGTGCAGGAAGCGGAGGTCCTGCGTCAGTGTCAGTCCTGACGAACCGCACCCAACGGGTATGGGGGGAGAAGAAGGTGGTGGGGGCGTTGTTCATGGACTTCAAGTTGGCATTCAACAATGTCAGCAAGTCGCACCTGGGCAGACGCATGGAGGCACTCGAAACCGAGCCTGACATCATCAGGTGGGCTGGCAGCCTCATGTCAGACCGCCAGGTGAAACTCGTGCTCGACGGCAAGACGGGCAAGGCGAGCCCAGTGGACACTGGCATTCCGCAGGGTCGCCGGTGGCTCCGATCCTCTTCGTCACGTACCTCTGGAATCCCCGACGAGGTGGAAGCGGTTGTGCCAGATCTCCGGAGCCTATTCTTCGTGGACGACATCGGGTGGTGGGCCGATGGGGGCGGTGGCGGCTAAGCTGTCTGAGGCAGCAGCGGCGTCCATTGACTGGGCAGCGGGCAACGGAGTGGCCTTTGACCATGGAAAGACCGAGGGGCGGTCTCCCACAGTTCCACAGGAAAAAGACAGCCCCCGTAACAACGGTGAAGGTTGGCGCCAACGCTGTCCCATTCAACAAGCAGGCGACACGGTGGCTCGGGGTCTGGCTAGACTCGCAGCTAACGCTCAAGGAACATCACGCCATTCGGCCGAAGGACGGGAAGAAGGCGATGGCAAAACTCCGCCGGCTCGCGGGCTAGATGGGGCTGTCGCCCGCCAACTGCAGAAAGGTCATGATGGCGTGTATTCAGTCAGTCGCCATGTTCAGATCAGAGCTGTGGTGGAAGGCCGACCCCACCCGGGGCACCATCGGCCAGGCGAATGAGCCTCAGTTACTGGTCAACCAGGAGGTGCGGCGGCAACAGGCTGCTTTGGGACAACAAACCTGGGCGCTCTCTCAATGGAGTCGGGGCTCAGGGCGGCGACAACGCAGCTGGAGGACAGGTAGCGGCGGTTCGGGCTACGATTGCTCAGCCTGCCACAGGGATCAGGCACGGGAGGTAGTGGGCGCTCCAACAGCCATAGGGCGGAGGCTTGTCAACGCTTTGGCATATGCAGGAAAGATGGAGAGCACAGTGTTGCTAGAGGAACCGAGACGCTCGACGCTAAGCTGCTGCTGGAGGAAGAGGAAGAAGCCAGGACGGAGGCGGAGAAGACTCGGCCGGAACTCACCATGTTTACGGACGGGTTACGGTTCGACGACGGGGCCACCGGCTATGCGGTGGTGTGCAAGAAAGGCCAGTCCTGGGTGGGCATAAAACCCACATGGGGTACAGCCAGGAGGCATAGACGCGGAGCGCGCCGCCCTTGCGAGAGCACTGGAGTCAGCTTCCCGACGACCGACGACCCCAGAACGGGTTACGGTCTTCACGGACGCCCAAGCAGCCATCAGGCGGATGGCGTCGGAGGAACCCAGCCCCGGCCAACAGCACGCGCTCCAGGCGAGGAAGCATATCGCCACGTTGCGGAGGGCGAGGCCAGGCATTACCATCGAGATTCGGTGGTGTCCAGCCTACAAGGGAGTTGCCGGCAACGAAAAGGCCGACGAATGGGCCAAGCTTGCGGCAGAAGAGCCAGACGCCCGCGGGGTGGAACGGCTGAGCTATCTGGACCGGGAGGAGGCACGCACGATGGCTTTCCCAGGGTCTCTTGCGAATCTTAAGCTGGAGATCTCCAAGAAGTGGGTGGAGGCGCGCCAGTGGGCTAGGGGCCGGGCCTCCAAGACGAAATACAGGATGCCGAAAAGCCAGAGGCCGGACGGCACTGTGGTTGGGAGTACCAAGAGGCTTGCCTCGTGGTTTTACCAGGTGAAGACGGGGCACTGCCTTACCGGGCAGTACCTTCACTGGACGAAGGACTGGCCCACCCCACAGTGCTGGTGGTGCTGATACCAGACTCAGACTCGGGGGCACCTCTTCAAGGTACGAGGCGTCAGAGTGGGAGCTACGGGAGTGCCGGGAGCGGGAAGGGGAGGGGACAGAGGGGACGGAGGAGCTGGGTGCCACGGGAGAGTTGGGTGCCGGGGGGAAAGCTACCGCTGTTCCTACCCGCGCCCTCTTTCACGGGCTGCGCTTTCTTTTGTTTCTTTCTTTTGTCTCTCACGCTCGCTTGGATTCTCTTCCTTTGTAATTTCCGTGGTGCACACCTCATCGTCCTGGGACAGGCCTGGGCGGAGGGCAAAAGGGGAGCTTGCAGCGTGCTGCCACTGCGCGGACGGCAGACGGAAGTGCCGGACTAAATGTACGAAGCCATAGCCTAGATAGGCTTTATGCGAGTATGATTAAACAGAAAAAAACTGAGAGGGTGGAATACAGGTGCCAAGTCAAGGAACGAACACATCCGTCACCAGGGCAAAACCGCCAGTGCTAGGGCACTCTACTCTACCCGCTGCGGCCGAACGTTTCTATAACCCTAACCCTAACCTTTCTACTCGACACAATCCGTGACGTTGTGGCCGCTGCTTCTACCTACTCTCAATCTCTCACTCGATTTTGACGTTAGGCCACTGAATCCTCTAACCCCTTTAGGTTGCGCTAATGCGTGTCATGAGATTTCACCTTATGTTGTTCAATCACAAAGGAATAAGTGTTGATCCAACTCTCAAGAGCAACAGGCGCCGGCGTATAGTCCCGTGGATCACGCCTGATAGAGTAGATGACCTTAACAACATGTCCACACGGTATAGACAGAGGAGGAGGAAGGGGGAAAGGAAGAGAAGAGTTCGAGCGCGGGGGGGTTTAGTTATACTCTTGGCAATCTGCAAGTCGATGAATTCGGACCGCAATTGACGCGATGGGAGATGGATGGACGGGTGGAAAGATCGAGAGGGAGGCAGCATCCGGTGGGCTTCTTTGGGCGGCGGGATGGAGCTGCGGGCGGGCGGGGGGGGTGGCAGAGCGGCAGACAATCGCCGCCACGTTCGCAGCCCCCCTCCTCGGATTATGCAGCGGGGCGACGAGAAAACAAGCTGCTGTGCAACATCGGTGGAACTGTGGAGCCGGGCGGGCGATTAGCGGTGTTGGACGGCACGGAACCCGCTGCAGCGGAGGCAATGTGGCTGACTCCCCGTCGCGCGAGGAGCCCCCCGCTCCAGCCAAGGGCAGTGAGTGGAAAGCAATCGCTTCTTGCTCCAGGGCTGACATCCAACCGCCCCCCTCCCCTAGACGGCAAGCTGAATACGGCTCACCGTCGCAACGAGGTGTATGCTCACATGCGAAGGCCGGATAAAGGGACCGAAACGAGCAGCCGGAGCTGGAGGCGCCAATGTGAGCAAGCTTCAAGACGATGTGATTCTTGGAATTGCTGCTCTACAAACTCGGAAACACTGCTCCATTATTTACATGCGCCTGGCATGATCCTCCCCGCTCAGTTCAGTGCACGCAATTGTTCGGAGAAAAATGTTGTACTTTTTCTTGGAGGTCCAGCCTCCAACCCACTGCCGTGCCTCCGCCCATTTCTTGTCCATGATCTCCAGCTTGGGGTGCGCGAGGGGTCTAGGCAGCGGCATCGCGCACGCCCCCCGGTCGGTCCGTGTAGCTCAGCCATTCGACCCCGTGGGCGTCTGGCTCCTCGCCGCGAGCTTGGCCCATTCGTCGGCCTTCTCGTTCCCTGGGCCTCCCTTGTGCGCCAGGCACCACCGGATTTCGGTGGTGATATCCGGCCGGGCTTTCCGTAGCACTGTGATGTGCTTCCTCGCCTGGAGCGCGTATTTTTGGCCCGGGCCAGGCTCCTCGGAGGCCATCCGTCTGATGGCAGCTTGGGCGTCCGTGAAGATTGTGACCCGCTCCGGGCGTTGTCTGTCTTCGTGAAGCCGATTCCAGCACCCTTGCGAGAGTGGCGTACTCTGCATCGTAGGTCTCCTGGTTGTAGCCCAGGTGAGTTTTGATCCTGAGGGGTTTCTCGAGCATGCCTGCTTTTCGGTCTTATGTGGTAGCGAGAGCACTATGCTGCGGAAGCTGCTCCTTTAGGCGGCCAATCTCCTCGTAGTCCTTTTTGTATACTTCACGTTCCTTTTCGCGTGCTTCGGAGACCGCTTGCAATGACGTATTTTGCGCGCAGTTCTTTCACCATGACGGCAATGGACATACTGTACGCATAATTCTGTCCACCTATGGGGAGGAATTTATTATAGTCTGCCACCCGAGTTAGCTGTCTTCTTGAAGAGGTCGAGATGTGATGTTCATGCCTTTGACTGTCTCGGCGGCGATTTCCTCCGTAAAAAAGTCGGGGTCAACTCTAATATAATTGAAGAAATCTTGTACGATCAACGCCATGATGAAATTCTGAGGTGCTCCGAAGGAGGTGATGGGAGTGTCTAAAAGACCGTTAGCTACAGTCGTACTGACAGCCTGGGGATACGTACATACAAAGAACGGGCCCCGGAATCGCCGGTCCTTGTGTCTACCGCTCGCTCTCTTAGGAGCTACTTTGACGCGAGAGTCCTCTCTGCTTCTCTTCTCCTACGGGCTCGGCTCCGTCGCGCGAGTCACCATCTTCGCTCTTCCCGCAGAATCTCGTAACTGATGCTTCTCCTTCGTACCCTCCTTGCCTCGTGTCGCGGAATGAGTTTGTCGCGCGTATCACGGAATCCGGTTGCTGAAGAGCTGCTGCCAGCTGAATGAGTGATACAGGGGTCCAGACCCTTGCACGGGCGGGGAATTTAGTAACATATGAGCGGGTTACATAAACGACATGTTACCCGGACATGATGTGGAACCGGAGAGCGCCGCTGACCGCACCGGCCGGAGATCAACAACCACAGCCAGCTAGAGCCCAAAGTTCGCTCGAGTACATACTGAGAATATATAAACGAACCTTCTCTATAGGTTGACAAAATAAATTGCTCCTAAGACCTCTGATCGCTAATCTAATGACAGAAATCTATCTACCATACCATATATACCCTTCCGGCAGTCGCGTCTCGGCGGCGCTCCCACTGGCACCACACCTTTTCTTTTGTTTTTCCTTAGTTAATGGGGATGACTAGGAGGCGAGCTGGGCCGTGTACTTTGTTGCCTTCGGGCCATAGCTAGACGGGGTACTGAGAGGGTGGCCCGATCCCAGAGAGACTGTTCGTATGATAGGCTGCAGGAGGAAGGCGGCAAGAAAGATGGGAGGCCCACAGGGGACGGGGGAGTGTATAGTAAAGTCATATCTAGATAGCCTGTACATAGTGTTAAGCGAATTGCGTTGCATAAGTACTCTACATACATACATGGGACTCTTATCCGGGTTTATGTAGATATCCGGTAACTCGAAACACGAAACTCGAAATGCATTATGTAAATTACCCTTGCATCCAGTTATGACCTTTCGTGTCGCTATATGTAGTCTAGGCCGCCGTAGACCCTCCCTTTTGGTGCTGTGTCCAGCTGCCTTCACTAACCTCTATCGGCAGGGCCTTTCCGCAGGAAGGCGGCTGCTCTACATAGCCTGCCAGCTGTCCCACCCGTTGCTTCCTCGCCCGCTCACCATGGTGTACTTCGACAACCTACCGACGACCGCCAGCTCCTCGCGCAGCCCGTCTCCTCCGCACCCCGGCACGCGCGATACCCCGCCCGCCCCCAGCGCACGCTCTTCCTTCCGGCGCACCACGAGCACCCTCAAGATCGAGCGCTACGTCGGACAGCAGGCCATCACGATCTCCCGCGAAATGTCACCGACGCTCCCAAATCACATGGCGTCCGAGTTCCGCGCACCGACTTTCCCGCTCTCTCATGCCTCAAGACAGAAGCCACGAAAGTCCGTTCCTTCCTCTCCAGTAACCCGCTCCCTCGCAGCGCACGCCCGACTGACTCTCTGTAGATGGCCCCTCGCCTTCCGTTTCATCAAGGGTGCAGTCCACCACGTCATCATCGTGCCGATCCTGCTCCATGCGCTCTTCGCCGCACTCATTGTCTACCTCGACCAAAACCTACACTTCAATCTGGGCCTGCCCAGCTCCATTGTCCCTTCGCTGTCCATCGTCGTCGGACTGATGCTTGTGTTCCGCAACTCGAGCAGCTACGACAGATACTGGGGCGGGCGACAGGGGATCCAAACCATCGTGACGTCCGTGCGGAACCTCACGCGCTCATTCCTGGTCTGCGGGCCCCTCGGGAGGGACGGTGACCGCGACGAAACGGAGAAGACTGTGCGCTGCCTCGTCGCCATCCTCTATGCCGTGAAGAATTATCTGAGAGGGAACTGGGGAATCGCTGGGTGCGATCCTGCATTCTCCGACCTCCTACCGAGAGGAATGAAGGGCCACGAATCCGAGGGCCTGGGCATGCCGCTGGAGCTGTGCTGTGTCATCGAGAAGTACATCAAGCGCGGCGTGAACCGCGGGGCTTTCAACGCGCCACAGTCGGCCATGCTGAGCGGACAGGTCAACAGCCTCCTCACCGCCTTCGGGAGCATGGAAACGATCAAACTCACGCCTATCCCCGTGTGCCACCAGATCCACCAGAAGCAGGTGCTCGCCCTGTACTGCTGCGTGCTGCCATTCTGTCTCGTCGGCGAGCTGGGCTGGTGGAGTATCCCGGTCATCGTGATGGTGTGCTTCACCCTCTACGGGATCGAGGGCATCGGAGAGGAGTTGGAGGACCCTTTCGGCGACAACAAGAATGACATACGCATGGACGAGATCATCGAGGATGTCCGCGCCGAGGTGATGGTTATGTTACGCGGGTTCAGGAACGGCGAGGGCATCTTCTATCATGGCGACGAGTAGAGCAAAGCGGGGCATCGTGATGGATGTACATATGGGGCGTGTGAATTTTCTGGCGGGAGTTGCGGGAGTTGGAGGCGCTTTGGTAGCCGGCAACTATGATGATGGATTGATGATAGGGTATTATTCGTTTATTATTTCCTGAGTCTTTAGCAAGTACGACTCTTTCTGTTTGTCCTTATATGCTTATCTACCATACTCTCTTAAGCGCATATGCAGTGCATGTGGAAAGAAGAGTATATAGCTGAGGTGGAAGAGGTTACCAGGTGGGGTCGATATACATGTGGTAGATTTTACGCATGAGTGGTCGTTTCTAACGCTCGTCGTCAAGTCCTTCAAGTTGTCGGCAGGCACGACATAGTTATAAGGGTAAGGCCTTGTTCGGCTCGCACCGTATTTCACAAAATTGAGCTGACGTCAGTTTAGAAATACGCTGGGGTTCCGCCCAACCACTTGAGGAAAATAAGGTGGAACGAGCCACATCGTATTTTTTTGCGTATTTCACCGAGCCACCACCAAAAAAATAGGGATGCTGGCGTTCATCACCAGATCCCCTAGAATCCGTGCAACATCCACAATGTCCTGTCACGGCTTCCTCACCCAAGAAAACTGCTTGCCATTGCAACTCTTGTTGGCCAATGCGAAACTCCTTTTTATGACAAAACTCCGTCTCATACCTCTGTATTGACTGGCTCCCCGCTATGTGGAAGAACTTCTATCCTCCAAAAATCAATATTCTCGATGTCTTTTGCATGCCTCTTGCCACATTTCTCGCTCTTCGAGACTGGTGTATCGATCACGACTGCCTCCAACCGACGCGGTATATGTCAGTGGAAGAGCCACCTGTGATATCCCTCAAAATCGCCGGCGAGAGCGCGTCCAACCGTATGGCACAGGAACGATTTTAACAAAGCGGCGACACGATCATCCGCGTCTTATCAAAGTTCTCGACGCGATGGTAGGCTTTTACACTGCAATTGTCAAGCAGCCAGACGCCAGCCAGCCTACTCCTCTGGGATGAGGAGAAGGAGCTGACCGGCAAGAGATGCAGACCCATGAAGTAGTCGAGTAAAGATGGTGGTGTAGCAATGTCGTGTCGCCGTGTCTCCTGATGGTGCTGTGCGCGCCCTCTTACCAACTGTTTCACCTTGACTGGACGTAGTATTACGTGGCGTAGAGAGGTTGTCGAGTCCTAAAATGTGGTTGCCGAACGGGTATGTATGTGAGATGTCTGGGCGCCAAACCGTATTTCCAAACTAACGTCGCTTTATAGGAATACGGTGCGAGCCGAACAAGGCCTATATGCCCTTTTCGTTAGGCATGGAACATCCACAGCTTCCTGAGTGGCTCAGCCTCTCGCTCAATCGAAGCCTCGAGTACCTTGGCCACCCACCGGGAAGGAGGGCATTGTGCGAGGCCGGCGGACAGTTGCGGCAGGCTGGAAAGCCCTGTTAACGGCTATTCGAAAACGGTACCGTAAGTACCTAGCGCAGGAAGTGAACCAGACCTAGAAGTGGATAAGAGCACGCTGATTCAACTGGCCTAACCTCTAGTAGATGGACCTCACCGACACCACATGCTGTAGATACTTCACAATTGCTCAACTACCACAAGTGTTTCCTATACTCTATAACATTTCCGATTCCTATTGCAAGCAAGATTTCCGCTCGGGAGCAACACACCGCGCGGGACGAGCGACCCGTCTCAAGCGCGGCGAGCGGGACCGGGCCCGTCTCGAACCGACATTCCGCCGAAGCGATACACGCAAGCCGCCGGGCACGCATTGAACCACCACCGACACGATCCGCGCAAGCCGCCGGGCATGCGTCGAGCGATCCACCGAATGCGATCTAGCGGTCCGCCGCGCGAGCCATGGGGTAAATACTGAGCGCGCGAGCCGGCGGGCGATTCCAATATCGAACCGAACCCCTTGGATTACTTCGCTGTGAATCCCTTAACGGTGGGCGATACTGGAAGGACGATTATGTGGGTATTTATCTTTGTATATCTAATAGTGAACGCCGGCGAAGACCGCGCTCTCCCCATCGTGACTACCGAAAACCTGACCAGTTCGATAGATACTACCGCGGCTCCGACGTTGACCGGACGTCCCAGTCTCACAGTAGCGAATTAACTAGGGTGGGAGTTTGAGCCAGCTATGTACCTAGACGGCTGGTGCGAGACAAGTGGGACCCAACACGAGTTAGATATCCTGCTACTCTCTGCACTCTCACCCACGCGCCGCAACCTACACCTAAACTACAGCCCTCGTATAACGAAACAACGAAAACCCTCTCGATGGCGTCGCAATGCGGCACTGACAAGACGCGTTCCGAGACGTGGCGCAATCAGTTGTCAGGTCTCTTCCAACTTATCGCGGAGTACGTCAAAGAAGAGGACGAGTCGTCTCTGCACACGCGTTTGACAACACTCCTTTCTCTCAGTGACTTCGCCAGTTCTCTCAGAGCTCAGCTTTTGATGACGTTTGCCCAGTTCCTGTGGACTCAGGATCCTGACTCCGTGTTGATGAAAGACCGCATTCTCGCAGTCATCCCCGACGTTCCCACATTTTTCACCACCCGCGTCGAACACTGGTACCCTTCTTGTCATCGGTCTATCATTTTTGCTCCCACGATGACTTTCCCCTGAAAAACACTATTGAGTGCCTACAACAGTTGATAGCAATTCCACGGCCTGTCACTCCGTAGTCCGCCGAGCGAGCATTGCCAGAGCAGATATCCTTACTACTCCAGTGAAGGCTACGTCCGCAAGCCTCTATAGCCCCCTTTCTACTCTCGACGATGTCACTCCGCGGTTGGAGAACGAGCTGAAACGCCACATATGGTTCTCCGAGTTTGGGGATATGAGCTTCTTTGATCGCTTCTTCCCCGAAATCGATGACCCGCCGGCCCCGAAACTCTTTCCCGACCATCCACAGCAGAATGATGTCATCAAGTGGTTTGAGGCCTACGACAAGGAGTGCCGTAAGGTTATGAAGCTAGATAGCTGCGGGCGGTTTTTGGAGACATCGGCGAACCAACCCCTCAGCCATCCCACCGTTAAGAGAAAATTTGACCTTTTCCTCTACGCACCACCTCAAGAATCCAGCGTCAAGGCGGATGTGATCGGACTTGAACAGGATGCCATGGGCACCAACCAGTCAGCTGGAAGCAAGAAGAAGAAGGGCGTGGGAAAAGGGAAGGGAAAGAAGGGCGTGGGAAAGAAGAAGGAGAAGAAGGGGTAGGGAAGTGGGAAGGAGAGGGAGGGCGAGGGGAGGAAAGAGTATGATTGGAAGTACGTTCATGTTACCGCTGAGTTGATGTGCGTTCAGGGTCTTATGGACCTCAATCCGAAGGTGGTATTGCAATTGGCCGGATATGCGCGACACGTCTTTCATCGCCAGCCAGATCGCCAGTTCGTCCACGGCTTCACAATCATCAACTCCACCCTGCGCTGTTGGGTGTACGCACGCTCCGGCGCATTCGCTTCCAG
>Ga0307516_10007806_pt1 | contig 12213 bp, 12 predicted proteins | sample 19_EM_MG_FD_203310 | JGI IMG/M metagenome (GOLD analysis project Ga0307516, IMG submission 203310) | Populus trichocarpa ectomycorrhiza microbial communities from riparian zone in the Pacific Northwest, United States - 19_EM | ecosystem: Host-associated > Plants > Roots > Unclassified | place...
CTTCCGGGCGCGGGCAAGTTGAGATGTTCAACATCGGCGTTGGAAACATGCAGGCCATGTCCACGCCCATCGCGTCCATCCAACGCCGCATCAGGGTAATGTCGCGATGGAGTGGCGGAGGCGTTTTCTCGCGCCGGCGCAGCGGATAGCGCGTCACGCGCCCGGTCATTTCCTGATACGATCCGTCGACCGAGGTTACACCGCCGCGCGACATGCCCTGATACAGCGCCTCCGCACGCATCACCGGATCTTCAATATATTGAGCGATCTCAGTGAAGGCCTCCGTCTCGTAGTGATGCGAATCCACATCGACGATGAGCATGTCGTCATAGCGTCGCTTTTTGGCCTGCTGAAGCGCATGATCAAGATGCATCTCAGTATCGAAATCCTGGAGATGCGGTTCGATGAGATGGTTGCCCGGGGTGAACGTCATGTCATTGCGCTCCATTATGGGCGGCTGGGCTCGCTCGCCGGCGTGAACCGACATCGGTAAGCGCCTGCCAGGCGGACAATTCAAACAGTTCGATGCCCGCTGCTTCGAGGATCGCGGTGCAGGCGATGGCGCCGTCTGTCGCGGTGATGACCCTGTTGCCCGACGTCAGCGCGGGTACCGAACCCGATTGCGCCTTCTCTGCGAGCACACGCACGAGCGTGGCAAAGAGACCGCCGAATTCGTCGGATGGGATTGTATCAAGTTCATACTTTTCGACGAGAGCCAGGCAGCGGCCCGCGCACTCGGCAAGCAGTTCGCCGATCGGCTTTTCGTCAGATGCAGACATAGATCTCTCCGTTACGGGCCACGACCTCGAATTTTTGCAGCCGGAAGCGCGGATCGCAGACGTGCTCGCCCGTCTTCATATGATACTCATATCCGTGCCAAGGACAGACAATGTGCATGTCGGCTTCATCGTAACGCTGACCGCGATAGAATCCCTCACCGTCGATCACATCCACGATCTGCGGCTGACGCGTTCCCTCACAGGCCGGCCCGCCTTGATGCGGACAAAGATTGCGATAAGCGTAAAGCTCGCCATCCGAGCGAAAAACGCCGAGTTCGAGGTCCCCTTCGCGCAGGAGCCTCACTGCGCCATCCTTGAGTTCGTCGTTCCGGCAGACAAACACCTGTCGCATTCCTCAGAGCTCCATAATATAATATAGATGTATATGATACCAGTATTTATGATCTGGTCAAGGCAGAGGAAGCTATCCACGAACCTTGTCATGGAAAGCGAAATCCAGCGACGCCGGGCGGGGGCAAAGCCTTATCCGGTATACCCATGGCCGCGAGGACTTGATTTCTGACTGTCGTTCTGGGTCTGCCTGCCTGATCGCCGGCATTCTCGCAGCACTTTGGGGCGTCATGCTCGGGTTTCCCGTGCTGCGGCTGCGTGGCGATTATCTCGCCATCGTGACGCTGGCCTTTGGCGAGATCATCCGCCTCGTCATACTCAATTGGCAAAGCCTGACCGGCGGCCTCAACGACGTCAGCGGCACTCCGCGCCCGACCTTCTTTGGCACCCTCCTGACCGCCGACGATGACGGGCTGGCCGCCAAGCTCTCGGCATCAAATTCTCGACGACGCATCGCATCGTCTTTTGTTTTATCTCATTCTCGCGCTCGCGCTTCTGACCAACGGGGTGACGATCCGGCTTCGCCGCTTGCCGATCGGTCGGGCCTGGGAAGCTTTGCGCGAGGACGAAGTGGCCTGCCGCGCGCTCGGCATCAATACGACGACGAAGAGCTCACGGCATTCGCGACGGGTTCGATGTTCGGCGGCTTTGCCAGCGCGTTCGTCGCCACGCGTCAGGGTTTCATCAGTCCGAAATCCTTCACCTTCCAGGAATCGGCACTGGTGCTGGCGATCGTCGTGTTTGGCGGCATGGGCTCGCAGCTTGGCGTGGCACTCGCAGTTGTCACCCTGATCGGCGGTTTCGAGCTGTTCCGTGGCTTCGACCAATACCGCATGCTGGTGTTCGGCAAGGCGATGGTGCGTTTGATGATCTGTCGCCCGCGCGGATTGATCGGCCACCGCGCGCCGACCGTGTATCTCAAACGCAGCCAGGCGATCTCGTCCGACCTCGTGAAAGAGGGCCATGGACGATGAGGGAGATTTTGGCCATTCAACGCTCTCTTCGTCTGCTTGCCGCATCGCACGGCCGCAGTACCTAAAATCATCCCAAATTCATCGTAGGAGCCAGCCGCCCCATCGGCAGCCTCGCCTTGGGCATGACATGGAATGGTCGGGCAGACCTTATGCAGGGCTCGGCGCAGGCCTATCCGCGTGGATCAACCGTGAACCGGCTCGATTCCTGCGTGGCCTTTTAATTCTACCTGGCCTTCTAGGCTTACATGGCCTTGGCGAAACCGGCGAAAAAATCATCGACGAGTTTCTTGGCCGAGCCGTTGATGAGCCGCTGCCCGAGCTTGCCGCCGATCTGCGCATCCACCTCATAGGTCAGAAGCGTGCCGCCGTCCTTGTCGGTGAGCTTGACCGTCGCGCCGCCCTTGCCGAAGCCGGCCACGCCACCCTCGCCTTCGCCCGATATCTTGTAGCCGTTCGGTGGATCGAGATCGCTCAGCGTCACCTTGCCCTTGAAACGCGCCGATACCGGACCGATCTTCACCTTCGCGGTCGCGCGAAAGCCGTTATCTTCCGTCTTATCCAGCTCCTCGCATCCGGGAACGCTGGACTTCAACACATCGGGATCGTTCCACTTAGCCCAGACGGTCTCGCACGGCGCTGGCAATTGGACTTCGCCGTTCATCGTCTTGGCCGTGGAGCGTCTCCCGGATCGTTCGCTGCTTGTATGTCAGGATATTCCAAGTAAGCCACTGATCTCCGGCTCATCATTGGATGGATACATTTTGCGGGGCAGACGCCTCGCGCGCGGAAATCCCGATGTATGTGTCAAAGATCTCTTGGTTCTGCCGAACTGACTCCGCGCTCCCCTGAAGAACGCACTTGCCAGCGGCGAGCACGCAGACATAATCGGCGACAGATAGCGCTCGGGATGTATTTTGCTCGACGAGAACGATCGTGATGCCGGCCTGCTTGAGTTCCAACAACGCAGCCAAACAGTAGTCTACTACTTTTGGCATTAGCCCTAATGACAGCTCATCGACGAGTAAGAGCCGTGGACGCGCCATCATCGCGCGGCTGATCGCGAGCATTTGCTGCTCGCCTCCAGAAAGGTGTCCAGATACTTGGTTGCGCCGTTCGCGGAGCCTTGGAAAAAGATCAAAAACGCGTCGCTTCGTTTCTTCGCATTCGGCAAGGCTTCTGGAGTAACCACCGACGACGAGATTTTCCTCAACTGTCAGGTCTGTGAACAACTCCCGTCCTTCCGGTACGAGCGCTATTCCCTGACGTGTCCTTTCAATCGGTCGAGATTGCGTAATATCCTTTCCGTCATAAAGTATGCTGCCTTGCTGAACTTTTACGTGGCCCATCAGAGCCATAATGGTCGAGGTCTTTCCTGCTCCATTTGGACCAAGGACTGCCGTAAGGGTCCCCTCGTCAACCATCATTGACACATCGTCAACGACCCTCGTGAGCCCGTAACCGCAAGAAAACTGCTTCAACTCAAGCAGCATCAATCTGATCTCCCAAATAAGCCGTCCTGACGTTCTGTTGGGCCATCACCGTTTGCGGGTCGCCGTTGGCGATGATCGATCCAGCATCCAAGACGAGCAACCGACGGCATATACGCAGGACTTCTGAAAGGTTATGCTCGATTAAAATGATAGTGAGCCCGTCCCTATTCAGATCGACGATTAGATCGGCGATTGTCGAAGCCTCCCGTTGGTTGAGACCAGCGAGCGGTTCATCGAGGACCACGATCTTTGGATCAAGAGCAAGCGCGCGCGCAACCTCGAGGCGCTTCAGCTGACCAAGGGGAAGGATGCCAGGCTCTTTGTCTGCCACCGCCGAGAGTCCAAGACGCTCCAACAGATCACGAGCTTTGCGCTCTTCGATCGACTTCGAAAATTGAAACAGTGATCTGACGGCAGAAACGGTCCGGGCTGATCCTGCCGCAAGCATTACGTTCTCGACTACGCTTAAATTCCGTAGCGGTCGCACGATCTGGTGCGTTGTCGCAAATCCCATCCTCACCCGGTTCACTGTCGCGAGCCTGGTAACATTGGCAGCGCCGAAGTAGATTTGGCCAGCTTTAGGCGTCTGAATCCCGGCCATTAAGCGTAGCGTCGTTGTTTTTCCCGCCCCATTTGGGCCAATAAGACCAACGAGTTCGCCCGCCTCGACTACAAGCGAGAGGTCAGAAACGGCAACGATTCCTCCAAACGATTGCGACAACCGTTCGCAACGGAGTAGAGGTGGCACAAGTGCTTTCATGGACTTGACGATCGTCTGTACAAAATTGCGGGAACTCCGGCCAAGCCTTTGGGAATGAACATCATGACCAGAATGAGTAAGCTGCCGTAGGTTAGGAGCCGATAGTTGCCGAGAAAACGGAACACCTCAGGAAAAAGCGTAAGCAAGATCGCTCCTGCGCATACGCCGAAGGTCGACCCGATGCCGCCAATGGTGATCATCGCAAGCACGGCGATCGATGTTCCAAAGGAAAACGTATCCGGCACAATGAAGCGGGCGTAGTTCACGTATAGTGCACCAGCCAGGCCAGCGAGCGCAGTACCTAAACAAAATGCAAGTAGCTTATAAGAGGGAGGATTCACTGCAACAGTACGAGCAGCGTCCTCATCGGATTCAACAGCGCGGAACGCAAGTCCCGTCCAATTCTTCTGTATATACAGGCTAAGAATTATAACGACTAATGCGCTGCCGACAGCTAGTAGTGTGTCCCCAAGACTGCCGAGGCCCGATGGCGGGACTGACGAAATCCCGAGCTCCCCGCCAAGGAACGTTGATTTGCGGACGACGCCGAGGAACAGGAATCCGCAGGCCATTGTCGTGATGGCCAGAAAGTCATGCCTAACCCTCAGTGAGGTTAGTCCGACAAAGTAGCCGAAGATTGCACTCAGAACCATCGCTGCTGGAATGGTCGCTAAAAATGGAACACCAGCAACCGCCATCATCGCCGACGTGTAGGCGCCTATTCCGTAGAACGCGGCGTGGCCCAGACTTACTTGCCCACAATAGCCTGTTATCACATTCAGACTGAGAGCGAAGATAATCATTATGCTATTCAACGTAAGGAGCCCTAAGACATAGGCATTCATCACGCTGTCCCCCGACCAAACCCGCTAGGGCGCGCCATCAACACCACGATCAAAACGAGAGCTGCAATGGCGTTCCGATCAAGATAAGAGTCGAAGAAAGCGGTACCGAAAGATTCCGCGAGGCCCAGACACAGGCTGGCAAGCAGCGCACCATTCATGTTACCCAATCCACCAAGCACGATAATTGCCAGGCTTTTGTAGCTAACAACCGATCCAAAGGACGGTTCGACTAAATTATTCATCACTGCCACCATGACACCAGCGATGGCGGCTAACATCGATCCAATTCCAAAAGCCAAATATCGAACCTTTATGACGTCGACGCCAAAACTTGTTGCGATGAGCGGCTTGCTGACAGTAGCTCGCCAGGCAATGCCGACCCTGGTTCCGTTCACAAAGTATGCCAATCCAGTGAGCGTGATAACAGCTATCGCAGCCAAGGCAAGGAAGACAACATTAAGCTGAATTCCGGCTACATCGACCGTCTTTAAATAGAAAGGGTTGTTGTGAAGAGTTATTCCTTCCTCGCCGAATATAATTCGAAAGCTGTCTTCCATAACAATCAACAGGCCGATCGATATCAAAACAGCGACATGCGGAGGCTCTCGCAAAATACGCTCGTAGAAAATGCGGTACATTAGGCAGCCCGCAATCATTGAAAGGCAAATTGCTCCAGTAAAACCGATAACGAGGCTCGACGTTAAGTTGGTTAGCGATATGCCGATCATGGCACCAAGCGTGAAGACTCCGGCATGAGCGATGTGGAGAATACGAAGCAAGCCATAGATGAGCGTCAACCCGACTGACGCCATCGCGTATAAGCAACCGAGTGCAAGCCCGTTGACCAAGAGATCGGCGTAATAGATCAAGGCTTTCTAATCCTTATCTAGGCAGCAACAGCTATTGGCTGCATCATCAATGGCGAGCAGGATAGAAAGGCGAAGCCGTTAGTTGGCGCGAGCCGAGACTTCACGGCTCTAACGACTCAACGTGCGCGAATTTTCCGTTCTGAGCCTTTAGTACTGGGTACTCTTGTAAAACCTCCCGACCAGCGGTGAAGCCATGCAAAACGCCTCTGATCGTAGGAAGCTCTTTGGTCGCCGCCACCGCATCGCGGAGACGCTCCGGATCGGTCGAGCCCGTTCGTTTAATCGCGTCCGCAAGGATCTCGAAGAATGCGTACGTCGAAGATGCACCGTCGGGACTTGCTTCAGCACCGCGTGCTTTCAATTCCTTAAAGAAGTCCTGAAACGCCGGATTAGGATAATCAGGAGCCCTCGTATCAATTACTGCTATGCCTTCGGAAGCAGGTCCAGTGATCTGCAAGAACACCTGGTTTCCCATGGATTGACATGCCACTAAAGGTCCGGTGAAACCTCCAGCCCGTAATTGCGCTACGAGGGGGCCTCCGTTGAATTCAAAGGCGCATATGTAGACAACGTCCGGTGCATCTCTCTTGATGTTGGCGACTAAGGTCCCGAATTGTCTATCGCTCATCGAGAATGCGTACTCGGAGGCTATACCGAGATCGATCTGCTTAGCTCGGTCCTTCAGGCCGTTTATTACGGAAGCCCCAAAGTCGTTATCTACTTTTACGATCGATAGCTTCTTGTAGCCCTGCTTTTTCATGTACGCAGCTGCTTGCTCACCCTGGCTTTCACCGAGATGCGAACCGCGGAAAACAAAATTACCAGCTTTCGTAATGTCAGGATGCGATGCAGTGGCAGCCAGATAGAGCATCTTCGCGGACTGATATATGGTAGCGGCGGCACGTGTGGGCTCAGAATAACTGGACGCAATCATCGCGGTCAGCTTCCTATCACTCGTAACCTGATTGGCAATTGAGATGGCTTGGGCACCCTGTATCTGGTCGTCATATATCTGAAGCACAAGCTTTTGACCAAGCAAGCCGCCTGATGCGTTTATTCTATCGACCGCAATTTCGGCTGCGCCTTTGGCTGACTTACCTAATGTGGCTGCGGGACCTGTCAGTGGTGTTTGCAAACCGATCAGAATATCCGCGGATGCAGACGACAGAAGGCTGATGAAACAGATGGCAGATGCGAAAAATGATTTCAACGTCATTCCAGTCCCCCTATTAGCAGTCGAAACGACGGACGATATCCGTAGACCTACGCTAGGTAGATTAGTACAACATGTATGTTTATGTCAAATGCCGTTTTTTCACACGGCCGACTAAAGGATGGAGACGACAGAAGGCGATGGAGTTGTCCTATCAGCAGTTCGAAAACGGCCGACGGGACGTCCGTCAAGACCCCTTAAGCTTCAACCGCATTAGTACTATCTGTATGTTTTGGCGAACGCGAGCGGTTACAGCGGCGGTAAGGCGCCGCTGAGAGATCGTGTAGAGCCGGTGCTCGGACCTCAAACAAACGGCCTTACATTGAGTTTTCCGACTTGGCCGGTATTCCTCTGGTGCTCCCACCGGTATTTTTGCCTTCGGCGGCTCATCGATGGAGCAGGTGCGACCATTGGCGTCGCGCTTCGTCCGACGCTCGAAGTGGACTCGATGTCCATGTGTTTGGCACTCGTACGGGAAAGTCGCCTCGCGACAATTCTGTCGCCGTCGGACATTGTTCAGCAAACCGCTGCCGGCGAATTATCGGCGCATCCCATCATCAGGCCGTAAATCATCCGCACGCTGCAGATCATGTATTCGACGTAGCGGATACCGACCAATGCGGAGCGCGACCTGATCAAACTGCTTCGCCCTCATCTTGCTGAATCGGAGAGAAGCGAAGCGAAGCGAAGCGAAGACCAGGACTCCGATCTGGACGAGCAAACGGGCGCGATGTCCCTCAAAGGCATACGAAATTAGGATCGGACCTTCGCATTTTTTTGTCTTGCCTTCAAGTCCGCGGAACTACGCTTCCGTCTAATTTGGGTCCCTCATTTCGAACACTTCGGTGACGGACGTATAGTCGTAATAGCCGAGCCGTGCGATCGGGCGGATGCGCGCGATGTCGATCTTGCCGGCCGGCGTTATGTAGCGATCGTCGACGTGAATGCGCACGACCGTGCCAAAGACGATGTCGATCGTCGCCATCGTCGAATTCGCGGGGATACGGTGCGTCGAATGATATTTGCACTCGAAATGACACGGGCTTTCTGCGACGCGCGGCGCAGGCGCATCGATGCATGAAGCTTTCGTGAGGCCGGCCCTGACGAATTCGTCTTCATCGCTTGGCAGGTCCAACGCCGAAATATTGACAGCCTCGCGCAGAGCATAGGTCGCCATGTTCCAGACGAACCAGCCCGTCTGCTCGGCATTCGTCACGGTGTCCTTGCGTCCGCCATGCCGCGACTGGTTCGCGGAGAACATCACCATCGGCGGATCGTAAGTAAGATTCTGCCATTGGCTGTAGGGCGCGAGATTTGCGATGCCCTTAGGGCTGATCGTCGAAATCCAGCCGATCGGCCGCGGTACCGTGCAGCTCTTGAATGGCGAAAAGGGAAGAGGACAGTCTTCCGTGAGAGGTGCGTAATGCATCAAGACATCCTTACTCGTGAAATTCTCGCAATAGGCTGAGAGCGACGCTCGGCGCCTTACCGACGCCATACAGCCTCCCGGGCGTGAAACGATGGGCGTGGAACACGCGATCAACCTTTGCCGCCAGAGGGTGGCAACCCTTCGGCATCAATGAGGTTGGCCTGTCGTATCGGGCCGCATACCGAGGAAACTTCAATACCCATCGACCTCGCCTAAATCGCGAACCGCTCCAGGTGATAGTTTCTGTCGCCCATCATCTTTTCAAGAGCAATGAGCCGGCGAAAGAGGTGTCCTGCGACATACTCCATCGTCATGGCAATGCCGCCATGCAATTGGATCGTGCCACGACCGACCACCTGCCCGCAGGAATCGATTTGCGCCTTTGCCGCCGAGATCGCCTGGGCCCGCGCCTGCGCGTCCTTGGAATTGGCTTGGTCGATGGCCAGAAACAGCATAGAGCGCGCCTGATATTCGGCCATGACCATATCGGCCATGCGGTGCTGCAGAACCTGGAACGCGCCAATTGGCCGTCCGAATTGCACACGTGTCTTTAGATAGTCCAACGTTAAAGCGTTGAGCGCGCCCATGGCCCCCAGCGACTCGCAGCCGACGGCGGCCGCGCCACGATCGATGGTGGCCTCAAGCGGTGCCAAACCGTGGTTTTCTGTCCCGATCAGCGCACTTGCCTCGACCTTCAGCCCTTCCAGGATGATATCTGCCGCCCGACGATCATCGACGTTGACATAGACACGCATGCTGACGCCCTTGGCCTTCGGATCGACCAGAAACAATGAGATGCCTGACATGTCGGCGATAGCGTCGGAAGTTCGAGCGCTGACAATCAGTTTGTCAGCGGTGTCGGCGCCCAGAACGACGGCTTTGTGGCCATCGATCACATAGCCGGCGCCGTCCCGGCGTGCCTTGGTCGCTACGTGATTCAGCGCGTAGCGTGACTGCCCTTCCGTGTAAGCCAAGGCCAGGAGCATGTCGCCGGATACGATCTTCGGCAAAAGATCGCGCTTCTGCGCTTCCTGGCCCGCAGCCAGGATCAATCCCGCGCCGAGCACCACGGTTGATAGATAGGGCTCGATGACGAGCCCCTTGCCGAAACTTTCCAGCACCACCGCAATATCAGCAAAGGTACCACCGCTGCCGCCGTATTCTTCCGGAATCTCGATGCCGAGTAGACCGAGTTCGGCCAATTGCTTCCAAATCTGGCGTGAGAAACCATCATCGGAACCGACGATCGTCTTGCGTGCCTCGAAATTGTAGCGATCGCGTACCAGCCGGTCAGCCATGTCACGCAGCATCTTTTGCGTTTCAGTCGGAACAAAGTCCATGTTGCTCAAAGCCCCAATGATTTTGCGACGATATTGTGCTGGATCTCGTTCGATCCGCCGTAAATCGTCAAGGCGCGCGCCTCCAGAAAGGCCGGCACCAGCGCCGCCGCCTCGCTCGGACCGATATGGTCCGATTCGCTCAGGCCGACGCCCCTGTTGGGATCAAATGGCAAGACATAGGGTCCAACCGCGTCGACGCAAAGTTCGGTTAGGGTCTGCCGGATTTCCGAGCCTTTGATCTTGAGCAGATTGGCTTCAAGGCCGGGTGGGTCGTCTTGCGCCAGAACGCGTAGAGCGGTGATTTCCAGCGCCAACAGCTCCATTTCCACGGCCGCCACCTTGCTGTGGAAGGTCGGATCATCGAGCAGCACGCCGCTGCCCGTCGCCTGTCCGGCGGCCAATTGCTTGAGCTGCCGCAGTACGCGCTTCGAATGGCCGATGCCGGCAATACCGGTGCGCTCGTAGCCGAGCAGCAGCTTAGCGTAAGTCCAGCCCTTATTGACCTCACCAACAAGGCTGCTGGCTGGAACCCGGACATTGTCAAAAAAGGTCTCGTTCACAGAATGGCTACCATCCATCGTGATGATCGGACGCACGGTGATGCCTGGCAACGACATCGGGAACACCATCATGCTGATGCCTGCCTGCGGCTTGACGTCAGGATCCGTTCGCACGAGACAGAACATCATATTGGCGAAATGGGCATAACTGGTCCAAATCTTCTGGCCGCTAATCACCCATTCATCGCCATCGCGCACGGCGCGGGTCTTGAGGGATGCGAGATCGGAGCCGGCACCGGGCTCGGAAAAGCCCTGACAGAACCAATAATCGAGCGTGCGGATGCGCGGCAGAATTTCGGCTTTCTGCGTGTCGGAGCCTACCGCGAAAAGAACCGGAGCGATCATGCCCTCGCCGAAGGGATTTGGTGTGGGCGCGCCTTCTTCCGCTATCGTATTATCGAAGATGTGCCGCTCCATCAGGGTGAAACCGGCCCCGCCATACTGCTTTGGCCATCCCGCGCAGGCCCAGCCGCGCTCACACAGCTTGCGCTGCCAATAAACCTGCTCCTCGCGAGACAACTTCGCGTTGCGGAGCACTTTATCCTTGGTCGGCGACGGCAGTTCAGCGCGTACGAATGCTCTCACCGCCTCCGCAAACCTTTGCACTTCATCCGGATAAGTTAGATCCATATCAAGCATGCCCATATCGAGGGAATGTGAAGAGCGCGGCGCGCCCTTGTTTCACTCCTTGGTAACGATCAACGCGTCGAGTGCCGTTACTCCCTGCCCGCGCGGATGGGCGAACACCGGGTTGATATCGATCTCCATGATCTCCGGCACGGTACGCATCAAGTTACCTACCTTGACGGCGACTTCGGCCACCGCCTCCACATCGACCGCCGGCGAACCACGGAAACCATCGAGCAGTTTTGCTGTCTTGAGCTTATGGAGCTCCTGCACGATCGCTTCCTTGGAAAGATCCGGTGGCAGCAGCCGAACGTCGCCGATGGCCTCAATCAGAACGCCGCCGATGCCGACGAGCACGACAGGACCCCAGACCGGATCGCGGCGTGAACCAACGATGAATTCCAGACCCTTGGACGACATTTTCTCGACCAGCGCACCGTCGAGTTCGAGGCCCGGCTGGTAACGCTCAATATTCTTGTCGAGTGTCTGCCAAGCTTCGCGCACGGCCGCCGCGTTGGCGAGATTGAGCAATACGCCGCCGGCCTCGGTCTTGTGGGCCAGTTTTGCCGCCTGCGCCTTCATCACCACCGGATAACCGATGCGCTCGGCTACCTTGACCGCTTCGTCAACAGTGCGCGCCAAATCACCTTCCGGGATACGGATGCCTGCCGCCTTGAGCGCCAGCTTACCAACCCATTCAGCTTGGTTACCCTTACCGAACGCCGGCAAATTCGCCACCGGCTCGGTACCGACGGTCATCTTGGAGCGCGCCACCGCGCGGCCATGGAACGTCAGCTGCGTCATGGCACGCATCGAACGATCGGCGGAGAGGGAAACAATGATCTGGTTCTGCCTCGCCTTTTCCAAAAACTCCGGCGACATCGGGTTGCCGCCCAGGATCGCGAACACAACAGGTTTACTGCTATTCTTGACCGCAGCTATGATTCCATCGAGATATGTCATCGTCAGAGGCGAT
>Ga0307516_10007807_pt1 | contig 12212 bp, 14 predicted proteins | sample 19_EM_MG_FD_203310 | JGI IMG/M metagenome (GOLD analysis project Ga0307516, IMG submission 203310) | Populus trichocarpa ectomycorrhiza microbial communities from riparian zone in the Pacific Northwest, United States - 19_EM | ecosystem: Host-associated > Plants > Roots > Unclassified | place...
AAGGTAGAGGATTCCCAAGTTTACTCCGCCCTCATCTGCCCAACTAATTGAAAACTTCGCAGGCATGCCTATAAATATACAAATATCCGTACCATCTTCACCAAGAGCTGCCCCACTTTCTGGTTTACTGACGCCTTCACCCTCACCTTCACCGCCGCTCCACACTGGACTAGATCCTGATTCCAAGAAGAGTGGTTCGAGATTTAAGCTCGGCAAACTCGTAGGGGGTTAAATGGCCCGCCCATCCTACCCCTGTTTGTCCTTGCACGGGTCATGGGCGAGCTCGAAGCTCGCGCGTCTCGAATGTGGAATAAAAGCACTGTTTTTTGATACTCGATTGAATCAGTACGGTGCTCATGTTATAGGTTGACAACCGAAGCACCCGAGAACGATACAGTACGAAGATCAGGTTCAAAGTGATACCATTGGCGAGCTGGATAACTTTCCCTCTTGCCTGGTACCCGCAGCTCTCTTCCCAAGCCAACGTTCGTAAAGCCATCGCGGAATAATACCTTTGACGGCGATTGCCACGTGGATACGTGCAGTGAGCTGCGACTAACTGCAGCAGAGCTGGGATGTGAAGGAGAGGTTGCGTGTCTCAATCCAGCAGAGACGAGTTTGGCGGTTCCTTCGGGATTCGACACTCTTGCGCGGTGGACGGCTGAGGCCGCTGCGGCTCCTGCTGCTGCCGGTGCGTTTGCATTTGAGCTCGTAGCAGATTGAGCGGTGCTGGCGAAGACTTTGGGGCGAGAGGAGAAGTATCTGATGGGAGAGGCAATGGGCCAACAGATTCAAGCGTTGATCAAGAACTAAATTCGTCAAGGAACGCGTTATTTGACGATGTTTGCATGTCTGCCTATACCGAGGTCCAGCGGCCAAACCTTTCCCTCCATTGCCATCTACCATAGTCATGCAGAGGCTGGCGTCAGGAGCGCCTTCCCCGATGCCCATGGGTATCTCAACCTACCAGACAGACTCGAGGAAACGAGATATTCCCTCTGTTCCCCTGGTAGACTACCGACTCATTTCGAAGGCTCATTTCGAGGAACTATCCCGTTATGTTTACCTTGAGAAATGTACGACACCGTCATACCTGCATTGTCTGTAACTCACCCGATTAGCCCCGCCCAATTCACGTTCCACCGCAAGACAGAAACTCACCCGGCTCAGTATTCATCAATTTACTGAGCTCTCAACCGACATCTATGACGAACTAGTCCGTCGAAAGAACGAAAAAGAAGGTACTTGGTCCCTCCAGCGCCGATTTTCACCAAACGCTCATGTGACTTTCCAGCTTTCTTACAGTTCCGCGACGATTTTCACCCGAAACGCAATCAAGTACGCCAGAAACTCGCCACTTTACCCACCTCAAGATTCGAAGATCTCTCGAGCGACGTATATTATGAGCTCTCTCGCAGATATCCCGAGTTCAAGGAAGACGTATGTCATAGAGTTGGTATCTTTCGTGCTTGGACATCTAACTATACCACGCTATTCAAAGCCTTCTGGAGCGGAACCTCCCCACTCTTCACATGACGACTCGAAGCCCGCGCATCTCGAATGCGCTGTGTTGATACCATTGAGCTGATTACCTTTGCCTTCGTCTGGTACCCGTAGCTTCATTGCCAGCTCAATATTTTATATCCTTATGCTGGCGAATGGCTTATGTACCAAGTGATACCTTAATTACATGCTATTTGGAGATTTGGCATGAATCGAAAGACCGGGTTGCGAGCCTGAAGACTGCAGCCATCTCCGAATCATGGGGCAACCCATTCAACACGAGGTCATCATTGTCCTTGCCTGACTCTACAAGATTTTGACATAAGACGCGGGAAACAAGCCCGTCTTTCCGTTAAACTCCCCAGTCCACCTACGGAAATACATCAGTAACTGAACCAATGATTCGCAAGAGTGTACCAGAACGCACCAGTCGTCCGATGTACGGTCCGTCACTAGTACACGCTGTTTCTCTCTTATGTTCAGGTCACCTGGTTCCTGTGCGCGTGAAGACCGAGCGGGTGAGTTTCGGGGTGCACCGAGGCGTTGGATAACGTTTTACCTCGGAATGATAATCATACAAAGCCTGCGCCCATTCTCCTTGTACTTCCTCCTCCTCGGGCTCTTCTTGTGGGACAGGCGGTGGAGGGGGAGGCGTATGTGTCAAACGGGAGTCCGAAACTCCCCTGCGGATTGGGGGTGGCGCGAACGTGTTTTTCTTCGGCGCGAAGGCGGCGGGCACAGGTGGGTCGTCAGGTGGGGTGGGGCTCTTTTTTGATAGAGAGCCATAGATAGAGGACAGTGCGTTTCCGGCAGAGGATGTATCGACGGCTCCCCATTTCTGGTTGAATGAGACTTTCGTGTGAGGACGACATCATGTGGTATGGTATTCCAAGGAGAATGAGGCACGTACACGGGATGAAGCAAGCCCGGATTGACTTGACGGCTTCTCTGCGATGGGAGGCGGTCCTGGACGAGCGGCTCCCGTGAAGGCTCCGCTATGTCGTGCCGAGAAGGCTGCCACCCTTCCTGCGATGCTGCTCGTTTCTCCGTCTGAAGTCTTAGCAGTGAGGGAAAATCATGAGCCCCGTAGGATCCTATAGTGCAATGAGCTGCGACTGACCGTAGCAGAGCTGGGATGTGAAGGAGAGGCTGCGTGTCTCAATCCAGCAGAGACGAGTTTCGCGGTTCCTTCGGGATTTGCCACCATAGCGCGATGGACGGCTGAGGCCGCTGCGGCTCCTGCTGCTGCTGCTGGTGTGTTTGCATTTGAGCTCGTAGCAGATTGAGCGATGCTGGCGAGGACTTGGGGACGAGAAGAGAAGTATCTGATTGGAAAGGTGATAAGCAAACAGATTCAAGCTTTGATCAAGAACTAAACTCGTCAAGGAGAGCAAAGAACGCGTCCTTTTCGTGGTGTTGAAGGTTCGAGAACACCATCGGCGTCGTTGAACGAAAGTGGTAGTCACTGGGTGCGATCAAGCTTGTCGCGATCTTCTGATCGTCTTGCGCAGCATTGAGCACATAAGAACACACTCTGGTCGTTGGTAGAAATCCAAGTTTATCTGTCACATAGTACGACATAGTCATACAGTAATAGGTACATATCCACAAGGCAGATAGAAAACAAAGACAGAGCCTCTGGAATTAACATGAGGTTAGGAGGGGATGCTGTGAGGAGAACCAGTATGTTACCGCGTCGTCGTTGAACCCGTCAATAGCAAGAAGAAAGGTGAAATGATATCGAAAGCAACAACCACATTGAAAGAAAAGACCAAGCGCCCCTTCAGACGCGAAAGAAGTCAGGAATACAACAAAGAAAGGGGATAGAATTACGTGGCAGGAAATTTTTTCTATTGGGACCAATTAAAAATGTCGAATTCGGAAGGTATCGAATTGTCCACGATCGGACTCGTATTTTGAGGGTGCTGATGTTGATGCTGCTGCTGCTGTTGGGGTCCAGGCGTCCCCGACATATGTCGTACCGCCTGCATCCCCATGTCCGATTGGTGCCCGGGAGATGGTGACGCATACGGGTACCCTCCCTGCCCTTGCGAGGACCACCCTTGGGACCCGCCACCGCCACCACCCCCTAGCGGCGACGGAGCCCCCCCATACGCACTCCCAGGCGGTGACATCCCATACGGCCCTCCATGCTGCTGCTGCTGCTGCCAAAGCGTCATCGGCGACCCCAACTGTTGCTGTTGTTGCTGTTGCTGTTGCTGTTGCTGCTGTTGCTGTTGCTGTTGCTGCTGTTGCTGTTGCTGTTGTTGCTGTTGTTGCTGCTGCTGTCCCTGCCCCTGCGGCGGACTCTGCGCAGACAGTGCCCGTTGCGCATGGATCATCCGCGCATAATCTTCCTTCCCCATCGACGACCGCGAACCCCCGCGTGACGGCGGCGGTCTTGGCGTCATGGAGCCACCACCACCTCCTGATCCTGGACCTGGGCCGGGACCTTGGCCAGACAACCCATCAGAAGGCGACCGCGCGCTCCGTGCAATCCCCGGTATAGCACCACCCCCAGATCCGCCTGGAGGCATACCCATACCCATCCTCTGCTGCTGTTCTCTCAGTCGCTCCTGTTGTTGCTGGTGCTGTTGCTGAACATATGCCATCTGTTGCTGGCTCATCATCATCGGGTTCATAGCCTGCGCCTGATTCGCCTGCCCTTGACTTTGACCTTGCCCCTGCGCTCCTCCGAGCCGAGCCTGGTTCATCGCTATCAACTGCTGTCTATGTACCGCCGACAGATTGTTCAAGTTCACCCCAGGCTGGAGCATCCGCGGGTCCAGTCCTCCGCCTCCGCCTAGAGCACCGCCGCTCTGTCCACCTAAACCGATATTGGGGGCGTCCAGGCCGAAGAGGTTATGTTGTTGTTGTTGTGGTGGTGGTAGTTGCTGCTGCTGCTGGTGTTGCGACATTGGCGATTGGGGCGATGTAGAGTTACTGTGTGCTCCATGTCCAGGAAACGGGCCCGGCTGCTTGTTGCTTGCGACAAGATTTGAAATTTGAGTCTGATTCGGCATGCCTTGCATTGGATGATGTGAAGACATCTGTGGCTGCGCGTGGTTACGCTGGAACATCTGCTGTTGAGCCATTTGTTGCTGAGAGTGCTGTTGATCTTGGAGCTGGTGCTGTTGCTGCCGTAGGTTACTCTACATCGAACAAAGGTCAGTACTGCAGGGAATCGGAAGAAAACGGAAGCATTCACCTGCGCAATGAACATCTTCTGCATTTGCTGCTGCAGCGGCAAACCCAAAAAACCAGGGACCATCTTCGTCATGTACTGCAAGAACGGATGATTCGGCGTCTGCAATATGTTCAAAAACTGCTGCTGCTGCTGCTGCAAATGCACATTCGACATCGCTCCACCTCCACCACCTCCCGCGTTACCGCCTCCTCCACCCATCGCACCACCAGCAGAAGAACCAGCCATCCCAGGATTTGAGGGACCAGCGGCCGCGTTGGCATTCATCCCATTAACTCCTCCCATGGGATTAACGCCACTGCCACCAGCCATCATCATCCCTTGCTGCGGTTGCATCTGCTGAACCTGTCTCTGCTGCGGCTGCATCCCGCCAGCGCCCATCCCCATCCCACCCGAAGGCGACATCTGCCTCGCGGCCGCAGCAGCCTGCGCCGCCCTTATCTGCGCCTCCCTTATCTGCGCCTGTCGCAACCGCTCACGATTCGACGCCGCGAGTTGGGCTTCTGCGGTGTTCCCGATCACACCGGGGTTCAGGCCTGCTAATTGGGCTTCAGAAAGGTGGGGTGAGGGGATGTGCAGCTGCTGCGAGGGCATGGTTTGGGGTTGGATCTGAATTTGGTTCTGGAGAGGCCGGGACTGAGGCGGGGAAGAAGCATTGGAGGTTGGGCTGGTATGGATATTCGAGTGCGAAGTGGGGTTGAGGTTGATGGTTGTCGGACCATTCATGAGGCCATCGTTCGTCATGGGGTGTGATAGCGTAAGCATGGAATTAGAAATGGGTACTGTCGATGAGGACATAGAGTTGTTGGACGTCGACATTGACAAGGGTATCGAAGACGGAGGGGGCATAGAAGCGGATGGCGGCCGGTTGCTATCCCCTGTATTTCGCCGTTTCATTGACATATTGAACTCTTCGTCGGGTCGATCCCGTTTTAGTGGCGTTGAGAGGGCGGGGGGATTGATTGTGTTCTGCAGGGATGAGATGATACTCATTTGATGCCGCCTGGCAATGTCTTTGGCGAAAAGGGAGGGGAGCTCGGAGTATATCTGTTGAATGCGCTCCATAGGGTGGAAGTCGATAAGCGGGGGAGGATCCATCAGTGGAAGGTTCACCTAAGGCGAAGGTAAGTGGGGCATGATGGAAGAAGAATGGGGGAACGCACTGCACGATTCTGATCGACTGCAGCAGCCATCCAGGTTAGGTTTGATTGTAGACGGTGGGCATATCTGAAGTCATGAGATCATGAGATAAAGCAGGGTGCTGAACAAAGGGGGTAGCAACTGACTGTTGGAATCTTGGTTCTGACGCTTGCGTGAATCCCCTGTTTTGGAACCCGATGCACACTCTGATTTTTTTTTAAGAGTCATGAGAGACCTCAGTAAAGCATGATTGGCAGGTTAGTCACTGACTTTAATAGTTCCGCATTCAGCTCCAACATAGATACGACCTTTGGATCATTCACATTAGCAGGTGACAGAGAGCCAGTGGCTGATGTCGGGGTTGCGGGGGCATTGATCGACTGGGAGGACAGATTTGAGGTAGAATGTTGCCGGTGGATGGAAGATGATGCCAAGAAGGTCATAGTACCAGCTGGGTTCGAATCATGTCTGGTTCGAGGATCTGCTGAAGGGATCCCTTCTCTAGAGGGCTTCTGGCGGGTTGGTGGTGAACGTGTGTTGGTAGGCAGTTCGCCGCCCGACTTGGCTTTCGTGTCGGCCCCGTCCGGTAGAGCGTTTTCGGCCGTTGCGTTTTCCGGCCTCGTGGGTTGCATGTCGTCTCCATTGAAGGCCTCGTGGTCCTCCTGATCGGGGGACGAGGAAAGTTCGCTCAAGGGTGTGGAGAGACGCGAGGGTGGATCCTTGGCTTCTTCCTCTTCCTCCTCCTCCTCCCGCTGCGGGGCCACGACTGGTGCCTCCTTCTCCTCTGCCTGGGGTGGGGGTGGGGGCGAATCTGCTAGAGAGGTCTCGGGTGCGGGGGACAAGGAGGAGCTTCTGTCCCGGGTTGGAGACGCGGAATTGCCGTCGGCGGGGCTGGATGGGGACGAGACATGGGATGCGACGGGGTCGTGGGGGCCGGTGGGGGTGGCAGGGCCTGTGAGGGACTTTGGGTGGTCCTGGGTGGGGAGGTCGGGGTGGACGGCGTCGAGGGAGGGGAGATAGTCTGACCAGATTATTTTGTGGTCGTTGATTAGATTCTGCTTAGCGGGATGGTGATTTCGATCGATGTGAATCATGACAATGGCCAACGAAAAAAGAGGGTTGTTTGGTCCGCCGAGGCAGTGCCGGTCAATCCGCTGTATAGTCCGGCGCTGTCGTCGTCGTCGTGCCCGTGCTCAATGGTCGTCCGGGAATACAATCAGCCAATATCCGGCGCTGGGAAACGTGCGGGAGGGCAGCGTACAAAGTGGGTGTTGCCGTGAGATAGCGGAGTCTCAATAACAGGGCGGGATTTCTGCAGGCCATCCCCGACGACGAGCTCGAGGGGGATGCACGTCCTGGTCGAGGTTGTAGCCATCGAACTGCCATGCAGCCCTGCCAACGAGTTCCTGCAAGCTCCGCTTCCGTTTACTTCGCTATCATTCTTTGTACTTCCTTGCGGCGAATCGCTGCTATCATCACATCCATCACCGAATGTATTCCTTACCCACCCTCGCGAATCTACGATTTGTCCCATGATTGTCAGACCAATACGCTTTCTCCTGAGTATTCCAGCACCTTGTCTCCCCCATCCGGCCATATCGATATCGATATCGGTCCGACCAGCGCTTTTATCAAAACCACAACCCCTCCTGCAAGAGCTTCTAGAACACCGAAAACCACGTTGCAGGCGTGACCCTGTCCCAGGATTCACTTTCATCCCGAGTCTTTAAGGAGCAAGCCTACTCCGCCGGTGTCTGTAGGTTGATCCCTCAACAGAATATACATAACACCTTCAGCCTCCGCCCCCCTCCACGGTGCTCAACCTGGGGCAATCTTCGGTCTTATCTATGGTATGTAGACAATTGTCCGAAGTGTCAATGCGTGGGCGCCTCGTTGTCATAGATATTACGTAATGGTAAATATTTGCACTTGTTGACATTGCATGCAGGGTGTGTGGTGAGGGAGTCACTAAATCGTTCCCCAAGACACCCAGTAGGTGAGTACGCCCAAATCCATCTCAGTCGATATGTATCCCACAACCCGACCGGCTTGCAACACCCCATCGAGAAAGCGGCGTCGAAAACGGTGCAATTTTGGTTGGATTGCCTTGGGTCGCACCAGATGTCACCCACGCTCATTCTCTCCTTTCGCAAATCCTACATCACCAGACACTTTCTAACGCAATAGTCCATCTAGAATCAACAATGGGTCGGGTTATTAGGGCACAAAGACGATCGCACGCTATCGTATGTTTTCCATCATAACCCACCACAATTTATCTCAACCTCGTTTCTTCATCCAGTTCAAGGCGCACACCCACCTCAACAAAGCACCCGCCCGACTTCGCAACCTCGATTACGCCGAGAGCAATGGATACGTCCGCGGTATCGTAAAAGAGATCATCCACGACTCTGGACGGTGGGTCTTCTCATAACCAAAACACACCCGAAAAATGACCTATTCTTCAATTCACCAGCGGCGCTCCTCTCGCCCGTGTCGTCTTCCGCGACCCCTACCGCTACAAACTCCGCCAAGAAACCTTCATCGCCACCGAAGGCCTGCACACCGGCGCCTTTGTCTACTGCGGCAAAAAAGCGACGCTTAACGTCGGCAACGTCCTCCCCGTCGGTCAGTGCCCCGAAGGAACCATTATCTGCAACGTCGAGGAGAAGATTGGCGACCGTGGTGCACTCGCGCGGACATCAGGCAACTACGCGACGATTATTGGCCACTCACCTGATGAGGGCAAGACACGCATCCGTCTGCCGAGTGGAGCCAAGAAGACGATTGTCAGCGGGGCGAGGGCCACGGTTGGTATTGTCGCTGGTGGAGGAAGGATCGATAAGCCGCTGTTGAAGGCTGGACGGGCGTACCACAAGTTCAAGGCCAAGCGTTACAAGTACGTTGTCTTCCTAGGATCAAATTCGGGTAGACGATTTACTCTTTTTGCAGCTGGCCTCGTACCCGTGGTGTGGCTATGAACCCCGTTGACCATCCTCACGGTGGTGGTAACCATCAACACATTGGTAAGGCTTCGACAATCGCCCGCTCTGCTGTTCCCGGACAGAAAGTCGGTCTTATTGCTGCTCGCCGGGTATGTTTTGTCTTCTTTTCCTCGTTTGTCACTCGATTCTGATCTTGTCTTTACAGACTGGTCTTCTACGTGGTACCGTCAAGGTCAAGGAAGTCTAGATGGAGAACGAGTGTTATTTTACCCGTGTGCCTTCTACCTTGCGGTGTATCATTTCTTTTATTACATGCCGCAGAGATGAGAAAAATGTTGTCCATTGTATGCAACCTATGTTATGCATATGCCCCCGTCGCGAGCGCTATATCAGGTTTAATTGCGCTCGAAATGCAGGGTCAGACTCGTTCCAGGCCTAAAATCATCCGCTCCGAGCCAATTCAATTCATGTTTTGTCTAGGTGGCCACAACAACAGTGTTTCGTCCGATCTGCGCAGTAGATCAGAGATCCCTTTCTGTCATTAGGAATTGCCAATTTGTTTGTTTGGCCTGCGCTCGTTCCAGGAATCATCCGCTCAATTCAATTCAGGTTTTGCCTAGGTGGCCAGCTTGATCACAGCGGCAATGGTGCATTTTGTTGTCCCGTAGCATATTCTGTAGGTCTGAACTACATGTATGTAATGCGGGCCCCCGCGGCCCTATCCTATCCTAACAGTGTTTCGTCCGATCTGCGCAGTAGAGTCTGTCGGGAGACTAGATTTATTTCATAGTTTGTGGATATGATACAAATGTCGAACTGCGCATGCATGCGAACCGGCCATAAGCAGTGGAAAGGTAGAAAAGAGTGGGATACCTTACCTACTACCTCGTTGAATTCACAGATTTGTCACAGATTCCTTCATAAACCCAGACAGCAGATATGGCCCAGGGCACTGTCAGCGGCTGTTACAACACTAGTACCCCTTCCATTCTATGCGTGAGCAGGACCTTTTGCCCAGGAACGACGGCGCATAGCAATGAATTGTCAGTCTCAAGTCAAAGGCACGAGCAGGGCTGGACAGTATGGCCACCAAAAGATTCGTCATGAAGCCATGTTATGGTCATAACCTCGCTTTAGTCCTAACCGTCGTTGCCGTGAGCCCGGAGTGCGAGTATAAGTATTGTGCGAGATGGTCTGAGTCCACTGATAGTTCTGACTCTTCGGAGAACATGTTCGACTCCCATCCTGCAACCGACTTTTGAGATCCGCAGGAAACGGATGACTAACTTCAGGTGGTACGTTGGGCTTCCGGTTGACGAGCACTTTAGCGTCTTCTCGAAAAATGATTAATGATGCTCGAGAGGGTGAGGCCAAACGACTACGTAGCGATGTGAACAGGGACGGAGAACCTGGATGGAGACGATCTTCTTGCCTGTGGGGTGTGAACGATCCAGGCTGTCCCTTCCCTACACAGGTAGGTGTCGCGATCATGCGTTTACACGCGTGTTGGCCTTGCCAATAAGACTCGAGTGGTCTTATGAATCCGGTTGGACTTGATGAAAGTTGCATGCTTGTCCTCGTCCAGCGTGTTGAGGAATCATGCTTATAATTGCTCGGCTCGACTAATACGCATGTACAAGTCAACGGTAGTGGGAGGGTAGCCTGGTAGCATAAAGAAAAGCGTGCCTATGTCCACTGTGCCAGTGTGACCCCGCTACCCTTCCTCCTCCTTCCTCTCGTCTGTCTCAGGAGACAGCACCTACTTCATATCTGCATCCCCGACTGGCAGCCTTTATGTAAATTGTCAAATCAGGACACCAGATACCCGTCTAGCCGCAAACAACCGAAACAGAGCAAGCCTTATCGCTGGCGTTCGAAATCGTGTCAGAATCGCATAGCTGATTTCCATCATTCTGGATATGGCAAATAGCAACCGTAACACCTTCGTGGTTGATTCCCCCAATTTCGTACCCATTGTTGGTGGTATTGTTGTTGATGTCGGCCACGGGGTGGATGCAGTTGAAGTCGAATCTGCCTGGGTTGTTACGGGGGACGAACTGCCATTCCTGCCAGGGACCACTGCAGATGTCACCGACGGGGGAGCTGGAGTCGGACCCGAAGATGTAGGCAACCATGCGAGGGTTTCCGACGTAGATGTCAGTATACTGCGGAGGGGAGAAAAATTAACATTAGGCAGGCGTCGTTTGAATGAAAGACGAGAGAACGAACCTGGCGAATGTTCCAGCCGGTGTAGGCTACACTGTAGCCAGAGGACTGGTAACCAACCACCCATGCCGTAGCGTGAACGGCGGAGGTATACAAGGCGAGGACGCCAATGAGAAGCAGGAAAAGCTGCATGATTCTGCATTCGAGAGTGGATGTTAGGGAGAGTAGTGCGATAAGTAGATTGGTGGGGTCCCACCGTTAGTGGTCTTCCAGAAGATATCTACCGGTACTTTTGCTGGTGAGAAGTTGAGAACAGATCATGATCATTTTGAATTATTGAGGCTGTGTAACAATACTGTACTATTTCATTCAATTCGACAGTCACCCGTCACGGGGCTCTCTAAAATTCATGAGGCTGTGCACGTGCTAGAACTCCGAAATGTCACGGAGGTCACGGGGTAACTTTTGTGGGTGCCGAATCAAAGTTTGAGTCTCCTAGTGGGCGGGAGAAGCGGAAAGGAGATGAGAGACAGAATTAGGAGAGTCCGGTCTTCGGACAGTTTCGTGGGGTTTGGGCAACAATGAGATTGTGGTCTAAAGTTCTCGAATCTGCCCAGAGGGTGCAGACTCAAGCTGACTGTGTAGTAGGGAAGGAGTAGATAAGAAACTAGTATGAAATAGGGAGGTGGGTGGGAGAGAAAGAAACGAGATGAGATGATCGTGCTGCGAGCACTGGTGAGAGGATGTATTTACAACATAGCTAGAGTGGCTTACCTGCAAGCACTGGTGAGAGGATGAGGTTCTCTACCATGTTCGCAGGTCTTTAAGTACCTAAACAGGTGGCTATGAGTGGCTAAAGGATGAAAGGGAAATGGAGTGGCAAAAGGAGTCAAGCTCTCTTTGACCCCGGGCAATATTAATTGCCCGGGACGTCGAAGTTTGAGTCTCCTAGTGGGCAGGAGAAGTGGAAAGGAGATGAGAGACAGAATTAGGAGAGTCTGGTCTTCGGACAGTTTCGTGGGGTTTGGGCAACAATGAGATTGTGGTCTAAAGTTCTTGAATCTGCCCAGAGGGTGCAGACTCAAGCCAAAGAGTGGGAGCCATGAAGAAATGGAGGTTCATAAGTGGTGTTAGGGCAACCACTTAACTATCTTCTCAAAGCATAATCCAAAGACTATGCCGAGAATCAAGCATTGTGGGCTCACACATAGATAAGCTTAGAGAGAGAGAGGATGGTGGAGGAAAGCGCCAGT
>Ga0307516_10007808_pt1 | contig 12209 bp, 8 predicted proteins | sample 19_EM_MG_FD_203310 | JGI IMG/M metagenome (GOLD analysis project Ga0307516, IMG submission 203310) | Populus trichocarpa ectomycorrhiza microbial communities from riparian zone in the Pacific Northwest, United States - 19_EM | ecosystem: Host-associated > Plants > Roots > Unclassified | place...
CTTGGTGGCGCGCGGCGCGCGTCAAAGCGGCGCCGAGCTCGTGACCACGGCCCGCCGCGGCGACCTCGAGCCGGCCGAGCTGCTACTGGCGCTGGGCCGCGCACGTGAGGTGGGGGCTTGAGCGAGGTCGCGCTGGTTACAGGCGCTGGTCGCGGAGTCGGTCGCGCGGTCGCGCTCGGTCTGGCCAGGCGTGGCGCTCGACTTGCGCTGCTCGGACGACCCTCGTCCCAGCACAGCGAGACAGCGGCACTGGTCGAACGACTGTCGGGCAGTCGGCCACTCGAGGTGTTCGCCGACTTCGCAGATGCGGCGGCGCTCGAGCGCGCCGCGGCGCAGGTGGTCTCGGAGTTGGGCGCACCGCAGGTGGTCGTTCACAACGCCGGCACGGTGGTGCGCAGGTCGATCGAAGAAACGGCGGTTGAGGCTTGGGACCAGCAGCTGAACGTCAACTTGCGCGCGCCGTTCGTGCTCACGCGCTCGCTTTTGCCCAGCATGCGCGCTCACGGCAGCGGTCGCTTCGTCTTCGTCGGCAGCATCAGCGGCAGCATCGGTTCGCCGGGCGCGGCCGCCTACGCGGCGTCCAAATGGGGCCTGACCGGTTTCGTGAAAAGCTTGGCAGAAGAGCTGAAAGATTCTGGGCTGATGGCGTGCGTGGTGCAGCCCGGATCTATCGACACCGACATGCTGAAAGGAGCGGCCTTTCCGCCGCGCATGACCGCAGAAGAAGTCGCAAAGACCGTGATTTTTCTGGCATTCGATGCGCCGCTTGCTCACAACGGCGCCAGCATCGAAATGTTCGGCGTCTAGCCGCGGCCGCGTAGCGAGGCCGCGGCCGCAAGCTCGCGAGCCTTGACCCGCCCTCGGGCAGGCCGTGTAGCTTAGCCGCGGATGTTCCGCGCTCGGGTTCTGGGTGTGCTCGGCGGGCTACTGCTAGCCGCCTGCTCCGATCGCGCAGCGAGCCCGCCCGAGCCCCCGCAAGACGCGCCGCCGGCGGCGACGCAGCTGGCTCCATCGCCGCCGAGCCACGCGCCAGCGTTGCCGGCTACTGCCGAGCGCGACGCCGACGCCAATCGTATCGACGACGTGCTCGACGAGCAGCTGCTGCGCGCGGGCGCTGACCGAGCGCTGCTTGGAACGGTCGTCAAACTGCAAGTGATCTTGAACGCGCCGCTCGTGCAAAGCGACCTCGTCGACTTCGTGGCTGCCGGTGGCAAGGTCGACTACGTCTTTCGTGAGCTGCGCTACGGCTTCATCGGTGAGGCGCCGCTCGAGCGGGTACAGAGCATTGGCGCGCATCTGGCCAGTCGCCTGCACTTGGTGGCGGCGCCGCACGTGGTCGTGCCGTTTCTGGACGAGGCGACGCGAACCGGGCGGATTCGTGGCATTTGGACGCCTGGCTTCGCCGGCGCCGCCACGGGCTACGCGGGCAACGACAACATCACCATCGCAGTGATCGACACGGGCGTCGACGGCTCGCACGCCGACCTCAACGGCCGCATGCAGTCGTGGAAAGACTACACGAGCGACGCCACGGCTCTGGGCGTGCGCGACGTGCAGGGCCACGGTACGCACGTCGCGTCGATCGCGCTCGGCAGCGGTGCCGCGTTCGGCGTCGGCGGCGGCACGCTGAAGTTTTCGCAATCCGGCAATCTCGGCGGCGTTCCGTCCGGCAGCTATTTGGCGGCGACCGTTCATACGCCGGCGTACCTGGACGGCGTCACGGCGCTCTCGGCGTCCGCGTCCGCTACGTTTTCGGGCGGTCCGTCGACGACGCTGCACATGCTGCAGGGGCCGGATCCCAACCTCGAAAGTGGTGCGGGTGTGACCACGTTTGGCACCAAATCCGGCGCCTCGGCGTTGACGCTGGCTTTGACGACGGCGCCCGCGGCCGGCAGCAAGGGCCTGATTTACCAGGGGGCGCTGCTGCAATCGACCGGAGTGACGAGCTTCGAAGTGGCAAACTCGATCGCCAACTATCCGAGCGTGGGCGACGGCTTCAACGCGCTACGCGGCGTCGCCCCCGCGTGTCAGTGGCTTGGCGCGAAGGTGTTCACCGACGCGGGCGCAGGCACGAGCTTCGACATCGAGACCGCGCTCGACGACGTGGCCAGCCAGCGCCTCAGCAACGGCGTGAAGGTGATGAATCTGAGCCTGGGCATTCCGGGCGGCGGCGTCGACACGCTGCTGCGAACGACGGTCAACAACGCCGTCGACGACGGCATCGTGGTGGTGGTGGCGGCGGGCAACGACGGCCCCACCACGACCATCGGCGATCCAGGCCGCGCCTCCAAGGTGATCACGGTCGGCGCGAGCAACGACGTGAACGAGCTCACCAACTACACCAGCGCTGGTTTCAGCGCGCCCGCCGGCGACGAGGATGCGAAGCCCGATCTGCTGGCGCCGGGCGGCTCCTCGTTTCGCTCCGCGATTTTGGCGGCCGATAGCAATACCAAGGACGGTACCGGCCTGGTCGATACGGTCGCCAATGACTACGCGCCGATGCAGGGCACCTCGATGGCCGCACCGTTCGTCAGCGGTTCGATCGCGTTGATGATCGATGCCCTGCAGCAGAGCGGAACGACCTGGAGCTTTAGCTCGAGCGCCCAGCCGCTGTTCTTGAAGATGCTGCTTTCGGCGTCGGCGACCGAGCTCAACCTGGCGCGCGAGCAGGGCAGCGGAAATGACCCGAGCCTGGGCCGCGCCTCGCCGGCCAAAGATTTGGCCGAGGGCTACGGCATCATCAATCCCGATGCGGCGATCGAGGCGATGGTGCAGTCGTTCGTCAGCCCGCTGACTGGCAGCGTGAACGGCGTAGCCCCGGCTCGGCTCGAGTGGGAGCGGCGCGCGTGGGGCCGCAAGCTGAGTCTAGTCAACGGCGCCACCGTAATTCTGAACCTGAGCGTACCGGGCAGCGCTGACTACGACCTCTATCTCTACTCGGGCACACCGGACGCCAAGGGCAACCCGGTGCTCCGCGCTAGCAGCACGCACGCTGGTAGCGGCACCGACGAGACCATTTCGTACGCCTCGGCCGCCACCGAGACAGCGTACATGTTCGTGAAGCGCGTGAGCGGTTTCGGTGCTTTCAGCTGCACCGGCAGCGCCGCGAGCCACTGCGGCGACGGCAAGCTCGACACTGGTGAGCAGTGCGACCCGGCGCTGGCCGGCTCGGCGACGTGCTGCACCAGCAGCTGCGCGATCGTGAGCGATGGCACTTCGTGCAGCGACGGCAACGCCTGCACCAACGCCGACAGCTGCCAGAACGGCTCTTGCAGCGGCACGCCCGTAGTTTGTGCGGCAGCGGATCAATGCCACGCCGTGGGCAGTTGTGATGGGGCGACGGGCATTTGCTCGAACCCCAAGCAGACAGATGGCACGGCCTGCGACGACAAGAACCAGTGCACGCAGACGGACAGCTGCGTGTCGGGCATCTGCGCGGGCAAAAGCCCGGTGACGTGCCCGATTCCCGATCAGTGCCACACCGCCGGCGCTTGCGACGCAGCCACCGGCCTGTGCTCGAACCCGGCCAAAATCGACGGCGTGCGGTGCGACGACGGGAACAAGTGCACTCAGAGCGATAGCTGCCAGGCCGGCACGTGCACTGGCGCGAGCCCGCTAGTCTGCGCGGCGCTCGATCAATGTCACGACGCGGGGACTTGTAGTCCGGCGACGGGCGCTTGCTCGAATCCCAACAAGGCGATGGGCTCGCCGTGCGATGACGGCGACGCTTGCACGCAGACCGATGCCTGCGTTTCCGGCATGTGCGTCGGCCAAAGCCCGGTCACGTGCCCGCCGCCGGACGAATGCCACGAGCCGGGCACCTGCCAGCCGCCGGCCGGCACGTGTAGCTACGCCAACCAGTCGGATGGTACAGCTTGCGGGGCTCACGGTGGCTGCCAAGCCGGCAGCTGTGTGGAGCCGAGCCAAGGCGCGGGCGGCGAGGCCGGCAGCGGCGGAGCCAACAATGAAGAGGGCGGTGCTGCCGGGGCTTCAGGCGCGGCTGCTGCGCCCGCGGCCGGCGGTAGCGCCGACTCGGCGGCGGGTGGCAACGCGGATTCGGCTTCGAGCGGCGCGGCTGGCGCGGCCGCGGGCAGTGGCGAGGCGGGGGTCGCAACCGGCGCTGGCGGCACGGCGGCTCCACGCAGCCCCGCGGGCGGCGAACCGGCTACGGGCGGCACGGCTGGTTCCACATCGCCGCCGAGCGCACGCGCCGAGTCACACGCGGCGTCTGGCTGCGGCTGCGCCGTTCCGGGTGAGCCCGGCCAACGTCCCTACGGCGCGCTGCTGCTAGCCGGCGTTGCCTTCACGCTGCAGCGCCGGCGGCTGCGCGGCGCTCTCAAAGCGGAATGTTGCCGTGCTTCTTCGGCGGGTTGTGGTCCCGCTTGTTCTTGAGCAGCGAAAGGTAGCCGGCCAGGCGCGGGCGCAGCGTGCGCGGCACGATCACCTCGTCGATGAAGCCGAGGCTCGCGGCCTCGTACGGGCTCATGAAACGCGCGCGGTAGTCGGCGATGAATTCGCTCCGCACTTGCTCCGGATTTTCGGCCGCCTCGATCTGCGCACGGTGAACGATGTTGACGGCGCCCTCCGCGCCCATCACCGCCACTTCGGCGGTCGGAAAGGCCAGGTTCACGTCGGCACGCACGTGCTTGCTGTTCATCACGTCGTACGCGCCGCCGTAGGCTTTGCGCGTGATGACGGTGAGCTTGGGCACCGTGGCCTCGCAGTACGCGTAGAGTAGCTTGGCGCCGTGGCGAATGATGCCGCCCAGCTCTTGGCTCACGCCGGGCAAGAAGCCCGGCACGTCCACGAAGGTGATGAGCGGAATGTTGAAACAGTCGCAAAAGCGCACGAAACGCGCGCCCTTGATGCTGGCGTCGATGTCCAGCACGCCGGCCAACGCTGACGGCTGGTTGGCGACGATGCCCACGCTCTGGCCGTCGATGCGCGCAAACCCGGTCAGTAAATTTTCGGCAAAGCGCGGCGATAGCTCGAAAAAATAGCCGTCGTCGACGACGTGCCGCAGCACGTCGCGCATGTCGTAAGGCTTGTTGCTCTCGGTGGGAATCAGCGTATCGAGCGCCGGCGCCTCGCGCGACGCAGGGTCCGCCGTGGGCACGCGGGGGGCTTCTTCGCCGTTGTTGGACGGCATGAACGACAACAGCTCGCGCAGGAGCTCCAAGCAACGCCGGTCGTCGGGCGCCGTCAGCTGGCAGACGCCGCTCTTTTCGGCGTGCGTAGCGGCGCCGCCCAGCGCCTCTTTCGTGACCTGCTCGTGCGTGACGGCTTTCACGACGTCGGGCCCGGTGATGAACATGTAGCTCGTGCCTTCGACCATCAGCACGAAGTCGGTGATGGCCGGTGAATACACGGCACCACCAGCGCACGGACCCATGATGCAGCTGATTTGCGGTACGACGCCGCTGGCCAAGGTGTTGCGCAGAAAGATGTCGGCGTAGCCGCCGAGCGCTGCCACGCCTTCTTGAATGCGCGCGCCGCCCGAGTCGTTGAGCCCCAGCACGGGCACGCCGATCTTCAGCGCCAGCTCCATCAGCTTGACGATTTTGGTGGCGTGAGTTGCGCCGAGCGCGCCGCCGAACACCGTGAAGTCTTGCGCGAAAACGCACACCGCGCGGCCGTCGATGCGCGCGTGCCCGGTGATCACGCCGTCACCCAGCACCGCCTGCTCCGCCGACAAACCGGGTGAATGGTGCGTCGCAAAGCGATCGAGCTCGACGAAGCTGCCGGGGTCGACCAGCACGTCGATGCGTTCGCGCGCGGTGAGCTTGCCCGCGCGGTGTTGTTTTTCGACGCGCTGGGCGCCGCCGGCCGCGAAGGCCTGCTGGTTCTTGGCCTCGAGCTCGGCGAGCAGCTCGCGGTGACGATCCGACATGACTGAAGACTAAAGCACTGCTTTCAGCAAGATCGAAACCAGAACGATCGCGACCGCGGAAAGTACGAGGATGACGCCCTGCTTCGTGCGCGGGTGATCGTGGGAGTCGAGCGCCCGCAGGTGCGTTTCGAGCCGCACGGCCGCCGCCTCGACGCTCTTGTCGTGTTGGCGCAGGGCTTCGAGCGCGGTCTCGGGCACGGCCACGCTGCCGCGCGAGGCGAGCACTGCGCGCGCCACCTCGGCCAGCGCGTCGCGGCGCTGCTTTTCGGCGTCCGAAACACCGGCGGCGCGCTCCGACACCTGCTGTTCGAGTGAGCCCGCCGCGTTGCGCTTTTGGCGCTCGAGCTGTCGAATCTGGGTTTGCAAGCGCCGTGCGTCGGCGTCGGCTTGATCGAGCGCGCTGACGGCGGCTGCGTGCGTGGTCTTGGCTTGCTGCAGCTCCGGCTCGAGCGACTGCCCGCGTGCTTGAAGCTCGGCCAGCTTGGCGGCGTGTTCGGCCGGCATGTCGCCGCCGGCGGGACCGAGGGTTTGGCGGGCCAAGTCGACGATCCCGCGAATCTCGATCTGCACGCGCTGGTGTTTGGCCTCGGCCCGGCGCAGCTCTTTCTCTGCGGCGTCCTTCAGCAGCGCCTTCTCGGCAGAGGTCGCCTGCGCGGCGCGCTCGTCGTCGCGCAGCTGGGCGAGCTCGCTATCGAAGCGGGCCATTTGCTCCTTGTAGCCGGTGTCGGCTTGCGTGAGCGCGGCGCTGCGATCGCCCGCCAAGCGTTCGATTTCGCGGATCGGTTCGAGCAAGCGCCGAAAGACGTCGTTGTTCTCCAGCGTCGGGCGCAGCCCAGCCGCTAGCTGCATCAGCTCCGTGTCGCGAAGCAGCTCGGCTTGGATGAGCTGGGCGTGCCATTCGCCGACGGCTTTTCGCAGCGGAGCGCGCCTCGAAAACACCCGATAGGCGTAGAGCGGAGCTAAAATAGCGTTTTGAGGCGCAGGTCCGTAGCCCGCGACGAACGCGACCTCCGCAGGATCGACCGGCAGCTCTTCAGCGCTGCGCGTGCGACCGCTCGGCCAATTCGCGCTTTCGACGTGTCGCTTGGCGACCTCGGGTGCAGTGCCAAGCGACAGATCGACGTTCGAGCCGGTCTGGATCAGCTCGAAGTCGTTGTCGCCGTCGTCGCCCAGCGAAATTTCAGCGAGCAGCGGCTGCGCGGGCTTTGCCGCAGGAGCGGGCGCGCGGCCCGAGCTGAGCGGTGCTGGGCGCTTGGAGACGGCAGGCTCGAGCTCCAAGTCAGGGATCTCGAAGCTCGGCGGTCCGGGCGGATTGCGCTCAGTCATGCACTCGGCGCGGCGGCTTTTGGTTCGGCGGCGAGGCCACTCAACTCCTCTTGAAAAGCGCAAAACGCCGAGTCAGTGGGCCAAGAGGGCGCCCCGGTGAGCAGCAGCTGAGCCCGGCCACGATTGCCGCGCTCCAGGTAAGCCACGGCTGCTCCGTAGCGCATGGCCCAGTGCACGAGCGGGCTATTCTTGGAGGCCGTTTCCAAAAGCTCGGCGTCGCCGTCGAGCGAACGACGCGCGAAGGCGCGCGCCAGCGCCGTGAGCGCAGCGCGCAGCGCCACCACGCGGCGCTGCAGTGGCGCGCTGCCAGCCGGCAGCGGTAGCTTTTCGAGCGACTCCGCGCGATCTACGGCGCGGCCGCGGTCGCCGTCGAACGTCTCCAGCAAGGTTTCGACGAACCAGCGATGCTCGAGCGCCGCCTCCCACGCTTCGCCGCGGACGGCGCGGTCGAGCGCACGGCGGGCGCGGTCGACCATGCCATGAGCGGCCAGCGCCGCCGCGACCATCAACGGACCGAGCGTCTCGGGATGCGGCAAGCGCGCCAGTGTCGGGTGGTAGGCTTGCAGCACGGCGCCCAAGTCTCCCGCGCGCAGCAAGCGCCGCATGCGCAGCTGGCGCAACAGCGCGGGCACCTGTGTGAACGCGAACAGCGCCAGCAGCATCATGCCAAGCGGCGGTGACTTCTGCCCGATGTGAACGGCGAAGCCGACGATGGCCGCGGACGACAGCAGCCAAAGCACGGCGCGGATGCGCGCGCGCCGCTCGAGCGTCGCCAGGTGCTGCATCAAGCTTCGAGCTTAGCACCCGGCGGGGACGGCTTCTGCCTCAGAAAATGGAGGGCCCGCCACACCCGCTTTTCTCTACCGTTGCTCCCTTCCGGGCCTGGCGGGGTTCAAGCTGCGCTGTCGGCGGACCCACGAGTCGTGCGAGACGACGCGCGGGTCATACCAGGCGACCCCTGGCCTGTAAAGGGCGGGGGCTGCCGCGCCGCAGCCCGCATCGCAGAAACTTCCGTGGCGTCTCTCGGCAAATCCGCGCGGACGCCACCTGAACGCGACTCGGGGCCTGGGCCTTCTGATCGCGCGTCTCGAGTGCCTGGATCCAACAAGGAGGCGGGGAGGTACGCGAGGGCGAGAAGCATTTTTTGATTTGGAGGACCAAATCAAAACTCATTTCCTCGGAAGAAGAGCACGAGCCAGGCGCGCAAGCTCAAGTCAAGGGCGGCAGCGCGAACCCGAAAATCTCGCCTCGCGGATCTCCCCGCCTCCCCGCCTAGGAAGAAACTCGCGTGGCTTGAGCCCTTCGCGCGTCTCGAGAATCACTTCGTGTACGAAGTGACTAAAGGTTACTTCGTACACGAAGTGATTTTTGCAGCTCTAACCCCACCTCGGCAGGGCCCGTACGCCCACTTGGTTGCGTCAGGGCGGCGGTCCTCCGAGCACCGGACCAGCGCTTCAGCTCGCGACGAGCGGCAGGCGCTTGGGGCCGTCGAACTGATCGGGCTGTGCGCGCCATTCGTCGTAGGCGCTCTGCGTGCGCACGCAGCCAATCGTGCAGGCGTCGGCGCAGCTCTTCTTCGTGTAGAACTGCGCGCGCAAGTCTTCGGGCGTGTAGTCGAGCAGGGCTTTTTTGAAGACGCCGCGCGTCTGCGAGCACCAAGCGATGTCGCCGTGCTCGTCTACGTACAGGTAGCGGCTGCCGGCGCGACATTTGAAGGGTGCCGTGCCCTCGTTCAAGATGCGGTCGCGGTAGTCGTGCGCTTCTTTGAAGCTGCCGCCCATCTCGCGGCGCACTTGCGACAGCACGCTGCGCTCTTCGACGCTGAGCTGCATTTGCCCGGTGCCGTCGTGCAGCACCAGCACGCGCGGACGAAAGCCCAGCTCTTTGGCGGTTCGCACTACGGTCAGCGCTTCTTCGGGCTTGCAGGCGCCGAGCACGCCGCTCAAAACGACGTTGAATTTGGCGGTTTTTGCCAGCATGCGCAGCTTCGGCAACATGGGCTTCAAGACTTTGACGGTGACGTCGTTGGGCGCGACGCCGTCGACGCTGACCTGCATCTCCATCAAGCCGGCTTCGTTCAGGCGCTTGACCTTCTTTTCGTTCAGCAGGTAAGCGTTGGAGATCATCATGACCTTGTAGAAGTCGCGCTTGCGAGCGTGCGCGATCAGGTCGAAAATATCGGGGTGCAGCATGGGCTCACCGCCGGTTAGCTCCAAGCTGAAGGTGCCCAGGTCCTTGAGCTTGTCGATGCGCGCGCGCAGCACCTCGGCTGGCACCGGCGGCGACGTTTCGTCGAACTCGTTGCAGTAGCCGCAGGTCAGGTTACAGCGCCGGATCACCACCAGCTGCGCCAAGAAGGGCGAAAACCGCAATCGTTCGTAGAGGCGCATCGCTCGGGCCGCGGAAGATAGCTCAGTCTTCCTCGAGGCGCTTTCCCATGCTGACGACTTCGTCCGTTTTGAAGCCAAGAGCGGCGTAAAAGGCCTGCACATCGCTGTTTTCGCGGCGAACCTGCAAATTGATTTTGGGACAACCCAAGAGCCGCAGTCGTCGCTCCGCGTCGCGCATCAGCGCCGTGCCGATGCCGCGCCGCCGCTGGCCGATGTCGACGGCTAGGTAATTGACCCAGCCGCGGTGCCCCTCGTAGCCGGCCATCACGGTGCCGACCAGCACGCCCTGGAGCTCGGCGACCAAGAACAGCTCGCGCTGCAGCTTGAGCTTGCGCGCGATATCTTGCTTGGGATTGTTCCAAGGTCGCACGAGGCCGGCGAACGTCCACAGCTCGATGACGCGCGCTTCGTCGGCTTCTTTGAAGACTCGCACCAGCACCTGTGCCATGGCGTCAATGTAGCCCAGGTGCTTCTTGGCCGGTGGCCGAGACGTATTCGGTGTAGCCGCCGCCGTACAGCTTGGGTCCCGCGGGCCCCAGCTCGAGCACGCGGTTCGAAAGCGAGCTCAGGAAGCGACGGTCGTGCGAGACGAACAGCAAGGTGCCCTCGAAATTGGCCAGGGCCTTGACCAGCATTTCTTTGGTGTCGAGGTCGAGATGGTTGGTCGGCTCGTCGAGCACCAGAAAGTTCGGCGGATCGAACAGCATGCGCGAGAGCACGACGCGCGCTTTCTCGCCGCCTGACAGCACTCGGCAGCGCTTGTCGACGTCGTCGCCCGAAAAGCCGAAGGCGCCGAGCAGCGCTTTCAGTGAGCCGAGCGTCGCCTTCGGAAACGCGTCCTGCAAGGTCTCGAGCACGGTTTGATCGGGGTTCAAGATCTCCATCGCGTGCTGCGCGAAGTAACCCATCTTCACGCTGCCACCGAGCGAGACGTCGCCGCTGTCCGCGTTCGATTCGCCGGCGATCAGCCTGAGCAGCGTCGATTTGCCGGCGCCGTTCACGCCCATCACGCACCAGCGCTCGCGACGCCGGATCAAGAAATCGAACTTCGAGTAGATGACGTGCTCGCCGTAGGCCTTGCCCACGTTGGCCAGCTTGGCCACGTCTTCGCCGGAGCGCGGCGGCGCTTGAAAGTCGAACTCTACGACCTTGCGGCGGCGCGGCGGCTCGACCTTCTCGATTTTTTCGAGCTTCTTGACGCGCGATTGTACCTGCGCGGCGTGGCTGGCGCGCGCCTTGAACTTGGCGATGAACGCCTCTTCTTTGGCCAGCATGGCTTGTTGGCGCTCGAATTGGGCTTGCTGCTGTGCTGCGAGCAGCAGGCGCTGCTCGGCGTAAAACTCGAAATTGCCTGAGAAAGTCGTCAGCTCGCCGCCGTCGATTTCCAAGACTTTGCCGACCAGCCGATTCATGAATTCGCGATCGTGCGACGTCATCACCAGCGCGCCGGCGAAGTCGCGCAGAAACCCTTCGAGCCAGATGATCGACTCCAAGTCGAGATGGTTGGTCGGTTCGTCGAGCAGCAGCAAATCTGGCGCCATCAGCAGAATGCGCGCCAGCGCCACGCGCATCTTCCAACCGCCCGACAGCGCGCCGACGTCGCCTTCGACCACCGCCGGGCGGAAACCCAAGCCTGCCAGCACCTCGCGCGCGCGCGCCTCGAGGCCGTAGCCGCCCAGCTCGTCGAAGCGCGCCTGCACCTCGCCGAAGCGCTCGACGATCTTCTCGAGCTCGTCGCCGTAAGCGGGGTCGGCCATTTTGTGCTCGAGCTCGTGTAGCTCGCGCGCGACGTCGGACACTTCGCCGGCGCCGGCCATGGTTTCGGCCAGCACCGTGCGCCCGCTCATGTCGCCGACGTCTTGGCTGAAGTAGCCGGTGCGGATGCCGCGATCGACGACGACTTGCCCGCCGTCGGGCTGCTCTTCTCCGACCAGCAGCCGGAACAGCGTCGTCTTGCCAGAACCGTTCGGCCCGACGAGCCCGACCTTCTCGCCCCGATTCACGCTGGCTGAGGCCTCCATGAAAAGAATCTGCCGTCCGTGGTTCTTGCTGACCGAATCAAAGCGAATCACGGCGCGAAACATGTCGGCTCAGGCCCGGTCGCGCAAGCTCTGACGCCACGTTTCCACTGCCCCGGGAGATGCGCGCCCCCCGGTGCCTCTCGCCTCCGAAAGGGCTTTGATTGCCTAGTTTCAACCACGGCCACTTGCGGCAACGTGTGCAAGCGGTACCATCCCACCCGAGGTTGGGAGGAGGAGCTTGCATGGATGACTCGGCTGCCCGGGTGACACCGGCCGTACGAATAGGCTCGGCGATTGCTTTGATGGGGCTTTGGCTAAGCGGTGCTGACTGCTCGCCGAGCCCCCCCACGCCAGCCCGACCCGTTGCGCTGGCAGGCGCCGGTGGCGCTTCGGCAGGTGCGCTCAGCGGGAGCGGCGGTGACTTGATGTTTGCGGTCGCGGGCGGCGGAAGCTCGGCCATGGGGGGCCTGGCCGGTAGCGCTGGCCGCGACGCTGGCGGCGGCGGCGCCAGCGCTGGTGGTGCTCGCGGCGGGGGCGCCAGCGCTGCCGGCGGCGGGGTTTGTCAGCCACTGCTGGCTCTCG
>Ga0307516_10007809_pt1 | contig 12208 bp, 9 predicted proteins | sample 19_EM_MG_FD_203310 | JGI IMG/M metagenome (GOLD analysis project Ga0307516, IMG submission 203310) | Populus trichocarpa ectomycorrhiza microbial communities from riparian zone in the Pacific Northwest, United States - 19_EM | ecosystem: Host-associated > Plants > Roots > Unclassified | place...
ATTCATTCTATATAATAGAACTCGGAGCGATTCCTTTTACAGAGAGATTCTGTACTGTTAATTATTTCCTGCTAAGTTCAACGAGAGGTTGAACCAGGTGGCTTTTTGCACCAAAAACGACATTAATAAAGATGTTAATGAGCTTTTATGAAGATAGGAAGAAGATAGGGGAAGAAGATGTAGATGTAAGGGGAAAGAAGCAGAGAATGTGTTTACGTCCTTTTGTGTGTAAGGTTTTTTTCCAACCACCCTTCTGTATATTACCTGACTTGACATGTTTCATGCAACGTAGAAATGGTAGAAATGTAATCTCGTATGAGTAAGATAATATTATCTTGTTGCTCGTACCATCATATCTAATTAATGTAAGCATGGACTACTTGTTCGTATTTAACAAGATTATGATGAGTATCATAATTACTAAACCAGACTCAAGGTATGGGAGGCTCAGCGTGGAGTGACCTTTCAATTGCGTACTCAACCTAAAGGATATTGAATTCAACTCACACCTTGAGCCGAATATGGGGTTAGGCACAGGCAAGCCTTTGCATAACATGGGGTTGGGTGCGGACGCGTCTAGGCCCAACATGGGGTCGGGCGCGGGTGCGTCCCTGACCCAATGTGGGGTCGGGTGCGAGTGCGCCTTTGACTAACGTGGGGTTGGGCGTGGACAACATGAAGTTGAGCGCAGACGTGCCTGTGCCCAACAGGGAGTTGGGCATAGTCATGCCCCTGCCCAACTTAGAGTTGGGCGCCGAGAAAGACATAATCTCATTCTAGGTGTGACTTTCGTGTGTTGGCTTTTAAATGGAGTTAGCTTATAAAAATCACGACCCATCAGTAGGCCTCCATGTCTGTTCATTTTTAGGGAAATGGGGAGACTTAAGGCTAAAGAGATTTTTTACTAACCTTAGTTGAGTCGTAATACTGATCAAGATGTCCTTTATACTCTCCCCTTTCACGGCCTTACTGGCAGGGATGATGTTTTCAGAGAGTTCGCTGTTTGAATCTTCAAGATGTATTCCCAATCCTTTTTCTGGAAAGCATTGGATAATCACTACTGTCTTGAAAAAGTGGGTCTTAGATGTCACAGGGGTGTGTAACCCCGTTGGACCAATAGGAGGTGCTCTTGTAGGAGGGCTGGTTTCAACACTTCTTGATGTTGTAAAGGTTGGTACCTGTGCTATCCAGGAGAGATATGGGTCTCAAACCATACACAGGGTGTGTAACCCAGGTTGGATAGACGGGGTGAGCTTGATAAGGCCGCCCCAACACTTTTGAATGCCATAGAGACTGGTCCTATGCTGTCCAGGAGAGATGTGGGTCCCAGACCGCACACATGGGTATGTAGCCTGTTTGGACAAACAAGATGGACCTGATAAGGTCATTCCAGTGCTCTTACTTCCAACTGAAAAGGCTAGACAAAATTAAAGAAAGGGGCGTTGAAAGCCGCCATGAAAAGTGAAGTATTAATCCTCTACTACTGCCTAGAGAGGTGGGTCTCAGACGCCACAGGGGTGTGCAACCCCGATTGATGACAGTAGAGGTTGAAGCTCACTTTGGATTTCGCTACTGTCTTGGAGAAGTGGTCTCCGGATGCCATAGGGGGGTGTAACCCCGTTTGGATCGGTAGGAAGTATTCCTGAGAAAAGAATGTAAATCAAATAAGAACACAAGTGATAAAAATATGCATTCTTTATTTATGTATTCAATAATGATACAACTTAAGGTTGTCTGAATGCTACGCATGAGGAAGGTCAGAGCCTTGTAGATCTTTATTTATGTATCCTCTACTACTGCGTTCCATTATCAGTGATCAATATCCTCGGTACTCCAAATCGGCAGATCACATTCTTCCATAAAAAAGAGATCACTTTGTTAGCCGTGATGTCTGCCAATGCTTCAGCTTCCACCCACTTAGTGAAATAGTCCACGGCCACTAGAACGAGCTGTCTTTTTCCTTTTGCTTTGGGGAAGGGTCCCGAAATATCTGTTCTCCATTGATATAAGGGCCACGAAGGAGTGATTATTGTCATCTCAGCTGAGGGCTGCCTTGACACTAGGGCAAATATTTGACACTCATCACACTTCTTTACTAGGTCTTTGGAATCTTGGAGTATGGAAGGCCAATAAAAGCCTACCCTTGTGATCTGAGCAGCCAAGACACCTGTAAACCCAATCACCATTTAATTATACTAGAAACCCATAACAGGTCAAAATTGGATGAACCATATAGTTAAACCACCAACCACTTCATCTATGGTTAATTGTAAGAAATTATAAGCAAAGGGTTGTGGGATAAACTATACCATGATTCAAATATTGCACATATCATACCTTGTAGGTTAATGCACCTTATAATTGGGCTATTTGTTTAGCCTAGACTTTGCTTAACACAAAATAAATGAAGGATGCTATATTATTTATAATGAAGACAATTTCTTTTGCTTCTTTTTTTAGCGATGTGGAATACCAACTCCTTGCTTTTAGTAATGAGTTATGATTTTGTGTCCCTATTTTGCAGTAACTTTCTTCTTATAATAGAAGCAGGGACTTATTGTTACAAAGCAATGCCACTCGGATTGAAGAATGAAAGGCAAACATATCAACGAAACATAGCTAACTTTAAGTGGACTGTAGATTGTTAGAAGGTTATTGAAGAGCTCAAGATTCATTTGTCATCCCCTAAGATTCTGTCTCAACCAAGGGAAAATAAAGACATATTCCTCTATCTAGGGGTGGCAGACTCAACAGTAAGTTCTGTTCTGGTAAGGGAAGATGAAGGCATACAGTTCCCAGTGTATTACTCCAGTTAAACGCTTTATAATGCTAAAACAAGATACCTAAAAGTGAAAAAAATGGCTCTAGCTCTAGAAAGTTGAAATCATATTTTCAAGCTCATCAAGTTATAGTATTGACTGATCAACCACTAAGACAGATCCTTCACAAGCCAAAGTTGTTTAGATGCTTAGTGAAATGGGCTATAGAATTGAGAGAATTTAGGCTTCAATACAAACCTCATCCAACTATAAAAGGTCAGGCTTTGATAGATTTCATTATTGAATGTTGTTTTAAAGGACACATAAATACACCTAATTCTTGATTTTCAACGATAGAATTTTCAGCTAGATTAGAGGCTCTAGTATAACCATCCATGATGTTTCCCACTTGAAAATTATATGTAGATTGTTCTTCCAACATCAATGGAAGTGGAGTTGGGATAATGCTTGTCAAGCCTAAAGAAAAAAAATATTGGAATATGGAGCCCATTTTAATTCCCTAGCACAAACAATGTAGTAGAACATGAAGCTCTTTTAGCTAGACTACGCCTTGTACAAGCCTTGAATGCGTACCCACTTAAAGCTCATAGTGATTCCTAATTGGTAGTTAGTTAGTCAATGCTAGGGAACAAGTGAAACAAGAGAACCGATCATGCAGCTTTATCTTTATGAGGTTTTGTTCTATTTGAAAGCATTTCAATCACCCATGTTCCAAGGGGAAACAACTATTGGCCCAATCTCTTGTCTAAGTTAACAAGTTCAAATCCTGCTAAGTTCCCTGTCAATGTCTGGGTAGAAGTTCTGGAGAAACCAAGTGTCAGTAAAAAAAAGCTAGTGGTCATTCCCATCAATATTGAAAACTATTAGAGAACCCTAATTAAAAACTATATGCTAACATTAGAGCTACCTTCAAACAAAAATGAAGCCATCCATCTAACTAGGTAAGCATCAGGGTATTGTATAATTGACAACATCTTGTATAAAAGATTAGCTTCAACTTTACTATTGAAATGTTTATCCTTAGAAGAAAGCACTTATGTCTTGAAAGAAATACATGAAGGCATATGTGGCTTATATACAAGATCTAGAGCGTTTGTTGCTTAGGCCACACGATTAGGTTTTTATTGGCCAACTGTACTCCATAACGCCACATAATTAGTGAAGAAATATGATCAGTGTCAAAGGTTTGCCTCAGTCCCCCGACAACCATTTGCAAAAGTGATAACCAAAACCTTCCTTTGGCCTTTTCACAATGGGGATAGACATTATAAGTCAATTCCTTAAGACCATGAGCAAAAGACAGTTTGTCCTAGTAGCTGTTGATTACTTTACCAAGTAGGTTGAAGTACCCTAGCAGAGATAACCACCAATAAAGTATTTTAATTTTTCTAGAAAAATATCATATGTCGTTTTGGAAATTCTAAATTCTTGATTATATATAATAGGACGCAGTTTAACAACTATAAGATAAGAGAGTATTATCAAAGGCTTCATATTGATCATTGTTTCTCCTCAATATCACATCCTCAAGCTAATGATCAAGCTAAATTAACTAATAGAATTCTTCTTAAAGGACTGAAAAAGGATAAAAGAAGCCAAGTCAGAATGGGTAAAGATGCTAAATGAAATCCTATGGGCTTATAAAACCATTTAGAAGATGTTTACGGGTGAAACCCATTTTCTCCTCGCATACATAACGGAAGCCATGATACCAACTAAGATTGGATGTCCTAGTCATCGGGTGATCTACTATACCTTAGAAGGCAATAAGCATGGTCTCAGAACCAACCTTGACTTCATAAAACAATCACGACCGACTGCTGAAATTAGAAATGAAGCCTATAGTCACAACCTAATTTTTGAATTTTCAAATAATAATAATAACATATAATAATTTGAAAATTGGGTCAAGACCACACAAATTGAAGGTTCAGGGACTAATATGGAGGAAATTATAAATTTGGAAGACAGTTTGGCCAAAAATCAGAAGAATTGATAAATTTGGAGACTTAATTAAACTTTGATTTAATTAATTAATGCAATCAGGGGCTTAATTGAAGAAATATCAAAATTCGGGTTAATTTGGGTCAAAATTGCAAGAAATTAAATTTGAGGGACCGAAATGAATAGGCGTTGATACTACATGGGAATTAATTGATTTTTCCAAAGGTAATTTTAAAAGAATTAAAAGTTGAGGAGTTAATTAAGGATTGAATTGATTAAACTTGAAACCAAGGACTATTTTGTAAATAATGTTGAAATTCAGGGGTCCAATTGTAATTAATCCAGGGGTGAAATAAAAAAAAGGAAAATTTCCATGAATAAGGGCATGATTGCTAAATGGCAGAACTTCAGGGGGCAAATTAAAGATCATTTCAGTAAAAAAAAAATGTCGTTGTTTCTAAACCAATTGTTCATCCTCATCCCAAGAGAAACTGACTCAACCAAAACTGCACCAAATCTAATCCAAATGGAGGATCAGATTTATCTTCTAACCTTCTAGTGGCCTCAGTTTCTTTCACCCACATGTTACTCCTCCGATGTAAGGATTATTCGTCTCCGACAGTCATGTAATGGCATGATTGTTGGTGCTCTATTTTCCTCAAAAACAGAGGAATGAGCCATGCTCACCCTCATCCCTAGGATCATTATCCTAGGATAGATTAGACAAATTGCCAAGGTAGAAAAGGAAGAAACCCAAAAAGCAAAACAAAAAAAAAACAAAGGCAAAGAGAAGGAAGAATAAAGAAGAAACAAATGAAAAACAAAAACAGAGGGGGCGAAATGCATCATCATCAGCTTCGTCTCCAGCGAACCAGGTAAGTTCTTCTCTTCCCTCGTTCTACAATTTTAATTACCACTTTATTATGCAAAGCGTGCATGATTTGATGCACGTATGCTCGCAGTTGTGGGTCACTGGCTTGGGCCACTGACCAAGCTAGGCCGGCTAGATCAAGCCCAACTCGTGCAACTGGGCTAGATCCAGCCCCCCTCAAAAAAGACAAAAACTATCGAGACCGGAGGCCCAGCCGACCCAAATTTCTTTGGGCTGAGGTTGTGTTTGACAAAACATATCCTAATGCCCCTTTTCTTTTAATTTCACTCTTAATTATTTTGATATCTAGTCAAATAGACCTTTTAGGATATCAGAAAATTCTAAACAAATTTGAGGACCTTTTTAGATTTATTTGTGGGTCGCTCACATTTTTTTTTATGACTTCATTGAGTATTTGGATTGTAAACTTTTACTATGAAATATGAATCTCGTATGAGATATATATTATTCCTTTTCTTTTTCTCTAAAAAAAATAATAATTAGATATGTTTTGTTCTCAATCCAAATTTTTTTGATTTATTCACTAGCGTCAGAGTCATGAATTCCATATTTTTCTGGTTATGTAATATTTATCAATGCCAGAGTTGGAAGTATTCATAGTCGAATATTAACTAGGACCAGAGTCATGAATATTATAAGTAAACCATCAAAAACAAAATAAAACAAACCCTTAGTAATTTAAAACAAAACCAACAATGCAACCTACCTTAGGTAGGACGCTTAAGGGGTGATAATATCTTTTCTTTTGTGTAACTAGTCTTATACCATAGAATTTTTATTGACCAGTAAGGGTTCCTAGTGATTGTAATACTAGGTGGCGAATCATTAAACTAGACCTTTTTTCCCTCTAAGAACAAGATACTAGATATTTGTTCTTTCACCATGAAATTTTAAAAGGTTGCTGCAATGTAAGATACAAGCAATATAGAAAGTATTGAGGATTCATAAGGATTTGGTCCTAAGAAAGCTGGAAGATACAAGCAATAAAGAAAGTAATGGTAAACTGACCCCATAATGGAATGGTCCTTTCAGAGTTGTTAGAATAATCAAGGTGAATACTTATCATTTACAAGATATGGAAGGGAAGAGTATTCCTCACGCCTGACCTTTAGATAACTTAAAACTATATTATAATGAGTAAAAAGATGAATGTATATTTAATTTATGAATGTTTATATATGAATGTATTAGTCATTTTTTTTGTATATTTCTAATCAACTCTCTAAGGGATTGTTATGTGGTCTCTTTAGTGCTATTTGCACAACTCTCTAGAGTATTGATACGTGGTCTCCCTATGGGAAGTAATCCCTAAGGAATTGGTATATTATCTTTTTAATGTTATTCGCATAACTCTCCAAGGTATTGGTATATGGTGTCCCTAGTGCTATTGCACAACTCTTCAAAGGATTGGTATGTGGTCTCCTTAAAGGCAATAGTCCCTCAACTCTCTAAGAGATAGGTATGAGATCTCTCTAGGGGCAATAGTCCCCACTACCTCCAACGCTACATTTGCCCAACACAACCTCCAATGATGTCCAACGTCTTGGGTTCCATTCTATATTAGTTAGCCCTTAAAACCTACCGGTATACTTGTAACCGAGAGCCAGTTCTCCACCCCAGGCAAGGGGGCAACAACCACATGAACAATACCACACAACAAAGGTTTATGCTACCAAACATGGGTGTTGGACCCATGTTGGCTACTTAACCAAACATAGGTGTTGGACCTATATTGGTTACTTAAGAAAACCTATCAAAATACTTAGGAACAATGATGTTCAAAAGACTTAAAACATAGAACAAAACCAAATCCAAACTTAAATTAAGAAACACGAGCCTTATGGCCAAATTCAAGGCTCTAAAAACCTAAATATTCAATAACATTAAAACAAGTAAAATAAAATAATAGAGGCAACTACATCTCTATGTCAGGCTCATGGGTGAGATAAGATATATGTCTATGCTCCCAACTCCCCTTGCATCCAGGTGTAGGCAATTCTGAGAGTGGTTATCTCAGCATCTTGAGTAGCTTTTTCCTTGAGCCTGCGCACTTGTAACCTGTCAGCACGATACTGCTCAATGGCCTACTCTGTGGCCCTTCTCTCATCAACCCGCTGACTTTTTGAATGGGCACACATCATTAAGGTCTAAATAAGATAAAACAATAACATAGATGAAAAAAAAGTAACGATCCAAATTATTAATACTAATCAATGCATTAGAAAAGGAAAGTGAATTAAATACTTGTTCATACTTGGAAGGCCATTTCCCTAATGATGGCCATATGACATTGGTAGCTAGGGTTAGGTAACGTGCCAACATCAAAGAGGAGTGTGAGCAGCCTGTCCAGGGCATCCATCACCTCCACTCCTCTAACCCTAATTATTGACCTTCCCTGGAGAATAGACCTCATCATGATCTTTTCCTCCTTGCTCAAGTTAGGAAAGCAAGGAGGAGCGCAGTCCAGGTTCAACCTAGAAAAGAAGTCTCCTATCCCCGCAAGGTGAGACCCTTGACTAAAAGACCCAATGAGCCTAAGGATTGGATGAGGGATCGCTTCCACATTAAAATATGAAGCCATGAAAACTTTCCTCATTTTCCATTATAAGGCTGCTTCTGAGATCATTTAATTTGGGGTTGGCTCCCTATCACCCCCCTCCCAATATAGGGGTATATGTGCTCTTTGTTGCCCTTGCGAACCTTTTAAACAGGAGAGACAGCTTCAGGGACCTCTTCAGCAGGAGAGACAACTAGAAAAGTCTATTTAATGCTCACTGAGGATGTTTTTTTTATCCTTCACCTATGAATTAGGGGTTGGCTATCTTTTGAAGGACTATGTTCAGGAGATAATGGAGCATGGATGAAAGGGGCACAACTATGATGAGATGTGAAGATATGGTTAGGTATAAAGGTTGAGGATTCACTGGCCTCAGATCTAGCCGACCTTAGCAAATTCCATGCACAAAGAAAAATTCAGAACATGAATTCACATATAAAACCAAAATAAAATGCTAAACAGGAATTATATGCTATGCAATATAATCCATAGGTCATGTGGTTGATCTTAAACTAGTTGTGAAACAAGTCTAGCCTAGCATATACCCTCTCTACCTTAGTGTTGAGGAAGGGCCTTGCTACACCCTAGTAACTCATTAACACCCATTGTCTTCTTGATTTCTTTGAGAGAGAGGACTTCCCTTTAAAAGTCTTCTTCACCGACCCCTTTAGCAACATTTCCTGACCTTTAAGGTCTGAAACCTCTTGAGGACTCCTACCCTCCCTCATTCTAGTAGAAGAAGGTGGGGTTACGCTAAATTCAAATCTTGGGCTACTCTTGATGGTCGTAGATCTCTGGCGAATGTCACCCGTTTCAAGACTAAAGCTAAAATTCCCCTCAAGAGTTGAAAAAGTAAAAAAAAAATTGAAAAAAAAAGGGTTTATAAACAAGCCATTACTTTCAATTCCCATCAATGAATGAAGGACGAATGGCATCCCATTATAACCCTAGTAAGGCTAAACGCCTACTACATTAATTACTCGCCTTTGATGGTCTTCTCAAAATATTTGCTTCATCTTCCCTAAGAAACCTTTTCAAATCAGCACTAGGTTCAGATGTTTTTTCCTTAGGGAAAACAAGACGTGTCCTAACCAGTTGTCTCCCAAGATATCTTGTAAGCCTTTACATGTTATATGCATTAAAGAATTGAAGGGCAGCTGATGAGTGAATATTTTTTACTCAATTTTTTTGTGGCTTAGAAGAGCCCAGGACAATGTAGGTCTGGTAATATGCCAGATCCAATACAATTGGATTTAGCCGTCAGCTAAACCCAATGTAAACACCAAAATGGTGGAGTCATCAATTCCATATATATATATATATATATATATGCAATTGATGACTCCACCATCTCTGCCGATTTTTGAATCGGTCAGCAGCAACGCAGTTTTAGCTGCTGATTTCCTGAATCGACAGCGACACATTTCGTTGTACTGCATACATTAGTAATTGCATTCTCTTAAATGTTTTGTACTGCAGTAGGGACGTCACACCAACGAGGTACCTAGGAAACCCGATACACGGGGACCTACTTTTGCAAGGAATCATGTAGTTTGCATTCTAAATCACGATGTATTTTGTATGAATCAATGTACTGAACGTATAACTTTTATTAGATCCTTTTGTTTAAATTCGTGATGACTATTAGTAGGATAGGAATGCAAACTCATGTCTATGTATGTATATTTTTAATGTGAACTTCTAATCATGCAAACATAATATTATGTGTTTAAGTAAGATTCACTTTTAAATGAAAGGTTGATTGTTGTTGATGTATGGATTGTATCTTGATGATGTGAGGGAACAGGTTTGCCAATTACCGACACGATATGTGTCAGGTACAAAAAAACAATTACCATTGTTTTGAGCTTGAAAAGCCGGGTTGTTACACCCAAGGTAACATAGATCTGGAAATATGTCAGACCAAATACACTTAAGTTTAGCTATCATGTGAACCAATGGTAATTTGGGCTTGGAAATATACAAGACCGAATATGATTGGGTTCAACTATCAGCTGAACCCAATGTAATATGGGTCTGACAAATTTGCCAAATCTAATGCACTTGGGGTTAACCATCAACTAAACCCAAGGTAACGTGGGTCTAGCAAGTTGTCATACCCAATTCATCTGGGTTCAACCATAAGCTGAACTCAAGGTTACATGGGTCTGGCAAATTATTTGGCTCATTACACTTGGGTTCAACCATCAGCTAAATCCAATGTAATGTGGGTTTGACAATATGTCAAGCCCAATATTTTTTGGTTTAACCATCAGCTAAACTCAGGGTAATATGAGTTTGATGGATAGCCATGCCTTTTTTATTTGAGTTTGGCCATATGTCAGGTCCAATTTTAAATTAGTTATGTGAATTATTTATGTCAGAGGTAATGATCTTTCTACATCTATAGATGTACAAAAGGTCTCTTAAGGTGTTTATCACACTTAACATCTCATTAATGATGTGTAAGGGATATTTGTCCTTCATTAATACAATTAAGAGCAAATGACTTTCTAGTCCTTCATTTCCTTAAAGACAACAAAGTTCAGGAGTTATAAACACCCCTTTAACCACCTAGGTGAGAGGTTCAAAACTTTTTCTATTCTAAAAGCTTACATATATTTCAAAGTATTAATCATCCCCAAAAACAAGAACAAACACTCTTGTTCTTGGAATTTAAGATTTTTTTATTCCATTTATTGCCTTTCCCATCTGATTTCATCATCGGAGGGTCATTAAGTCCCACCAATTAAGACTGTTTTTGTAGGTGCTAAGGCTTTTACCATTAATTTGGTACTTCTTGAGCTAAGGAGAAGAAAAATGTATACTTGAACATCTTGATTAATCATTATCCAAAAACCAAAAAATATGTTCTTTGAATATTATGAATTTTGGAACATCATCACTAACCAATTTGTATTATAATTTATTTTTGTTATATTAAAACATTTATTTAAGAATAATACTTGTGTAACTAGTTTGATTTTTCTAATTTGCTCAATTAAAAAAAAACATTATATCCTACATGACGACATGATAAACAAGAAAGCATGTCTAGAATATATATATAATTCACCTAATAATTGTAATAAACATAAGAAAACATGTGTTGTTTGCATAAATGTTACAACTCTGGTCATGATCCCGAAACTAATCTTATAGAAGGAAAATTGTAAAAAATAATAAAACAAAACTCTAAAAAAAAGAGTAAAAAAACATTAGCTTCTAAAAAGAAAAAAAACCAACCCGGTCTAATTTTTAAAAATCACAACTCATAAAATTCTTGAATCGAGTTCAATCAAGAAGCTTAATTCAAAACCAATTTAATTTTCAATGATGAAATTGTGAAAAAAAAAACTATCAATTTAAAAAACATGTCAAAGAAAAAAAGATAGCAATAAAAAAAATAAAGATTAAATTTAAAAGAAAAAAAAAACCTAAGAAGTGATAGACAAACTAAATAGCAATTAAATAAAAAATAAAAAAATAAAAAAGATATAAAATTAAGAATAAAAACTTTTTTATTCATTGAATTATCACTCAAACAATCCAGCTAAAGAAAATATCCTTACTAGTAACCCGTATAGTTATAAAACTTGGTTTAAAACTTGAGTTTGATGGATTAGTCTTTTGACTAGACTGATTATATTGTAAGGAGTTAAGGTGGATTTGACTCGTTAAACTTTTATCTAATCCAGCATAAAGCCTTGATTTCTGCTTCAGCTGTTGTTTAATTTTTAATCTTGAGGGCGGCCATTTGTTAATGTTTGTGCACATGATGACGATCTTGCCTGTTGTGGTTCTTTTAGTTCATTTCTTTTACCAGATGGGTGGCTGAGAGCTTTGTGGCCTTCCCTTTAATTTGACATGCACATTATCATCATTTCCTACCTAACTTCACTCCCACTTCACTACTAGTAGATAAGGTGTGAGTGGAATTAATACATTTTATTTAATGTATAAAATCAACGCAAAGATTTGGTGATTAAAAACATTTGAATCTAAAGATGCTTTTTTTTATAAAAAAAAAAGAAG
>Ga0307516_10007810_pt1 | contig 12205 bp, 13 predicted proteins | sample 19_EM_MG_FD_203310 | JGI IMG/M metagenome (GOLD analysis project Ga0307516, IMG submission 203310) | Populus trichocarpa ectomycorrhiza microbial communities from riparian zone in the Pacific Northwest, United States - 19_EM | ecosystem: Host-associated > Plants > Roots > Unclassified | place...
TGCTATCGTCGAGAGGGAGCACGACTTCGCGCCGCCCAATCACTACTTTCGCTCCGATGATGATGCCCAAACTCGTGATTGTCTTGTTATGCCCACATGCCGTTGTAGACACGTGGGATTAATGGAATAGGTGAACTAAAGGAGGAACAATAGGCGGGGCGGACCGGATGAAACTTGAAACGTGGATTGAAACCTCGAAACGCAGCGAGCGGAGGAATCCGCACCATGTTGAGATCTTTCTTTCTCGAGAATGGCGGTAACGGCTTTCAAACCCTACTTACCCTCTGATCGCGCTGGTTCCGCGAGCTGAACTTCACTCGGTCAGGGAACCCGAAGGCACGGCAAACCCGTGATCAGCGCCCCCAGTGGTTTCACGGTGACCTATTAGTGCTGTGTTCCCCCGAAACGATTCTTGCCACCCCCAAGGTACAATTTACACCAACCCGTGAGCGCAAGCGAACCGAGGGTGAAACAGGCATTGGATGCATCAGCCGCGCACAGCATATATCAGGTGGCGGGTGAGGTGGGCTACACCTTTGGTTAGGCTCACGATGTAACTCAGAGAATAAAACACTAACTGTGAGATCTCCGTCCTGTCGACCCCGAGTGGAAGGTAGATCAGATCGCGTTCCCCGGCGTGACGATGAGGAAGTCAAAAGCTGGCTGGACCTGCAAACCCGGGAGCGACAGGAACCCGAGAGAGCTCGGCGGTACCCGCCTCCCGCCGAGCCCGTGACGTTGAACACTTAGGCATACATATCGCCCGCGGCTCCTGATCCACAACCAAGGTTAACTAACCGAAAAGGTTGTGAGATTTGAACTTGACCGTGCGAGTCGCTGAGGTGCCTCTTGAGATGTCGCGTAGGTAACAGTATCTGGGAGGACTCGAGAAAACTCCTAGCGTCGACCGCCTCCGATGCCACGTGCCGATCGCGCCTCAAGACACCCCCGACCCTCAAATCCACCATGCCCATCGACGAAACCAAAGCCGCTCTCATCGAAGGTAAAGCCAACCTACCCACACCAAACCGTCTTTCTCCAACTTCCCCGACGCTCACTCCTCATTCCCCACCTTCGTTTCGCTAACCGCTGCAGCCAAACTGAAATCTCGTGAGGAACACATTCGCGAAACGTGGGTCAAGGCCATGGAAGCTCGTATCGTCGGAGAAAACCTCTCCAAATGCCAAAAGGTCGAGGGCGTGAACCACTATGAGAGGTGTAAAGACTTGGCTGAGAGGTATGCCGATATGTTGAAGGAGAACAGGGTGAGCGTTCTCCACCCTTTACCTCCCCCAATGCCCGCCCCGACTTTGCGTTTCAGGTCGCTTGGTTCTACATGGATGTATGCTGACCGTTTTTGGTTCTTGTAGGTCAAGGGTTACAAGGCGATTGATGTGTAGTCTACCGGTACTCCCCTCCGAATCATTCATTATGCCCGGACCCGCTCTTCACGCCCGGACTTGCCTCTTTGTGTCATGGAACTCGCGCCGTCTTTGGACGAGAAGAGTGACTACGTTCCGGTTCGTCCCATGAGCTCCACGTCAGAACCGACACACCCGCACAGACCGTGAACAAGTAGCTTGTCCTGTGGGCTTCCAACAAGGTGGAAGCATAAATTAAAAAGTCAATGAGAATCTATGTCTAAACTACACACCCCATCCAAAGAACGGTGCGGGATTGCCGGGGTCAGAAAAGAAGCCCATGGAAGGACGTGTGATCGACGAATAGGGGATACGGAACGCAAACTCGGCGACGACCTCACCACCTCCAGGTACCGCGCATTCCTAAAATGAGATCCGAATGGCCCCTATTAAATCTTATCCAAGCATCGATAACGACGGCGACTTCTCGTAAAAGGCAAAAAAGCAACGAGGCCCGGTTGGCGACCTCGAGGCCGGTGTGGTGCGATACATGGCAGACGATTGATGTGCTGGCCAAAAAGTGGACTTGAAAGGGAGCGGAGCTGAGTGGCAAGGTTCAGGCATAAAAATACAACAAGATATCGGCGTTGCGTGCCGGACGCTCTCGGTACTTTGAAGCGGATGGGGGCATCCTTGCTTTCCTGACCTCGGCACCATTATCAGGGAAGGTACGGGTGACCGACGGGCAGTCCAGGTGACGCAGAAATTCGTGTTGCATCACGTCCTATTGAAAACGCGGGGGAGTGATCCGGGATGGGTTCTCCGCTCCGAAACCGTCGACCTGCGGGACCAAAATCGATTTGTTGCCCACAAACGCATATCTGGGATCAGAGAGACGAAAGACGGGTGATGAGAAAGTTTGTTTGAACACAATCATACACATAAAAGAAAAGGGACAGAGGTAGAACAACACAGCATGCTTGCAAGTGAATGGGAGAGGGTGGGGTGGGGGAGCAGAGGGATTCACTTTATGCCAGGGGAGTTGAGATGGGAACGGATAAGGAAAGTATTCTGTATGCGCAACAAGCGTGAAGGGAATAAGAGAAAAATGACAGGCGAGAGTTGAAAGACGAAGTCAATAAAAACCTGTACAAATTAGCTCGTCAACCCGACGAGGTTTGTTAGGGGGGATGCGGGAGCGGGGTCGAGTAGGCGACGACGATGGGTGGGTGAGAAGGGAGTATGCGATTTCGGAAGCACTGACAAACCAGCAAAGCTTGAAAACAAACAGAGAGCGAGACGACAGACGACGACAAAGCAAAGATAGCGAACCAGCCACCTCATCATGGCTCGTCTGGGATGCTCAGCTGGAAGTAAGGGTGATTCAATGCTTCCCGAACGGTGATCCGTTGTGTTGGGTCAAAGGTCAGCAACTTGCGTACAAGGTCCAAGAAGTGCTTGTTGACGATGTCCGTGGGAGGGATAATTTCCTGTCACAAGAATGTGGGAACGTGGATGAAGTGAGGAACTAGTGCGCACTCACGGACAATGGACGACACGCGCGAACGTCCTTCTTGCTCTGTCTGCTGGCCTTGGGCTTTGGCCAATCCAGTCGTGGTCCTTCCTTAAAGTATTCGGGCTTCGAACGAGCGCCCTGGCGACCGAAACGCTCAGCCATTCGCCCCATGACCATTTCCATCATAGCCAAATGGTCGAGGTTGTCGTGAGTTTGGAATAGAGCGACACCGGTATAGAATTCAACCAAGATGCAACCGAGCGAGAAGGCGTCACATGGGTATGACCACCCAAGACCTGTAGCAGTGTGTCAGGGATATTCCCGCCAGCATTGTGTCCGAAGGCGCGTACCTAGGATGATCTCTGGCGCACGGTAATGACGGGTGGACACGACGCTTGAATGGTATTCTTCCTCGAACGTGGCGGATCCGAAGTCAATGAGCCTAATTTCTGTAGATTCTAGGATCTTCTTATGTCGAGATTGAGGGGCCCGCTGGAAGTCCGAGCGGGTCAATAACGAATAAAACAAACAGGGAACGTAAAATACGTACCTTTCCTGGGATGGGGACCTGCTTGATGATGGACTCATTGTGAACAAGCAAGATATTTTCTGGCTTTAGATCTGTGTGGATAAGATGGAGGTCGTGGAGGACTAGGGGAGATAAGAATCAGTGACATCTGGGACGGGTCTAAAAGAGTCAAAGGCGCTTACAAGCAACGCTGCCCAGCAGTTGACGGGCAAAAGATTGGATGTGATGGCGGGGAAACGGCGCAAAGTCGTTCTCCTTCAAGAAATCGTACACACACATCCCCAGCAACTCGGAGACTATACAGATGTGATTGCGATGGTCAAACCACTGCAGTAGGTGTATACATTTGCTGAGGTGATCATGAGTCAGCTGCGATCAATCTTGCGGTCCCAAGGGGAACATACTTGCGATTCAGGGGATCCCGCTCCTTGAGCTTTTGGAGAACCCTGACTTCAATCTTGCTCGCGTCCCGGTATTTTGGGATCGCACGGATGATCTTGATGGCAACCCTCTTGTTTGTTTGAGTGTCGACGGCTTCTACCACCTTGCCGAATGTTCCCTGGCCCAGGAGTCGCACGGTCCGGTCTGAATCGAACGGGCGTCAAAAAGAAGCGAGACGTGGCAGAGGCCTCAAGACTCACATCGACGCGCAATCATGTCGTCTGGAACGATGATGTAGTGACCCTCTTTGTCGTCGCAAGAGGGATGGTCGTTGGAAGACTGCGGTGGAAAAAAAAAATACGCGCCGGTGAGTAAAGATTGGACAATGACGTCGGTTTGCAATGTCCACACACATCTTTCGTGGCAGCGCCGTTCGTCGAGGCCCATTGTTTTGAGGTCGTAGAGGTCGGCACCCCGTTTGTAATGAGTTTCTTGGCGGAGCGAGGCGTTTCGTCGGCAACCTCCCTCCTGCGCTTCTTGGGTGGAGGAGGAAGGATAACTGTTGACGTACTCGCAGATAAGTTGCCCTGAGCTTCTGCAGCAGCCCTGGCTCTGGTTCGGACTGGGGCGGAGTAGACAGGTGGCTGATAAGAGGTGGAGTAGGCGTGGGTTCGCGATGTCGCTGGGGATGCGGTTGAAGGCGGGGGAGTGTCTTCGATGACGATGACTTCGCGGGTTACACCTTCGCGATCCACTTCCTGAACTTCGCTGTAGCTGACGGTGAACTGATGTGCTCTCTTGCGTTTGCGGGAGGCCACAGGAGGGGTGGGGAGGGCGTTCGAGGTTGTAACGCCGTTCATTGGCTGGCGGGCGTATGAGGACAACATTGGCGGTAACAGTGGAGATTGCAGGAGTGTCGCGGTCTGCATAGTCCTCGATGGGAGTGGTGGTGGTGGTGGGAGACGAAGAGATGGATACACGTCCAATCTGCGATACTCAGGCCGAGGCCTGAGGGTCAGGGAGGGAACGGTTAATGTTTGGTTTTGTTTGGTCCACCCAGATGTGCCACCTCTGGGGCCACGCCTCTCCCAGTGCTACGACAGACTACACACGTAAGCGAACGGGCGAAAAATCCCCCATAATTCTCAGATTTATTCCACCCTGCCCCGGGCACCGCATCTACGCCAAAAAATCCCAAAGCCACAAACTGTGGATCGCGTCATGAGGGAAAATACATTGATCGCCGGTCCACCACCTCCGTCACAGCCGAGTCCTCATGGAAGCGACAGCCGCTTCAGGCTCGGGTAAATCGAACGTGTTCGTCGCGTCTCGATACAGACCCGCCTTCATAAGTAGCTGTTTGTCAGTTATGCACAATACCAGTTATCCCGGGACAATTTCTCTCCACCTTGATAAGGCCCCACACACCACCCTTTGGAAGGGAGTCGACTGACTCAGCCAGCTCACGCGCCCTTTGGAAGATCGCGTCGGCTGAATCTCCTGGAACGATCTGATCTACAAGACCCGCTGCCAGAGCCTCTTTCGGGGTGAACCTGTGGCCCTCTAGAGCAACCTTGCGGAGCAGGTTTGCGTCGGTGATCTTCACTCGAAGAGTGCTCACGAAGGACAGTGGCAAGAAAGCACCAAGATGGATCTAGGTCGACTCAAGCGGTTAGGAGAAGTTAGGATCCCGGTACGATCCCGGAGAGGGTAGGGTTGGGGGTGCACGGACCTCATTCATACACATCCATGCATTACGTTTCTCCCCATCAGTCATCACCCGGTAGTCGCAGCACAATGCAAGGATCATGCCACCTGCGAAAGAATGGCCATTGATCGCGGCCACCGTCGGAACTAATTCGGGAACGGGGAGAGAGTCAGTCCATCCTTGCTCCTGATTTTTGGTAAAAGACCGCACTCGGGAAAGTGAGCAGTTGTTTCATCATCTTGTTAAACCCGCCTACGGATCGATCCCTGAGCACAGCAGCGCGCCATAGCGACGGAAGGTAGCTTACCAACAAAGAACGCCGCAGGGTCGCGGATGGCGTCGGGGAGGTTGAGCCCTGTGTTTTATTCTTCAGCGGGACCCCGAGAGCGTGGATAAATCAACCTCGCCATTGCTGAAGAACTTGTTCTGGTCACGCTTTCCGATAATGATGAGGGCCCCCTTGCCTTCGTCGGGCGGGGCGGACTTTCCTTTTGCCCGGGCGGCCTTCAAAGACTTTCTCCACTCCTCTTCGACAGCATCCAATGCGGGGCGTATCGCGTCATTTACAAACGTCAAAGCCAACACATTGTGTGCCCCATTATGGAGCTCGATCGCCCAGAGCTTTGGCGTCGCTGTGGTGAATTCGTTAGCCGAAAAATATCGCGAATAGAACATTTGATCATAAGTACGCCGCGTCAAAGTCAGCATCGGCTCGTTGGCCCCGACCGGGAAGTGTGTTGGATTGTCAGACATGGCGGTACGTTGGAAAGGTTGGTCCGATAATCCCCGCCCCGTGAGTCCAACACTGCTTGGGTGCAAGCAACAAGTATCACGTGGGCCGCCCTCAGGACGATCGGCGCTGGACAACGTGCGCATCGATCACGGATCAAGCCACAACGATCGAAAGGGGAATTACCTTCCTTTTCCTTTGTGGTAGTTGAATAACGACGCCTGGCCAGTGACAATCAGAGCGCGCGACTGCACTATGGGATACTCAGAGGGAATAGCTTTGCCCACCAACCACCTGAGTGGCGCGCCATGTTGGACTGCGCGCTTGGGAGAGAGGGACGGAATGGTTCCTTAGGATCTGCCTTCCCAAAACCACCTGAGGTGGGTTCCGAAGAGCCCCCCGACTACTCGGACTAGGATTGCACCGACTACGTTGGTACGTAGGGACACTTTGGAAACACCCCTCTAACACTAGAGGAATAAATAGAAGACATTACGTCGGATACGTAGGGTTTATCCAAGTACCCAGAGGGAAATGCATACAACCCGCCTCGAGTAGCCTGAACACCCGAACCAAAGAACCACCTTCCCCGGTTTGGTCCAGGCGCCTCACCACGGACCCCATGTGTTCACCCTCGCCGGTGGCGGTGTGGACCTGTCCGGACATTTTATCTCAAGATTCCCGCTCGACCGAGGATGAGGGTGCGATCCTACGCGCAACTCTGGGCCTTGGCCCAAAAAAATACGCAGCCCAGAGTGAGCGCGAGGGACGGGGCCTGGCTGGTAAACCCCTCCAGTCAACCGAATGCCGAATTGAACACGATGGGATACATCAAATCGTTTGCGCCAGCCTCACTTGACCCGCATTACGCCGGGTTCTGGATAATCGCAATCTATCCTGCGCGTAGACGCTTTCCTCTGAGGTCACGAAAAAGGTTTTATATAATTGCTAACTCCCGGCTTTAAACGGATCCCTCGTCTCCATCCACGATCATAGGGCGAGAACCAAACCTCAATCTTTCTTCAAGTCCGCCTTCCCCAAGCCCAGGAAGGTCCCAAAAACCCCACCGAGCAACCACACGAGGATGCTTCCGAACGTCTTCGGAAGGTAGGAGAACTTTGGAACAAAGTTCCCGCTTCGGTAAAAGCAGGTGTACCTTTTCAACAATCCAAACTGGTTCTGAAGGTCGCGTTGAAGATGATCAGCCCACGATATGGCCCGGAAATAAAACTTGTATCCACTCACCGTCTCGACCAGCGTAAACATCTGTATCAAAAAGTCTCGCTCCTCAACGAGATCGTGATCACCCCTAACCTTGAACTCCGTATGCATCCCCTTGGGCGAACGCACAGTGTGCACGACCCCGCGCGGGATGACGAAGATTCCGTCTTCTTTTCGGACAACGTGTTCCACGCCATTCAGGGTGAAGCGCATTTCCCCCGCTAGTATCGTGAAATACTCAGTAGACTTGGGGTGGAAGTGCTCCTCGACCAAGAACTCTGATTCTTCCCCCGAGATCCCACTACAAAAAACGAAGCAGAAGTATGGGGAGTAGGGTCACCGGTCAGCGAAACCCCCTGATGGCCCGAGCGCAAAGTTGGACGAAACGCACGCAGAGAGATACGTATTATCAGTTACCCCGCCCTCTGGTACCTCCGCAAACCAGAAGGACAGCCCCTCAGCCGGCTCGACCTTTTGCTTTACCTGGGTGTTGGATTCGAACGGAGAGTGAGCCATGATGATGGGAGGTTGGCAGGACCCTCTGGTGCGATGAAGGCCTACGTTATATATGTGACCTCCGTTCCCCCCTGTGGAGCCAGGAATTTAGGGGCGAGCTAAGGCAGACAGTTTTAGCAACACGAGATAAGCCCCGACCAGATCTGCGGAACGAGATGAGGGATCCTCAAGACGGACTGGGTGCTCCGCGTAACTTAGGTGCGCGCAAGCTTGCGAACTCCGTGAGGCACGTCAGCGTCAACCAGAGTTACTGGTGAGGTATTAAGTCATCGTCTCGGCATTTTTGCGGTGAATCAGTATCTACCAGTATACCTGGACTCGTGGATTGTATGTCAAACATGAGGGGCAAGTAGAATCCATCGTCATTTACGCCTCAGGCCTCAGGGCGTAAATCCAACAACGATCGGCAAGGCAATTCTAGGTTCATGATTAGACGTGAGGAGTCAAGCCCAACGTATCTACTAGTCCGTCGGGAGGGAAACGAGAAAGGTGTGGAGGTCTGGGGGGGTAGGGGACGGGGTAGGATGAAGGACGGAGGAAAAATGGGCGAAAGAGCGAGCGAGAAAACGAGGCAAAGGCAATAAATTACAACCACCGCTGGTATCGAAGAACGTTGGAGTGGGCTACATCGTTAGGGGGGGGTAAAATTCGCAAATGATATGCGTATACGAGAGAGAGAGAAGGAGGATTGACCAAGAGGATGGATGAGAGTGTCGCTTGAGGTTGATGTGTGATGGTCGATGAATGGATGAGGTGGATGAGATAATGATGGGAAAGTCGTTGAAAACAGTGGTCAGGGAAAAACAAAACAATACAGGCTTGGGAGGAGCGATGAAAAATGGTGAGATATATATGACGCACAAAGCCAAGGCCGACTCTGCCCCGGTTTCGTGGACGGGTGTACCATGGTCGCTCACGGGACTCCGAGCTGTCTGAACATTTCATCCAATGTCTTGAAAGCAACTGGTTTGACCAAGCTGTAGTTCCGTCGACGTCAGCGAGTGTGGGGTACAAATACGGGGAGCGACGTACTATCCGTCCACGCCGGCTTCAAAAGCTCTGCGCTTGTCTTCTAAGGTTGACATCCCGGAAAGAATCAAGATGCGTGTACTCTCGCTGTTCGAATTTGTCGACTCGATTCTTCGTATCTCCTTTGTGGCGCCGACACCATCGAGCTCCGGCATCGACATATCGAGGAGAACGATACTGATGCTGGGGGTCAGCGTGAAGGACCGGGAACAACAGGGTCATCAAGAACGCACTCGAATCGACCTTCAGTCTCGAACGTCCGTACGCCATCACGCCCGTCAACGGCTCCAATTGCATCATAACCCTAATATCGAACGGACAGAATCAGTGGTCACGTAAGCTTCGATCGATACAACGAGCGCGAACCTTGGTCTTGAGCCATTTCATTCTGAGAAAACGCCGCTCAGTCAGATTGAATCTCTTCCGTCAGGCAGGTGAAATACATACAACAGATCGCGGAGAATAGTGTTATCCTCGACGACGAGAACCCGTGACCTTAGCGTGGAGGAATCGACAGGACCGATGGAGGATTTCAACAGTATACCGCCTACTCCTACAGAAACGGTTGGACTGTTGGGCCCATCCGAACCCGGGGAAGGGGTTCTAGGGGAGTCTGGCGGTGGGGTTTGCACCGTCACCATCGGTACGCCCCCCGAAATCGTCTCCAGCCGCGACTCATGGGTGATGGATCGAGGGCCCAAGAGTGGTCTCGAGCCACTAGAGTTATCAAGGTCCGAGTTGTGCCTTTTGGGCCCACTGGTTGTGAACTGGACTACCTTCCCCATCTGTGTTCGTGATAGTTTCCCACGTAGAGAAGGAACCCTTGAACGTTGGCCGATCAACAGGGACTGGATGCAGAGCTTCAGCCCCGAATGTAATCGAGAGGGTCCTCCCGGCTTGTACAATACCCGACAGAACCCTCCGACGTTCTCAAAGTCGGTGACTATCGACATGAGGTGAGGATCCCCACGCACCGATGACAGTAGGATCATCGGCCGAACGATGTCCTTGTTGGCGACTGCCTCGGCGATGTAACTTGGATCCTCGTTCACGATGACGATGTCCCCGAGTTCGTCGTTCCCGTCTGGCAGGACCACCAACCCCCACCAAGCCTGCAGGTATCCGACCAGGACGTTCCGCAGCAACTCAATGCCGCGGTGGGCGATGTCGAACCCGACGAGGGAGACCGAAGGAGGCCGCGCAAAATCCTCCGCCCTCCAAAGCTCAGAGAAAACGAGAGACTCCTCCGCGTCCTCGACAGTCTGGGCCATGAAGCTTATTTTGATGTCCGTTCCGACACTCTCTGAACTCCACACGTCGACCTTGCCTTCAACACTGCTGGAGCGAACTATGCCGTTGACGATCGCTAGACCCAGACCCGTCCCCGTTTGAAGGGGATTTTCTTGGGAGAACGGGTGAAACAGCTGGTTCCTCAGGAAGTCTTGACTGATGCCCTTTCCGGTATCCGCCACGCTCATCTCGATCTTTACCCTCCCTGGCGAAAACTCAGGCGACGATATCTTCCGGACCAAGACATGCACGTAGCCATTCTGAAGGGAAGAGAAGCCAAGTAAGTATGTTGAGCGCTGCGTTGTGGATAATGTACTCACCGAAGTGAACTTGAGGCTATTTCCAAACAAGTTCATGAGCACCCTCCTGATGCCACCCTTCTCGAAAACCAGAGTCCAATCTTGTAGGTCCGGCCCAATATCTACCACCGTCTCCACGTGACGACCGCTCTCCAAAGAAGACCTGCCGGCCTTCTCAGGCGGGGAGTACACACTACCGATCTCGGAGGTAAACAGCCTCGCCCTATGTCCAATCCAACACCCCTCCACCGCCTCCTCAATGAGTTGCATGAGGTCGCTGCGTGTCGGTGGGATAACCTGGTCGACACCGCCCGACCGGGCGTTCCCGCTCAGCTTGGTGAAATCCAGAACATGGTTCACGGTTTCCACCAGGGATGTTCCACATGCTTGAACCGTTTGAAGGAACGAAGCTTGGGCATGGCTAAGCGGTGTATCGCTGAGCAGTTCCGCTGATGCTAGAATCTACGTTAACGTTAGACACGAGTGAGACCTCCGTAGATAATTGCACCTACCCCGTGTAGCGGTGTGCGTAGCTCGTGTGAAATGCTGTTTCTGGCATTAGCGTCCGACGCAGAAGAAGTAACTTCCATGCATACTTGGAGATGAACAAGCTTTTAGCCTTGTCCGCCAACATCATCCTCCGTTTGAGGACCGCAGAAAGGATTATAACACCTAAGCATGGTCATCAATCAACTTGTTCTTCTCGGAGTTGAGGAACAAACTCGCCGATGGCGCGTAGGTACGACAATTCGTGACCTTCCAACTGTAGAAAGTTAGCAATTAGTCAACTGAGAACCAAATTCATCCTTACAAACGGCGTGGTATGATCTCCGGCATTGTACGCACACAGCAGCGCGAAGGGACGTTTATCGACATTGAATATCGGAACAGCTGAGGAGCACGTTCAAAACGCCGCTTATGAAGGGACGAAGGCCGCACTTACTCAACGCGTATTGGCAATGTGTCGGCAAGAATGGTCGGCAGGGACCGGGAACAATCCCCTCCGAGATCTTCCCATCCGGGTATTTCGTGAAGAATTCAGTCAGTTTGACGAATTCTTCTGCGCTCAATCCTCTGGTGGTAGTTCCGACGTCTGAATCTGCATCATGTAAGACCACCGCAGCTGCGCTCTCAGAGTTCACGCTCTCAAGGACCTGAACGTGGGAGACATCCATGACAACCGAGCCCTCAACGTCCAGGGTACGTTTGATCAGCTTGGCGGCCCGCTCGTAGATCTGGTCCATCGACGTTGCCAACGCAAGGCTCTGGCCACCATTACTATCACTGTCCTTGTCAATCTCGAGACATTCTCGGGTGAATTGTTCCATCTGAATGATCAACCAAAGGAGCAGTGAGTACCAAAGGGAACAGGCGGGAATGGAGGCCGCCTCACGGAGCTCTGAATGCGGTCTCGAATCCGGAGTTGGATCTGGTACTCATGTCAGCAATCGATCGTGCCTGGTGTATCGGTGGGAGCCGGCGGGGATAAGGTTCACGGGGAGAGGTAGCCTACAAACCTTATCTCGCCACAGTTCCATCTCTCGCATCGCAATAGTCTAACGATCTAGGGTCAGCCCCCGAACAAGACTCATCTTAGATCGGGGTCCGCGATGACTACGACTCAC
>Ga0307516_10007811_pt1 | contig 12205 bp, 20 predicted proteins | sample 19_EM_MG_FD_203310 | JGI IMG/M metagenome (GOLD analysis project Ga0307516, IMG submission 203310) | Populus trichocarpa ectomycorrhiza microbial communities from riparian zone in the Pacific Northwest, United States - 19_EM | ecosystem: Host-associated > Plants > Roots > Unclassified | place...
CAATCTTTAATAAAAATTTTTAGTTTAAGTAGCATAAATTAATAGTAAAACTGACAAGGAGCAGTCATAGTTGACATTAGCCTCTAGATCCCAACAAAATCCTCTTCCGACTCATATTCTACCTCATCTACACCGCCGCCTTCAAAGTTGCTGCCAACATCACTCTCTACCTCTTCCCAACCTTCGATATCGCAGTCATCCAGGCTGAAATCAGAGTTGTCCAATTAATATGCACTGTCAGAGTCAGCGTTGCACAGAGATGCAGGGTTCCTGTCTTCTTCATAAACATCATTATCTTCAATGTCCTCCTGAGCCTCTTGATTGTCCGGAACTGTGGATGTGAACTCCTGGTGTGCATAAAAATGGCCAACTCTGAGGCCCCAATGATAGCACATAAGTAGATTGCGGTCCGAAAACCTGAGAATTCCAACATTCACTGGGATGGAAAGTGATGTATCTGAACTGAGCAACTTACCTTCCAACATAATATAAGTTGTAATCTTTGCCATCTTTGGCACAACGGGACACACCGACCCCATCCGCCTGTCGCCTGCCTTTTGCAAAGGCTGGAATGATATGGCATCCTCATAACACATCTCTGAGATCCACAAACCCGAAGGAATCATCATATTGCATGGGGGGATAGTGAACTTTATCCAACTTGTGGCTGCTAACATCAGATCTGTTTTCAGAATATCACATGTAAAATGAAGGATTGACAACATATGTTGAACCCGTTTGCTTGACAACCTCATACCATCGCACCCATAGAAAATCAAAGCGACGAGCATTATAGTCACGCATTCCTGGTCTAGTGTAGATTACGTTGGCATGGTAAGCTCCTAGGACACATGCATACAAAAAGCGATGTGAATCCAAAGACTCAGGGGAGGCATCTGAACGATTTGCTAGAAGCATGATGTTGCAATGTGATGTTCCTGGGTTGACTATATCTGTCCTGCGCTGCACATTGTATGTCATGAAGTGAAACCAGAGGAGTTTGTGGTGGTACATGCAGTCCTTTTTGAAGAACACATGATCACGCGGATCTGATGAACCCAGGTTATTAAACATAACATTGCCAACAGAATGATTAGGATGTGATTCAACCTCCTGCTGAAGTGTAGCTTGAATTCATGGAAGTAGGTGGTCTCGAAGCTTGGAGACAAAGCTCTACAATAAAAGTGTGAGTGAGTTTGTTCCCAAGAAAGGGTGAAGCTAATTCACCTTAATCGCAGGATCGCCATCATTTTGTTGTAAAAAGGTTGGAATGTGAACGGAGAATTTTTCGGATTTTCCAATGTTGTATTGCACTCCAGGATCGCTGACAGTATCTTCGGACTCCATTCGACGGGAGGGATCCGGACTCTCGCAGATCATCCTGATACCATGCTGTCACCGTTCAATCCTCGACAGTTGTTGTGGTACTGATCGGCCACTAGTTTGAAGAAAGCGCACTTTGGAAGTTCGATGTTCCCGTTCACTCTGGTTTGCTTCACATTCAACACACAGGTGGTCTCACCAAAGAAGATGAACTTATGGATTGGGTGGAGTACGAGTCGGTCGTACCAAAGCACCGAATCGTGCTCACATAGTCACCAAGCGCATGATACTTGTAAGTCTTCAGATTGAGTTCTTTTGGTAGGCGCGCGCTACTGTTACATTTCCAGATTTTCGACTTTGAAGATCCAGCCACAGCCTTCACCATTGTTTTTGCTTGACGCTGTGCTTGTGCATCCCGCTCACGTTCCAGTTCCCAGGTGCCAAAGGCCCCACAGGTTTTCGTTTTGAAGGCACGGAGACCCTCGCTCAGGGATGTAGTAATATCAGCGAACACTTTCAGAGTGAGGTCCATATGCATACGAAGCTTGGCAAGCCCATGCCAGTGAGCGAGATCAAAGAGAACATTGAGGACATATGTATTATGAGGTTCAGGGAGAAGGCCGTCAAAGACAGGTATCGCACACTAAATGAGAAGATTAAGACCAAATTGTCCTTCACATGTATGTCACTTACTTGCAACATGTCCTCGTAGTCACGAGCTGTCATTTTCTTCAACTCAGAACGGTTCGTTGTTACTCTCCTTATACCATCAGTCCCAAATGGCGGGATTTCTCGAAACCTGATACTAAGTCATTATTGGCATTCCATGGGTGATTGGCATTTACCATCGATCCAGTTCGTGCTTAAGTTTTTCATCCTGGCAGTCTAGAAGACGTAACAAGTGGATGAATACCACCTTCCAAACACCAAGCTCAACCTCGTGCATCAGGTCAACAACAAGGATCTTGTGTAAATCAAAACCTAATGGCATTAGCTTGGCAGAGAACACATTCTAATGTAATGCGGTTCAATAAACGGCAATTCACTGACAAAAAGAGAAAACACTGCGGACCTTAGCGGGAACGAGAGACTCCTCGTATAATAGGTCTTCCACAGCCTTGCTTTTAATTGCATAGTTATTCAAATATACAGCTTCCTGTGCAGCCTGAATGCGACTATAACATCTTGCATCATCCATCCGTGTGAGAGTTAGGTGTTGCTTCATGTCCCGAGGCATTCCCATGTTGGGTGCGAGTGTCAACGGTATGAGACACCAAGGGCATGGGCACTGACCAAGGTTGCGGATACCAACTATAAGAATTCTAGACACTTTAATGTATTTTGTTCCAGAGCTGAGGCATACACTCACTTTTCCTTGTAAGCCGCTGAATACGTGAATATGCGGGGGTAGAAATGATGACAGACTCCATCACAGCACTTGATTATAATTCCGTGCTAGTACGCTTCAATGAATTCATCATCAAGAATGATCACCCACTGGGCATGGTACATTTCATGGTGACAATGGGCAATAAAGGTGGAATTAGGCCCTTTGCCCCCAATGTTTTCCGCCGCAAAGGTCTTGAAGGCATCGGGGAGCTTAAAATTTGGGGGGACTAAGTAGGACCAAGTATGACATCATAACAAACTATATGAACTGTTTCCAGATAAGCGACATGCTCAAAGGCATGGCAAGAGGGTTTTGATCGCCGATCCTTGGACTCATTTCCAAACATAAGGTAAACTGGCCACAGTTTGGCGTTGCTGAAAGTTGTGAGCTGAGTGCCATCGGAGGCAAACATCAGACCAAGGACAACATGTGGGAGGTCACATCCTGGTTCCCCGATGGAATTTTGGACTTCGTGATGCGCTTGAAGAAAAGCATCTGATGTATAGAGTTCACCATAGACTCGGATCAGCCCAGCAGTATCATTGGGTTGCCAAAAGAGCTCATAAGGTTCAAAGTGGAGGTGAGGGTGGTTCGAGAGCCAGGTGAGCTTCTGCTGAATCACAGATATCAGCTTGCGATGATGGAGGATTCCAGTGTCAAATTCTTTTGTCCCCGGGTGAAGTGTTCGCTTATGAAAGGGAATATCAATCTTGATTGGGGTCTTCATCCATCCTCCCGTATCTGGTTCGTCCTCCCAGTCATCCACGCCTTTGATGTTGCCAGAACGTTCGCCAGCCAATTGAGCATTGACATGTCACCAATTAGTGCCAGCCACATCTCCGGGATGAAAGTCTGGGTGCCCGACAATTTTGAGGAGATGCTGAAAGCTAGACTGCAACTTCTTGTCCCCATCATTCCAATATCATTCTCCAAGTAAAAACAAGGATTCATTTGGATATGGGTGGTAGTCAGGATTGGGACGGACATTGGAAGATATTTCAATGAGGTCGTCTGGTGATATATTCTCGTCGGGATCATGAGCGGGGAAGTGAGTTGCATGGTATTGTCGGAAAAGCCCAAATACGTTGCGTGCAGATTTTAGTAGCTTTTTGGCTCAAGATAGACAAGTCGGTGATTGATCCGGGAGCACCCCCTGTTCTGCTCGCGAACCTTCAGATGTGATTTGCGATCGTGCTGGAGGAAGGGCCACTGGGGGTTCTGGGGCTATGTCACGATAGCGCTTCGGTAACCGGTGTTCACGACGACTTCTCCTCTCCGCTAGTGGTCTATCAAGGTCCCTGTGATCCTATTGATAGAAGAAGTTAGTCATTGACACATTGAGTGGATGTGAATATGATTCAAACCTGTGAATGATCATTGTAAAGAGGGTTTGAACTTTCAAGTGTCCTGGAAGCCTGGTTGTGGTCTTGGGGATCCTATTGACAGAGTAATGTTAATTATCAACAACTTAAATGAATGGCAATCAAACTCAAACCTGTGGATGAGTGCTGGGAACAATGTCCTGGTTGGAAAGCATCCCAGAAGCCTGACTTTGATCTTCATGATGCTATTGACAGGTTACTGATTTACAAACTGAGAGAATGATGAAGTAATCAGACACGGACCTGCGGAGGAATGCTGGGACAAGGGTCTGGATTTGAAAGTAGTTCAACAGTCCCACCACAGTTTTGGTTTGAAGAGTATGACACAGCTCCGCCCGGCTCTGGTTCTTTTCTCCTACACTTCATTTCTCGCCAAACCTCTTTAGCTTTTCCCAGAGCCAGCAAAAGCTGCTTCTTAGTCTTTAGGCAGCTATGGCTATGACAACTGTAAGCCTGTGGTACCAAGAATGTGCGTCCATATATGCAAGCTTGATACCAAGCTGACGCTTCATCCATCAAGGATGGTTGCGATCAGCTACAGCGGCCCTCAAGAAGCTTTGAATTAATATAAGTCCAAGTTCGAGTCATATCAAAAGAGTCGAATTCGAGTCATTCATAATTTCCCGTGACCGGTGGTAATGAGAAATGATAAAATAAGCACGAGGCAAGGAGATACAAGGACTAGGACAGGGAAGTAGAAAGTGGCACCACCTAGTATCATATAAGTGTGCATCAGTTAGGTGTCTTTGACAGTTTTCAAAGGCATGGAGTCCACCAGTACGGAATCCCTTCATGTTATAAATTTCTGTGTGCAAATAGAAGGAGGTTTGGGTATCCACCAGTCATCTGGGCCTCCGAAAATTCTATGCTTGCAAGCAGGTTCCAGGCAGGTAGTTACTTGACAAAGGACGGCGGCGGTGACCAAAACCGGGAAGTTGTTATTCACCAGAACAATGACATTCCAGGTGCATTAACATAGCTTGAGGGACACCGAAGGACAGTGAAAGAATTTTGCGGATAACTTCTCATCAATGTTGGCAGCGGGCTTCCTACGGAACATAGGGGGTTAGTCTACACCATCCACAGTATAGAAAAACATAGGAAATGGGTACCTCTCACGTATTCATCAAAATTCGTATTGATCTTGACATTATGGAGGTCCCAACACCTTCAAAACCATCAACATCGACTGGCTGGGGTAGTGCGGCAAGTCATGAGGACAAGAGATTTAGGTAGAAAAGAAAAGACATACCTTGATCCCAAAGGACCTCAACGTGGAAGACTTTGAGTGAGCAAGTGAGTAAAATCTGTGTCCAGCAGTTCAGAGTGGCGAGTCTGATCGAGGACCAGAGGGATTCTTCGATATCAAGAAGAGACAAGGTCGGCCAGGGGAAAAGCTTGACCAGGGCGATGCGGAGTCTACCCATAGAAGGAAGGCGACGCGGAGTCAACCTGTAGAAGGATGGCAACGCGAAGTCTACCTCTGAGAAAGCAACCTGTGAAGTTGGTAACGGTTGTGACCATGACCATCATTTGCAGCCGCTAGCGAGCAAACAACAACAAATAGTGAATACACCTCGACTTTGAAGTTCATGGTCCTGCAGCAGATAGACTTCGTGTCATCTGCCATTTGTCCAGAATGCCTAGAGTTCACCTCAGGTATCTTAGGTAGACTTCGCGTCACCTGTGTCACTTATGGCATTCAGCCACTTAACACAACATTGTGGGCCAGAGGCTGTTTCCGCGTAAGGAGAGAGGGAGACGGTTGCGATCGTTTGGATGAGGGAGCTCTTGTTTTCTGTGCGTTTCTTTAAGCACTTGAAAAAAAATGTAGTGAAGGAGGATGATGCAGTACGTTCATCCTTGTCTTACCCTTGATTTTACTTCTCATCAAGCATGTTTGTCTCACCAGGTCTTGCTTGTGGTGGGGGGTTTGAGGGGATCTGGAGCCGTGTCGACTCTTCGCGAAGGAGCCCGTTTGGCTGACTCCATCGTCCATCCCTTTATGAAGATCTGTTCTGCAATGTCAGCTCGCATCCCCCATCTATCATACCTCTCATTTCCATTTGTTGGCCAACTCCCTCTCTTATTTATTACGCTTCGGGTGAGTCTGAGTCAACATGTGGGCATTTTTCTGTCTCATGCGAGGTCTCTTTTAGGTTACGTTCTCTTTTTCAGTTACTGGCAACTTTGCAATTCACCTCTATATATAATGAATGGATGTCGGGGGTAGAATAATGATCAAGAGGTGTGCCGCTACTCCTCCTCAGTAAGGTCTCCTGGGGTATCCTCCGTCTTGGGTTGGCAGTGATGGATGTCAAATACCAGATGTGTAGTGACCAAAGTGCACACGTCGCACTTGATGAATAGACCCCGGAATTTATCTTCAGTTAATCCTGGTTGCAACAGGCAGTCGAGTTTGATCAACTTCTGCCAGTCAGTGCAGCAACTTAGATCCTCTCCTTCAAAATCAAAGGCAGAGGTAGGTGGGTTTGTTAAATCTGTTCTTGCACGTCATTGTCAGTTGTCTCATCAATCTTTTTTGACTTACCAGCTACAGCATATGTCCTCTTTAATGGCCTCCTAACCCGATGATCCATTTCAAGTTTATGGTAAACTGGGGCAGGGCATGGTGTAGTATCGTCTTGCATTTAAGTTTGGGGTAAGTGGCTTGTAATTGTGTCACTGGAGAAATAGCAACTAACCTTGCAACGGATAGTCTTTTACCGGAATCCCATGGTTTGTGTACACCCTCTCTAATGGTACTGGGTAATGGTGAGATGTGAGTAGTTACATTTCTCCAGGGGAGGCGAAGACTGACCTAAATATCTGCAGCGACTCTTTGCACATTGCGCGACATACTCTCCTTCATACAACCCGAGGATGGTTAAATATATTGCTGCTTCTGTGAACACTCTTTTTTGGCTGAGCGGTGCCAGCAACGGACATAAGCACCCCAGACCCTGGTACTGATGCACGCTCCGGTATTGGCGTAACTCTGACGGTGGCATGCATGCGAACTCCTGGAAGGGCCTATGGCAACAGTGAAAGGTTGATAACTCATGGAGGTCATGGCCATGTACCAGTAGTGTGGGACTAGTTTCATTTTCACCAGGTCATAGGACATGATGCAGCGGGCGTTTAACCTCAAGACATCATATAACAATTTCTCACACAAGGTTGGGAAAGTCACAAATGATAGCTGCCGGGAGTTTCTGGGCATCTTAAGATGTCTGTTACCAGCCGCACGTTGATGGCGAAGAGGGGAGTCTCTTTAATGGTGGGCTTGATGCTGACTCGCCGGTATGAATGGCGCGGTTTTTATGGTGGTGAGCCCACCTGAGTCAGCTCTAACCGTCAAGTCACTTTAATAGGCGAGTCACTTGGAACGTTTTGTGACTCATACTGCACCATAGCTTGTATAAATGTGGCCCTTTTGCCAGACTTGGAGTCCTGGCAACCCCCGACCCTCGCTTTCTGCCCTCCTCTTTCAAGTTCCAATGTCTGAAAATGATCCCCTGTCTAACACTGATCCCCCAGCAAGCGTGCTGAGGCTTGGCAACAGAAAAAAGCCGTGAGTCAATGATACACTTTGCAATGTGTTACAGTGACACCTTAGCTCCTTAGTCGTGCCAACGATCCTCTGGTTCATTATGGACGGCACTTTGGTCGAACGGTTCATGCATTGTGCAATGTCCGAGCATTGGTTACCAATAGTCTTCTCCTAGGTGAGAATGGAGAGGTTGTGGAAGAACAACTCACGTCTCAGTTCATCTGACTATTCTTTGCGCCACCTGCCATCTAACTTGACTCTTTTGGTGCAGGCAACAGAAGGAGTACAGAGTGTTTCAATGGCTGTCAAAGATAGTACCCCGCCTTACTGAGCGCCTTATGGAGGGCTCTGAGGAAGACTTTTTGGTTGTTGCTGATTTAGTGAGTCTGCTGCATGTCTATACCAGTTATTGAGCCTTGTGTCATCTATCGAAGATTCAAAAGGGCATTGCAAGTGCAAGGTCCAACAATACAAAAAGTCTGAAGGGCGTCGTCCTGGATTGGATAACTCCAAGAAACAAGGCTTTAGATCCCCCACTCTTCCAGAACATTAAGACAAACCATGGCTATAACCACCTTGTCACCAGAGCCCTCCTATGCCCTGCTGAATTTGATTGGAATGATGCAGAGTAAGCTGTTTGTCCGACGTTCATTTTTCTGATACTAAATCCCCAACTTAAGATTCGCAGAAAACTTTCCAGTGGCAAAATGATGGCCCATGGTGATCAATAGCCCCTGCTGTTGTACACAAAGCAAGAATTTAACCCCGATGAACCATGGGACAGGCTCTTCAGGAACCAGCTTCTTATTTGGATTGGTACTCACAAGTTCTCAATCTTCATTGCATTATTCACTCCATTGCCTACAGGCATACAAGCACATTTTTACATCCCCAAGCTCGGTAGAGAAAGAGGTCAAAGCAACAAGATCAGGCAATGCCCGGATACATGGCATGACTCGGGTCACTCCAGCCTCTTTAGCCTACATAGCTACACAGGTCCATATCTCTGGTTCGAAGTTTTTAGCAAAACTTAGACTAAATTCTTACCTAGCTCCGCTTCACTCTGTCTTCTTCATCAGTTTTCTGCAGGTCTGATATGACAACAGACTCGGAACAATTCTACAAGAGTGTCCTGGACTTCTTGGATGACCCAGAGGAGAAAGAAGAGGTTGACGACTTAATCAACTGGTGGAATTGGTTGGTTCCGATATCTCCCGAACTGTGAAACTTGATACACATACTTTCATTTTTCTAGTCAAGTCTTTCCGAGCTATGTTACCCATGAGCATACTGGCGGTATTACGAAGCAAAGTGCGCTAGCTAGACTCAAGGCAAAGAGAGCGAGTTTGAGGGCATTATAATGTGAGTGATCTATGTGACTTATGTCTTACAGAGCTTCTCTTCTCGATTTCGTCCAGTTTGACCATCATCCACCTACCTCTTGTTGGTTGCCCATATTCTTTACATGCTATCTCTCTTTCCATGTGCCTCGCATTCGTTACTTCACATTCATAATCAATCGTAAAGCCTCCCAGTGCACGGACTTGTGTGAACTTCTTCTAACTCTTTTAGTTACTATTTGAGAATCTTATGCCTGGTGAAAACCTTGAAATTGAATCAATCAGTCCTTTGACTTATATGCGCATGACGTTTAGGTTTTCAAACTCAGTTGAAGTCTTAGACTTGCCACTGTCCATCGCCCCCCAAGTGACGGTCCTTTCAGCAAGTTCCTCATGGCAGGGCTCTCTCATTCCCCTTCAACACCACCACTGCTTAGACTTCGCGTCGAGCAATCATTATTGCTACCTGGTAGACTACGCGTCGCCGGGTCTGCTGGTAGACTTCGCGTCGCCATTTTCCCGAGCCAAAACTCGACCAGTAGAACACCAGGACTCGACACCTATCCCTCAAGCCTGATCTCAATCGACCCCGCTCCCTTTTTCTGGATCCCTTCTCATTCAAGTTCGCGCCGCGCGGTACTTAAGACCACTCTCAGCGCTTCCAACAACTTACGACTTGGCACTTTCAATCGTCATGGTAGGTGATCCTCTCTTTTACTCAGGAATCCATACCTTTGCTTATTACTGTCACTGTACCTTTGAACAGGGGATCAACTTCGAGAAAGTGATGCCTTTGGACCTTCATGCTGATCCCAAGCTTCTGTTGCATAGGAAAGGAGATACGACAATTTGTGAGCGTCATTCAAGTCCGTGATTGATATGAATATAACCTGTAAATAACAGCTGCTGCATTTCGCAGAAAATACGGATGCATCATCGACTCTGGACGTCAATTCATCACCTCTCCCAACTTCGAGTTTATCTTTGCACCTCCATTCGGGGAGTCGTGCAAGATGTACATGCGACGGGATTTTCATTTCGCCGATGATGACTACACCCTTTGGCCCCAGCCCTTCTATGGGAAATATCCTCATCTAGCTGTTATCCCTCGAAAACCTTTTGACGTGCTCTCTGACTCTGCAGAAAACCTGTTGTGGTGGTCTCCGGATGACACCGCATTTGTTAGCATCCCGATTAATTTCGTCCGAGGGTTCTCCAAACTCCTTCCTGAAAAGGATCAGCAATTCAGGGCATATGTCGATAAGCAGTTGGCTCGGTGTTGGTCCTTTATTGAAAACCCCAAAAACAAGCTCTACCACTTATTCGTCCGCATACTATCCACGTCTTTGAGTAACTCCATGATATGTTTAGAAAGCATCCCTATGAGTCGCCGGCCTATCCGTTTCACCATCGCCAAACTTCAGCGACGCGCGCTGGAGCTTGAGGTGCTCTTTCGATTTAACAATGTCATTTACCTGAGGATAATTGGTGAACTTCCCTCAGTGACTGAAACAGAGTGGACCATTGGCGCCTTCTCTACCAACACCGAGGTCGTTCAGAATTTTTTCCATGGAGGCATTCCAGTCTGGTTCATCCAGCCCTTCGCCTTCCTTCCTGATGTCACAGTCAACAACGTTGCTGAGATGATGTTCCCACATCAGGTCCACTTCTTGGATGTCCGACCTGCTGATCCTCCTTTCGAAGTTGCCTTCACTGGTTCAGCAACCGACCTTGATAAGTTTCTTGGATTTGCACAATTTATCTGCAGCTATGACTCAATCTGCACCAGCTTCAATAAATCTCCTCATGACCATAGCGAGGATCCAGCAACCCGATCTTCCTTGACATCGGTTCAAGACTTCCAACAACCTGGCAATCTCTTTCTGGCATCTAAATCTGTTCCAGCACCTGGTTCTTCATCGAAGCGACAACCCGGGCCTTCTCCCTTGCCATCGGAATCCATTCCGACATCCGGACATCTGTCAATGTCAGTCATTCACCGACAATCTGGTCTTTCCTCAACGTCAGCCGCTGGGTCTTCCAATCACCAAGCTTCTTGTCGAAATCACCCCTGTAAGCGTTCATTGCTAAAGCCATCATAGTTGATCTAATGACTTGTGTTGGTATGAACAGATCCCCAACCAAAGCCCAACCCCCAAGCCAAACCTTCGGATGGTTCTGATGGGCGGAATAAATTCGTCGACATTGATTCCTCTCTAAATCCAATGCAAATTCTGTCATGGTGCAACGTGTTAGTGATGGTCCAGGTCTGCAATTGTTGCATTTCATGAAATGCTTTCTACTACGTCCTGGAGCCTGGGCTTTTCCTCAGTGTGCAGAAGCCAGACACACAACAATGCTATTTTGTCAATTGGCTACGGTGCCGTGATCTTCTTGTCTATAGGCTTTCTTCCGCAGACTTTGATGCTCCCCCCATCCCCAATTCCGCATGGCGCACGCTTCTTGGAGGGTCACTTGATGATCTATTCCAGATGCCCTCATCATCAGTTGAGACACTCACAAAGGCAGCTCGCTGCCGGCTGGACATCCAGAAGCTGCTTGGTCACTGCCGGCAAGAAATTCCCATGGGTAGTGAATATGCAGTGTCCGACATTACATGGCATGGACAAACATATGATCCAGGTTTTTCCCTTCCAGATGATGTCAAGCGTGATGTTTTATATGACCTCTATGAAACTGGCTTTTACTTTGACCTTGTTTCTCTCGAGGATTCTGCAAACTGCTCTAACATGGATCCTCATCTGTGCATGGAGCTTGTCCGATCCTGCTTTTCCCCCCACTTTGGTCCCCAAATACCAGCAGAGTTGAGATTTGCAAACTGTGGACTGTCGGCACCTCTTATACAACACCGCCTTCCGTATCTTCTTGCAATGAGGACTCTGGTCATGGGTTGGCATGCCTCTCCTCGTCGGCCACTCCCCCTTGAATTGCAGATCTCCAAACCATCTGAGCAGTACACAGAGTCAGAGGCTGTTCGACTGGAGAAGGCTATAACAGAGTATATTACACAGGCTTTTTGGGACTATTTCGGACGTGCTATGATAGTTCCACATTATCATTGATTCCTGACTATTCTTCATCTCTTTACATTTTTCTACATGTCATCATACTGCGTTACTTTTTCAGGCTGTTTGATTTCTTTTTTCTATAGCACATTTCTGATAATAATAACACCTGTGAAAAAAAAATTCAAGTT
>Ga0307516_10007812_pt1 | contig 12205 bp, 12 predicted proteins | sample 19_EM_MG_FD_203310 | JGI IMG/M metagenome (GOLD analysis project Ga0307516, IMG submission 203310) | Populus trichocarpa ectomycorrhiza microbial communities from riparian zone in the Pacific Northwest, United States - 19_EM | ecosystem: Host-associated > Plants > Roots > Unclassified | place...
CTCGACCGGGTCGGGTGCCCGGTCACCCGCCGCGGCCGCGAACGCGGCGACGATCTCCGCCGGAACCCGCGTCACCTCGTTCAGCACCGCGGCCATCGCCCCGGCGTCGTCCCGGTCGAGGGCGGCACGATACCGGTCGAGCAGGGGCGCGATCCCGGCCCCGGCCGCGAAGAGCGGGGCCTCGTAGACGGCCAGGGAGCGCAGGCCGCTCTGATCCGCCGATGCGGTGTGCAAGGACAGGGTCGCCCCGTAGGAGCCGCCGACCAGGTGGACGGGCAGACCCGAGGACTCGCGCGCAGCCTCGATGACCGCGGTCAGGTCGGCGGTCTCGTGGCGGAACGACTTGACTCCGGGCGGGACGTCGCTGGGGCCGTACCCGCGCCGGGCCGGCATCCATATCTCGTGGTCGTCGGCGAGTTGGTCGGCGACGGCGGCCCAGGAGTGCAGCCCGCCGCCCGAGCCGTGCACGAGGACGACGGGGTCGCCGGAACCCGTGCGCCGGGTCACCAGGCGGGTGCCGTCCGCCGATTTGATCACCTGGTCGTGGCTCTGGTGGCGGGTCATGGTCGTTCCTCCGGTCTGGCGGGCCAGTTGCTCAGGGCTGTGTGCACGGCGTCGAGGACGCGCTCCCACGAGGCGTTGACATCGCGGGGGTGCCCGAATCCGTGGACGGTTTCCAGACTCGCGAACCCGTGGAGGGTGCTGCGCACGAAGCGCAGCGCGTCGGTCAGGTTCGGCTCGTCGAGGCCGTAGCCGCGCAGCATCGCGTAGCTCAGCTCGATCATGCGGAGGTGCCCCGCCGAACGCGTGCCGACCTCGGGCGGCAGCTGCAGTTGCGTGGCGGCATATTGCCCCGGGTGCGCCACCGCGAACGCCCGGTAGGCGTCGGCGAAACCGACGAGGGCCTGGCGGCCGGAGCGGCCGGCCACCGCGAGCGCGAGCCCGTCGGCGAATGCGGCGGCGGCCCGGACCGCGACCTGCTCGATCAGGGCCTCGCGGCTGCGGACATGCCCGTACAGGCTGGCGTCCGCGACACCGAAGCGCCTCGCGACCGCCGCGACGGTCAGCCGCGACAACCCGACCGAGTCTGCCAACTCGGCTGCCGCGGCCGCGACGCGCTCGCTCGTCAAACCCTGCCGTGGCATCCCGATCCTTCGCCTACTCGTTAGAAACCTAGGAGGCCTAGGATAGCAGTCACTCCGCGGGCTCGCTGACGGCCGTACCGCTGGCGCCGGCCGCCAGGATCGCGCCGATCAGGCCGATGATCCGCGCGGTGGCCGCGGCGGTGTCGAGGCCGTTGCGGTGCAGGCTCGCGACGAGGTTGCGCCGCGCGTCCGTGTCGCCGGGCCGCGGTCGGTAGGCCAGGTACGCGGAGAGCGCCTCCGCCGTGGCCAGGCCGGGGCGCTCGCCGATCAGGAGCACCACCACCCGCGGGTCGAGGATCTTTCCCACCTCGTTCAGCACGCCGACGCGGCAGTGCCGGACGACGAACGGGCGCCCGAAGCTCCAGCCGCGCTCCGTGCCGGCCCGGTGCAGCTCGGGCAGCAGCGCGGGCACCTGGGTGGTGACGGCCGTGGCGGACAACCCGTCCCCGATGACGATCTGCACGTCGCGGCCGTGGTCGCCGAGGTCGTGCAGCAGCCGCCGGGACTGCGCGGACAGCGCCCGGCCGAGGTCGGGCCGGCGCAGGTACTCCGCCCGCGAGGCGGCCTGGCTGGTCAGCTCGACCAGATCCCATTGCCGGGCCAGCTCGCGCAGCGGTGCCGCGCCGAGATCCAGCCGGGCGTGCACCGCGTCGCGCGCCGCCGCGTGATCCGCGCGCAGCGCGAGAAGGGCGGCGGTGCGGTACGACGTGCCGGCCCGCCCCTGGAAGACGCGGGCCGGGGTGGCCGCCGACAGGTGGGCGACGGCGTCCCGCTGTTCGTGGTCCGTCATGCCGCCAGCGCCCGCCGCGCGCCGTCTTCCATCGCCTGCCGGGCCGTGGTCGTGGCGAGCGGCATGTGGTCGGCCCGGCTGCTGCGCCACCTCGGTCACCGGCTCGCCCTGCAGGCCGGCAAGGGATACAGCTTCACGGTGCCGCTGCCGACCGCGCCGCGGCACGCCCTCTACCTCGGCGACCACCGGATCGTCGCGTCGGTCATCGGCGGCGCGACGCGGCTCGCCGGCACCATGGAGCTCAGCGGCGACAACCGCCAGCTCAACTGGCGGCGCATCGTCGCGATCGCCCGGGGCAGCCGGCACTACCTGGGGCCGTGGTTCGACGACCAGGACGACCTGCCCAGGCTGATCCGCGAGCCCTGGGTGGGCGCCCGGCCGCTGCTGCCCGACGGCCTGCCCGTCATCGACCGGTTGCCGAGCCACGACAACGTCTTCCTCGCCACCGGGCACGGCATGCTGGGGGTCACGCTGGGCCCGGCCACCGGGCGCGCCCTCGCCGACTTCCTGCTCTCCGGCCGCCGGCCCGCGGTGCTCGCGCCCTTCGCCTTCCGCTGATCGGCGCCGGGGCGTCGCCGCGTCATCCGGGTCGGCGGGCCACGGTGCCGTCCGCCGGCAGCCGGGCTGTCAGCCGCCAGCCGCCGCCGGGTTCGGCTCCGGCGTGGAGGTGGCCGCCGAGGGCGTTGACGCGTTCGGTGAGGCCGATCAGGCCGTAGTGGTCGTTGCGGCCGGTCGCGGGCCGGGCCCGGCCGCTGCTGTCGTTGCGCACGGTGACCTCCAGGTGCCCGTCGTCGCAGCGGAGGTCGACGGTGGCTTCGGTGGCGCCGGTGGCGTGCCGACCCACATTGGTCAGCGCCTCCTGGATGACCCGGTAGGCGGCGGCCTGGGTCTCCGGGGGCAGAGTGTCCGGAACGCCAGGGTCGCGATGCAGGGTGGCGTGGATGCGGTGGGCCGCGGTGAAACCGTTGACGAGGTCGGGGACGGCGGTCAGGTCGCCGGCGGCGGCGGGGCGGTCGGCGTCGGGGCTGCGCAGGATGCCGACGGTGCGCCGCATCGCGCCGAGTGCCTCGCCGGCCGCGTGTTCGATGCGTTCCAGCACGGGGTCGAGGCGGTCGGGTTCGCCGCTGAGGGCCAGTGCCCGGGCCATCTGGGTCTGTACCAGGATGCCGGTGACGTGGTGGGCGACGAAGTCGTGCAGGTCCGCCGCCATGGACAGCCGTTCGGTCCGGCGGGTCTCGGCGATCGCCGCCTCCCGGCGGTGGTCGAGGGAGCGCAGGTAGCCGCCGAGCGCGGCGCCGCCGCCGGCCAGGACGGCGAGCACGGCCGAGACCGTGTAGGAGACGCCGGTATCGCCGGGGTTGCCGATGCTGACGCGCAGGGGAGTCGCGACGATGCTCGCGCCGATGACGAGCGCGGCCACCGCGGCCGTGCCCGGCCGGCAGCCGCGGACCGCGACGACGAGCAGGCAGATCAGGATCAAGGGCTCGCCGGGCCCGATCGCGGTCGGCGTGCCGGCGAGCAGCACCCCGATCGTGTGCGCCGCGGAGCCGAGCGCGGGCGCGATGGTGCGTACCGGCGGGGTCAGCCACGCCGGCCGGGTGCCGCCTGGCCACAGCAGTGCCGCCAGCCCCGCCGCCAGCACGAGCAGGACGGGCCAGACCGGGTTGCCGTTGGAGGCCACCGCGAGCAGATCGACGGTGGCGGCGAGGCCGAGCCCGATGATTCCGCCGGTCGCCATTCCGCCGTGCCGCCGCGTACGGGCGGTTGGTGTCTGCTCGATCCGGCTGATCTCCATGGGCTCACGGTATGCGGCCGGGCCGTGGCGGCAGGGTCGGTCAAAAGAACGGTTCTGCGGCGTGGCCTGCCGCCGACGATGGTCTTGTGACCGAGGCGCCGGGGACGGTGACTACCCGATCGTGGAGGCCATGAGCGACGTGCTGGCCGGATCCGGCCTTGTGAAGAAGTACGGACCGACGACCGCCCTCGCCGGCGTCGACGTAGCGGTCCGATCGGGGGAGTCGCTGGCGATCATGGGACCGTCCGGCTCCGGGAAGTCCACGCTGCTGCATGTGCTGGCCGGCGTGATCCGGCCCGACGACGGCCGGGTCATGCTGGGCGAGGAACGCATCGACCGGCTGGGGGAGAACAAGCTCAGCGCGCTGCGCCGCGACCGGTTCGGCTTCGTGTTCCAGTCCGGTCAGCTGCTTCCGGAGTTGCCGGCCGAGGAGAACGTCGCCCTGCCGCTGATGCTGTCCGGATTGCGTCGCCGGGACGCGGTGGCCCGGGCCCGCCGCTGGTTCGGCCCGCTCGGCCTCGACGGCCTCCAGGGGCGCCGGCCGGGGCAGCTGTCCGGTGGGCAGGCGCAGCGGGTGGCGATCGCCCGCGCCCTGGTCGTCGAGCCGGACGTGGTGTTCGCCGACGAGCCCACCGGCGCGCTCGACCAGGCCACCGGCGAGGAGGTGATCCGGTTGCTCACCACCGTGTCCCGGTCGCTCGGGTCCGCGCTGGTGATGGTCACCCATGACGCCGGCGTCGCCGCCCACTGCGACCGGATCGTGCAGGTGCGGGACGGACACATCGTCGACGAGTGGCACGCCGCCGTGCCGGCCCGCAACGGCGCGACCCGATGAACGTCATCGCCCTGACCTGGCGGTTCAACCGAGCCGGCGGTCGTCGCGGCTGGCAGGGCCACCTGCTGGCGGCCGCCGCCGCGGCGGTCAGCGCCCTGATCCTGCTCCTGGTGCTCGCCGTCTACCTCGGTGCCGGCACCCGTGGCGATCACGCGGCGTGGCGCACCCCCACTCCCGATCCGCGCGGCTCCGCGGTGCAGGCGTTGTCCACCAGCTTCGTGCGCGACACGCCGGTCACCGTGGTCCAGCTGGCCCAACTGCCCGGCCGCCCGGCCACGGTGGCGCCGCCCGGCCTGGCCGCCTTCCCCCGGCCCGGCGAGGTCTATCTCTCCCCGGCGCTGGCCACGCTCGTCCGCGAGCTTCCGCCGGGACAGCTCGCCGACCGCTTTCCCCGTCCGGCGTCGTACCAGACGATCGGCGCCGCCGGGCTGGCCTCACCCGACGAACTCGTCGCGGTGATCGGCCGCGCCGCCGCGGACCCGGCGATCAAGGAGGCGCCGGAGTCCGACCCCGGGCTGGGCCTGGCCGCCCGGGCGATCGTCTCCGGTTTCGCCCGGACGGCGGGCAAGCCGGGGGTGTTCTTCGCCTTCGACCAGGCCGGGGCGCTGATCGCGGCCGGGCTGCTCGTCGTACCCGTGCTGGTGCTCGCCGCGGCGTCCGGCCGGCTCGGCGCCGCCCGGCGCGAGCAGCGGCTCGCCGGGCTCCGGCTGGCCGGCGCGACGCCCCGGCAGATCCTCGCCATGACCGGCGTCGAGGCCTTCGCGGTCGGTGCCGCCGGTGCCGCGGCCGGTGCCGCCGCATACGGCCTGCTGCTGCCGGCGGTGGCCGGGATTCCGTACGGCGTCGGCGCCTGGTATCCCCGCGCGCTGTGGGTCGGCCCGGCGCTTCTGCTCGCGATGATCGCCGTCATCGCCGCTGTGATCGCGGTCAGTGCCATGTCGGCGCTGCGGCGGGTGGCGGTGGCCCCGCTCGGCGTCGCCCAGCAGGCCGATCCGCGCCGTACCCGGATCACCCGGCTGATCGTGTTCCTCGTCGCGGCGGGCTATGTCGGGATCCGGGCGAGTGACGGCAACCTGGGCACCAGCGGCACGGTCGCGCTGATGCTGCTGTGCTACGGCGCGTACCTGACGCTCGGTCCCTGGGTCGTCGACCAGCTCGGCCGGATCATCGGTCGGTACGCCCGGCGCCCGGCGACGCTGCTGGCCGCCCGCCGGCTCAGCGACGACCCGCGTGGTGCCTGGCGCACCGTCAGCGGCCTGGTCCTGGCCGGGTTCGTGGCCGGCTTCTGCAGCGTCGCCCAGCTCGGCGCCATCGGTGCGAGCCACCCCGGCCAGGTCGCCGTGGCGGTGCCGGCCGAGGGTGGGCAGACCGCCGAAGCCGTTGCCGAGCGGGCCCGCGACCGGCTTGGTGCGGCCGGCGTCAAGGCCACCGTCGAGGCCGATCCCGAGGATTCCCCGCTGTGGGAGACCGGGATCGTGGCCCAGGTCGCGGGTGGCCCGGCCGAGATCGACACCGCGCTGACCGCGCTGAGCGGCCTCGTCCCGGGCGCGGTGCCCTACACCCAGGACCTCAGCAACGCCGACATCGCGATGGCGGTCCGCCAGCTGGGCCAGATCGGGTTCGGGGCGCTGCTGCTGAGCTTCCTGACCGCGACGACCTCGGCCGGCCTCACCGCCGCCGCCACCGTGCTCGACCGTCGGCGCACGTACCGGTTGCTGCGCCTGGCCGGCACCCCGCTCGCCCTGCTGAACCGGGCCCGGACCTGGGAGACCGCGGTGCCGCTGGTCGTGCTCGCCGGCGGCACCACCGCGATCGGCATCTTCGCCGCCACCAGGCTCAACAGCATGGTCGGCGGGGCACAGAGCACGAACATCTCTATGCTCGCCGGGTGCCTGCTGATCGGGGCGGCGGCGATGTTCGCCGCGATCGGGGCCAGCAGGCCGCTGCTGCGCGCGGTCACCGCGGACCCGGTCCGCGCCGACGACTGATGACGGGGTCTGTTCCACCGGCGGGTGGGGCTGCCTGGCGAGCGATGATGTGACCATGGCAGCCCCGCCCATCCGCGTCCTGATCGCCGACGACCAGGAAATGATCCGTACCGCGTTCCACTTCTTCCTGGACGCCCAGCCGGACATCACCGTCGTCGCCCAGGCGACCGACGGCGAACAAGCCGTCACCCTGGCCCGGCAACTCCGCCCGGATGTCTGCCTGTTCGACATCCGCATGCCCAAGCTCGACGGCCTCGCCGCCACCCGGCTGCTCGCCGGACCCGACGTCGCCAAACCCCTGCGCGTCGTCGTGGTCACCACCTTCGACCTCGACGAGTACGTCTACACCGCGCTGCGCAACGGCGCCTGCGGTTTCCTGCTCAAGGACGCCGGCCCGGCCCTGCTCGCCGAGGCCGTCCGCGCCGCCGCCGCCGGAGACGCCCTCGTCTCCCCGTCGATCACCGTCCGGATGCTCAAACACCTGACCTCCGGGCTCGCCGCCGAGGCCCGCGCGAACGACCAGTCCGAACCGGCCGCCGAACGGGGCCGGCAGCCCCTGTCCGAACGGGAACTCGACGTCGTCCGCCTCGCCGCGCACGGCCGCACCAACGCCGAGATCGCCGCCACCCTCTACGTCTCGCTCTCCACCGTCAAGACCCACCTCGCCAGCGTCCAGGCCAAGCTCGACGCCCGCAACCGCGTCGAGATCGCCGCCTGGGCCTGGCAACACGGCCACGCCGACGCCGGCACCCGATGGACTTGACAGCCGGATAGCTAACCGTTATCTATTAGCGGGCTGTCCGAGGGGGTGTGCCGGGTGCAGGACGTGGTGTTGGCCATGCTGGCGAAGGAGCCGGCGCACGGCTACGAGTTGCGCAGCCGGATGCGGGAGGCGCTCGGCCCGCTCGGCGAGACGATGAACGCCGGGCAGATCTACGTGACGCTGGCCCGGCTGGCGAAGGCCGGGCTGGTGACCTCGGAGCGGGCCGACGGCCTGCCGGACCGGCCCGACCGCCGGGTCTACGCGCTGACCCCGGCCGGTCAGCAGCGGGTCGCCGCCTGGCTGACCGAGGTGAGCTGGCCGAAGCCGGATCTCGCCGAGTTTCATCTCAAGCTGGTCGCCGCCGCGACCGCCCGGCTGGCCGATCCCGTGGCGCTGGTCGACGCGCAGCGGCGCGAGGTGCTGCGCCGGATGCGGGACGCCCAGCGGGCCGCGCTGGACCGGTCGGTGGACCCGGTCGCCGGATTGCTGCTGGAGGGTGTCGTGCTGCGGCTGCGGGCCGACCTGGAATGGCTGGAGGAGTGCGAGCGCATGTGGACCGAGCACAACCGGACCGGACGGAAGGCTGGAACAGCATGACCGGGTCGATGATGGTGCGGGCGCGCGGGCTGACCATGCGGTACGGCGACGAGGACGCGCTGGTGCGCGCCGTCGACGAGGTCGACCTGGAGGTGCCCGCCGGCCAGGCGCTGGCGATCATGGGACCGAGCGGCTGCGGCAAGTCCACCCTGCTGCACCTGCTCGGCGGGCTGCAGCGCCCGACCGGCGGGGAGGTGTGGCTGGCCGGCCGCCGGATCGACACGATGAGCGAACGCGCCCTGGCCCGGCTGCGGCGTGACAGCGTCGGTTTCGTCTTCCAGTCCTTCCACCTCATGGACGAGCTCACCGCGGTGGAGAACGTCGAGCTGGCCGCGCTGCTGGCCGGTCAGCCGCCCGGCCGGGCCCGCCGGCGCGCCCTGCACCTGCTGGACCGGGTCGGGCTGGCCGACCGCGCCACGCACCTGCCCTCGGCGCTCTCCGGCGGCCAGCGCCAGCGCGTCGCCATCGCCCGCGCGCTGAGCAACGAGCCGCTGGTCGTGCTGGCCGACGAGCCCACCGGCAACCTGGACAGCGCCGCCACCCTGGAGGTGCTGCGGCTGTTCGAGGAGCTGCGCACCACGGAGCAGACCCTCGTGGTGGTCACCCACGACGCCCGCATCGCCGCGGTCGCCGACCGGGTGATCTCCATGCGCGACGGGGCCTTCGCCGACGACACCCACCTCGCCGTCGCGGGCACCGGCACCGTCTACGACGGGCGGCGCTGACGTGGCCGGCCGCCTCCTGCTCGTCTGCCGGCTGCTGGTGCGCGACCTGCGCCGGCGCCGGGCCGAGACGGTGTTGCTGCTGGTCGCCATCACCGCCGCGACCGCGACGCTGACCCTCGGGCTCGCCCTCAACGAGCTCGCTACCCGCCCGTACCAGCAGACCAAGACCGCCACCGCGGGCCCGGACCTGGTGGTGGAGCCGGGAATCACCGGCCCGGAGGCCATCGAGGCGCTCGCCCCGCTGACGACCCTGCCCGGCGTCACCGGCCACAGCGGGCCCTACCCGCTCCTCTTCCAGGCACTGACCGCCGGCGCCCTGACCGCGCGGGTCGTCGTGCAGGGCCGGGACGGCGCCCCGGCCGCGGTCGACCAGCCGGCGGTGACCGACGGCACCTGGGTGCGCCCGGGCGGCGTCGTCGTCGAGCGCGCCTTCGCCGACGCCCTCGGCGTGCACCCCGGCGACACGGTCAGCCTCGACGGCCGTCCGCTGCGGGTGGCCGGGACCGCGGTCTCCACCGCGAGGAGCGCGTACCCACACGCCGGCTGGCACCTTCCCGGCTCCATTCTCACCGAGGGCGGCGGCCTGGCCTGGGTCGACCGCGCCGACATCGCGACGCTCGCCGGCGACCAGCCGCTGACCTACAACCTGAACCTGACAGTGGCCGACCCGGCGGACAGCATCGCGGCCGTCGACCCGTCGCACCATGACGCCGCGAATCCCCGATTCCGCGGCTGGCACATGAGAACCTGGCAGGAGATCGCCGACAGCAACGGCCGGCTGAACGCCCCGGCCCAGCAGGCCCTGCTGGTCGGCAGCTGGCTGCTGACCGTCCTCGCGGTGGCCGGCGTCGCCGGCATCGTCGCGGGCCGGGTCATCGGCCGGCGCCGCCGGGTGGGGCTGCTCAAGGCCGTCGGCGCCGGGCCGGCCATGATCGCCGCCGTCCACCTCGCCGAGTATCTGGTGATCGGGCTCGCCGCCGCCGGCACCGGCCTGGCCGTGGGCTGGCTAGCCGCGCCCCCGCTGTTCCGCCCGACCGCCGGGCTCATCGGCTCCGTCGGCGTCCAGCCGCCGCCGCTGCGCCTGGTGGTCGCCGCCACCGTGCTCGCCCTCGTGATCGCCGCCGCGGCGGCCCTGGGGCCGGTGCTGCGCGCCGCCACCACCAGCACCACCCACGCGCTGGCCGACGCCGCCGCGCCGCCGCGCCGCCGGCGGTGGGTCATCTGGCTGTCCCGCCGGCTGCCCACCGCCCTGCTGATCGGGGTGCGGATCAACGCGCGCCGGCCGCGCCGCGCCCGGCTCGTCATGCTGAACACCCTGATCACCACCGCCGCGCTCGCCGCCGTGCTCACGAACCAGGTGCAGGACTACGACCCGGTGAATCTCGGCTACTCGGATCTTCCCGACCCCCGCGTCGGGCGGCTGCTGCAGGCCATGCTCCTCATCGGCGGCCTGGCGTGTCTCCTCGCGCTCCTCAACACCATCGTGAGCACCTGGGCCGCGGTCCTCGACACCCGGCAACCGCTGGCGGTCGTCCGGGTGCTCGGCGCGACGCCCGCCCAGGCCGGCCTGGGCCTGGCGGTGGCACAGCTCCTTCCCGCCGTCCTCGGCGTCGCCATCGGGATCCCCTTCGGCATCGAGCTGTTCCTGTTCTTCGCCGGCGACGGCACGTACGCACCCGCCCCCTGGATGCTCGCCGCGGGGGTCGGGGTGCTGCTCGCCGTCGCCGCGCTCACCGCCGTCCCCGCGATGGCTGCCGCCCGCCGCCCGGTCGCGGACACCCTCCGATCAGCACCGACCTGAGGGCCCTTGCGACAGGGCTACACACGCGTATAGTGGGCTATCGAGTTGGGTAGTTCACCGTACGTGTGTATAAGGGGGTGGGTGTGTGGGACACCCTAGGAATCCGGCGTTCGAGGACCTGACGGCCCGGGCGCGGATCAGGGACGCCGCGATCCGGCTGTTCACCGAGCGCGGCGTCGACGGCACGACGGTCCGCGACATCGCTCAGGAGGCCGGCGTGTCGCCCGGCCTGCTGCGGCACCACTTCGGGTCCAAGGAGGCGCTGCGCGAGGCGTGCGACCTCTACGTGCTGGACCGGATCGTGAAGATCAAGGAGGAGCTTGTCCTCGAGGGCAAGATGGCCAGCCAGGGCTTCCTGCCGTCGGTCCATCCGACGCTCCTGCTGTACAACCGGTACGTCACCCGGGCCCTGCTCGACGGCTCGCCCCGGGCCGCGGCGATGTTCGACGACCTCGTGGTCCGGACCGAGGAGTGGATCAGCAAGAACTCGCCGGACGTCACCGAGGACTACCGGGGGTACGCGACGGTGCTCGTCGGCATGCAGTCCGGGATGCTCGCGATGCACGACCACGTCTCCCGCGCGCTGGGCGTCGACATCTTCACCGTCGACGGAAACCTGCGCATGGCCGGCGCGCTGACCGACTTCTACTCCCACCCCCTGCTCGATCTCGAGTACGTCGCGAAGGCCCGCGAGGCGATGACCTCCCTACGGGCAACCCATCCGCCTACCGCCGCGGGGACCGACCCCGGGGCCGAAGGAGCATGATCATGTCCGAGGCGATCCACGTAGACGCCCTGGTCAAGACGTTCGGGCGCACCCGCGCGCTGGACGGGCTCAATCTCTCCGTGCGGACCGGGGAGGTGCACGGCTTCCTCGGCCCCAACGGCGCGGGGAAGTCCACCACCATCCGGATCCTGCTCGGGCTGCTGCACGCCGACGCCGGCGCTGTCCAGCTGCTCGGCGGCGACCCGTGGCGCGACGCCGCGGAGCTGCACCGCCGCCTGGCGTACGTGCCCGGCGACGTCACCCTGTGGCCCAACCTGTCGGGCGGCGAGGTCATCGATCTGCTGGGCCGGCTCCGGGGCGGCCTCGACACCGGGCGCCGCGCCGAGCTGCTGGAGCGCTTCGACCTCGACCCGAGCAAGAAGGGCCGCACCTACTCGAAGGGCAACCGGCAGAAGGTCGCGCTCGTCGCCGCCCTCGCCTCCGACGTCGACCTGCTCCTGCTCGACGAGCCCACCTCCGGCCTCGACCCGCTGATGGAGGAGGTCTTCCGCCAGGTGATCCGCGAGGAGCAGCAGCGCGACGGCCGCACCGTCCTGCTGTCCAGCCACATCCTCGCCGAGGTCGAGGCGCTCTGCGACCGGGTCACCATCATCCGCGACGGGCGCGCGGTCGAGACCGGCACGCTCGCCGGCATGCGGCACCTGACCCGCACCTCGATCCAGGTCGACCTGGCCGGGCCGGCGACCGGCCTGGACACCCTGCCCGGCGTGCACGACCTGCGGACCCACAACGGCACCGTGCGCTTCGACGTGGACAACGCCGCGCTCGACGCCGTGCTGCGGCAGCTCACCACGGTGGGCATCCGGAGCCTGACCAGCCAGCCGCCGACCCTCGAAGAGCTGTTCCTGCGCCACTACGACCGGGCGCCGGCCAACGGCAAGCAGCAGGCGGAGGTGGCCCGGTGAACTCGCTGACCGGCACGCGCGCCCTGGCGCGGCTGGCGCTGCGGCTCGACCGGGTCCGGCTGACCGTGTGGGTG
>Ga0307516_10007813_pt1 | contig 12204 bp, 10 predicted proteins | sample 19_EM_MG_FD_203310 | JGI IMG/M metagenome (GOLD analysis project Ga0307516, IMG submission 203310) | Populus trichocarpa ectomycorrhiza microbial communities from riparian zone in the Pacific Northwest, United States - 19_EM | ecosystem: Host-associated > Plants > Roots > Unclassified | place...
CCGACCCGGATGAGTTCGCGGGTGGTCACCAGGCCGATCCCCCCACCAGCTCCTGTGATCACCACCGTCTTGCCGGTCATGCTTGGCAGCTGGTCCGCGGTCCAGTTGGCCATAGGAGACTCCTCCAGATGTGGGGCGTGCTCGATCTCTGACGTGATCCAGTAGAAACGCCCCGTGCCGGCGGATGAAGGACCTGCTCAGCCGCTGAATGGCTGGGCGTGGCTAGCCACCGCTCACCTGCTGGAGGATGAGGTGAGACGTACGGCAACTTGAGGCGGGAGCCTGATGGTGGACACAACGCTGGACCGAGACGGCTTGGCCGCCTTCTTACGCGGACGCCGGGAGGCGCTGCAACCTGAGGACGTCGGGTTGCGCCGCGGCGCCCGCCGGCGTACGAACGGGCTGCGCCGCGAGGAGGTCGCCGAGCTGTGCGACATGTCGGCCGACTATCTGGCCCGGCTGGAACGTGGCAGTGGTTCTCAGCCGTCGCAGCAGATGGCCGCAGCCATCGCCCGGGGCCTGCGCCTGACCCCGGACGAACGAGACCACCTGTTCCTGCTGTGCGGGCACCGCCGGCAGCCCCGGCATCTGCGGTACGCACACATCAGTCCCGGGTTGCTGCGCGTCATGGACCGGCTCCAGGACACCCCGGCCCAGATCGTGGGTCCGGTCGGCGAGACGCTGCAGCAGACACCGCCCGCGGTGGCATTGCTCGGCGACGAGACGCGTCAAACCGGCCTCGCACGCAGTGCCCTCTACCGCTGGTTCACCGACCCCACCGCCCGCGACCGTTACCTACCCGAGGACCACCATCTGCACAGCCGCGTCTTCGTCGCTGTCCTGCGCGCCAGCGCCACTGCGCAGGGTCCCGGATCGCCGGCCGCGTCGCTCGTGGCCGACCTGCGGCACAACAACGAGTTTGCGGACCTGTGGAACCGCCAGGAGGTGGGCTTGCGGTGGAGTAACGCTAAACGTTTCGTCCACCCCGAGGTCGGGCGCATCGACCTGTACTGCCAGACACTGCTCGACCCCGATCAAGGGCAGTCACTGCTCATCTTCACCGCCACACCCGGCACCGAGAGCCACGACAAGCTTGCACTGCTCACCGTGCTCGGTGCCGACACGTTCACCGGCTCCTGACAGCCGGCTTGCGAACGGACAGCCCCGCCTTGCATCCGGGAAGAAGCAGCCCCAGCTCTACACACCGTAACCGGGCAGATGCGCTTGCCGGCGGTCCATATTGGTCCGACTGGTGGCCGTCGCAAGGAAGACTTCTTCGCGTACCCCTTCAGATCGGTCAACGGCGTTGTACCTGCCCGATATGTACGTGGGTACTGGTCAGAAGGCGTTTGCGTAGTCATCCGAAGGCGGTCGTGGTTCGGATGTCGAGCACCGCCTCAGCACCAACCGACCTGCGTCAGCACAGCGGACCGGCGGCGGCTGGCCCGATCGGAGCCCTGTTGCGCACGCACTTTCCTGGGGCCGGCCGGGCCGACGCGTCGCCTCCTGCCCCGGCACGACCAAGCGTTACTCGTGTCCTCAGCCCCGCCCGACTTCGAAGAGCCCCCATGATGCAGCCGGTATCTAGGCGCACGTCCTCCAGGCGAAGCGGTAGATATTGCTCGTCGTGGAATCCATCGTCATGGAGCTGTTTGTGGTGGCCTCGTCGGAAGTGCCGGCACCCACTCGGAGCTCGGAGTTGATGTTGATGTTGCGCTCCCCACCGCATGGCGAGAAGGCCAGCGACGCGACATCAGCGTTGTCACTCGTCTGCCAGACATCCTCGTACGGGCCGCTGAACTGGTGTGACATGAGTGCCGAAGGCACCTGCCCGGCAAAGTAGTAGCGCGACCGCTGCACCCCGCTCGCGCCGGCTTCCAGGTGTGCCGAACCGCGGTGGTCGACGCCGGTGATCGCGTAGCTGTAGCCCTGCGGAATGCGTATCCTCATGTTGAGCTGGCAGTTCTTCCGAAAGTCGGTCGAGGTGGCGCCCACGCCGACTTGGGCGTGGAAGGCGCTGTAGGTTACCGAGAACGCGTCGTTGCTGGGTGACACGGAGATCCCGACGGTGTTCGCGAGGCAGTCGCAAGGGTTGCGAATGGACCAGCAGGCGTGGCTATGGCCCGTCGTGGAGGCCGAGCACCCGTTCGAGCAGGTGGTATCGCCAGAACAGGCGCAGGGTGATGAACCATGGCGGGAACGCCACGCCCACGGCGACGAAGGCCGCCGGGTCGCGGATGAGGCTGAAGTAGTTCGCCAGCGGCGGTGCGATGAGGATGACGACGAAGATCGCCAGGAGGACGGCCACGAGCGCGGCGGGTCGCCGGTCCGTCTGGACCGTGGTCCAGCCGGCGAACATCCGCCAGGGCGGCAGCAGGAACAGGATGAGGACGAAGGCCGACAGGGAGGTGAAGACGCTCAGGCCGGTCTGCGCCACGATCGTGGCCGCCTGATCGGTGAACGCGGTGTCGGAGCGCACCAGCCCGAACTCCTCGAAGCGTTCCAGCAGACCCACCGGTACCTCCGTGGTGGGCAGCACCGCACGCACCAACTGGTAGAGGCCGGCGTAGACGGCGACGCCGAACACCGACGTCACCAGGGCGGCGGGCACGACGAACCGGGTCAGCGAGCCGATCATGGAAGGATCCGGTGCCGTCGGGGGCGCCCACGCGGTCAGCACCATGGTGGGCAGGCCGACGGTGAACAGGACCAGCGCGACCTGGGCGGGCTCGTACGGGAAGCCGAGCCCGAGGATGGCGACGCCGATGATGACCAGGATGGACGTGCTCACCCGGGCCAGGTAGAGGTACATCGAGGTGGTGATGCCCGCGATGATGCGCCGGCCCTCGCGCTGCGCCGGGGCGAGCGCCTCGAAGGCGTCGTCGAGCAGGATCACGTCCGCGACGTCGCGGGCGACGCTGTTGCCGCTGCCCATGGCGATGCCCACGTTGGCCGCCTTCAGCGACGGTATGTCGTTGACCCCGTTGCCGATCATGGCCGTGTACCGGCCCTGTCCGCGCAGGGCCGCCAGCATGCGTTCCTTCAGCCGCGGCGTCACCCGGCCGAACACGACGCCGTGCGCCACCGCCTCGCCGAACGCTTCCGGCGTCATGGCCTCCAGGTCGGCGCCGGTGCGCGCTTCGGGCCCCTCGATCCCGAGCCGGCGCGCCAGCGCCGCCACCGTCCGCGGATCGTCACCCGAGATGATTTTCACCGCGACGCCGCGGCCGCGCAGCTCACCGATGGCCTCGGTGACCCCGGGCCGCACCTCCTCGCGCAGTGCGACCAGGGCGAGCGGCCGCAACGCGGGCAGCCGCGGCTCGCCGTCGGCGGCCCGCAGATCCGCCCCCGGATCCGACGCGGCGGCGAACAGCAGCACCCGCAGGCCCTGCCCGGCAAGGGTGGCCGCCCCGGCGCGCAACCGGCTGCCGGAAGCCGCCACGCCGGCCGGCAACGCCTCGCGCAGCAATTTGCCGGGAGCCGCCGCGCCGGCTGGCAACGCCGCCGCGCTGGCCGGCAACGCCTCGCGCAGCGACTCGATCGCGCCCAGCACGTAGCAGCCCGGCGGCAGGTCCGCGGCCGGGCCGGCGCCGCGCACGGCGCTCCAGCGGCGCTCGGGGGAGAACGGCACCTCCTCGTCGACCTCCAGGGGAGCGCCGGGGAGCGCAGCGGCGATCGCGGCGATGGTCGCGTTGCTGCCGCCCGTACTCCGGGCCATCGCGCCCAGCAGGCGCCGGACCTCGGCCGGGTCGTCGTCGCCGAGGATCTCGATGTGCTCGAGCCGCAAGGTGCCGGTGGTCAGGGTGCCGGTCTTGTCGGTGCACAGCACGTCGACGTTGCACAGCGACTCCACCGCGTTGATCCGCTGGATCAGCGCGCCGCGCCGGGCGATGGTCGCGGCGCCGACCGCGTAGGAGATGGTGATCAGGAAGAACAGCCCGTACGGGACGAGCCCGGACAGGACCGCGGCCGTCTGCACAACCCGCACCAGTGACAGGCCCTTGAGGGCGGCCTGCGCCAGGATCGCGGCGCTCATCAAGGCCACGGTGAGCATGATCAACCGTACGATGAAATCGATGCGCCGCTGCAGCGGCGTGCGTTCGACGGTCCGCGCCTTGGCCGTCGTCGTCAGCGCTCCCGCGTTGCTGTGGGCGCCGACCGCCTCGGCGATGTGGAAGCCCGTCCCGCTCAGGCACAGGCTGCCGGAGAGCAGCCGGTCGCCCGCCTGCTTGACGACCGGCTCGGCCTCGCCGGTCAGCAACGACTCGTCGACTTCGAGCCGGCCGTCGCCCGTCACCGGCCCGTCGACGACGACCTGGTCGCCCGCGGTGATGCGGATCAGGTCGCCGCGGACCAGATCCTCCGGGGGCACCTGCTGCTCCACGCCGTCGCGGATCACCCTGCAGGGCACGCGATCGAGCAGTCTGAGCCGGTCCAGCTTCTGCTTGGCCCGGATTTCCTGGACCGTGCCGATCAGCGAGTTGAGCAGGCCGAGCCCGACGCTGACCAGCGCGTCCTTCGTCCGGCCGAGGGACAGCAGGGTCAGGCCGATGGCGAAGAGGAAGTTGTTGAAGAGGGTGAACAGGTTCGCCCGCAGAATGCTGAGGTGACCGCGGGACCCGGCCTCGCTGGCGTGGTTGACCTCGCCGCGTGCGCGGGCCGCCGCGACCTCCGCCGACGTGAGCCCGGCAGCCGGGACGGTCGTGGTCGTGGTCATCGCCGTGTCACCAGTCCGTCGTCCCGACGGACCATCACCGTCACCCAGTGATCACCGTACGCTGTCCGAGGCCCGCGCGACGATCACCTCGGTGCCGGCCCGGCGGATCGCCTCGATGCCCGCCGGGTCCGCGCTCGCGTCCGTGACCAGCATCGCCACCTCGGTGATCGCGCAGATGCCGGCCAGGCAGACCTTGCCCACCTTCGAGCCGTCCGCCACCACGATCACCCTGTCCGCGCGCTTGATCATCACCGCGTTGGTGTTCGCCTCGATCTCGTCGTGGGTCGTCAGGCCGCCGCGGGCGCTGATGCCGTCCACCCCGACCACCGCCACCGCCATGTTCAGGCCGGCCAGCGCGTGGTCCGCGATCGGGCCCACCAGCTCGTAGGACTGGGTGCGGGACACGCCGCCCGTCATGATCAGCTTGAGCCGGGGGCGCAGGGCCAGCTCGGCGGCGATGTTCAGCGCGTTCGTCACGACCGTCAGGTCGACCCGCTCGGCCAGCAGCCGGGCCAGCAGGTGGGTGGTGGTGCCGCCGGTCAGGCCCAGGGTCAGCGGGCCCTTCGGCAGCAGCGCCGCGACCTTCCGCGCCACCAGGGCCTTCTCCTCGCGGTGCTGCCCCACCCGGTAGCGGACCGGCAACTCGTACGCCACGTCGACGGCGACCGCGCCGCCGTGCGTGCGCGACAGCAGCCGCTGGTCCTCCAGCACCTGCAGGTCGCGGCGGATCGTGGCGGGGGAGACCCGGAACTCGTCGGCCAGGTGCCCGGCGTCGACAGAGCCGTGGCTGGCCACCCGCTCGAGGATGGCCGACACCCGGTCGGCCCGGCGCAGCGAACTCTGTGGCATGTGTCCTCATCAAAAGTGAATGATCAAACGCGCAGTAACTGTAGTTCGTTTCCAAGCGAAAGACGAGATTTCCTTGCGCGCTTGGGACGTATCGGCCAAGAATCCCGCCATGACAGTGATCGCCTTCCTCGGCGCGGGCAGCGTCGTGTTCACCCGTGAGCTGCTCGCCGACATCCTCTCCTTCGACGAACTGCGCGGGGTCACCCTCGCCCTGCACGACATCGACGCCGAGCGCCTGGAGACGGCCGAGGCGATCGCCCGGCGTACGGCCGAGCAACTCGGCGCCAAGCCGGTCGTCACCACCAGCCTGGACCGGCGGGCCGTGCTCGACGGCGCCGACTTCGTCATCAACGCCATCCAGGTCGGCATGCACGCCGCCACCGTGCGCGACTTCGAGATCCCCGCGAAGTACGGGCTGCGCCAGACCATCGGCGACACGCTCGGCGTCGGCGGCATCTTCCGCGCGCTGCGCACGTTCCCGGTGCTCGACGGCATCGCCCGGGACATGCGGGAGCTGTGCCCGGACGCCTGGCTGCTCAACTACACCAACCCGATGGCGATGAACATCGGCTACCTCGCGGCCGTCGCCCCGCAGCTCAAGGCCGTCGGGCTGTGCCACTCGGTCTACTGGACCGTGCGCGATCTCAGCGACCTGCTCGGCGTCCCGTACCGGGAAGTGGACTACACCGGCGCGGGAGTGAACCACCAGGCCTGGCTGCTGCGCTTCGAGCACCGCGGCGAGAGCCTGTACCCGCGGCTGGACGACCTGCTCGCCCGCGAGCCCGAGTTGCGGCGCCGGGTCCGGATGGACATGTACTCCCGGCTGGGCTACTTCCCGACCGAGACCAGCGAGCACTCCTCGGAGTACCTGCCCTGGTATCTGCACGACGACGCCGAGATCTCCCGGCTGCGCATCCCGGTCGGCGACTACCTGCGGATCAGCGCCGGCAACGTCGCCGAGTACCACGCCGTGCGCGAGTCGATGCTGGCCGGCGAGCCCCTCAACGTGAGCCGCGACGCCACCGAGTACGCCCCGCAGGTCATCCACAGCATGGTCACCGGGACGCTGCGCCGGATCCACGGCAACGTCGCCAACCACGGGCTGATCAGCAACCTGCCCGAGGACTACGCCGTCGAGGTGCCGTGCGTGGTCGACGCCCTGGGCGTACGCCCGGAACGGGTCGGCGCGCTGCCGTTGCAGTGCGCCGCGCTGAATCGCGGGTTCGTCAACGTCGGGCAGTTGACCGTGCGGGCGGCGGTCACCGGCGACAAGCGCATGGTCCGGCAGGCGGCGATGGTCGATCCGAACACCGCCGCCACGCTGTCGGTGGAGCGGATCTGGGCGTTGTGCGACGAGATGACCGCCGCACACGGCAGCCTGATCCCCGAGTCGCTGCGATAGCCGGGCCAAGACGTGCAGGATGGAATGCTCGTTTAGACGTAAAACCTTGAGAAACGAAAACAAACGAGCATAATCCTCGACCATGAACGACACGTCGGAGGAAATCGCCAGCCAGCCCGCCGTCTGGAAGCGGGGCCTCGCGCTGACCGCCCAGGCCCGCCGCGAGCTCGCCGTGCCGGGGGAGCGGGTGCTCGTCCTCGGCTGCGGCACGTCGTGGTTCGTCGCCCAGAGCATCGCCGAGCTGCGGGAGGGCGCCGGCCTCGGCGAGACCGACGCGGTCTGCGCCTCCGAGTACGTGCCGCGGCGCCGTTACGACCGGGTCGTGGCGATCACCCGCTCGGGCACCTCCACCGAGGTGCTCGACGCGCTGCGCCAGGTGCCGGCCGGCACCCACCGGGTGGCGGTCACCGCCGTCGCCGGCGAGCCGGTCGACACGCTCGCCGACACCCGGCTGCTGCTCGACTTCGCCGACGAGCGCAGCGTGGTGCAGACCCGCTTCCCGACCACGGTGCTGGCGCTGGCCCGCGCCGCGTTCGGAGCGGACCTGAGCCACCTGGTCGCGGACGGCGAGGCCGCGCTCGCCGCGCCGCTGCCGGCCGACCCGGCCGGCATCGACCACCTGGTCTTCCTCGGCACGGGCTGGACCGTCGGGCTCGCCCACGAGGCGGCCCTGAAGGTCCGCGAGGCCGCGCAGGCCTACTCGGAGTCGTACCCGGCGATGGACTTCCGGCACGGGCCGGTCGCCGTCGCCGGCGCGCGCAGCCTCGTCTTCTCGTTCGGCGCCGTGCCGCTCGGGCTCGACGAGGTCGGCCGTACGGCGGGAGCCACGACCTATCGCGACGACCGTGACCCCCTCGCCCAGCTGGTCCTCGCCCAGCGCTTCGCCCTGGCCCTGGCCGCACACCGCGGCCTGGACCCCGACCGCCCCCGTCTGCTCACCAGATCCGTCGTCCTCACCGACGCGGTTTGACGAAAGTAGGTACTGGGATGACCTCCAATCGGCGCGGCCGGCGGACCCGGCTGCTGGCCGCCGCGAGCGCGGCACTGCTCCTGACCGCGGCCTGCACGGGCGGCGGGACCGACGACGGCAAGGACGCGGCGGCGGGCTACGACCCGGCGGCGGCCGTCACCCTCACCTGGTGGACCGGTCAGACCTCGGAGGCCGAGAAGGTCGCCGAGGGCCTGGCCGCCGAGTACCACGCCGCTCATCCCAACGTCACGATCAAGACCTCGGCGGGCGCGCCCACCACCGACGATCTGCTGACCAAGCTCTCCGCCGGCTTCGCGGGCGGCAGCTACCCCGACATCTCGTACGCCTTCGGCAACTGGGCCGGCGACCTGGCCGCCAGCGGCAAGACCCAGGACCTCTCCGCCTTCGTGGCCGACCCGTCGTTCGCCTGGACCGAGATGCCCGAGGCCGCCCGGACGGTTGCCACCTCGGGCGACAAGGTGATCGGCATCCCCGCGCTGGTCGACAACCTGGCGCTGCTCTACAACAAGAAGCTCTTCGACGCCGCCGGCGAGGCCTACCCGACCGACGACTGGTCCTGGGAGCAGTTCCGGGCCGCCGCCAAGAAGCTGACGAACCCCGCGACCACCGTCTACGGCACCGCGTACTCGGTCTCCGGCAGCGAGGACACCACCTGGCACCTGTGGCCGCTGCTCTGGCAGCACGGCGGCAAGATCCTCGACGGCACCAAGCCCGCGTTCAACTCCGACGCCGGCGTCCAGGCCCTGGAGACGCTGCGGGCGATGGCCGTCGACGACAAGTCGATGTACCTCGACCAGACCGACGAGAAGTACACCCGGCTGTTCAACAGCGGGCACGTCGCGATGATGCTCTCCGGCCCGTGGGCGCTGCTGGAGATCAAGGAGGCCAAGCTCGACTACGGCGTGGCCGCGCTGCCCGGCGTCAACGGCGACCACCAGACCGTCTCCGGGCCCGACCTGTGGGTGCTCTTCGACCACGACGACGCCAACCGGGCCGGCGCCGCCCGCGACTTCATCAAGTGGCTGACCAGCGCGCAGACCGACGCCAAGTGGAACCTCAAGGTCGGCAACCTGCCGTTGCGCTCCTCCGAGCAGAGCACGCCCGAGTTCGCCGCCTACGTCAAGGAATACCCGGGCGGGCAGAAGTTCTTCGACAACCTGGCCAACGCCAAGCAGGCGCGGCCGACGGCGGCCGGCTACGAGGTGATGTCGCGCAACGTGGGCGACGGGATCGCGAAGGTGCTGCAGGGCGCGGCCACCCCGAAGGAGGCCCTCGACGAGGCCGCCCGCAAGTCGGCCGACGCCCTGGAGGAGTGATGGCGCTGACGTTCGCGGCGACGCCCCGTACGCGGCACCCCGAGGCGTCCCGGCCGCGCACCCCCCGCAGCCGGGCCGCCCGGCGGTCGCTCACCGGGTGGGCGTTCGCCGGGCCGGCGACCCTGATGGTGGTCGGGTTGTCGATCTTCCCGGCGGTCTGGGCGTTCTTCATCTCCCGCACCAAGTGGAACGGCATCGCGCCGGCCACCGACGTCGGCTGGCGCAACTACCAGCGGATCGCAGCCGACCCGGACGCGATCGCGGCGGCACAGCACACGCTGGTGCTCACCGTGCTGTTCGTGCCGGGCTCGATCCTGCTCGGCATCCTGATCGCGGTGGCGCTGAACCAGCGGATCCGGCTCATCGGCTTCTACCGCACCTGCATCTTCGTGCCCTACGTGGCGTCGGCGGCCGCGACCGGCATCCTGGCCAGCTTCGTCTTCAACCCGCAGTTCGGCGCGGCTAACGAGGCGCTGCGCCGGCTCGGCCTGCCCGCGCAGCAGTTCCTGGAGAGCCCGGGCCAGGCGCTGATCGTCATCTGCCTGATCGCGCTCTGGGGCGAGGTCGGCTTCTGCGCGGTCATCTACCTCGCCGCCCTGCAGGACATCCCGCGCGAGCTGGTCGAGGCGGCCACCGTGGACGGCGCGGGCAAGTGGCGGGTCTTCCGGCACATCACGCTGCCGGAACTGCGCCCGGTCACCGTCTTCACCGCGATCTGGCAGACCATCACGGCGATGCAGTTGTTCGACCTGATCTACACCACCACCCGCGGCGGGCCGATGAACAGCACCCAGACCGTCGTCTACTACATCTACGAGCTGGCATTCCAGACCCAGAGACTGGGGTACGGCGCAGCCGTCGCCTACCTGCTCTTCGCGGTGACGATGCTGCTGACCGTCGGCGTCATCTGGTACAACCGCCGCTCGGGATCGGGGGCCTTCTGATGCGCCGCCTGCCGTTCAGCCCCTGGCACCTGCTGCTCATGCCGCTGGCCCTGGTCTTCGTGCTGCCGCTGGTGCAGATGGTCCTGACGTCGTTCATGACCGCGCAGGAGATCAACCAGTTTCCGCCGAAGCTCATCCCGACCAGCCCGCACCTCGAAGGCTACCGGGCGCTGCTGAGCGAGTCGCACATCATCCGCTGGTTCGCCAACACCGTGCTGGTGTCGGCGATCGCGGTCGTGTCGCACCTGATCCTGTGCTCGCTGGCCGGCTACGGCTTCGCCCGGCTGAAGTTCGCCGGGCGCGGCGTCGCCTTCCTGGCGGTCGTCGCCACGGTCATGATCCCGATGCAGCTGCTGATGATCCCGACATACCTGATGTTCGCCCGGGCCGGCATCGTCGACACCCTGGCCGCCGCGTTCGTGCCGTGGCTGGCCTCGGCGTTCGGCATCTTCCTGATGCGGCAGTTCTTCCTGTCGCTGCCGGTCGAGCTGGAGGAGGCGGCCCGCCTCGACGGGTGCTCCACGCTGCGCACGTTCGTCAGCGTGGTGCTGCCGCTGGCCCGCCCGGCGCTGGCCACCCTGGCGATCTTCACGCTGCTGTCGAGCTGGAACGACCTGCTCTGGCCGCTGGTCGCGATCAGCGACGACAACAAGTTCACGCTGCAGGTCGGGCTAGCCAGTTTCCAGGGCACCCGGCGCACCGAATGGTCGCAGCTGATGGCGGGCAACGTGATCGCCACCATGCCGCTGATCATCGCGTTCCTGGTGGCCCAGAAGCGATTCATCGCCACGATGACCTTCAGCGGCCTCAAGGGGTAAAGGCCGGAGGCCTTTACCAGGTGGCGCGGGTGAAGGTGGCGTGAGCGGGGTGAGGTCCGTACGAGGGCAGGCCGCCGACGGCGGCCTGCCCTCGGGGTGGGTCAGGCTGGGACCGGGCTGAGCTCCGCGCGGGTGGCCTGCGCGGCCGTGCCGCCGGCCGCGCGGGTGCTCAGCGAGCCCGCCACGGCGGCCCAGCGGATCGCCTCACCGATCGAGAGCCCGCCCAGCCGGGCGGCCAGGAACCCGGCGTTGAAGCTGTCGCCCGCGCCGGTCGTGTCGACGACGTCGACCGCCAGGCCCGGCGCCGAGCTCTCGTCGCCCGGCCACCACGCGCGGGCGCCCGCCGCGCCGTTCTTCATCACCACGGTCGTGCCCCCGGCGACGAGCTTCGCCGCGGCGGCATCGACATCCTGCTCGCCGGTGACCGCGCGCAGTTCGGCGGCGTTCGGCAGGAACACGTCGGTGTGCGCGAGGATCTCCGCGATCGACTCCCACTTCCCGGTGGGGTCCCAGTTGGTGTCCAGCGAGGTGGTCACGCCCTTGGCGCGGGCCCGCTCGAACACCGCGGCCAGCCCGGCCGCCAGTTGCGGCTGCAGGTAGAGCGAGGCCACGTGCAGGTGCCGGGTGGCGGCCAGGTGCTCGTCGGTGATGTCCTCCGGCAGCAGCGTGGGGATCGTGCCCGGCAGGGTGAGGATCGCCCGGTCGTCCTCCCCGGGCGTCAGGATCACGCTCAGGCCGGTCGGCAGGCCGGTGGCCGTGCGGGGCAGGATCAGCGAGACGCCGCGCTCGCTGAGCCGCTCGCGGGTGATGTCGCCGAACACGTCGTCGCCGATGGCCGTCAGCAGCGACGTCGCGAGCCCCAGCCGGGCACAACCGGCGGCGGTGATCGCGGCGGAACCGCCGAGGACCAGGTCGGCCCCGGTCAGCAACTGCTCGGCCTGGCCGAAACGGGGGCGCACGTCCCCGCGCAACACCAGATCCGGGTTGGCGTCGCCAACAACGAGCACGTCCATGATGTCCTCCGGCTGAACTCGAACGGTGTCCAAATGTGCAACGGAAATTGCACACTTGCCCCTAACTACCCGACAGAAGCGGCCCCGGAGCACCATACGCGCACAAACGACTGTTGACACCTGTGCGTTCGATCAGTTGAATCGCTCACAACGA
>Ga0307516_10007815_pt1 | contig 12198 bp, 3 predicted proteins | sample 19_EM_MG_FD_203310 | JGI IMG/M metagenome (GOLD analysis project Ga0307516, IMG submission 203310) | Populus trichocarpa ectomycorrhiza microbial communities from riparian zone in the Pacific Northwest, United States - 19_EM | ecosystem: Host-associated > Plants > Roots > Unclassified | place...
CCAAACATGCGGTCTGCAAAATTTTGTGTCTCTCCGATCTATGGTTGTTGAGTATCGTCGTTTTTTCTCATTTCTGATAGTGTCCGACTAATGGGTAGTAGCCGGGTAACCCCTACAGTACGTTATTAGATACCACGCACTCTGCCTGAGAACAGAACAACTGTTAAGCAAGCCCACCTTTTACAGCAATATCGCCAGACCGCGGAGTGATCTACTGCTATCAAGGCAGCCCAAGCTTCAATCGGACGAATATTCCTGCTCTCCAACTCCCCCTCGCCAACCCAGCGGCAGTCGCAGCTAAAGCGTACACAAATAACGCTCCCGACAATTCCACCGTCCAACATGGACGCCAGCAAGGGCAAAGCGAACCAACGGAGCTACCAGGATTCCACGCATGTAGAGTTTCGAGGAGGAGTGTTTTTTGGTGCAGTCACCTTCGTCTCTGGCGGGTAAGAGCCTGAAATCCCGCGAAGAGCGGTTCGACAGAATCTTACGGTTGGCTAACGAGACCTCGCTGGCAGACCCAAGAGTATGCGACACCTCTCCATCGGAAACACCCTTAACCTCCCAATGTTTTCCGACCCTGGCTGACACTGCAGCTAGAGAGAACCGAAATCCTGGAATGGATATCCACGGTCCCGTACACAAATCACCACAAGCGTATCAGCGATGGCCGTCTAGAAGGCACGGGAGAGTGGATCTTGAGGAAGGAGGAGTACCGCAATTGGAGAGAATCAACCGACTCGATGCTGTTGCTGTTGCGAGGAATCCGTAAGTCGCCGCGGTCCTCGGACGGGTGGCGCGCTCTTCTGACCAGTTCGTCTAGCTGGAGCCGGCAAAACGTACATCGCATCACAGGTCATTGACTGGTTCCTCTCCAATCCAACAGCCGAATCCAAATTGGCATACTTCTACTGCAATCGAGCCGAGGAAAGCCGCCGAGATCCCGAGAGCATTCTGCGCACGCTTATCCAGCAGCTTGCGCAAACTCCTTCCGAAGAGGAGCTTCTGATGCCGGTCCCCGATATTCACAAGGAACGGGAGGATAAGGGACAACTCTCTTCGCGGCTGACCTTGAAAGAATGCCAAGATCTTCTTGTTCAGCTCATGGCTGTATATCCTCAGACGACAATTTGCATTGACGCCCTTGACGAAGTCGATCACAATTTGCGGTTGGAATTACTGGAGGCGCTCAAGTACGTCATGGAAAAATCAAATACTCTAGTCAGGGTTTTCGCGACTACTCGAATGGACACCGATATTCTCACGCAGTTCGAGATGTTTCCCAGGATTGAGTTGGAATCCGATGACAATGGCGATGACATCAACCGGTTTGTGAAAGAGAAAGTTCAGGCCATGATCAAACGGAAGCAGCTGCTCCACGGCAATGTCCCAAATGCGCTCGAGGACGAAATATGCGGAGTTCTTTGTGCGCGATCCAAGGGAATGTAAGTTCGCCTAAATGACTAATAGATAGTGTCACAGCTAATGGTTGGATGAAGGTTTCAACTTGCGGCTCTTCAGCTTACCTTGCTTTGCGAAAAGGTCACTCTAGACGATGTAAGGGACAGCCTAAACGCCCTTCCAGAAACCTTAACAGATGCGTACGGCGAAATATACAACTGCATTCGTAAGCAGAGTCGCCGCACATCTCAACTAGCACTAAACGCCTTCCGATGGGTCCGGTGCTCTTACGAACCGTTGCGATCGGAAACCTTGCTTGATGCAGTCACGGTCGAAGTCGACGGCTCGGGGGAATTCTCCCGCAATTGCGCGGGTGTCAGGGCGACTGATTTGTTGAAAGCCTGCCAAAACCTCCTCATTTTGGACGAACGCCTGAACGTTTTCCGGTTTGCCCACCTTTCGGTGCAAGAATACTTGGAAACCCAACAACCCACGGCCGATTCTCATACCGAAATCGCCAAAATCTGCCTTTCGCTAGTTTGCTCTCCGCGGTCTTGGAGCGACTATGACATAACCCTTGCAACACGAGAAGGACGTTACCACGATCGCCACCTCCTACTCTACTCCACAGTATTTTGGTCATGGCACTTGAATCGTTGCAAAGACAGCTGTCAAACCTTGGCCACCCTTTGGGGAGCTTTCGTATCAGAAGCTACGTTCCAGCGCTGGGTCGACTATCATCGCCAACGTGTTGAAACCCAGTATTCCGAAGACAATTTTTGGCTTCGTTCCAAAGCTTTGCAGCAAGAGGGAGTAGACCTTCTTTCCACAGTCTGTGTGTTTGGGTTAGGGCAGAAGTTTACAGGAATGTTGAGATTCCAACTTGGGTGGCAGGCCCGAGTGAGATTGAAGCTACTCACCAAAACCATTTTCGAGTCTGCACAGGGGGGCCGTATAGACCGATTGCTACTCTGCGCATCCGCGTTTGGAGACCTGGATATTGCTCGGAATCTGCTAGAAACGGGCGCAGACGTCTCAGCGGCCGACAGCGACAAATCGACGCCCCTGCACCGTGCGGCGCGGAGCGGACACGAGGCCGTGGCGCGGTTGCTCCTGGACTGTGGCGCCGATATCTCAGCGGTCGACGGTGGCAAATCGACGCCGCTGCATTGCGCGGCACGGAACGGACACGAGGCGGTGACGCGGTTGCTCCTGGACCGTGGCGCCGATATCTCAGCGACCGACGGTGGCAAATCGACGCCGCTGCACGGTGCGGCGCGGAACGGACACGAGGCGTTGGCACGGCTACTGGTGGAGTGTGGTGCCGACATCTTTGCGACCGACCGCTACGGATGGACTCCACTGCGCGAAGCGGCGCGGAACGGACTCGAGGCAGTGGCACAGCTACTCCTGGACCGTGGTGCCGACTGCTCAGCGGCAGGCCGCTACACATCGACGCCGCTGCACGAAGCGGCGCGGAACGGACGCGAGGCGGTGGCGCGGCTTCTCCTGGAGCGTGGCGCTGACATCTCGGCGGCTGACGGCGACGGATCGACTCCGCTACACGGTGCGGCGCTGAACGGACAGGAGGCGCTGGTGAGGCTGCTCGTGGGGCGTGGCGCCGACTTCTCGGTGACCGACGGCAATGAGTGGACACCGCTGCACGGTGCGGTACTGAACGGAGAGGAGGCGGTGGCGCGGCTGCTGGTGTCGTGTGGCGCAAACGTCTCCGCGGCTGACCGTGATGGATGGACGCCGTTGCACGGTGCGGCGCTGCACGGACAAGTGGCCCTGGCACGGCTGCTCCTGGAGTGTAGCGCCGACGCCTCACCGGCTGGCCGCAATAGATGGACGCCGCTGCACCGTGCGGCGCTGAACGGAAACGAGGCGCTGGTGCGGCTGCTTGTGGAGTGTCGCGCCGACATCTCGGCGGCTGACGGCAATGGATGGACACCGCTGCACCACGCGGCGCTGAACGGACACGAGGCGGTGGCGCGGTTGCTCCTGGAGGGCGGCGCCGACGTCTCAGCGGCTGACGGCGACGGATCGACTCCACTGCACGGTGCGGTGCTGAAGGGACAGGAGCCGCTGGTGCGTTTGCTCGTGGAGCGTGGCGCCGACATCTCGGTGAGCGATGGCAAAGGATGGACGCCGCTGCACCGTGCGGCGCTGAACGGAGACGAGGCGCTGGTGCGGCTGCTTGTGGAGTGTGGCGCCGACATCTCGGCGGTTGACGGCAATGGATGGACACCGCTGCACCACGCGGCGCTGAACGGACACGAGGCGGCGGCGCGGTTGCTTCTCGAGTGCGGCGCCGACGTCTCAGCGGCTGACGGCGACGGATCGACTCCACTGCACGGTGCGGTGCTGAAGGGACAGGAGCCGCTGGTGCGTTTGCTCGTGGAGCGTGGCGCCGACATCTCAGCGGCCAGCGGCGACGGATTGACTCCGCTGCATAGTGCGGTGGTGAAGGGACAGGAGGTGCTGGTGCGTTTGCTCGTGGAGCGTGGTGCCGGCATCTCAGTGGCCGATGGCAAAGGATTGACGCCGCTGCACCACGCGGCGCTGAACGGACACGAGGCGGTGGCGCGGTTGCTCCTCGAACGTGGCGCCGACGTCTCAGCGGCTGGCAGCGACGGATCGACTCCGCTCCACGGTGCGGTGCTGAAGGGACAGGAGGTGCTGGTGCGGTTGCTCGTGGAGCGCGGTGCCGACATCTCAGTTGCCGATGGCAAAGGATGGACGCCGCTGCACGGCGCGGTACTGAGCGGACACGAGGCAGTAGCGCGGCTGCTCGTGGAGCGTGGCGCCAACGTCTCATCAGCCGACGGTGATGGATCGACTCCTCTGCATAGTGCGGCGTTGAACGGACAGGAGGCGCTGGTGGGGCTGCTTGTGGAGCGTGGCGCCTGCGTCTCTGTGGCCGACGGCAAAGGGTGGACGCCGTTGCACGGTGCGGTGCTGAATGGACACGAGGCGGTGGCACGGTTGCTCGTGCAGTTTGGCGCCGACGTCTCAGCGACTGACGGCGATGGATGGACGCCGCTGCACGGTGCGGCGCTGCACAGACAAGTGGGCCTGGCGAAGCTGCTCCTGGAGCGTGGCGCAGATGCCTCAGCGGCCGGCAACAATGGATGGACGCCGCTGCACCGTGCGGCACTGAACGGAGACGAGCCGCTGGTGCGGCTGCTTGTGGAGCGCGGTGCTGTCACCTCTGCGACCGGCCCCAATGGATCGACACCGCTGCACTGTGCAGCGCGGAACGGACACCAGGCACTGGTCCAGCTGCTCGCTACCGCCACCACCCCGCCTTCCTCCCAGTAGCTTCTCTTCCATTTTATGTGCGCGGCCGGGACTCGTCATGTTCACGGATAGGTCATGACTCGACGACGGAGCCGTCGGATACACGGTGGTAGATTCCTTTGGTGCGTTTTTTTTTAATTTTTGGGATCGGCCTAGGCGGAGGGCAAAGGGGAGTTTGCAACGAGCCGCCGGGCGCGCACAGCGGACAGGAAACGGACTGTACATATCTTTGCCATGATCTACCTAGATCGCATGCGAATAATGAATAGACGAACATAATCCATCACATTGTTCGGGAAAGGGTCCCAGCTGTAGGCCTCTGAGAAGTGTTCGGTAATCTTGGTACTGATACCCTCGATGGACTCGGCGCGGCGCTCGGCGGGCTCGGCAGGGCACGGTGCTCGGCAGGCTCGGCGCGACGCCTGCCGGAATCGACTCGGCGCTCGGCGGGTGCGGCGTGGTGGTGTTCGATGGATTCCAGACGTAAAATTTGATGTGGGTTAATGACGGTGTGGACATTTTCTGTTAAACGTTTATCCCCTCAGGCTGATCACCTGATCTGCGAGTCAAGGTCTCTAGCTTTGCTCCAGATTTTCCTGGCTTGTAAATGATTCGGAAGTTGAACTGGGATAGAAACTGGGCCCACCGTGCTTGTTGGCGATTAAGCAGCTTGGTGGTGAAATATTCCAAACTTTTGTGATCCGTCAAAACTGATATTGTGTTGTCCACTGCTTGCATTTCCGCACGCTATTCTTCAAATGCTCGGACAATTGCCATCAATTTCTTGTCGTATAGATATCTCATAATTACATTCCGCCGGTGGATGTTTCTTCGAGAAATAGGCCACTGGGTGTAAGACTCCGTTATCTTCGTATCGGGAGAGGACTTTGGCGGAAACAAAGCCGAGATGTTCGTTTCAACCACGATATCTTGGTCATCGGATAGGCGCAGTATTGCAGATGCCGTAAAGGAATTTCCCAAGGTGTCGAAGGATTCTTGGTGGTCTGTTTCCCAGCAAAACGATTGGACGTTTCTGATTAGACGTGTCAACGGCTTGGCCACCTTTGAGTACCCTTTGATGAATCTCTGATAGTAATTCGCAAAGCCCGGGAATGATCGAACATCCCATACGCTTTTTGGGGTTGGCCAAGTCCTTGCCGTTTCCATCTTGAAAGGATCCATCTTGGTCCCTTCGGCGCCGATGATGAGTTCTAGATACTTGATCTCGGTTTTGTGGAATTTGCATTTGAGGTAAAGTCCAGTCACTTAAGGGAGAAACCAGTCACGCCCACACCTCCAGGGACCCGGCCGTGTATTATGTCTAGCACTGGACGGTACGACCTGGAAGAAAAATTCATCACAGTCCAGATGCAGGGAAGCGGCAGTCATGTGGCCCGAGGGCTGGCGCTGGGCGCACTGCTTCCGGGGTCAGGCCGAAGTTGGAGCTGGTTTTCAGTATTACGTCGGCATCTCGCGGGGAGAAGGCTAGATGACGACCGAGCTGCAACCTCTTATTTATTTTTGGGGGCGATGGGGTGGACACGAAGTTTATTTCTCATGTGTGCGTGGAGGCATGTAGTACAGATCATGTTATCATACACAGTAAGGCACAAAGCGGTACGCTAGCTATTTGCGGCTCAACAATGTTCACCCAGCGTGCGCCTGTCTAATTCGCCGGCTTCCTCGCGCTCCCTCTTGTTGTCTTCGGCTTCGGCTTCGGCTTCGGCTTCGGCTTCGGCTTCGGCTTCGGCTTCGTCGCGTTCTTCATGCGGCGCGCCATCTTGTGTTCCGTCGGACGCATGTTGAACCACTTCGGAAGGACGACGGGCCCGACGAGGCTTGTGAAGCCGTTGCGACACTCGGCGAGGAACTCGTCGTCGTTGAACTCGTTGAGCAGACGCGGCTTGTATCCACCGGATTTGGCCGCGACGAGGTTCTGCACCAGTTCCGTGTACGACGTCGGCGTCTTCGGCGTGATCTGGACTACCTGGCCGCTCTGCGCGCTGATGAGGTAGCAGTCGATCCGTGGCGTGAGGTCTTTCTCGGACGACGTCGCTACGGCTTTGCCCGACATGATGGCCGCGTACAGCGCCACCTGGAGTACGTGCTCCGCCTGCAGCGTGGTCGTGTACTTGACCTCCCAGACGGAGGGCGGCGACGTGGTGGTAGCTCTGCAGGAGATGTCGGTGCAGCCGTAGACGTCCACTCCCGGGTCGCTGTTGGTAGTGCCTAGTCCGTCGCCGTAGGCGACGGTGGCGAAGTGGTGCTCGATTTTGCGTTCGAACTGGACGCCGCTTTTTGGAATGTGCTCTCGCAGCGTGAAGAAGATGTCGTCCGCGTCCTCCGCTGTAAGCCAGTCGTAGCTGTCCAGCGGGACCGATAGCAGCTGCACGATCAGTCCGTCGTGCTGCGCCAAATTGAAGTTGGAAAGGTACAGGATGTCATCGTCGCCGAGGATGCCGGCCTGATGCTTCACAGCGATCGCCCGCAGGCGCGCGTAGTGTGGCAGCGGAAGCTGGTAGAGTACGTTGTCGCCGAACGCCCTGCGCTTCGCTTTGTCGTACTTCTTGATGAAGGCGAGCGCGTCACGCAGTGCCGTGCATTTGTTTCTGCTGCGCAACTCGTAGATCGCAGGTACGGAGGCTCCCGTCACGTTCGAGACGTTCTCGCACAGCCCGTAGACGTCCACGATGTCCGCGTCCGGGTTGGGTCCGTACTGCGGGGGTGCGATGTCGATGAAGTTCAGCAACTGGATGCACTCGGTGATCAGGTTCTCCGGTAGGTTTCTGGTCAGGTTGGTCACGGCGAAATTGGGCGGACCTTTAGTCTTGGTGCGTTCGATCTTCTGCGGGTGGAGCGGAGCATATCGGATCACGTCGCAGGTTTCCTCCAGCGTGTCCATGTCCACGAATGGCAGCGGCGCCGCGGTGCAGTGGTGGAGCAGGACGAGATGGCGCTTCGCCCGTGTCGCGGCCACGTACTGGGGATTGCTCGCCACCTGCGGGGGCTCCGGTAGTCGGTCGTAGAGCGCGTGGTAGCTATCGTCGAAGCCAAACACGAGGGCGGCCTCGCGCTCGATACCTTTGGATTGGTGGTACGAGCAGACCAGTATCTTCCCCCTGGCAACCTCCGGCGAGACCTGGGCGTTGTCCGAGTTCGTGACGTGGACCGGGTATCCTTTCAGTGCCAGCTGGTTCGCGACCCGGATCGCCGCCGCCTTGAAGCGTACGGAGGGAGCGAGGATGATGATCTCGGCGGCAGGTACGCGGACCTCCTCGAGCAGTCGGATGACTTCCGTGACGGGGTCCTTCCGCGAGTCGCAGATCACGTAACGCGGACGCGGATACGGCGTCCCGTCGCCCTCGCTCTTCCTGGCGGCGAGCATCTTCTTTCCGATCGGGGGCTTCAGCATCTGCTGGTTGATGAATTCGACGTTCTGGTGGGTGAGACGGTTCGACGTCGGCTGGTCGATGACTTCCCACGGCTCGTCGTTGAGGTATCCAAACACCTCCGGGTGCGCTGCCATCTCCAGGAACCGGGAGTCCGAGTTGTTGAATCCATACATCTCCTGGCGCTTGTCGCCGAGCACGACGACGCGCAGTCTCCGAGCGCCCTTGCCCACGGCGCCCATGTCGCGGAAGACCTTGTCGACGAAGCGCTTCATGATCGGCGTCATGTCCTGCTGTTCGTCCATGACGACGACATCGACCGCGGGCAGCGACTTTCCGTACAGCACGCGCATGTTCTCCTCGACGACGCGCTTGAGTCCCTGGTCGGTCGAGCACTCGGCGGTGTAGTACGTACTCCCGTAGGTGTGGTAGTTCGTGACGGTAATGTTGTTCAGGCCGAGGGCGCGCACGCGCTCCGTGGTCTCGACCATCAGCCGGCGGTTATACACGAGCACCAGAAACGTCTGCTCGGGAGTAGCGGCGGCCAGGTGCAGGATCGTCGTCGTCTTGCCGGAGCCCGCGCACGCGTCGACGATGAGGTTGCGCCGCGTCGTGCGGAAGACGTCGACCGCGCGACCTTGCTCGGCCGATGGCGGCCGGAGGGTTTCCGCGGCGGCGGCGGCAACAGTGGCGAGGGTGCGGCGGAAGAATTCCGGTGGAACGGGACATTGCCGCCGCTGTCGTCGAGCGTCCGGAGTGGTAGCGAGCGTGCGGATTCTCCAGCCGGCAGCGGGGGGCTGCGGGAGTTGGCCGAGAGATGGCGATGGCTGCCACCGCTGGACGCCTCCGCTGAATGATGTCCGGAACCGGAGTGCGCTCGCTGGTCTGCAACCGGGACCTGACGCGGTGCGAAGGCGGTGCCCGAGCGCGTTCAGGCTATTCGTCGTCGCCGTCCACATTCTCGTCGCGTCTTCGCCGTCGGGAGAGAGCTGGCGATATCCCCACTCGCCGCCGTCTACCTACTTGCGGCTTGGATGACGCGACGAAGATTGCGGAAGTGGGGGTGGCGAGTCGAGATGGGGTTGCGAGCTATGCCGCTGTAATGACGCTGACTACTCTGCATCGGAGTATTCGCGACAATGACGGCTTACGTAACAACCGAGCAGAAATGAACTCACGTGAAGTCTATCGTGCTGCTTGATCGATACGGATGAACGAGAGTGTTCACACCAGGCTGCAAAGCCGAGCAACTACAACAAGCCGGTAAACTGATGCTATAAGAGAAATCTGGGTGGAATCGATAACGGAGTCAGCCTTTAGAGTGTGTTTTCCGGGCGTCGATCGATATATATTCAAGCAGTACTTGTTGGGTACGGTATTTAGAAGTCCGTCTGATTGATAAGACAAGTCTACCCCTTATTATTTTCGGTACAATAGCAGTTAAGTGCTGGCAACTCGGCAGGCTGGTAACCTGGTTGCCATATATACCGTAGGTTCCGCTGTGCATAGATCAGCAGAAGCTTTTTTTTCTTTTGTTTATTCACTCGCATGCGGCCTGGATAGGCCATGGCGGGGACCGTACAAGTCCGTTTCCCGTCCGCAGTCCGCGCGATGGCGGTACATTGCGATCCCCCCTTTACCCTCCGCCCAAGGCCTGTCCCAAGGAGATGAGATGCGCACCTAAGAAACCACACAGGAACGAGAGAAAAGGAAGACCAAAGGAAATCGAGACCTCCCCTCAGTCCTCTTCCACGGACCGTGAACGAGGGCGTGGGGAGAAACAGAGGTTTGTTCGTCACCCTCGGCACCCAGCTCTTCGGCCTCTGCCCTCCGCTCCTCTTCCCTTTCTCTTCGCTCGCGGAGCTCCCTCTCTGACGCCTCTCTCCCCGGGTCTTCTTCAGCCGGCACTAGTCTCCCCACATCTGTGGTGGAGAGGAAGTCCAGTACGTACCGCCTGTCCGCACCTCATATCCGCGAGGGGGTCCCGGATCTTGAACCGGCTCTTCCCTCTCCCGTTTTACTTCCATTCCTCTGCCCACAGAAGCTTCTGCTGGACCTTTTACTCGGGGCACGCCTTGAAGAGGTGATCCCGCGTCTGTGCCCTGAACGGGCACCACCAGCACTGAGCGGTGGGCAGGCCCTTCGTCCAGTTGAGGTACTACCCAGTGAGGCAGCGAGCTGTATTCAGCTGGTAGATGCTCGACTCGAGCCTCTTGGAGCTGCCCGCGGCCGCCCAGTCCGGGGTCTGCCTGCTCAGCATCTTGTATTTTTTTTTTGGCCGAGACCCGACTTCCAGCTCAGCGGCGGGCTTCGGCCCGCTTGTTTCCTGGGATCTCCCGCTTGAAGCGTGCGAGGGATCTGGCGGGCGGCATCGGTCGCGCTCTGGCCCGATTACCGTATCCATTGTACCCCGTGAGCGTCCGGCTCATCCGCCGCGATCTTGGCCCCTCGTCGGCCTTCTCATTCCCCCGGGCTCTCTTGTGTGCTGGGCGCCATCAGGTCTCGATGGCGATGCCCGGTTTTGGCCTCCGTAGCGCTACGATGTACTTCGTGACCAGGAGCGCGTACCTCTGGCCGGGACCCAGTTCCTCTGGGGCCATGGGAAGCATCCCGGGCGTGAGAGCTCGAGCTTTCTGGTCGACCAGAGACTGCTGTCCCCCAGACCGCCTTCTGGTGCCCTGAGTCCGGTCCACGCCGAGCAAACATCGCCACCGGCTTCTGGACGCGGGCCGTCGTGACCTTCCGACTGTTAACCGGCGAGTCCATCTGTCCTGCGAGCCGACTGGCGTTCTTTGCCTTTTTAAGCCTAGCGGCACGACTCTCCTTCAGGGTAAGTTGGGAATCCAGCCAGACTCCGAGCCAGCGCGTCGCATCTCTATTGAAAGTTGGTGGCAGTCGGAGGAAGGAGGCCCCTGTCTTTGGAAGAAAAGCCGCCTCCGTTATTCTCTGATTGAAGGCGACGTTGAGGGAGCTGTAATCAACGATGGGGTAGTACTACACGAAGATGGATAAAAAAACCCGTAATAGGATGTGATTGGTCTGATAAGGTCTGGAGCAGTAGTTAGTAGCGAACCCGAGTGACTCAAGATCGGCGGACAGCATAGAGGCAGAGATACCTCAGCAGGGAGAGCCACAATGAGCCGCCCGCGGACTGACAAAGAGTGGGGGACGGGAGCCGGCCTGTGAATCCCGCTATGTCCTAGATAGGTATTGCATGCAATCCTAGAATATTAAACTGACAAATACCCCCTTTGAACCGGGGGCACCTCTTCAAGGTGTGTCCGGAGTGGAATGCCCAGCAGAGGATCCTGTGGGCGGAGGTGCGGAAGAAGACTGGGAGGTGGAAGGGCCGGCGAGAGATCCGGGACCTGTCACCTCCTGGCCGAAGAGAGATGCAGCCGGGCGGTGTTGGACTTCCTCTCCTCTAGGACGTGGAGAGGCGGGTGTCGGCCGGGGAGGAGGACGCAGTGAGCGAGGTGTCAGAGGCGGAATGGCGGGAGTGGGAGAGGGGACGGAGGCCGGGGAGCTGGGCGCCGAGGGGGAATAACCACTTTTCTTGCCCACGCCTGACTTCATGGCGTCTGCAGGAGAAGGCTGTGGGGCCGCACTTTCACTTGTCTCTCTCCTCCGCCTTTTTCTTCTGTAATTCCCTTGGTGCGCACCATATCTCCATGGGACAGGCCTGAGGCGGAGGGCAAAGGGGAGCTTGCAACCTGCCGCCGCCGCGCGGACAGCGGACAGGAACCGGGCCGAACGTACACAATCTCGCCATGATCTAGACAGGTCGCACGCGAGTAATGGTTAAACAAAAACCCCCCTTTGAACCTATTCCCATGGCTTCACCCACATATCCTTTACATGCCTCAATCAACCGGTCGTAGCAATATCCCCCTATCGTCGAACGCTATTTTTGACACGGCGAGGCGGTGTAACGCACTGGATGATGCTGCTACATGGTGCGCAGTGGTGCATGGAGGGTTTTTTTTTTGTTTAATCATACTCGCATACGACCTATCTAGATCATGGCGGCGTACATTTTGCCCAGTTTTCCTGTCCGCAGTCCGCGCAGTGACGGCTCGTTGCAAGCTCCCCTTGTGCCCTC